>Ga0208934_1000094_pt1 | contig 73888 bp, 70 predicted proteins | sample MalvirDeepMed_s2_FD_184243 | JGI IMG/M metagenome (GOLD analysis project Ga0208934, IMG submission 184243) | Marine viral communities from the Global Malaspina Expedition - Malaspina viral metaG DeepMed_s2 (SPAdes) (version 2) | ecosystem: Environmental > Aquatic > Marine > Oceanic | place... | reverse complement strand
CTGCGGGAAAATCGCCCATGAGATAGGGATGCATCCCCTCGTTCCTGAGGCTTTGCAAGAATTGACCAAAGCCGGTCAGATCGACCATCCGCGGGGCTTCGTTCACTTGATTTGTGCGCGTGACCGCCACGTCTTCGATGATGCTCTGCAAAGGCTCGACCGGGCTTTCGACGAAATCGGCCATCGTCCAGACCTGCACACGCGCCTTGGTCCATGAATTGCGCAAGTAGGCCAAATGGGCGTTCTCTATCTTTTGCAGCCGCGCGGCTTCCTTGCGGATCTCGTTGAAAGGGCGCTGCGACTTGAACAACGGCACCGCCCAGGCGCCGCTTATGACAAGGATGTCCGCATTGGGGTCGCGGGGAAAGAACGAACCGATGCGCACTGTATCACGCGGACCGTACAAGAACGCCTGACGTTCACCACGCGTGTTCCAGATCAGGTTGGTCAGGAACATCTCGGGGTTGTAGTCGCGCAATTTGGGGCTGTCGGACAACGCGCCTGCGAAGACCGTCAAACCATCCGCGAACCCGACACGCTCGGGCGCGAACAGATGCCCGTGCGCGCGTAGGCCGGTCGTCCGCTTGAGCCAGTCGGGAAAATCCTCGAACAGATCGCCGAACCCTTCAAACACGGTGTAGCGCGCACAAGTCAGACCGTTTTCATGGTTCTTTCGCGGGAAGCGGCTGGTCATGTAAAGGCCGGGGCGACCGTATCGGCGCCGCTCGACCGCTTTCGCGAAAATGCGGTCGATCTTGCCGGGATTGGGCTCGGCCCGGTTGCCCTGCTGAGCATTAGGCGACAGGAACGCGGTGTAAAGGCGTTCGGCCCGGGGCCAGATCTTGCGCGCGACGAAACAGTCGGACCGGCGCAAGAGCTGGAGGTGATCGTCATAGAAGACGTGCGGTTTTCCCTGGAAGTCGAACTTCGACAGGGTCAGGGACCGGCTTTCGACATTTTCGGACACCAGACGGACCAGACTTTGAAAATAGCTCTCGTCGGGGATCCACACGCGCTTGAAATACCGGTCGAACTGGGCGCGGCGTGGATGGGAGAGGATCTGGCTGAGCGTATCACGCGTGAGGCACCACCACTGCGATCCCATGTGCGGCACGATCCCCGAGGGAATGCGTCTACGATAGCCCACACGCCGCTGCAAACGGACGTAACCGTCGAACAGATACCGCTGCCGTTTCCACGAAAACGGGAAGCGCAGGGTGAAGCGTTCGTGGTCCAGACCGCCTTTCGTCCACGGGACATCCTCGGTCGTTGCGCTTTCGATGAAATCGGTCGCGGGCCGCGCATCAAGGTAGCCGATCAGATCTTCCACCGGGCGTAGCGGCAGGCAACTTCCCGAGGCCAGGAAAACATGGTTCACCTTGGGAAAGCGGTCCAGCATCAGCCCGGCTGCGGCCTGCGTTGCCTGCACCAGCGACCAGCGACCCCATTCGCATTTGAACCGGTCAGAAAAAACAATGTTCGCCCGGCTTTCCAAGGTGCTGCGCAACGCGTCGTAATCCCGTCGGGCCACGCGCGCATCCACATGAACGACGATAGGGCAGCCGCGGTCCGACCAGTAGCGGGCCACCTGAGAGGCCCGGTCCAGCGCCTCGTGGCACATCATGATGAAGCCCACGGTCACGCCCAGTTTCCTTTGGACATGAGTCCCAGAATCTCGAGTTGGCGCCAATTGATGTACTTTTCCGACCAGGTGCACCAAAGGTCCAGCCCCTCCAGCCCCTCGGCATAGGCTTGGTATTCGCGCCCGCCTTCGTAATGCTCGTTCCGCGCCGCCTCTTCCCGGGCGCGGGCAGCCATCGTGTTAAGGAACTTGGCGTGGAGCAAGACGCCGCAGGCCTTCTCGCCGCCGACGTCGTCGAACACCAGATTCAGTCCGCGCGGCAGGACGTTATGGGTCGAGGATGCGAAGACCGTGCCGCGCCGCCATTTCACCAAGGGCACCTTGTTCAACGCAGGCGCCTTGCGCGGCGCATCGGCAAAGAAGGCGCGGGCGCGCGGTCCGCCCTGGATCCACAAGGAATGGAAATCCCAGTTGCGGGTAATGGTATAGTTGCCGCTGTCGAACCAGCTGAGGACTTCCATGGGGTTCTGACCGATCTCGTAGGTCGACTCGGTGATGGGACCCTTGGGATACATGTCCAGAAGCATCGTCCCGAAGGACCTGATCTCGGACCCGTCCAGCCAGTCCGTCAGCGCCTGGATCGGGCGGGTGTCGCAGAACGGGAAGACGAGGAACTCGTCCACGTCAACGCACAGCACCCATTTGCCCAGACAATGGCGCCGGCCAAGCCAGTTCACCCAGTCCAGTCCGAAGCGCGACCCGCTGTAACTGGCACTTGTGCTCCAGACCGAACAGTCCGGCTGGTCGGCCAAATACTCAGCCGATCCATCGTCGCTGCCGTTGTCGACGAACAGGAAATGCTCGATCCCCATGTCTCGGTAATAGCGCAGGAAATAAGGCAGGCGGATATATTCGTTGCGCAGGACAGAGATGACGACGTTGTCCGCCGCGCGCATCTTGGCGGCGCGGCGGCGAACGACGTCCAACTCGCGACGCCTGCGGATCGCGCGGATATACCAACGCCTGCGTTTGCGCCCCAGCCTGATCCGCCTCGCGATCGACACGCGATCCGCTCTCCTCTCATCCCTCGTTCGTGCCGGTCTTTTTGCCGGCCGGTCCGAAAACGGGTTCGGGCGATCAGACCCAATCCCCCCGCGACATCAATCCCTTGGCCTCCAGATGCCGCCAGCCCCGATACCGGGTCGAGAATGCGCACGACAGCGCCGGGTTGTCTATCAGGGCCGTGTAATAGTCATCGTAGAGCGTTGCATTTGCGAAATGCTCGCGCCGAAGAAGCTCTTCGGAGGACTTTTCTACTATCGTGTCCATGAATTTAGTATGAAGCAGAACGCCACCTAGCATCTCCCCCTCATCATAGATGCCGTTCAGACGGCGGGGCAGCGCCGCATGGGTCGAGTTTACGTAAACATACCGGCGATCCCAGCGGATCAGCGGGACCTTTTGCAACGTCGGCGCCCGGCGGGGGTCCTCGGCGAAGAAGTTGCGTGCCCGTGGTCCACCCTGGATCCATAAGTTCCCCATGGGGGCCTGCCGCCGGATCGTGTAGTTGCCGGCGTCGAAATGGGTCAGCGTGCGCAAAGGATCGGGATCGTTCGCGGTGTCGGCCAGCCGACCCTCGGGATAGAGATCCAGCATCAGCGCGCCCATCGACGCCCGTCCTTCGCGAACCAGACGCTCGGTCAGGGCGGGAAGGGGGCGATCCTGCCAGTGAGGATAGATCAGCAGTTCGTCCGCATCGAGGGTCAGGCACCAGTGCCCATGGCCGAAGCGGATCATCAGCCATGTGATCCAGTCCAACCCGAAGCGCGACAGCCGGTAGGAGTGGTCGGTCCGCCAGACAGAGACGTTCGGCCGATCGGTCAGATGGGCGACGGTGTCGTCGGTACTGCCATTATCGACTGCAATGATGTGATCGACGCCCAGCGCTTCGTGATGGTTCAGGAAAGACGGAAGGCGGCGCGCCTCGTTCCGGCAACACAGGAACAGGAGGATGGCGCCCGGTTCGATCCGGTCGGTTCGGTCGACAACAGGGGTTAGTTGTCGTCTTTTCCGGACCGCCCGCGCAAGAAGGCGACGTCGCTTCCAGCGCAATCTGTAGGCGCGGATCGGATCGGGCGGCAATAGCGGGCCGATGGGGCCCGTCGTCGTCTGCCGCCCGATGGTCAAGTCACTTCAGCTCGGCCGGGTCGATGGATTTGATGAAGGCGGCCAGATCGTCTCGCAGATCCGAACGGCTGAGACCGAAGGCCACTGTGGCCTGAAGGAACCCAGCTTTCGCGCCGCAATCGAAGCGGCGTCCATCGAATTTCAGACCCCAGACCCCGGCATTCGATGCGATCTGTTTGGCAATGGCGTCGGTCAGCTGGATTTCACCGCCCTTGCCGGGATCTTGCGAATCGAGCGTCTTGAGGACCTCGGGTGTCAAGATATAGCGGCCGATCACCGCCAGGTTCGACGGCGCTTCGGCAGCATCTGGCTTTTCGACCATGCCATTTACCTTTACGGCCTTCGATCCGTCCCCCTCGTTCACGTCGAGGATCCCGTATTTCGAGGTCTGATCCCGATCTACCTCCATCGCGGCGACCATGCAGCCGCCGGTTTCGGCCTGAGCGTCGACCATCTGCTTGAGGCAGGGCTCCTCGGACATGATGACGTCGTCGGGAAGCATGACGGCAAAGGGTTCGTCCCCGATCAGGCGACGCGCGCACCAAACCGCGTGGCCCAGCCCAAGCGCCTGCTGCTGACGGATGGTCGAAATCGCGCCGGACGGCATGTCGGTCCTGGCAAGCTCCTCCAGCAGGTCGTGCTTGCCTTTGGCCTTTAGCGACTCTTCAAGTTCGGGCGCCTTGTCGAAGTAATCGACCAGCGCGCCCTTTCCCTTCGCGGTAACGAAGATGAAATCGGTGATCCCCGCCGCACGCGCTTCGTCCATGGCGTACTGGATGAGCGGGCGGTCCACCAGCGTCATCATTTCCTTGGGCATCGACTTGGTCGCAGGGAGAAAGCGCGTCCCGAGGCCAGCGATGGGAAGAACGGCTTTCGTGACTTTCTGCGGCATGGTGTCCTCTTTCAACTCCTCACGGGTGCGTGACGTTTTAGCGCGTCGCGCCGCTTTTCAAAGACACGCCCGGCGCATGGGCGATGAAGAAGGGATTTTCGAATCTGGCCTTACCGTAGGACAACGGCGAAAGATCGTCGAACCGCACGACCCGCCCACCTGCGCCCAGAAGGACGGCATGACCGGCCGCCGTGTCCCACTCCATCGTGCGACCCAGGCGGGGATAGAGGTCGGCTTCGCCAGTGGCGACAAGGCAGAACTTCAACGACGACCCGGCACTGCGCATGTCCTCGACCTGGTATTTCGAGATGTAGTCGTCCGTCGCCTGGTCCCGGTGCGATTTCGAGGCGACGACCAACAACGCGTCGTTGTCGGGCATCTTGACGGCGATAGGCTTCGCCGCACCGGGCGTTTCCTTGTCGAAAGGACCTTCTTCCTCGAGCGAGGCGCCATCGGCCCCGGTGTAGAACAGCCGGCCCTTCGCGGGTGCGTAGACCACCCCCCGAACGGGCTGCCCGTCCTCGACATAGGCGATGTTGACCGTGAAATCGCCGCGACGCTTTACGAATTCCTTCGTGCCGTCCAGCGGATCGACGATCAGGAAGGTCGAGACATCCTGACCGTGACTGTCGGCCTGTTCCTCAGTCACCAGCGCCACATCGGGGAAAGCGGCCCGCAGCCCGGCCGAGATCAACGCATCGGCAGCCTCGTCCGCTTCGGTCACGGGGCTTTCGTCGCTTTTCTCGCGCACTTCGAAATCGTCGCGGTCGTATATCTCCATGATGGCATCCCCGGCTTCGAGGGCGAGCCTGCGCATGACGGTTGCGAGGGTCGAATGGTCCAAGTCAAATCTCCTTGATGCGGAATGACGCCGATGTGCGCAGGGGTTATGCTTTGCAGTCAAGAAATCAACAAGATTTCCGGGTATAGGGTCGTCGGGAGAGGAATCGCCATGTTCGAAGCCCGCCGGAACAAGACTTGGATCGGATCCGCCGGTCGCGTGCTGGAGCTGATTTTCCACAACACGGTCAGGTCCGTTCGCAAGACGCACGCGAACGCCTTCATGGCGATCGCGATGAACGTGTTGCAGACCGTCATCTTCGTCGCGACCTTCTATATCCTGTTCACTGTGCTGAACATGCGCGGATCTGCGATCCGGGGCGATTTCATCCTGTATATCATGAGCGGGATCTTCTTCTACCTGACCCATGTCCGCACGGTCAGCGGCGTCTTCGGAACCGAAGGGCCGTCGTCGCCGATGATGCTGCACGCGCCGATGACCACCTTTGTCGCCATCGCCTCGAACGCGCTTTCCGCCCTTTACGTCCAAGTACTGTCGGTCGTTCTGGTGCTTTACTTCTATCACGTGCTCTTCGGTCCGATCACGATCCACCAATGGGCGCCGGCCTTCGGCATGCTGCTGCTTGCGTGGTTCGCCGGCGTCGCGGTCGGGACGCTGTTTCTGGCGGTGAAGCCGTGGTTCCCCAGCGGGGCGCAGACGGGCCAGATGATCTATACCCGGGCCAGCATGATCGCGTCGGGCAAGATGTTCGTCGCCAACCAGTTGCCCAGAAAGATGATCGACTGGTTCGACTGGAATCCGCTGTTCCACATCATCGATCAGACGCGGGGCTTTGTGTTCATCAACTATTTCCCGCACCATTCCAGCGTGACGTATCCGCTTTACGTCTCTCTGGCGGTCTTGATGATCGGCCTGATGGCCGAGTTCTATACCAGGCAGAACGCCTCGCTCAGTTGGGATGCCCGCCGATGATCCGCGCGATATTGATTACCATGATTCTAGCCGTGGCGGCACCCGCGATGGCCACCCAGAACGCGGTTCCCGGCCTCTACGCCGTGGCGGATGTCGCTGACGACGACACCCTGAACGTCCGCGAGAGGCCGAACGCGAACGCCGCCATCTTGGGTGAGCTTGGGCCAGGCGCACGGAATGTGGAAGTCGTCGACCTGTCCGACGAGGCGGATTGGGGGCTGGTGAATATCGACGGGCGGTCCGGTTGGGTCTCCATGGCCTTCCTGCGCCCCATGCCGAACGAGTTTCAGGGCCGCTTTCCCTCCCCCGCGACCTGCTTCGGGACAGAGCCCTTCTGGTCGGTCGAGATCGACACGAAGGAAGTATCTTTCGCGCGCGCGGGGGAACAGACCATGACGTTCACCGCAGGCAACCGCACGACCGCCGAGGGGCGACGGGATCGTTGGTCGCTTCGCGCCTTCGACGAAGGGCGAAGCCTGACCACCGTCATAGGGACGGATCTGTGCACCGACGGCATGTCGGACCAAACCTTCGGCCTAAGCGGGGACGTGATTCTGTCGACCGATGACAGCCACGTGCTGCTGTCGGGGTGCTGCTCCCTGGCGCGCTAGGTCGCGACGCGCATCGTCACGTTGATCCGTCCACCCTGCGGTAGAAGCGTGGAGGATCCGAAGCGGATCCGGTCGATGCCGTGGTGAACAAGCCGTGCGTCCCCTGCCAGGACCGCCACGTCGCCGGAGGTCAGCCAAACGCTTTCGGTGGAGCCGCCTTTTTCGACATTGCCGACGCGGAACAGCGCGGCATCCCCCAGCGACAGCGACAGCACCGGCTGATCGATATCGGCCTCGTCACGGTCCTGATGCAGGCCCATCCGCGCCCCTTCGCCATAGTAATTGATCAGGCAGGTATCGGGCGGCCGATCGCTGCCGGAATACAGCCCCCAAAGCGATAGGAGGCTCTCCGGGATGGCGGGCCAGTCCGATCCCGAAGGATGCTGGGCCTCGTAGCGGTATCCGCGCCGATCGGACACCCAGCCCACCTGACCGGCGGATGTCATTCGCACGCTCATCTTCCGGCCGCGCCGTGTCTCGGGGTGGAACAAAGGCGCCGTTTGGGCGACCGAACGGATATCGGACAGGATTTCGACCTGCCGATCCGGGGGCACCGCGCCGGGATAGATCGCCACGCCACGCAGGGAAAAATGCCCACCCGGTGCAAAAACCATGGAAATCGCCTCCTCTCTCGGGATTGCAGCACCAAAATGCCCTCCCTATATACGTCCGGACGCCGGCCGGGGGCGAAACCACCGGCAAAAATCGGGATCGGCAGGCAGGCGCCGCTTCGGGCTTGCCTGCGAAGACATCGCCTAACAAGAGGACATTGAGAGCATGGCCAAAGTCATCGGTATCGACCTCGGGACCACGAACAGCTGCGTTGCCATCATGGACGGCTCGCAGCCCCGCGTGATCGAGAACTCGGAAGGGGCGCGCACGACCCCGTCCATCGTTGCCTTCACCGAGGATGAGCGTCTTGTCGGCCAATCCGCCAAGCGGCAGGCCGTGACCAACTCGGAAAACACCATCTTCGCCGTCAAGCGCCTGATCGGCCGCCGTTTCGCGGACGAGGGGCTGAACAAGGACAAGAAGAACCTCCCCTATACCATAGTCGACGGTGGTCAGGGCGACGCCTGGGTCCAGGCGCGCGGCGAAAAGTATTCGCCCAGCCAGATCTCGGCCTTCACGTTGCAGAAGATGAAGGAAACCGCCGAGTCCTACCTCGGCGAAGAGGTGACGCAGGCCGTCATCACCGTCCCGGCCTATTTCAACGACCAGCAGCGTCAGGCCACCAAGGACGCCGGCAAGATTGCGGGCCTCGAAGTTCTGCGCATCATCAACGAGCCGACTGCAGCCGCGCTGGCTTATGGCCTCGACAAGAAAGAAGCGAAGACGATCGCGGTCTATGACCTCGGCGGCGGTACGTTCGACATCACCATCCTGGAAATCGACGACGGCCTCTTCGAGGTGAAGTCCACCAACGGCGACACGTTCCTCGGCGGTGAAGACTTCGATATGCGGATCGTCGATTACCTTGCCTCCGAGTTCAAGAAAGAGCACGGCGTCGACCTTACGCAGGACAAGATGGCGCTGCAGCGCCTGAAGGAAGCAGCCGAGAAGGCGAAGATCGAGCTGTCGAGCTCGTCGCAGACCGAGATCAACCAGCCCTTCATCACGATGGGCTCGACCGGTCAGCCGCTTCACCTGGTGATGAAGCTTACCCGCGCGAAGCTGGAAAGCCTCGTGTCCGACCTGATCAAGAACTCCATCAAGCCTTGCCAGGCTGCGCTGAAGGATGCCGGTCTGTCGGTGGGCGAGATCGACGAGGTCGTGATGGTCGGCGGCATGACCCGCATGCCCAAGGTTATCGAGGAAGTGACGAAGTTCTTCGGGAAAGAGCCCCACAAGGGTGTGAACCCCGACGAGGTCGTGGCCTTGGGCGCCGCCATTCAGGCTGGCGTGCTGCAGGGTGACGTCAAGGACGTCGTGCTTCTGGACGTGACCCCGCTGTCGCTTGGTATTGAGACACTGGGCGGCGTGTTCACTCGCCTGATCGATCGCAACACAACGATCCCCACGAAGAAGAGCCAGATCTTCTCGACCGCCGAGGACAACCAGAACGCGGTGACAATCCGGGTCTTCCAGGGCGAGCGCGAGATGGCGTCCGACAACAAGATGTTGGGTCAGTTCAACCTCGAAGATATCCCGCCCGCGCCGCGCGGCATGCCGCAAATCGAGGTGACGTTCGACATTGACGCCAACGGCATCGTATCCGTCAGCGCCAAGGACAAGGGCACCGGCAAGGAGCAGAACATCACGATCCAGGCTTCGGGCGGTTTGTCTGACGAAGATATCGAGAAGATGGTGAAGGACGCCGAGGCCAACGCCGATGCCGACAAGAAGCGGCGCGAGCTGGTCGAAGCGAAGAACCAGGCCGAGAGCCTCATCCATTCGACCGAAAAGTCGCTGGAAGAGCACAAGGACAAGGTCGATCCGACCACCGTCGAGGCCATCGAGCTGGCCATTTCGAACCTGCAGGAGCAACTCGAGACCGAGGATCCGGACAAGATCAAGTCCGGCATCCAGAACGTGACCGAGGCGTCTATGAAGCTGGGTGAAGCGATCTACAAGTCGCAGCAAGCGTCCGGCGATGCGGAGGACGGCGCCGAACCTTCGTCGAACGGCGGCAATGACGACGATAGCATCGTCGATGCCGACTTCGAGGATCTGGACGACGACAAGCGCGCGTCCTGATCCGGTTCCGCCTCAATCAGGGGCCGGCCTGATCTTGTCGGGCCGGCCTTTTACGTGAAGGATACCCAATCAATGGCAAAACGTGATTTCTACGACGTTCTCGGGGTGTCGAAGGGCGCGTCTGCCGACGAGATCAAGAAGGCCTACCGCCAGAAGGCGAAGGAGCTTCACCCCGACCGCAATTCCGACAATCCGAATGCCGAAAGCCAGTTCAAGGAAGTGAACGAGGCATATGACGTGCTGAAGGATGCCGAACGCAAGGCGGCATACGACCGCTTCGGACACGCCGCTTTCGAGGGCGGCATGGGCAGCGGCGCGGGACGGCCCGGCGGCATGGGCGGTCAGCAAGGTGATTTCGCATCGGCGTTCTCGGACGTGTTCGACGACCTGTTCGGCGACTTCATGGGGCAGCAGCGTCGCGGCGGCGGCAAACGCGCCACGCGCGGCTCGGACCTGCGCTACAACATGCGCATCACGCTGGAAGAAGCCTATCGCGGCCTCCAGAAGACAATCACTGTCCCGACGGCCGTGACCTGCGGCGTGTGCGAAGGGACTGGCGCCGAAGGCGGTGCCGAACCGGCCACCTGTCCGACCTGTTCGGGCATGGGCAAGGTCCGTGCGCAACAAGGCTTCTTCACCGTCGAACGCACCTGCCCGACTTGTTCCGGGGCCGGCCAGATCGTCAAGAACCCTTGCCACGCCTGTGGTGGTGCCGGTCGTCAGCAGAAGGATCGGGCGCTGTCCGTAAACGTCCCTAAAGGTGTCGAGACCGGAACCCGCATCCGTTTGGGGGGCGAAGGCGAAGCTGGTTTGCGCGGCGGGCCTGCAGGCGATCTCTACATCTTTATCGAGGTGTCCGAGCATCCCATCTTCCAGCGCGAGGCCGAAAACCTGTTCTGCCGCGTGCCGGTATCGATGACCGCGGCCGCCCTGGGTGGTGATATAGAGGTGCCGACGATCGACGGTGGTCGTAGCCGGGTGAAAATCCCCCCGGGCAGCCAGTCCGGCAAGCAGATGCGACTGCGCAACAAAGGCATGCCCGCGCTTCGGGCCGCCGCATCGGGTGACATGTATATTGAGCTTGCGGTGGAAACCCCGGTCAACCTGACCGGTCGGCAAAGAGACCTTCTCCGCGAGTTCGAGGCCCTGTCGGAGGAAAACAATCCCGAGAGCACCGGTTTCTTCCGAAAGGTGAAGTCTTTCTGGGACGGGATGAAGGGCTGATACGCTTTTCTTAACCGTGTCTTCACGGCATGCAGGCGATGGTGCCTGCATGCCGGACTTCCACGAACAAACCGCCCTCTTCGACGAAACGCCGTCATCCAGCGGCGCCCCGTCCTACTTGGCCGATCACCGGGCCCGACTGCGGGATCGCTTCGTATCCGGCGGGGCCGATCCGCTGCCGGATTATGAACTGCTCGAACTTCTCTTGTTCCGTATCGTTCCGCGCAGGGACGTCAAACCGCTTGCCCGCGCGTTGATCGACCGGTTCGGCGACATGGGGGGTGTGCTGGCAGCGCCGATGGACCAGTTGACGGCGACCAAGGGTATCGGCCCGTCCATCGCACTGGAATTGAAGATTTCCGACGCAGTCGTCCGACGCGTGCTTCGTCGTCGGGCGCTCAACCGCCCGATCGTGTCATCGTGGCAGGCGCTTATGGATTATTGCCATGCCACGATGGCGCGCGAGCGGACGGAGCGGTTTCGCATCCTGTTCCTCGACACCAAGAATGTGCTGATCGCGGACGAAGAACAGGCGAGGGGTACCGTGGATCACGTCCCGGTTTATCCCCGCGAGGTGGTCAAGCGCGCGCTCGAGCTTGAGGCGAAAGCCCTCATCTTGGTGCATAATCACCCATCGGGCGATCCGACCCCATCGGAGGCGGACATCATAATGACGCGGCAGATCGCCGAGGCTTGCGCGGTTCTTGGACTGACGCTGCATGACCACGTGATCATCGGCCACGGGCGCGAGGTCAGTTTCCGGGCAGAGGGGTTTCTTTAGCCGCGGCCGCGCCGATCCAGACTTCGACCCGCCTGTTCACCCGCTTTCCCCAATTGGTATCGTCACAGGCAATCGGCAGTGTTTCACCGTATCCATCCGCCGCCAGTGGCACAACGTCTGGGCCGACTGCCGCTTCGACGGCATCCCGAACCGCTTCGGCCCGATCCCGCGACAAGGCGCGGTTGGCCGAGGATGGCCCAGCCCGGTCGGTGAATCCGGCAAAAAGGATATCCCGACCGTCGAACAAACCACGGGCAATGGCCCGTGCCAGTCGCGCGACATTGTCTTGAGATTGCGCGTCGAGTTCACTGGATCCGCCGGTAAACCGGAAAGACAGGCTCAGTCGGCTGCGGTCACGCAGATCGCGCACCATGCGCCGCAAACCGGGCAACGCGGCCGAATCCTCGGCTGTCGAAATGGCCAGACCCAACCTGTCACCCTGAACCGCAAAGGAAGTCGACTCGGGGAACTGGTCCAGCAAACCGGCCCGCCGGATCACCGGCTGAGCGACCGGCGAAGTCGCATAGTCGATGACGTCGCGTGCGAGATCCGACAAGCGACGGGCCGGCGCATAGATGAGTATGGGTACGGTGTAGGGATAGTCCTCGGTCTTCATCGTCTCCGGCGTAGCCGCGATACTGGCCCCACATTCACCCGAGAACGGCACGGCCTGAGCGTTCCCGATCTTGGAATACAGGGTCAATCCAATTGCGTCGGGATCTTCGGCCACCGCCCGGGACAGCTCGCCCGCATCCTGATAGTAAATCGCCCCCACGCCGGTGAGGGACGGAAAGGCGTCGAGCACCAGTTGACCAAGTGCGGTCGAGGGATCCGGAAGGTGCAGGTCTTGCGGGTCTACCCGCACGGACCAGCCGGGCCCGAGCTGAGTGCGCGGGGACAAGGCGGAGACGACCGGAACGATGGCATCCAGACCCAGGATCGCGCGGCGCTCGTGCCGGGTCAGATCGCCCCGCCCCGCTTCGCGCGCCATGGCCGCTTCGGGCGCGGTGGGTGGACGAAGCATAACGGCAAAATCCGCGACGTCGGCAATAAGGTCGGCGACCCCCTCGGCGGATGTCGTGGGCAAAAGCTCGATCCGGCCAGCGGACTTCCCGTTCAACAGCAGATCGTAGACATGGGTCGCTCCCTCATCCGAAATCTGGAGGGTATACCCTTCGCGTTGGGCAAAGGTCTCGATCACAGGGGGCAGGACGGTGTCTACGATCCAGCCTTCCCCCGATATGCGTAGCCGCTCTGGCGCATCGGGGCCGGGGCAATCTTCCCCGGCACAGGTGAGGGTCCGCCCGTCCAGTGTCGTCTCTCCGAACTCTCCAAGAATGCGGTAGAAGCGACCGTCGAAGTCCAACAGTTCGCCTTTCGCGACGACCGTGTCGCCAGCGCGCAACGTGACATCGGCAAACGTCGGCATGGCAGCCAGCCCTGCCAGCAAGGCAATGGTGCGAACGAGACCTCTCATGTCGTTCCCCCGTGACACGGTCGAAGTGTCTGGCGGACCGGCGCCGGCATCAAGGTGTCACACGATCTGGCCGTGACAACGCTTGAACTTCTGGCCCGAACCGCACGGGCACGGATCGTTCCGGCCGGGGTTGCCCCATGTCGCAGGGTCGGCCTCGACGAAACCGGGGGCGGCTGCTTCGGCCTCGGCCTCGCCGGGTTTCGGAGCAGGTTCGGCTTGCGCTTGAACCTGCGCTCGTTGGGCCTGGATCCGAGCGATCATCTGCTGCTGCTCTTCCTCGGACAACGGCCGGATCTGACTGAGCTTCTGGGTCACGTCTTCCCGCAGCGAGTCCAGCATACTTTCGAAAAGCTGGAAGGACTCGTTCTTGTATTCGTTCAGCGGGTCCCGCTGCGCATAACCACGGAAGCCGACGACCGAGCGCAGGTGTTCCAGCGTCAGCAGATGCTCGCGCCACTTGGCGTCAATGGTCTGTAGAAGGATCTGCTTTTCGATCTGGCGCATGTTCTCGGCGCCGAACTTGTCGGTCTTGTCGCCCATGAAAGCGTCGGATTTCTCGTAAAGGCGGTCGCGGATCACCTGGTCGTCCACGCCGTCTTCCTCGACCCAGTCCTTGATCGGCAGGTCGAGCCCGAGATTTTCCAGCACCGCAACATACAGCCCTTCCGCATCCCACTGGTCCGCGTAGGTTTTTGCGGGGACGTGCCGATCGACAAGATCGTCCACGACCTGGTGGCGCATGTCCTGCACGATTTCGGCTAGATCCTCGGCTTCCATGATCTCGCGCCGTTGACCGAAGATGACCTTGCGCTGCTCATTCTGAACGTCATCGAACTTCAGCAACTGCTTCCGGATGTCGAAGTTGCGCCCTTCGACCTTGGCCTGGGCACGTTCCAGCGACTTGTTCACCCACGGGTGCACGATGGCTTCGCCTTCCTGCATCCCTAGCTTCTGCAGCACGTTCTCCAAACGCTCGGACCCGAAGATCCGCATCAGGTCGTCTTCCAGCGAGAGGAAGAAGGCCGATCGACCGGGGTCGCCCTGCCGGCCCGATCGGCCGCGCAACTGATTGTCGATGCGCCGGCTTTCGTGGCGTTCGGTGGCCAGGACAAACAGGCCACCGGCTTCCTTCACCTTCTCCTTCTCGGCCTGCGTTTCGGCAGCGACCCGGCTACGAAGCTCCTCGGGGTCGGCATCGGGGTCTGCGGCAAGCGCCTGCATAACCTTCATGTCCACGTTGCCACCCAGCTGGATGTCGGTGCCACGGCCGGCCATGTTGGTGGCGATGGTCACGGCCCCCGGCTTGCCGGCATCGGCGACGATCTGCGCCTCCTGCTCGTGCTGGCGAGCGTTCAGGACGTTGTGCGGCACGTTCTCTTTCTGCAGCATCTGGCTGAGGAACTCGGACTTCTCGATCGAAGTGGTTCCGACCAGAACGGGCTGCTTGTTCTCGTGGGCCTTCTTGATCTCGCCCACGATGGCCTCGTATTTTTCGCGCGCGGTACGATAGACGGCGTCATGCTCGTCGACACGGGCGATGGGACGGTTCGTCGGCACCTCGACCACGCCGAGGCCGTAGATCTCGCTGAATTCTTCTTCTTCGGTCAGGGCGGTGCCGGTCATACCCGACAGCTTATCGTAGAGGCGGAAATAGTTCTGGAACGTCACGCTGGCGAGGGTCACGTTCTCGGGCTGAATATCCACGCCCTCCTTCGCCTCGATGGCCTGATGTAGCCCGTCGGACAGGCGACGACCGGCCATCATGCGACCGGTGAACTCGTCGATCAGGACGATCTCGCGGTCGCGGACGATATAGTCCTTGTCCTTGGTGAACAGCTTGTGGGCACGAAGCCCCTGATTCACGTGGTGGACGATGGTGGTCGACTCGGGATCATACAGCGTCTGGCCTTCGGGCAGGATCCCGGCCCCCAGCAGGTGCTGCTCGAGGAACTCGTTCCCGTCGTCGGTATAGGTCACGTTCCGCGTCTTCTCGTCGAGCGTGTAGTGCTCGTCCTTCAAAAGCGGGATCACCGTGTCGATTGTCCGGTAAAGCTCGGACCGGTCCTGCGATGGTCCGGAGATGATCAGGGGCGTGCGCGCCTCATCGATCAGGATCGAGTCGACCTCGTCGACGATGGCGTAGTTGTGCCCGCGCTGCATCATCTGGTTCAGCTCGGACTTCATGTTGTCGCGCAGGTAGTCGAAGCCCAGCTCGTTGTTCGTGGCGTAGGTCACGTCGGCGGCATAGGCCTCGCGCTTCTCTTCCTCGGGTTGCTGGGGATAAATCACCCCCGTGGTCAGGCCAAGCTGCGCATAGACCTTGCCCATCCATTCCGCGTCGCGCCGTGCAAGGTAGTCGTTGACGGTGACAATATGCACGCCGTTACCCGACAACGCGTTAAGGTAGGCTGGGAACGTGGCGACCAGTGTCTTGCCCTCGCCGGTCTTCATCTCGGCGATGTTGCCCCGGTGGAGGAAGATCCCGCCCAGAAGTTGGACGTCGAACGCCCGAAGACCCAGGGCGCGCCGCGCACCCTCGCGGCAATTCGCGAAGGCTTCCGGCAGAATGTCGTCGAGGCTTTCGCCCTTGGCCACCCTCTGGCGCAGCTCTTCTGTCTTGGCGATCAGACCGGCATCGTCCAGCTGCTCGAACTCGGGCTCAAGCGCGTTGATCTTCTCGACCAAGGGACGGGACGACTTGACCTTTCGGTCATTCGGCGTACCGAAAACCTTGCGCGCAACAGAACCCAGACCCAGCATCGTCTCTCCTGACATCAAAGTGTGAGGGGGATTGCTTGCCCGGTCGGTCGGCGCCGAATAGGAAGGCGGCAAGAATGGCCCCTTCAGAGGCTGAAGGCGATGTAAGGGGCGCCCTTGGAACTGTCAACGCTGGCCCCCGTGGGGCTGGCTGGAAAGGACCTCACGATGATGAAACTTGGATCTTTCACCGCCGCAATCGCGCTTGCCGTGGGTCTGCCCGTGCTGGCGCAGGATGCCTCGACCGTGGTGGCAACGGTGAACGGCACCGACATCACGCTGGGCCACATGGTCGCCATGCGCGAGCGGCTGCCCCAACAATACCAGTCGATGGACGATGCGACCCTGTACGAGGGCATTCTGGAGCAATTGATCCAGCAGACGGCCCTTGGCGGGCAGTCTGACGGGCTCTCGCGGCGTGGCGAGCTGGTGATCGAGAACGAGCGCCGGGCCTTGGTCGCAGCCGAGGTCCTCCAGCGCCTTGCCACCGATACGATCACCGAGGAAGACGTGCAGCAGGCCTACGACGCGCAGTACGGAAGCGCCGAGCCCGCGCAGGAATACAACGCCTCGCATATTCTGGTCGAAACAGAGGAAGAGGCGCAGACCCTGATAGATGAACTTGAGGGGGGCGCGGACTTCGCGGAACTGGCGCGCGAAAACTCGACCGGCCCGTCCGGCCCATCGGGCGGTGAACTGGGCTGGTTCGGACCCGGCGCAATGGTGCAGCCCTTCGACGAAGCGGTTCAAGGCATGGAGGTCGGGGCCGTCGCGGGACCCGTGCAGACCCAGTTCGGATGGCACGTCATCCAGTTGAACGAGGTGCGCGAACAAAGCGCGCCGCCGCTGGACGAGGTGCGCGGAGAGATCGAGGGCCAATTGCAGATCGAAGCCGTGGAAAGCCTTGTGACTTCGGCCGTTGAAGACGCCGAAGTCACCCGCCCCGAGACCGAGATCGATCCCGGCACGATCCGCGAACAGGGGCTGCTTGACTAAATGCCCGCGCTGTCGCCCCTCGCCCCTGACCGCTTCCCAGACCTTCCCGTCATTGACGGCGTTCGTTTTGCCGCGACCGAGGCCGGGGTTCGTTACAAGAACCGCACCGACGTGATGTTGGCGCTATGCGATCCCGGAACCACCGTCGCGGGGGTGTTCACCCGATCCTCGACCCGGTCGGCCCCGGTTCTGGATTGCGAGGCGAAGATCGGCGTTGAAGGCGGCGAAGGCGCGGCTATCCTCGTGAACTCGGGCAATTCCAACGCCTTCACCGGCAAGGCGGGCGAGGCATCCGTCGCCCGCATCTGCGCCGAAGTGGCGAGTGCCACGGGTCTGCCGGGGGGGCGGATTTTCACCTCCTCCACCGGCGTGATCGGAGAGCGCCTGCCCGATGACCGCATCACGGCCGTGCTGGACCGGCTGGTGGCAGGGCTCGACCCCGCGGGGATCGAACCGGCCGCCCGCGCGATCATGACGACCGACACCTTCCCCAAGGGGGCCGTAAGGCGCGCCCGGATCGAGGGGCAAGACGTCAAGATCGCCGGCATCGCAAAGGGCTCGGGCATGATCGCGCCCGACATGGCGACGATGCTGGTCTACATCTTTACCGACGCGAAAGTCGCGCAACCGCTTCTGCAGGAGATGCTATCAGACCTGACGCAGCGGACCTTCAACTGCATAACCGTGGACGGCGATACCTCGACCTCGGACACGCTTCTGATGGCAGCAACCGGCCAAGCCGCGGAAGTGACCGAACGCGGTGGACCGTTCGAGGGTGCGTTGCACGAGGTCATGCTGGACCTCGCCCACCAAGTCGTCCGCGATGGTGAAGGCGCGACCAAGTTCGTCGAGGTCGCCGTGACCGGTGCTGTTTCGGACGCCGATGCGCGCAAGGTGGCCCATTCGATCGCCAACTCACCCTTGGTCAAGACAGCGATCGCGGGAGAGGACCCGAACTGGGGCCGCATCGTTATGGCGGTCGGCAAATCGGGCGCCGAAGCCGACCGGGACCGGCTGTCGATCCGGTTCGGCGAGATCGAGGTCGCGCGCGACGGCTGGGTCAGCCCCGAATACGCCGAGGCGAAGGGCGCGGCCTACATGAAGGGGCAGGACCTTCGCATCGGCGTCGATCTGGGGATGGGGGACGGACAGGCGACAATGTGGACCTGCGATCTGACCCACGCCTATATCCAGATCAACGCGGATTACCGGTCTTGACCTCGGATGGACGACGCCAGTGACGAGCTCACCCGCACTTTTCACGGACACGGTATGAAACTGCTGCTGGTTTCGGCCGTCGCGCTGATCGATCGTGATGGCCGCGTCCTTCTGGCACAACGCCCCGAGGGCAAGTCGATGGCCGGCCTGTGGGAGTTTCCCGGCGGCAAGATCGAACCCGGCGAACGGCCCGAGGAAGCGCTGATCCGAGAGCTGCATGAAGAGCTTGGGATCGACACCTGGGCCAGTTGTCTTGCCCCTCTGACCTTTGCCAGCCACGCCTACGACGATTTCCATCTGCTGATGCCGCTTTTCGCGTGTCGCAAATGGGACGGACAGCCGCGGGCGAAAGAAGGGCAGGTTCTGAAATGGGTTCGCCCGGACGAAATGCGGTCCTATCCGATGCCCCCCGCAGACCTGCCGCTGATCCCGATCCTCAGGGACTGGCTGTAGCGCGACCTAATAGGTCAGAGACCGCCATCGGCCACCCGGTCATACAGCGCCATGTCCTGAGGCAACCGCTTCGCGACCACCGCTTCGAGTTTCGGATCCCGGGCATGCGCGCGATCGTAATCCGAGCGGTTCTTGATCCCAAGCTGCAACTGATCATCGGTATACCCGAACCTGCCGAAGATTCGCAGAACATCGGTTTGCAGGTTTTCATTGGTACCGATGCAATCCACTACGGTCGAGCCATCAGGCCCCGTTACGAACTTTGCACTGGAGGCAAACGGGTAGATCCGCGCCCACAGACCCAAGGGCATTGACTGGGCGAACAGGACGCGGGCCACGGTGCCCGGATCGGTGCGGACGGAATCCCCGGTCTTACGCTTGGCCAGACCAGCCTCGCGGGCTGCGCGGCCGGATCGGTAATAGTAGTATTTCGAGACTACGACGTCCCGGGGATCGCGCAGGAAGGCGATGAAGGTCACATCGGACGCTTGATCGCCCATGATTTCGCGCAGCTTATATGCGGTTTCGTGGGTTGCGACCTTCACCAAGTCGCCTGCGGCATTGCGAACATGATTTCGCACGATGGTGGGATCAATTTCCTGCAAGCGGTTCTGGATTGCGGTCGTCCCGGTCTTTGGAACCGCAACGAATACGAATTTCCGCTCGTCGGAATACAGCATTTCAATCGATCCCGGCTTGGAGTGAAGAGTCTTCGGCCCGACGCAGTACATCCGGCGCTTCGTATCCAAATCGTTCGCCGATATCGCCGCAAAGCTCGTGGATAGTTTCGGCGGCCCAGTCGGGCAGTTCGGCACGATAGCGGTCGTTCACGCCCGGGCGCAGGGGATACCACTTGCGTTTATTGAAGGCATCCGATCGCGAGCCCCAAGGAATGTTATCGTTGGCCGAAGGCAAGATCTTGCTCTCCCACGGCAGTTCGGCGAAATCGCAGATTTCACGCACGATACGGTCTGGTTCGCGCAAGATCGATTCGAACTGCCAATGCCGAAGTTGAACCTCGGCTTGGTCGGCCGCGTCATCAAGCGCCGCTTGCATTGAGTTGCGCCAATGCTGGGCGGCCAACACGACCTTCTGTTCGATAGGCACGTCCAGCTTGCTGAGAACGCCGTTGCGGGTCGCCTGCCCCCAGACAACGGCATAGGGATCCCGGCTGATGAGGACAAAGAAGGGACGGTGTTCGGACAGCGCCCGATGCACAGCACCGACGCGTAGGGTCAGCGACTGGCTCTTGTCGATAAAGCGCTTGTCACTGCCATGCTGACGCAAAATACCCTGCAGGACGCGCCGATATCTCGCCCCCTGCGCCGGATCGAGCTCATCCGCTTTCCGCCTGTAAAATGGCAGGAAATCGTCGTTACCGTAGACCCAGCTGTGATCGCGGTCCGGATAGCCCGGAAGATCGATCCGGCGCCAACCGAAATCCTCGGGCAGAATGTCGGCCAGCGCATCCTGCGCCTCATCCTCGCCCGCCCAGTAGCGGTGATCGCCAGTAACTGAAATCGCGTGCGTGTGACGGTGAAGAATTCGGGCCAAAAGCGTAAGCCCACCGTTCTGGGTGCCGATCAGGAACACCGGCCGATCAATGGCGACCGGCGCCCCGTCGTGAAATCGCCGGTCAAACCGCCATTTATTGGTGCGGTAGTGAAAATAGCCTGAATTGGCCTTACGGATCGGAACGATGGATTGAAGCCGGTCGATCATGCGAAGTCTCTATCAGGTTGGTCGAGAATGGCCCACCGGTGGATCGCCTGGGCGAACGCGTCATGCGTAAGTATTCGATTTATCGAACAGCCCTTCTCGAACATCAAACCGGCCAAGAGCGCGCTGATGCACCAGAACGTAATTGGCCGCGAAGAAACGTTCGATCTCAGGGTGCCATTCGGGGATCAACTCAAGCCCCTTGGGGCGGATTCGCAGGAACGCATATGGCCCGCCGTCGATCAGCGCGAAGACGTCCTTAAGGAAGGCCCGCCCGTCGATCCACCGCTTCGTGTATTCGAACTGAACTGCATCAACCCCTTCATTGTCCAGAAGCTTCGAGGCCCCCTCCAAGACCGAATAGTCGTGGCCTTCGGCGTCGATCTTGATGAAGTCGATCCTGTCTATTCCGTGTTCGGCACAGAATGCGTCGATGGTGGTCGTTTTCACCGGGATGCGATCGAGCGGAGTTTCCTGTTCCAGGGGGTCATCGACGATCGAGTTTCGCCCCGAGGTTTGGGCACCCAGCACATTGATCGTGGTTTCACCAACCTTGCTGGACACAGCCAAGGGGTGCAAATTCACGATTTTACCGAAACCGGCCTTGTCGACGTTTTCGGTAAATTTCTTGCGCGTTTCAGGGACGGGCTCGAACGCGTGGTAGTTGAATCCTTGAACCTTGGCGCCCTCTTTTTCAGCAGTTTGAAGAAACTGGATGGTCCACTGGGCCAGGTTTCCACCTACGTCCAGGATTGTCGCATCCGAACGACCGCGAAGGTGCTCGGCCAACTTGCGTTGGATATAAAGTTCGCCGGAGGAATCGGGCAAGTTGCGAATAGGTTCACCCCGGGCCGCCATGTAAATACCGCGGCCCAATTTCCATGCAAATCTACGCATTCGGTTCTATACTACCTAAAATATGGTTAAGTGTTCGCCGTGACCCTGGCATCCAAGTATTCCGGCCAGTCCGCCCAGGGCAAGCCGCTATCTAGCTGCTTCGCCACAATATTGACGTCATCTGCAAAATAGTCGGCTAGCTCTCTCCGTAATACAGGTGACAGTCGCGCTGTAGGTTTCGCATCTGGGCGCTTGTTCAGCGTTTCGACCAACTTCATCAGGCCGGTTCCCTTTCGTCGCCCCCGCGCCGGAGCAACATCGATTCCCGCCCTTTCCATCAGACCGAGGGTGCCGGTTCGGACCCGCCGCAAGGTCCTGTTTAGCCCCGGCAAACGATGTTCGTAACGCTCGTTGCTGCGCTTTGTGTCGATCTTGAACGGCGCAAGCCCCAGGAATGACAGAACGTCCGAGACTGCCATGTGCGGGGCTTTGCTAAGCTCCTCTTCCAGGATCAGAACCATCAGACGCTCGTCGGGAACGGCCTCACGCCACATCCGCAAATGCCAGCCAAGCTTGCCGAATAGCGGGTAGTCGAGGCGGCGGTCGATCCGGCCATCCTGCGTTCGCCAAGCTTCGGGATCGCCATGAAGCTTCAACGCGCGTCTCCAGGCCGTCTCGAAATCCGGCTCATGCTCGACGCCCTCGCGCAGGAATTGCCCGTGAAGCGAAAACACAAGGTCCACCGGATTGCGGAGAACCGCGATAAGTTTTGGCTGGGATGGATGCGAAGACAGGACCTGTAAGGCTTGGGCGGAGTACAAGGATCGCGGCGTCGACTCGCCCGTGACTTTTCCGGCATGATCAGCAGGCATAAGTGCCGACAGGTATTCGTCCCAATCCTTCAGGGCACCGGGCACCCCTCGGACGTCGTAGATGTCTCGGGACAAAAAGTTCGGTTCTTTCGCCGGAAGGTATGTATCGGGATGCTGACGTAGCCAGTCGAACAGGCTGGTCGTCCCGCATTTCGGGCCGCCGAGAATGAAGAAATCCGGCAACCCATCGGGCAGAGGCTGCGCTTGGCCCTTGGGAACGCTCAACGTACGATCCTTCCGAACGCGTCCGAACGCACGCCGATCGACCGCAAGACGCGGTTCCAGGACATGACCTGCATTCCGAATGTAGTGAGAATCGTAGAGATAGCCGCCCCCAACGGGCCAAGAAGCGGGATAAGCGCCAGGTTCATCGCGATATTCCCAACTGTCGCCCAGGTGGCATATTGGGACATATATCTTTCCCGGTTCGTCATGTTGAGCAGCATCCCCGTGCCCCCAAAAAAAGCGTTCACCGCAGCCCCTGCGGAAAGCAACACCGTAAGACCGTAAATCGGTCCGTATTCCTCACCCAAAAGATAGACGAACCCGTTCCGGCCGACCAGCACAAGGGCCAAGGCGAACACGAGCGTGGCGCCGAACGCGATCCGACTTCCCGTGACTGCCATCGCCTGCATGCGCTCAGTTTCTCCGCGAGAATGAAACGCCGCCATGCGCGGGCTAAAAACTGCATTGATTGCAACCTGAACAAGAAGCGCCGCGGCCGCCAGCTGTGATGCGACGCGGTAGAATGCAACCGACTCGACGGTGTCGAACATCCCCAGCATCAGGACATCCACGTAATTCATCACGGTGGTGGCTGCGGCCACGATCGTCAAAGGCCACAGGCTTGCGCGCCAGCTGACGGAATTGAACTCGGCGGGATGGTTGCGGCGAGTCGGACGGTCGCTGGTGATAGCGATGACCAACCAGCCGAAAGCCGCCGCAACCAAGGCTGCCCCCAGATGGGACACGAGAAGCCCAACCTCGGCAAAGAGCCCCAGCCAAAGACCGAGACCCCCTGCCAACAACAGAAGGGCAGGACGGATAATCGCGTCCGGCAAACGACTTATCGCGGCGAGTCGGAAGCCGTTCAGGACCCCCATGACCCGCTTCATTTCGGCCAAAACCGGGGCGAGCGCAGCAATCAGAAGGACCAATGGCCATGAGAATTGTTGCAGTATGGGCCAGCCGGCGGCGACCACCACCCCATAAACGCCGATCACGAAGGTCCCGGCAATCAGGGTCCCGATGATCATGATCCGCTGGCTCCATGCCAGAACACCGTTCACGGCACCCGGATTGTCCTTTGATCGCGCCACAGCGATCTCGCGCATCACAAGGACGGGCAAGCCCATTTGCAGCGGCAGCGAAACGAACTGCGCCGTCGTCAGGCACAGGATATAGAGGCCAAAGTCGGCGGGAGGAAGCAACCGGGCAAAAACGGTGACCGTCGCAAAGCCCAAAAGGGTATTTATTCCCTTGATCAGTGTCAGCCCGACACCACTCTTCAGCAAAGAGTTTGCCCGGTCGCGTTTGTCCACAGATGCCGGCGGGGTTGGGCCATCGGTGGTCATCGATACCCGGCCTTACAGGTCTTCACCCGTGGTTCATCGGATCGCGAAACCCGCCCAACTGCGTCTTTTTTCCGATTCGGTAAGGAGGCTGGAAGCACAGCCCCGGGGCAAACCCTTGGGTCAGGCTTCAAGCGCGCCCACGTGACTTTTGGAAAATCCATCGCAGTCCCGGCCCAAAAGATTTGGATAAAGTACTTTACCCGTCATCACCGTTTACGCGTCGCCTTACAAAGCCCTGGACGGCGGCTAGCAGCCGCAGCTGCGTGGCATTTCCGGCAGAACTAATGGCTTAAATGGGTGGTGCCGCTGAAGGGACTCGAACCCCCGACCCCATCATTACGAATGACGTGCTCTACCAGCTGAGCTACAGCGGCGTCCACCGGCGCGGTCTGTATCAAGGTCGCGCCGGAAGGAAAAGGGGTTACTTCGATTTCGCGTTCTGTTCGTCGCGCTGCTCTTGCGGGACGATGACTTCGGCCTCGGGGACGCTGACGGAGGTTTGCCGCCGGTCTTCGATGGTCGGGGGTACGTCCGCGGAGGGAGTCGTGACGTCTTTCGGTGCCGGATCCGGCTGGGCCGTCGCAGGACCGCCAGGCGCGTCCTCCACCTCGGGGTGGCTATGATCCTCGACCTGACCCACGATCAGGGGAAGCATCTCCGCCTGTGTCGGAAGGGCGACGGTCCCTTCCTTGGGCTCGGTCCACGCCAGGGTGTCGAACGCGCCACAGTTTCCACAGATTGGGCCCCATTCCGCATGGATCGTATGACAGTTCTCGCACACCCATTTCGGACCGCGGGGCACGGTCAGCGCCTTCGTCAGCCAACCCCGCACGATGGCGTCGTTCGCCCCCTCGCCCCGTTCGATCGCGGCCATGATCGTGACGGAACGGGCTGTCGGATTGGCAGTGGCCAGATCGCCCAGGGCCCGTCGTGCGGCCGGGAAATCCTCGTTCGCAATATGAAGTTCGGCCAAGAGCATCTTGGTCTCAGGGTGATCGGGATGTTGCCGCGTCAGGGTAGTGAAGCGTCGAATCCGCTGATCGGTGCTTTCGTTCGGCTGAATATCAGCGAAGGCGGCTGCAAGATCGGGATGGGGTTGAACCTCCCACGCCTTTTTAAGGACGCGCGTTGCATAGCGTTCCTGATTGTTGCGCATATATCCACGGGCGGCCATGACGGCGGCCGGGATCAGGTCCGGCGACAGGCGGTTCGCCTCGATGGCCTTTTCACGCACATCGATCGAGGAATCCTCGGCCGTGATGTCACGCGCTTCAGACAGCGCAAGGACTGCGTCTCGGCGCTTGTGAACGTCACGCGGCATCGATCCGTGCTTCAGCTTGGCCCCCAGCGTCTGGCGCGCGCCGGCCCAGTCGTGCCGGGCGGCCTGAAGTTTCAGCAAGGTATCCTGCGTCTCTTCGTGCTTTGGCTTCAGGGCAAAGGCGCGTTCGGCCAAGGCAAAGGCCGTGTCGGTATTTCCGGCCTCGAGCTGCTGTTTCAACAGGCCACGCACGCCGACGAACTTCGTCCGGTCATCCTGCACCAGTTGCTTATAGACCTCTTCCGCCTTGCGATGATCACCCGTCATCTCGGCGCCCTGCGCGATCAAAAGCTGCGTCAACTCTGGCCGCTGGAGGTATTTCTCGGCTCGTTCGGCCTTGGCTTGCGCCTCGCGTCCCTCGCCCGAAGCCAATGCCAGCATGGCGTCGCCCAGCGCGTTCAACCCCTTCTTTTCGCGATTGCGCGAGAAATACCGTGAAACGGCAGTGTCGTCGCCGTTGAGGAAACGCACCAGCGCGACCAGAAAGCCAAGAACCTTCAGCACGATCCAGACGAGCACGACCAGCAGAACCGCCGCGATGACCGCTTGCAGCGGACCAAGCGTGAATTCGGTATTCGCCAGCGCCACGCGGATCGAACCGTCGGCATTCAGAAGCTGTCCTGCGCCGATGGCCAAAAGCCCGACGACCGCGAAGAAGACAACGACCTTGATTAGGGACCAGAGCATTATGTTGTCCTCAGTTAGCGTTGACGGAGGAAGAAAGATCGGAATAGCCGCTCAGTGCGTCGAGCCGGGCATTCGCACGATCCAGCCATTCGGACATGGCGTCCTGCCCTTCTTCCGGAAGGGCCTCGATCTCGGTCAGCGCGGCCTCGAGGTTCCCCTCGTTCAAACGCGCCTCAGCCCGTGAAAGGACGGCATCCGCACTGCCCCCCTGTCGTTCGTTCAGCGACCTGGCATTGGTTTGCGACCTCAGAAAAGCGCCCAGCCGATCGGCAACACCACCGCCGGCTGTCGCGGCAACTGATTCGCTGAGCGCCGCACGCGCGAAGGCATCGAAATCTTCCTGAAGGCTGCCAAGCGTCGCCACGCCGTCATCGGCACCGGCAACCAAGGCATCGGGCACCTCGACCTCCGAGGTCGAACGTAGCGCACCGATTTCGTCGGCGTAGGGACGCCCGGCGCCCAACGCCGCTTCGATCCCGGAGAGTGCGGCCTGGGCAGAGACGCGGTTCGCCTCGGCCGTAGCGGCGGCACCGGCGTCCTCGATCGCCACAGCCTGGCTTTCCAGCGTCTGGCGCTGGCTGTCTAGCGTGGCAGCCTGCTCCTCCACCTGAGTCGACAGGTCCTGAATCTGCTGGGTCAGCGCGGCAAGTTGCTCGGCTTGGCTGTTGTCCTCGATCCGCGCGGCCTGATCTCCAGTCTGCGCTTGAAGTTGGGCGACCTGATCTTCCAACTCGGAAATCCGGTCGTTCGTGGGGGTCAGGTCGGTTGCCTCCGGCATTTCGGCAGGTTCGGCGGATTCGATAGTCTCGAGTCTCGCGGCCAATTGCGCCAACTGATCCCCCATCGCGCCGACCTCGGCCCCGACGGTATCGTCATCTGCTTGGGCTTCGATCTGCTGAAGCCGCACCGCCTGCGCATCCAGCGCCTCGGAGATCTGGGCGACCTGGTCGTCGCCGCCGGTGTCGAACAGCCCAAACTCGGTATAATAGGCAGCAAGATAGCCTATGCCGCCCGCCAGGAATCCGCCCAAGAGGACCACGAAAAAGGCCGAGCCTCCGGACCCGCGCGGTTCGGCCGTTGTCGATTGTGTGTCCGTCTGACTGCCGGTCTCGTCGCTCACGTGCTGCCCCCTCGCGTCATCTCAATTCTGTGCCGCCACGGCGGCAGCAATCGCGTCCAGCATAGCCGGACCCTCAGTCGTTGTCGCAACTAGCGCCGTGTCTGTCCACGGCCAGCTTTGCGCAACTTGCTGACTTAGCGCGATCACACGGGTATTTACCGGCTTTTCGCCCAGATCCGAGGCAACAATCCGGGCTGATCGGGGGGAATACAGCGGAAGGATAACCGGAATTGACCCCAGTAACGCGTGTCGCGCAGCCCCCGTCAGTGGCAATTGTTGTTGATCGTACACCATTTCGGCCTGCGCTGCGATGCCGGCATCTTGCAAACGACCGACCAGATCTCCGGTGACATGCGCGCCGTGGAGATGCACATATTCGCCTCCTCCGCGCGCGATCAGCGCGGTAGCCAGCGCATCTGCCTGCCCGCCCGTGATCTCGGGCAGTGCGCCGTATGACGCCGCCACAGCAGCGGTTCGTGGTCCAACTGCAATCACCGGCCGGCCCGAAAGATCGACCTGATCCGCGACCGCGCGCACCCCGTTTTCGGAGGTAAAGATCGGCGTTCCCGGGGGCAGGCCAACCATTTTCCGCGGTAGGATTCGCAAGACCGGCGAGAACAGGATCGCACCCCCGACGCCGCGCTGCCGCGACGCGACTGCAGTCCGGCGGGCAGCGGGCAAGGGGCGGGTCAGGATCAGCACGAGGATGCCTCATGGACGGTGCGTGCCCACGGTGTTAGGCCGTAACCGCCTGCGAAACAACGAGGGCCAGCACGATGCCCCCCCTGATCCTCGGTATAGAATCAAGCTGCGATGACACCGCGTCCGCGGTCCTGCGGGGCCGAAAGATCCTGTCGAATGTCGTTTCTTCTCAAACCGATCTTCACGCGGCCTTTGGCGGCGTAGTCCCTGAAATCGCCGCTCGCGCGCACGTGGAAAAGCTGGATCTTTGCGTCGAACAAGCGCTGAGCCAAGCCAAGGTCGCGCTGGCCGAAATCGACGCGATCGCCGTGACGGCCGGGCCGGGTCTGATCGGCGGCGTCATGGCCGGGGTCATGGTCGCAAAGGGGTTGGCCATGGGGACGGGCATTCCCCTGATCGGGGTGAACCACCTGGCGGGACATGCCCTGACGCCCCGGCTGACGGACGGTGCGACTTATCCTTACCTGATGCTGCTGGTCTCGGGCGGGCATTGCCAGTTCCTGCGCGTGGACGGCCCCGATGCGTTCACACGGCTTGGCGGGACCATAGACGATGCGCCGGGCGAGGCGTTCGACAAGGTGGCGAAGCTTCTGGGCCTTCTACAACCCGGCGGGCCCGCAGTCGAGCGCGCCGCCGCCGCGGGCGATCCGGCGGCCTTCGCCTTTCCGCGCCCCCTGCTTGACCGCGAGGGGTGCGATCTGTCGTTCTCGGGGCTAAAGACCGCCGTTCTGCGAGCGCGGGATACGTCCCTAGTCGACGGCGCGCTACCCCGTTCGCTGCGCAACGATATCTGCGCGGGGTTCCAGCGCGCCGTCGCCGAAACATTGGCCGAGAAGTCCCGACGTGCCTTGGCCCTATGCCCCGATGCGACCGCGTTCGCCGTGGCCGGTGGCGTCGCGGCGAACGGGGCGATCCGGTCCGCGCTGGAGGGGATCTGCGACCGGCCCTTTCTGGCGCCACCGCTGCCGCTTTGCACCGACAATGCCGCAATGATCGCTTGGGCGGGGTCGGAGCTGTTCGAGGCGGGCGCACACGACGGGATGGATCTGGCGCCGCGCCCCCGTTGGCCGCTGGACAGCAGCGCCACCCCCATGCTGGGATCGGGGCGACGGGGGGCGAAGGCATGAAATACTGGCTGTTGAAATCGGAACCATCCGACTGGTCGTGGGACGATCAGGTCGCGAAGGGCGACGAAGGCGAGGCCTGGACTGGCGTACGCAATTACCAGGCCCGCAACATGATGCGGCAGATGTCGGTCGGGGATCTGGCGTTCTTCTACCACTCGCAAAGCGACAAGGCCTGCGTCGGCATCGTCGAAGTCATCGCGCCAGCTGCGCCCGACCCCACCGATGAGACCGGAAAATGGGAGTGCGTGACCGTCAAAGCCGTCGAATCGTTGCCCAGGCCCGTCACCTTGGCCGCGGTGAAGGAGACGCCCGAGCTTTCCGAGATGTCCCTGGTGAAGACTGTGCGCCTGTCGGTTCAGCCCGTGACCGAAAACGAATGGCGCATCGTCCTCCGCACGGGCGGGCTGACCTAGCCGACCCGCGTTGCCGAGGCCGCACTGTCCTTTCGGCGGTCGCCGCCCAACGGCACATCCTCAATGCCGGTTTCCTGCAGGGCGCGAAGGGCTTCGGGCTTTGTCAGGCGCAGGATGAGGAACCCCAGTGCCCCCAACGCAAAGGTCATTCCCGCCGCGGCAGCCATGGTGCCGACTCTTTCGATTGCAAGCTGATTGACCTGGGAGACGAGCGCCAGAACCTCCAACACCGCGACAGTCAGAAGTGTCGTGAAAACGGTATAACTGTAGGGCAGCATCCGGAATCCCAGCGCCAGGCACAGCGCCCCGACGGCGACCATGATCCACGTGGAACTTGTCAACGCTGCCAGCCCGATGGCAACCGCTGTCCCGATGACGGTGCCCAGTGTCCGCTTCGTGGTTCTGGAAAACAGCTGGCCATGCGGCGGCAAAACGAGGATCACGAACGTCAACGGAAACCAGAAGCCGTGCGATCCAAAGTACCTTTGCCCGGTCCAGACCGACGCAGTCAGTCCAACCGCAAGGGCGATGCCGAAAACCATGGCATACTGCTCGCTTTCGCGGTCTTCGGTGCCCGTCGAACAGGTCTCTCCGAACAACCAGACCACCACTTGCGCCCATAGCATGGCACCGACGAACACGGCGAAAAGCATTGGCAGGTTGCCGTTGTCGATGATGGGGGACGTGAATATCGGCCAGGTCAGCAAACCCCGGATCGCCGCCTTCGCCAGTCCGAACGACCCGCAGATGCCGACCATCAGGCCAAGGAAGGGTGCCACCAGCAAAGACATTTCCGGCGTTCCAAGACTGAGCAGCCCGGCCATGCCCATGACCAACGTGACCAGCAGCGAAACCTTCAGACCGGCATCCTGTGCTGCAAGGCAAGCAGGCATCGCTGCCACGAAAGCGATGGCCCCGGTCCGCCCCATGAAGGTCACCGCGATCACGGCCGGTAGGACCATGGCGAGAATCATCATCGCGACCTTGCGCCATGGCATAGGCGCGTCGCTTTCGAACAGCCAGGATTTCAGTTTGCCGGCCATGTCGCCCCCGTTCCGCAGACGAAAGCTAGCGCCGGGGGCTGCGGTTCAAAGTCCGCGTCAGGCGTAGACGTCTTCCTTGCCGAAATGCTTGACCAGAAGATAATAGACGACCGCGCGATACTTGTGCCGGTCCGAGCGTCCGTAGGTCCTAATCGCGGCCTGAATGCCGCCCATCAGGCTCTCGTCATCAGGCAGACCAAGCTTCTTCATGAGGAAATTCTCGCGGATGCGGTTCAGCTCCTCGGTGTCCGAGGCGGCGACGGTGGCCGAGTCGGAGTTGTAGATCGACGGGCCGCAGCCGATGGTCACCTTGCGCAGAAGGTCCATGTCCGGCTCGACCTCGCACTTGGTACGTAGATCGTCGGCATACGTTTCGATCAATTCGTCGCGGCGGCTCATGGTCTATATCCCCCTTTGATACCCCTGAAACGGGGTCCCGGCCCCGCCATGTCAGGGCTACGCGGCATTCGGCCGCATCGGCAAGAAGAAATGCCGCGGGGGCAGTGAAAGGGCGGACCGCGATGGTCCGCCCCATACATTCAGTAGCGGTAGTGCTCGGGCTTGAAGGGGCCTTCGGGCGTGACGCCGATATACGCCGCCTGCTCGGGCGCAAGCTTGGTCAGCTTCGCGCCGATCTTCTCCAGATGCAGCGCCGCGACCTTCTCGTCGAGATGCTTGGGCAGGATGTAGACGTCATTCTCGTACTCCCCGCCGTTCTTCCACAACTCGATCTGGGCCAGCACCTGATTGGTGAACGACGCCGACATGACGAACGAGGGGTGGCCGGTGGCGTTGCCGAGGTTCAGCAGACGGCCCTGCGACAGCAGGATGATCCGGTGCCCCGAGGGCATCTCGATCATGTCCACCTGGTCCTTGATGTTGGTCCACTTGTGGTTCTTCAGGTTGGCGACCTGAATCTCGTTGTCGAAGTGGCCGATGTTACCGACGATCGCCATGTCCTTCATCTCGCGCATGTGCTCGATGCGGATGACGTCCTTGTTGCCCGTCGTCGTGATGAAGATGTCGGCGCTGTCGATCACGTCTTCCAGCACGACGACCTCGAACCCGTCCATGGCGGCCTGAAGTGCGCAGATCGGATCGACCTCGGTGACCTTAACGCGCGCCCCAGCGCCGCGCAGCGATGCGGCCGAACCCTTGCCGACATCGCCATAACCACAGACGACGGCGACCTTGCCGGCCATCATGGTGTCGGTGGCACGGCGGATCCCGTCGACTAGCGATTCCTTGCATCCGTACTTGTTGTCGAATTTCGACTTGGTGACGCTGTCGTTGACGTTGATTGCCGGGAAGGGCAGCTGGCCCTTCTTCTTCAGGTCATACAGGCGGTGAACGCCGGTCGTCGTCTCTTCCGAAACACCCTTGATCTGATCGCGCATCTTGGTGAACCAGCCCGGCGACTGCTCCATCCGCTTCTTGATCTGGGTGAAGACGCACTCTTCTTCTTCCGAGGTCGGGGTCTCGATCAGGTCAGTCTCGCCCGCCTCAACCCGTGCGCCCAGCAGAACGTAAAGCGTCGCGTCGCCGCCATCGTCGAGGATCATGTTGGGGCCGTCCTCGAACTGGAACGACCGGTCGAGGTAATCCCAGTGCTCTTCCAGGGACTGGCCCTTGATCGCGAAGACCGGCACGCCGGCTTCGGCGATCGCGGCGGCAGCGTGGTCCTGGGTCGAGAAGATGTTGCACGACGCCCAGCGCACATCGGCGCCCAGCGCGGTCAGCGTCTCGATCAGGACGGCGGTCTGGATCGTCATGTGCAGCGAGCCGACGATGCGCGCACCCGAAAGCGGCTTCTCGGACCCGAATTCCTCGCGCAGGGACATGAGGCCCGGCATCTCGGTTTCGGCAATATCAAGTTCCTTGCGGCCATAGGCGGCCAGCGAAATATCCTTGACGATGTAATCTTCCGGCATGATCTGCGTCCCCGAGTAAGAATTGTCCCGACGCCCATAGCACCGGGATGACCGAGCGACAACGGAATGCTGCGCTGCGGGAAGGATGCGGATGGCGAAACAGACACGCGCCTGGCAAAGGATGCTTTCCGGGCGAAGGCTTGACCTGCTGGACCCCACGCCCGTGGATATCGAGATCGAGGATATCGCGCACGGGCTTGCGTTCGTCGCCCGGTGGAACGGCCAGACCAAGGGCGATTTTCCCTACTCTGTCGCGGAGCACTCGCTGCTGGTCGAGGCGCTGTTTGCCCGGATGGTCGTCGGTGCCCCGCCCCGATGGCGTCTTGCCGCATTGCTGCATGACGCCCCGGAATATGTCATCGGCGACATGATCTCTCCCGTGAAGGCGGCCGTCGGACCGGAATACGGCGCGCTGGACGACCGCCTGACCGCAGCGATCCATGTGCGCTTCGGCCTGCCCGCGACCATCCCACCGAAGGTGAAGCGCCAGATCAAGGCGGCGGACAAGGTGTCGGCCTTCATGGAGGCCACGCAGATCGCCGGGTTCACCGAGGCCGAGGCGACCCGCTTCTTCGGGCGTGCCGATCCTCGGCTTACGGAAGGCCTGGACATCGTGCTGCGCGCGCCGCGGGATGTTCGCGCGGCCTTCACCGCGCGGCACGGGGCGCTTTTGGCGCAGACCTGAAGCCTTTCCGCAGTTTTGGATCGTAGGTTTCGAAAACCAATGGCGTCCGGGTCTGGGGGTCGCGGTACATTGGCAGCGCACTTGTGCCAATGGCTTACCGGTCGGACGTCTTGTCCGGCTCGACGATCAGACCGCCAGAACGGACGCGATACAGCGGATTCTCGCGGCGGGCCTGTTCGCGCGTGCGGGACTGGGGATCCTGACGGGTCGCGGTCATAAAAGTCTGGGCGAAGATGTTCAGCATGTCGTCTCTCCTTAATGAAGGCCCGGGCTGGATCGTAAGTCTCGCTATTCGTGGTTCGGGTCTCTATGCCATGGAGATAGTCGCAGGCGTGCCGTCCAGCGAGTCACAAACCTATCGAAGGTGTAAGCTGAACTTACCATGGAATGGCAGGACGTTCCCTCCCTTCAGGCGTTGCGCGGTTTCGAGGCCGCGGCGCGGTGCGGGTCGTACACTGCCGCCGCGCGCGAGCTGAATGTCACCCACGCGGCCATCGCCCAGCACGTCCGCCGGCTGGAGACGCATTTCGCCTGTCGTCTGATGCTGCGCGAAGGCGGTGGGATGCGCCCGACCGAGGAAGGGCGCCGTCTGGCGGCCGCGCTGGCCGAGGGGTTCGGCATCATCGCCACGGCCGCCTCTGACCTGTTGGCCCGCGACCGGATCCGGCCGCTCCGTATCGCCCTGACCCCTTCTCTCGCGGCAAACTGGCTGATGCCCCGGATCGGAGAGTTCTGGGCCGCGCATCCGGGCCTAGAGCTGGAGCTTGTCCCGTCGCCCGAAAACGTCGATCTACGTACCCAAGGCTATGACATGGCCCTTCGCTACGGGCGCGGACCCTGGCCCGGGGTCGAAATCGAGCGTCTGATGGATGCCGGTCACGCCGTCATTGCAAAGCACGGCATGATCGCCGGCCCGATCCGGGACCTTTCGATCCTGGCCGACCGGGAATGGCTCACCGAAGCGAACAATGCCGAGGACCTTCTGTGGGCCCGGCAGAACGGGCTTCCCGAAACAGTCCGTCCACGTGAGTTTCCCAACATCACCATGACGCTCGAGGCCATTCGCGCCGGCGTCGGGGTGGGAATTCTGCCGCGGGTGATCGCGGCGACCCCGATCGCGCGTGGCGAGGTCGAGGTTGTCTACGAAGAAAGTGACAGCGATCTAGCTTATCACATCCTCACGCGACCCGGCCCGCGCTCACGCCCCCTGACGGCGTTGATCCGCTGGCTAAAACGGCAAGCCGCAAATTAGCGCGGGCTGCGCTTGGCCAGAATGCGCTGAAGGGTACGGCGATGCATCGACAGGCGACGCGCCGTCTCGGACACGTTGCGGTCGCACTGCTCGTAGATCCGTTGAATATGCTCCCACCGCACGCGATCCGCGGACATGGGATTCTCGGGCGGGGGCGGCAAATCCTCGGTCTTTGCCAGAAGCGCCGCAGTGATCTGGTTCGCATCCGCCGGTTTGGACAGATAGTCGGTCGCCCCGATTTTCACCGCTGCGACTGCCGTGGCGATGGCGCCGTAACCGGTCAGGACGACGATCCGGGCATCCTCGCGCTTGGCCCGGATCAGTTCGACCACGTCCAGGCCGTTGCCATCCCCCAGACGAAGGTCCACGACCGCGTAGGCGGGGGGCGCATGGCTAGCACGCGCACGCCCGGCCGCCACGCTTTCGGCGGTTTCCACGGCGAACCCGCGCTTCTCCATAGCGCGCGCGAGGCGCTTCAGGAAAGCGTCGTCATCGTCGACGATCAACAGCGAGGGATCGCTTCCAAGGTCGAGCTCTTCGGTCGTTTCCATCGAAGCCTACCGTTACTTGCAGTTGATCTCTGACGTAGGGGTCACGCTGAATAGGTCAATCGAAACAGGTGGTCACACTTGACGCAGGTAGCACGACGTCCTCTCGGCGACCTCTTGGGCCGTCACACCCGATCCCGCAGCGCCGGGCGCGCCGCGAAAGATGTCAATGAACCCTTCCTCGGGCAGCATCAGATACGTGAAGACCGAGTGATCCATCAAATAGGTCTCGGGATCCTCACCCCGGCGCGAGAAATAGACGCGATAGGCCTGCGTGGCGGCGCGCACCTGCTCGGGCGATCCGGTCAGGCCCACCATATCGGGATGCATGTAGTCGGTGAATTCGGCCAGGACCGCGGGAGTGTCCCGCTCAGGATCGACCGAGATGAAGACGGGCCGTACGTCGAACCCGTCCTCGGCCAGTAGATCGACCGCCTCGGCGTTGCGCGCGGCGTCGAAAGGGCAGACGTCAGGGCAGAAGGTGTACCCGAAATAGACCAGCGCAGGCCGGTCCAGAACCTCGGCTTCGGTTACGGTTTCACCCGTTTCGGAGACCAGTTCGAACGGGCCGCCGATCGCGGCCGCCCCTGCCACGGCCCCGTCGCGGCACGGCGCGAACGGATCGTCGCTGCGGCCCAACAAGGTGAAGAAAGCGGTTCCGCCGATCAGGGCCAGCACGGCGACCGAGGCGAGGATTGCGTAAAGGCGGGTCATGGAACGCTCCGATCAATTTCGCCGCATTGATCGTCGGTTGCGGCTGCTACTACAACCTTACTTCATGACGCAGACAGATGGCCCCCAAAAGACTCAGACGGAATCCCGGCGCGCGTTCGCCCGGCGATCGGACTGGGTGCGCCTGCAAACGCTGGTTTTCCTGCGCTGGATCGCGATCTCGGGACAGATCGCCGCGCTGATCGTGGCGAAGGAGGCCTTCAACCTGCGGCTCGAGACCGGGCTGATCTGGGCGGCCATCGGGGCGGCGATCATCACCAACCTGATGGCGACGCTGGTCTATCCCCATGCCAAGCGGTTGAGCGAGACCGAACTGGCGGGAACGCTGATCTTCGACATGGTGCAACTGTCCACGTTGCTGGCCCTGACCGGGGGGCTTCACAACCCGTTCGCCCTTCTGGTGCTGGCACAGGTCGCGATCGCGGCACTTGCCCTGTCTGCGCGACCGACCCTGATCGTGTGCGGGGTCGCCGTTCTTCTTACGACCGTTCTGCTGTTCGTGCATCTTCCCCTGGTCACGATGGAGGGCGAGATCCTGCGCCAGCCACCGGTCTTCGTGGCCGGGTTCTGGGTCGCCATCGTCATCGGGATCGCGTTCCAGGCCAGCTATGCCCACCGCGTCGCGTCCGAGCTGATGACGATGGGCGAGGCGCTGGCCGCCACCCAGATGGCGCTGTCGCGCGAACAGAAGCTGACCGACCTTGGCGGTGTGGTCGCGGCGGCCGCCCACGAACTGGGATCGCCCCTGGCAACTATTGCCCTTGTTGCAGGCGAACTGGTGGACGAAGCGTCGGACGACGATCTGCGGGCCGACGCGCAATTGATCCGCGATCAGGCGGAACGGTGTCGCATCATCCTGCGCGAGATGGGGCGCGCCGGGAAAGATGACGAACATATCCGCATCGCCCCCCTCGTCACCGTCATTGAAGAAGCCGCCGAACCCCACAGCGCGCGTGGCATTCAGGTCGATATCGATGCCCGGCACGTCGACGGGGGCAGTACCCGTCAGCCAAGCGTCGAACGCCGCCCCGAGGTCATCCACGGGATGCGCAACCTGGTTCAGAACGCGGTAGATTTTGCCCGCACCCGAGTCCTGATCGAGCTGCGCTGGAGCGAGGACCGCGTGAGCATACGCATCAGCGATGACGGGCCGGGGTTCCGGGCCGATACCTTGCCGTACCTGGGCGAGCCGTTCCTGCGCCATCGCACCTCGAACGACGACATCTCGAACCGCAAATCCTACGAAGGTATGGGGTTGGGCCTGTTCATCGCGAAGACCCTGCTGGAACGGTCCCACGCCGAGATCGTCTTCGCCAACGGTCCCGCACGCGACGGCCAGGATCCCGGGGCAGTCGTTCAGCTGACCTGGAAACGAGAGGACATCGCCGTTTCGGCGGACCGCCCGGCCCTGCCCAAAAATATGCCTTTCAGCTAAATTGTTCCGGGTTAAGGCGCTTTTAACCCCGGTTACGCGAAAGTCATTGAAGGAATCGCCTGAAAGCGAGTTTGCCGATGACCATCGACCCGACCCAAGTCATTCCCTTTGCCATGATGTCCGTCGCGACCGGGGTGGTCATTCTTGCGATCCTGATCCGGTTCGGGCGCGCAAAACTCCTGATCGACGACCAAAGCGAAGAAACGGTGTTCCTGGTGGACGGGGCGCATGTCATCGACGCGACAACGACCGGACGGATGATCCTCGATCTGCTCGGGGACGCAGGCTGGACGACCGACCGCCTGTTGCGCTGGCTGGCCGAAACGTTCCCCGATCTTGCAAGCGCGGACCGCAAACTGTCGGAGCTCGGCAACCGGGTATTTCTCGGCCTCGACGGTGTGTCGCGGCTGGATATCTCCCCGGACGGGGACCGGATGCGATTGAAACTGACGCATGCCGGACATGGTCGCATCGCGATCGACCGGATTTGCCACGACGCGGCGCGAGCCGAACTGGATGCGTTGCGCAAGCTTGGTGATGACCTTCCCCAGCCTGTGTGGCGCCAGGATGCCTATGGCCATATCACTTGGGCGAACACGGCGTATCTTGACCTTGTTCGACAGGTGTCAGGCTCCGAACCGGCGTGGCCCCTGACAAACATCATGGACATGGCTGAAACCACGCCCGGAACGTCCCGGACCAAGATCGGTGCCGACTGGTTCGAGCTGACATTCGCGCCCAGCGGCCAAGGAATGCTTGCGGCGGCCACGCCAGTCAGTGGTCTCGTCGAAGCAGAAGTTGCGCTTCAGTCCTTTAAGGGAACGATGTCGCGCACCTTTGCCCACCTGACGATCGGCCTCGCGATCTTCGACCGGACGCGTCGACTGGCGGTGTTCAACCCTGCATTGACCGACCTGACGACGCTGCCGGTCCCCCTTCTCGTGGGGCAACCAACCTTGGAAACGTTCCTCGACGCCCTGCGCGCCCGCCAGATGATGCCCGAGCCGCGGGATTACTCCTCTTGGCGGGATCGTGTCGCCACGGTCGAGAAAGCAGCCCAGAACGGAACCTATTCCGAGCTTTGGCATCTGCCGGACGGCCGCACCTATCGCGTGACCGGACGACCACAGCCGGACGGGGCCTTCGCTCTGCTGATGGAGGATATCAGCGCCGAGATCAGCCTGACCCGCAGCTTCCGTGCCCAGATCGAGACCAGCCATTCGGTCATCGATGCCCTGCCGGACGCCATTGCCGTGTTCGATCGCGCAGGTGCCTTGACGATGACCAACACGGCCTATGACCGGCTGTGGGGCACCCGGACCCAGGACGGGATTGGACACGGCGCCCTTGAAGACGCCGTGTCGCATTGGCGGCAACGGTGCGACCCGGGCCTGCTGGACGGGATCACCGAGACCCTTTCGGGAACCCGACACGCGCCCGAGACCGAGCTGAGACTTGACGACGGCCGGCGTGTCGCGATCTCGGCCGCCCCCTTGCCCGGTGGATCGATGATGGTCCGCTTCGCCCTCAGGGCGGCCGAAGTCAGCAAACTGATGCCGACGCGCGCCCATTTGCTGATCGAAGAACGGTTGAAGGCGTAAACGGCTTGATGGCGCCGCGCTGCGGGGCCATCCTTTGGGCATGACCGATCTGTCGATCTTCCTGCCCGACCCCCAGGCCACGGATGCCCTGGCTGCCACGCTGGCTGCCCGGCTGACCCCCGGTGATACCGTGCTTCTGGCGGGGGATCTGGGTGCTGGAAAAAGCCATTTGTCCCGGCGGATAATCCAGTCCCTGCAGCGGCCATTCGGTCGCGTCGACGACGTTCCGTCGCCCACCTACACGCTGATCCAGACCTATCGCGCGGGCGAGGTCGAGATCCTGCACGCCGATCTCTATCGGCTGGGCGACCCGTCCGAGTTGGTCGAATTGGGCCTAGACGAGGCGATCGGCTCGGCGATCTGTCTGATCGAATGGCCCGATCGGCTGGACACGACCCCCGATAACGCCCTGCATATCCAGTTGCTGCCCGAGGGCGGCGGAAGACGGGCCAAGCTTTACGGATCGGGGTGGCCCGCAAGGCTTGAAGGACTGGTAGTTGATGCTTGACGATTTCCTGAATCGGCACGGTTGGTCCGATGCCGTGCGCGAACCATTGGCGGGCGACGCCTCGACCCGGCGGTATACCCGGCTGCGCAAACCCGCGGCCCGCGCCATCCTGATGGATTCGGATGCGACGCCCGTCGCACCGTTCCTGAGGGTGCAGCAGCATCTGGCGACGATCGGACTGACCGCGCCGCGGATATTTGCCGTCGATGAGGTGGCGGGACTGATCCTTCTCGAAGATCTGGGCGACGACACGTTCGCCGCGCTCATCCAGCGGGGCGGCGACGAACGTGCGCTTTACGAGGCGGCGACCGACCTTCTGGTGTCACTGCATCGGTCCCCCGCCCCAGCCTGGGCCGAAACCTATAGCCCCGCGAAGATGGCCGCCTTTCTGGCACCCGCTTGGGACCATTGCGTCGCGCCAGAAGACAAGGGTGGCTGCCACCGGATCGAGACGGTGCTTCGCGACCTGCTGGATCATACCTGGGACGACTCGGCTGTCCTTCTGCACCGTGATTACCACGCCGAGAACCTGATCTGGCTGCCGGGCCGCGGTGGCGACCAGCGGGTCGGTCTTCTTGATTTTCAGGACGCCCTGGCGGGGCACCCGGCCTACGACCTTGCGTCGCTGCTGCAGGACGCCCGGCGTGACGTCGACCCGGCGCTAGAGGATGCCATGATCGTACGCTTCTGCGCCGCGACCGGCCGCGACCCTGCCCGGTTCCGCGCGGCCTACACGTTACAAGCACTGCAACGGCACACCCGGATCCTGGGGATCTTCGCCAAGCTCGCGGTCACGCGCGGCAAGCCTGGATATCTGGCCATGATGCCGCGCGTTCGCGCCCATATGAAACGGTGCCTATCCCACCCCATCGCCGAGCCGCTTCGCGCGCCGATCGAAGACATCTTGCTGAAACCGGCCTACGCGTGACCCGACCGCTCATGATCTTCGCCGCCGGGTTCGGCACCCGCATGGGCAAGCTGATTCAGGATCGGCCCAAACCGATGATCGAGGTCGCGGGCCGGACGATGATCGATCGCGCCGTGGATTTGGGTGAAGCGGCCGGCGCCGCCCCCATCGTCGCGAACACCCACTACCTGCACCATGTGATCACCCCCACCCTCCACGCGCGTGGTGTGACGATCTCTCCCGAAACCGAGCAGATACTCGACACAGGGGGCGGTTTGCGGCACGCTCGCCTACTTCTGGGTCAATCCGAAACGTTCACACTGAACCCGGACTCGATCTTTACAGGCCCCAATCCGCTTCTGACACTGGCGAACGCTTGGCGGCCCGAGATGACGGCCCTTCTTCTGTGCGTCCCGCTCAGCCGGGCGAAGGGACGCAAGGGCGGCGGCGATTTCTCGGTCGATGCGGGGGGTCGACTGACCCGCAAGGGAGATCTGGTTTATATCGGCGCGCAGATCATCAATGCCGATATCTTGACGGAGGAAGCCGACGAGGTTTTCTCCCTGGCGAAGGTCTGGTTTCGCCTTGCCGAACAAGGCAAATTGCATGGCGTGATCCATCCCGGCACCTGGGCCGATGTGGGGCATCCAGACGGGATCGCCCTGGCCGAGAAGATGCTTTCGGGTGTTTGACGCGCAGCCGACCCCGCGGGTTTTCGCGCTGCCACCGGGCTGCGACTATCCGGCCGAGCTTATTGCGGGTTTGAACGAGAGACTTGAAGGCCAGCCCCCCGAAGCCTGGGCCCGGGTCGAAATCTTCGTCAACACGTCGAGGATGCGGCGACGCTTGATACAGCTTTTCGCAGACGGCCCACCGCGGCTTCTGCCTCGCATACGGCTTCTGACCCAACTGGCCGCCGACCCGGAATTAACCGACTTGCCCCCCGCGCAACCGCCGCTGCGCCGGACCCTGGAACTGGCCGGACTGGTGCGCAGACTTCTGGAGGCCGATCCGTCCCTTGCCCCGAAAAGTGCGTTGTTCGACCTGGCCGAAAGCCTTGGCGCGTTGTTCGACGAGATGCATGGCGAAGGCGTGGCGGTCGAAGCGCTGAAGGGCCTCGACATCAGCGATGCCTCTGGCCATTGGCAGCGCGCCTTGAAGTTCCTGACCATCGCTTCCAACGTCATCGGAACGGATACCATGCCTAGCGCCGAAGCCCGCTTGCGCGCCGCTGCCGAGACGTTGGCGGAGCCGTGGTTCCATACACCTCCCGATCATCCGGTGATCGTCGCGGGCTCGACAGGGTCGCGCGGTCCGGTGGCCCTTCTAATGCAGGCGGTGGCGCGACTGCCGCAGGGGGCCGTGATCCTGCCGGGCGTCGATCCCCACATGCCCCGCGACGTGTGGGACCGGATGGAGGACGACCGCGCATCCGAGGATCACCCGCAATACCGTTTCGCCAAGATCGCCCGGGCGCTGGACCTCGATCCCGCCGACTTGCCCACGTGGACCGGCTGCGCCCCGGTCCCGGAACGCGCCGCGCTTCTGTCCATGGCGTTGCGCCCCGCGCCCGTGACCGACCAGTGGATGCGGGACGGGCCGTCGCTTGGCGACATGCACCGGGCGACCGACGGCTTGTCCCTGATCGAGGCCGCCGATCCGGTCGAGGAAGCGGCCGCCATCGCCCTGTGCCTGCGACGCGCCATCGACGGCGGCAAGCGCGCTGCGCTGATCTCTCCCGACCGGATGCTGACCCGGCGCGTGCAGGCCGCGCTTGACCGCTGGGGGATCGAGGCGGATGACAGCGCGGGCCTGCCGCTGCACCTGACCGCGCCGGGACGGCTTCTGCGCCAGACGGCGGCGCTGGTCGGTGCGTTGCCCGGCCCCGAGGATGTGCTTGCGCTGCTGAAACATCCGCTTGTCGCGCCCGAAGGGGACCGGAACATGCATCTTCTGCGCGCAAGACGTCTGGACCTTTGGCTGCGCAAGAACGGCACGCCCGAAGTTGGCAGCACAGTTCTTGCGGCATGGGCCGAGGGGCAGACCAAGGACGATGGGGCAACGGAGTGGGCCGCATGGGCCGGGGACCTCATCGACAGGCTTGCCGCCATCGGCCATGGCCCGCTGGACGACATGGCCGGCCACCACATAAAAGCGACCGAGGCCTTTGCCCCCGCGCTGTGGGAGGAAGCACCCGGGCGCTCGGCCAAACTGGCGATGGACGGGCTTCTGGCCGAGGCCGCGTTCGGCGATGCCATCTCTCCCCCCGAATACAGCGCCCTGGTCGAAACAATCCTGACCGCCGGGGAAGTCCGCCGCCCCGACACCGCCCGGCCTGACGTGATGATCTGGGGAACGCTGGAAGCCCGGGTTCAGGGGGCCGATCTGGTGATACTCGCCGGCCTGTCCGAAGGAACGTGGCCCGAGCCCCCCGCCCCGGATCCGTGGCTGAACCGGGAAATGCGGCACCGGCTGGGCCTTCTGCTGCCCGAACGGCGGATCGGGCTGGCCGCGCATGACTTCCAACAGGCGGCCTGCGCACCCGAGGTCGTGTTCAGCCGCGCCCGCCGCGATGCCGAGGCCGAGACTGTCATGTCGCGCTGGCTGAACCGACTGACGAACCTTCTGGGCGGGTTGTCCGACACCGGCGGCCCCGACGCGCTGGCCGCCATGCGCGCCCGCGGCGACCGGTGGCTGCATCAGGCCCGATTGGCCGCGGATCGCGTGATCCTGGCCGAGCCTGCCCGCCGCCCCTCGCCCCGCCCACCGGTCGAGGCGCGCCCGAACCGGTTGTCTGTCACGCAAATCCAGACGCTGGTCCGCGATCCTTATGCGATCTATGCGGGCAAGGTTCTGAGCCTGTCGCGCCTTGCCCCGCTGCGGCCCGAACCGGACGCGCTTCTGCGGGGCACCGCGCTGCATGAGATCCTGGAGCGCTGGCTTCGCGAAGGGCACGACCCCGCAAGCCCCGAAGCGCGGCCGGCGCTTTTGCGCATTGCGGACGAAGTTTTGGCCCTTGTGCCGTGGCAAAGTGCGCGACTGGCGTGGTTGGCCCACGTGGACGGCTTCGCCGACTGGTTTCTGGAGGGCGAACGGCAGCGCCAGGCCCAGGCCGTCCCATTGGAGCCAGAAAAGGGCGGCCGGTTCGAGGTTCCGGGCTCCGGTTTCACCCTGACGGGCACCGCCGACCGGATCGACAGATTGCCCGACGGTCGGCTGGTGGTGATCGACTACAAGACCGGTGCCCTGCCATCGAAAGACCAGCTTCTCTACTTCGACAAGCAACTGATGCTCGAGGCGGTGATGGCCGAGGCCGGCGCGTTCGAGGGGGTCGAGCCCGCCGAAGTCGCCCGCGTTAGCCATATCGGGCTTGGCAGCACCCCGAAGGAAACGCAGCATACCCTACGTGAGCCCGGGGACGAGACGCTGGATCCGGATGCGGTACTGGCGATGTTGCAGGCCTTGCTGATGCGGTACCGCTCGCGCGAGCGGGGGTATACGGCGTTGCGGGCGATGCAATCCATGCTGGATCGGTCGGACCATGCGCATCTGGCCCGGTTCGGGGAATGGACGCTGGACGACGACGCAATCCCCGAGGATGTCGGATGAACGAGGCCAGCCGCAGACAGATCGCCGCCGCGCGGCCCGACCGCTCCACCTGGCTGTCGGCAAATGCCGGGTCCGGCAAGACGCGGGTGCTGACCGACCGCGTCGCTCGGCTTCTGCTGGCGGGGGTGCAGCCGCAGAACATCCTGTGCCTGACCTACACCAAGGCCGCCGCCAGCGAGATGCAGAACCGCCTGTTCCGCACGCTGGGGCGCTGGGCGATGATGCCTGACGATGCGTTGATCGACGCTCTGTCCGACCTTGGCGAAAGCCCCGGCGCGTCCGACCTGCCCCGCGCGCGGCGCCTGTTCGCGCAGGCGATCGAGACGCCCGGCGGGCTGAGGATCCAGACCATCCACTCGTTCTGCGCGGTGCTTCTGCGCCGCTTCCCGCTGGAGGCACAGGTCTCTCCCCGCTTTACCGAGATGGACGACCGGGCAGCCGCGCAACTGCGGGCAGATTGCCTGGAGGATCTGGCCCAAGAGCAACCCGACCTCTATCGCCGGATGGCCGCGATCTGCCCGACGATCGACACCCTGTCCGCCGAGATCACTGGCGCGCGCGATGCCCTGACCGAGGTAGACGAGGACGCGCTGCGCGACGCCATCGGGCTGGCCCCCGGGGACCGGACCGAGGATCTGCTGAACCAGGTGTTCACGCCGGGGATCGAAGTCCTGTTCACGCGGGTGTCGAGCTGCATGGCGCAAGGGACGAAGACCGATCAGGGCAAGGCCCCTATCTTCGCCGATCTGCGCGCGCCGTTCACGCAGGACGATCTGATCGCGCTCGAGTCCGAGCTTCTGTTCGGCGGCAGCGCCAAGGACCCCTTCGGCCCGAAGATCGGCAAGTTCCCCGGCAAGGCCGCGCGCGAGATGCTGGACGCCGAGTGCGACCCCCTGGACGAGCTGATGGAGCGTGTTGCCGCCGCCCGGACGATCCGGCTGGGCGTGGAGGTTCTGGACAAGTCCTTGACAATGAACGCCTTCGCGCACGCGTTCCTCGCCCGATATGCGGCAAGGAAACAGGCGCGCGGTTGGCTCGACTTCGACGACCTGGTCCTGGGCGCGCGGGATCTGTTGACCCGCAAGGATGTGGCGGAATGGATCCTCTATCGCCTAGACGGGGGGATCGATCACATTCTGGTGGACGAGGCGCAGGATACCAGCCCCACGCAATGGGCAGTGATCCAGGCCCTGGCCGACGAATTCGCCGCCGGGCACGGGGCCCGCGCGCCGGGGGAGCGGACGATCTTCGTCGTGGGCGACAAGAAGCAGTCGATCTATTCGTTCCAGGGCGCGGACCCCGAAGAGTTCGACCGGATGCACGCCCATTTCGACGCGCGGCTGGGGCCGGACGCCTTGCAACGGCTGGAATTACAGCATTCGTTCCGCTCGTCGCCGTCGGTCCTATCGGCGGTGGACGCCGTTTTCGCCGCGGGGCTGGGCGGCGAGGTTGAGCATTTCGCCTTCCGCGATACGCTGCCCGGCCGGGTCGACCTTTGGCCGATGACCGAAGCCGACGAGAAGACGGACCCGCCTGCATGGGATGATCCGGTGGACCTGCCCGATCCTGAAGGCGCTATCGCCAAGCTGTCGCGTCAGATCGCGCGCGAGATCGCCGCGATGATCGACCGTGGCGAGACGATCCCCGACAAGGACGCCCCCGGGACGCGGCGGCCTGTCCATGCGGGGGATTTCCTGATCCTGGTGCGCAGCCGGTCCGGCGTGTTCCACCCCCTGATCCGGGCTTGTAAGGCGCAGGGCCTCGATATTGCGGGGGCCGATGTCCTGAAGCTCGAGGATGATCTGGCGGTCAAGGACATCCTGTCCTTCCTGCGCTTCCTTGCCCTGCCCGAAGACGACCTGTCGCTGGCCGAGGCGCTGCGCTCGCCGCTGTTTGGACTGGGCGAGGGGCAACTCTATGATCTAGCGCATGGCCGGCATGGGTATCTTTGGCAACGGCTGCGCGAGAGCGATCATCGCAACGTCATGACGGTGATCGAGGACATGCAGGCGCAGGCCGATTTCCTGCGCCCGTTCGAACTGATCGACCGGCTGCTTCTGCGTCACCGGGGGCGCGAGAAGCTGCTGGGGCGGCTGGGCATGGAATCTGAAGACGCCATCGACGCGCTTCTATCGCAGGCCCTGGCGTATGAGCGGACGGACGTTCCGTCGCTGACCGGGTTCCTGGCCTGGTTCGATGCCGAGGAGGTGACGATCAAGCGACAGGCCGAAGGCGGCGGCAAGCGGCTGCGGGTGATGACGGTTCACGGGGCGAAAGGGTTGGAAGCACCCATCGTCGTTCTGGCCGACACCACGAAGAAGCCCCAGAACGACCAGCGCCGCCTGCTGAAGACCGAAGACGGCCCCGTGATCTGGAAGCCCGCGAAGGACGCGCGGCCCGCCGCGCTGGATCCCGTCTGCGCGGCGCTGGACCAGGCGGCCGAGGAGGAGCGGGACCGACTTCTTTATGTCGCAATGACACGGGCCGAGAACTGGCTGATCGTCTGCGCGGCCGGCACCGACAGGCCGAAGGGAACCTGGTACGAAAAGATCACCGACGGTCTGTCGGCCCTGTCGTTCCAACCGCTCGACAGCCCCGAAGGCGCCAAGCGGTTTTCCAACGGCGATTGGGAGGGGTTGGAGCTGGTCGTGCCCGAAACGCCGCTGCGCGACTCGAACCCCGCGCTGGATGCGTGGTTCGACGAAAGCCCCCCGCCTGTTGTGGAAGACGCGCCGTTGCTTTCGCCGTCCGACCTGGGCGGTTCGAAGGCCCTGCCCGGCGAGCTAAATCCAGAAGAAGACCCCGACGACGCGATGACACGCGGCACACGGATCCATCTTCTTCTGGAGCATTTGCCCCCCGATCGCCCCGATGAATGGGAGATTCTAACGCCCCGACTTCTGGCCGCCGACGCCGTGTCAGAGGCAGATCTAGAAGATCTGCTGGCAGAAGCGCGCGGCGTCCTGACCGCGCCGGAACTGGCCGATCTGCTGTCCAAACCCGCCCTTCTGGAGGTGGACCTTGTGGCGTCTTTGCCCTCGGGCGGACGGATCGCCGGGACCGTGGATCGCCTGATCGTGACATCTGACCATGTGCTGGCAGTCGACTACAAATCGAACCGGCAGGTCCCCGAAACCGCAGATGGTGTCCCCGACGGGATCCTTCGGCAGATGGGGGCCTATGCCCATGCGCTTGGGCAAATCTATCCCGGGCGAACGGTGGAAACGGCCATCCTGTGGACATGGGGGCCGCGCTTGATGCCGCTGGATCCTGAGCTTGTGCACAACGCCTTCGCGCAGGCGCTGGCTTGACGGGTTTCAAAGGCGTCCTTACCTCTTCCGCCTGACGCCCCAATTTCCAGGAGAATTACCATGTCCACCGTCGCCGTCACGGACGACACGTTCGACGCCGAAGTCCGCCAGTCCGATATCCCCGTTGTCGTGGATTTCTGGGCCGAGTGGTGCGGCCCCTGCAAGCAGATCGGCCCCGCGCTCGAGGAGATCTCGACCGAGATGGAGGGCAAGGTCAAGATCGTGAAGGTCAACGTGGACGAGAACCCGAATTCCCCCGCCCAGATGGGCGTTCGCGGGATCCCTGCGCTGTTCCTGTTCAAGAACGGCGAAGTCGTGTCGAACAAGATCGGCGCTGCGCCGAAAGCGTCGCTGGAAAGCTGGATCAAGGAAGAGATCTGATCTTCTTCGCATGACCGATTGGATAGGGCGCCCCGATGCGGGCGCCTTTTTCATATCGCCCAGCCACCACGGCGCATGGCCGAGATGATCTGCCCCTCGGCGTCGGGTCCGGCCGCGTCGATCGCCATCTCTTTCAGGAACCAGTAGAGGTACCGCTCGTAATCGGGTTGGGCCTGCGCCGCGTATCGGAAAGCTTCGGCCACACCCAGATCCTGCACATTCGCCGCAATATGCTGAAAGTCGATCCGCCCGAACAGCACGGCCGGTTTGTGCAGCAGGTACCCCATCAGGGCCACGGAAGAGTTCTGCGTCACCACCATCCGTGCCCGGGGAAGAAGCTCCTCCATCCCGCCGGTGCGGATCGTCAGGCGGGGATTCAGCTCGGCCAAGGCACGAAGGGGGGCCAGTTCGGCGTCCGAATAGGTGACCTTGGGGTGCAACGCGGCGACCACGGGGCCTGCTCCGGTCTGGGCCAGCGTCTCGCCCACCATGTCGAGGGGGGTCATGCATTGGAACGACCGCTGTTCGGTCAGGCGGGCCTGCAGCGCGATATAGATGACTTCTCCGCCGCCGGGCACCGCCCCTTTCAGATGCGTTCCCCGCCGTCGTCGGGCGAAATCGGCCGCCGCTTTTGGATCGATTTCTCTTGGATCGAACCGGGCGCGGGCGACGTCGAACTCCCACCGTTCGTTCGTCTTTTCGATCCGCCAGAACGGATAGAGGTAGGCCAGTCGCAACGATAACTGGTTTAGCGCCAGTGGGTCCTGCATGTGAAACAGGCTGTAGCCGGGCTTGCCCAGGCTGCGCATCCGCGCGGGCGCCGTATCCTCGAGCAGTCGCAGTCGGAACCCCCGATCCTTTATCGCAGTCTCCAGCCTGTTGGTGAAATTATGCTCCCGCGCCCGCGCGCGGGCAAGAAGCTGGCGGTGGTAATACAGGCGCAGGATCCGGTCGTCGCTCATGCCGTGTACCCTGCTTCAAAGCGGCCGGGCGGTCCAGAACCCGCCGATGCGGTTGGCAAGTTGCGGCCGCCTCTCCATATGCAGGGGCGAACGAGACAGGAGCATGAAATGAGCGATTTTCCCGGCTGGCACGGCACAACCATCATCGGCGTCCGCAAGGGTGGGCGCGTGGTGATCGCCGGCGACGGGCAGGTGTCCATGGGTGACACCGTGATGAAGGGCACCGCCCGCAAGGTGCGCCGCCTGTCCCCCGGCGGGCATGATATCATCGCGGGGTTCGCCGGTTCCACCGCCGACGCCTTCGCGTTGCTGGAACGTTTGGAAACGAAGCTGGAGGCCACACCGGGCCAGTTGCAGCGCGCCGCGGTCGAATTGGCGAAGGACTGGCGCACCGACAAGTACCTCCAGAAACTCGAGGCGATGCTGATCGTGTCTGACGGCAAGGACCTGTACGTCGTCACCGGCGCGGGCGACGTTCTGGAACCCGAGCATGAAGTCGCCGCGATCGGATCGGGCGGGAACTATGCCCTGGCCGCCGCGCGCGGGCTTTTCGATTATGAGGACGACGCCGAGGAAATCGCCCGCCGCGCCATGCGGATCGCCGCAGATATTTGCGTCTACACGAACGGCAGCCTGACCGTCGAGACGCTGGAAGGCTGAGGGGCCGCCCCCTTCCTTCCCCCCGAAAGGATTGACATGACTGACCTGACCCCCCGCGAGATCGTCTCGGAACTGGATCGCTTCATCATCGGCCAGAAGGACGCCAAGCGCGCCGTCGCCGTCGCCCTGCGCAACCGCTGGCGCCGCAAGCAGCTGGCGCCCGAGATGCAGGACGAGGTGTATCCCAAGAACATCCTGATGATCGGACCCACCGGCGTCGGCAAGACCGAGATCTCGCGCCGCCTGGCCAAGCTGGCCCGCGCGCCCTTCCTGAAGGTCGAGGCGACGAAATTCACCGAAGTCGGCTATGTCGGCCGGGACGTCGAACAGATCATCCGCGATCTGGTTGAACAGGCGATCACCATGACGCGCGATCACATGCGCGAAGACGTGAAGTCCCGGGCCGAAGCCAATGCCGAGGAACGGGTGCTGGCCGCAATCGCCGGCGAAAATGCCCGCGAGGGAACCCGCGACATGTTCCGCAAGAAGCTGCGCAATGGCGAGCTGGACGCAACGGAAATTACACTGGAAGTGCAGGACACGTCGAACCCACTGGGCGGGATGGAGATGCCGGGAATGCAGCCCGGTCAGGGCGGCATGAACCTGGGCGACATCTTCGGAAAGGCGTTCCAGGGGCGCACCGTTCGCAAGACGATGACCGTCGCCGACAGCTATGGCATCCTGTTGTCGGAAGAAGCCGACAAGCTTCTGGACGACGAGACGGTGAACAAGGCCGCTCTGCATTCGGTCGAAGAAAATGGCATCGTGTTTCTCGACGAGATCGACAAGGTCTGCGCGCGGCAGGACGCCCGCGGCGGGGAAGTCAGCCGAGAGGGCGTGCAGCGCGACCTGTTGCCCCTGATCGAAGGGACGGTCGTGGCGACGAAATACGGCTCGATCCGCACGGATCATATCCTGTTCATCGCCTCTGGCGCGTTCCACGTCGCCAAACCCTCGGACCTGTTGCCCGAGCTTCAGGGGCGCCTGCCGATCCGCGTCGAACTGCGCGCCCTGACCGAGGAGGATTTCGTCCGCATCCTGACCGAGACGGACAATGCGCTGACCCGGCAATACACCGCCCTTCTAGGCACCGAGGAGGTTAAAGTGGCATTCACCGATGAGGGGATCGCAGCACTCGCCCGCATTGCCGCCGAAGTGAACCAGTCGGTCGAGAATATCGGCGCGCGCCGCCTCTATACCGTGATGGAGCGAGTGTTCGAGGAGCTGTCCTTCGAGGCCCCCGACAAGGCCGGAGAGGAGATCACCGTAGACGCCGCCTTCGTCGAGCATCACCTGGGCGAGTTGAGCCGGTCCGTCGACGTCAGCCGCTACGTTCTGTAGCGCCGACCTTTTCGGTTGGGAGCCGGATGTCGGAGAATCCGGCCCCTTCCCTTTCGACACAATCGGCGCGATGAGGGCGAATGTCCTTCCTCACGTTCCTGCGCGGGAACGCCCCTTTCCTGCTGGTCGGCGTTCTCCTTACCTTCTGCTCGTCCTTCGGGCAGACCTTCTTCATCTCGGTCTTCGCGGGCGATATCCGCGCGACGTTCGACCTGTCGAACGGGGATTGGGGGTTCCTCTATTCGGTGGGGACCACGGCCTCGGCCGCCGTGATGATCTGGACGGGCATCCTGACCGACACATTCCGGGTGCGCATCCTCGGCCCCGCAGTGCTGGCCTGTCTGGCGCTGTCCTGCGTGCTGATGTGGGCCGTGCAAGGTTGGTGGGCGCTGGTCTTCACCATCTTTGCCCTGCGCTTCGCGGGTCAGGGCATGTCGACGCTGGTCGCAACGGTGGCCATGGCACGCTGGTTCGTGGCCTCCCGCGGGACGGCCCTGTCGATTAGCCGGATCGGCGTCGGTTTGGGCGAGGCGTTTCTGCCAATGATCTTCGTCGCCGCGCTGGGCGTTCTGGACTGGCGCACCCTGTGGCTGATCGCAGGGGGAATCGTTTTGGCGCTGCTGCCTCTTCTGTGGCCGCTGCTGCGGCTGGAGCGGACGCCCCAGAGCATTGCTAAGGACGCCCAAGCTGCGGGGATGGACGACCGGCACTGGACCCGCAAGGACATGCTGGGGCATGCGCTGTATTGGCTGACGGTCCCGATGCTGATTGCGCCGGCGGCATTTTCGACCGCCTTCTTCTTCCACCAGGTTCACTTGGCCGATGCCAAGGGGTGGAGCCATTTGGGCCTAGTCTCGATCTTTCCCGTCTTCACCGCCGCCGCGGCGGTGGCGATGTTCACCTCCGGGCCGATCATCGACCGGATCGGCACGGCGCGGCTGATGCCGTTTGTTCTTCTGCCGATGGGCCTAGGGTTTGCCGGTTTCGCCTTTGCCCCCAACCTGCCGGTGGCCACCATCTTCGTGGCGTTGATGGGGCTGACACAAGGAATGAACAACACCGTCCCGCCCGCATTCTGGGCCGAGTTCTACGGCACGCGAAACCTCGGCGGGATCAAGGCGCTGGCGGCTGCGGTGATGGTGTTCGGCACAGCGATCGGTCCGGCGCTGACGGGCGCGCTGATCGACCTTGGCATCGAGTTTCCCGACCAGATGCTGGGCATCGCGGTCTATTTCGGGGTCGCTGCGATCCTCGTGACACTTGGGGTGCAGCGGGCGAAGGGCTCACTTCCGCCGCAAGTACACGTAGAACGCGCCTGATCCACCGTGGCGCCGGTGTGCCTGGGTGATCTGCAGCACGATCGGGCGAAGCGCGCCGGAGGATAGCCATTGCGGGACCTGCTGGCGCAGAATGCCCCGCCGTTCAGGGATAGGACCGTCATCCGGCCCGTCCCGGCCCTTGCCCGTGATCACCAGGATCAGCCTTCGCCCGGACGCGTGCGATGAATGGATGAAGGACATCAGGCGGGGATGCGCCTCGGCCAGGGTAAGGCCGTGCAGGTCGATGCGCCCTTCGACGTCCATCTTGCCGCGGGACATCTTGCGATGGGCCTTGGCGTCCATCCTGAGGGCCGGTGCCGGTGCGGCCGAGTTTCGCGTGGGCGGTGACGGGGCGTTCTTTCCCAGGTCGAACCCGCTAAGGTCCAACGGTCCAGGCTTCGACTGCTCGGGCGCGGATCGGGGCTTGGGGTCCAGCGCGGGGGGCAGCTTTGCCTGTCGTCTGGGGTGCATCGGGGTGGCAGTCTTCTGCACCCGGCGCCAGAGCTCGCGCTCCTCCGGTTTCAGATCGCGGCGGCGGGACATCAGATTCCTTCGGCCAGCGCGTAGGCCCTTTGAATTGGCAGCAGAACGATCATACGGCCGCTTTCCCTTACCGCACCCGCCCGTTTGCCGGCCGCCTTGCCGGTTCCGAAGAAGATATCGGCGCGCTGGGCTCCCTTGACCGCGGCACCGGTATCCTGAGCGATCATCAGTCGGTGCAGATCCTCGGCACCGTCCGTTTCGATCCAGACCGGCGCGCCCAAGGGGGTATAATCCGGGTCCACAGCAATGGACCGCAATCCCGTAATCGAACGATTCATCGCGCCCAAGGGACCCTGATCCGCCGGGACATGGCTGACTTCACGGAAAAAGACGTAAGAGGGATTGTGGTGCAGCAACTCGCGGCCCCGGTCGCCGTTGTCCTTGACCCAATCGCGGATCCGGTCGGCATTGACCTCGTGCTCGGTCATCTCTCCGCGGCGGATCAGTTCCGCGCCAATGGAGCGGTAGCTATGCCCGTTCTTCCCGCCATAGCCTACGCGGATGGCGGTCCCGTCATCTAGACGCACCCGTCCGGAACCCTGAACCTGGAGGAAATACACGTCCACTGGGTCGGTCAACCACGCGATCTCAAGCCCCTTGCCCTCAAGCGCCGCGTTGCCCTCGATCTCGGCGCGGGTCAGCCATGGCCCTTCGGCGGCTTCCTCGGGCAGTTCGTAGAGGGGGTGTTGATAGGGGCCGCCCTCGTATCGCGACCCCAAAAGCTCAGGCTCGTAATAGCCGGTGAACAGCATCGGTTTGCCGTCCTCGATCAGAACCGGGCGAAAATGCAGTTCGAAGAACAGCTTGGCATCTGTCCAAATCGCAGCGGTCGCGCACAGCGTCTGCCAATCCGGGTCACGCAGATCCCGGCAGGTATCGAGAAAAACGCTCAAAGCTTCGGAATGACGATCCTGAGCCCAGCCCTGAAGATCTGCAAACTCGAGGATGGTGCGCGTCTGGGCAATGGCAGGCACAGAGGTCACCGCCGCCGCCGCAAAACAGGCTGCACGCATCCAGCCACGCATCACTCACCCGTGGCGACAAGCTGCCAATTGGGATCGTCGACGCCCATCTTTCGACCGAATGTCCAGGTATCGCGCTGGCGCTTGATCTCGTTCGGGTCGCCCTCGACGATTTCGCCAGCCTCGTTGCGGACAACAGTTGTCAGCTCGGCCAGGAACCGCACCGTGATCTCGGCGTAGCTTGCCTCGCGGTCGTACGTCGCGGAATAAAGCTCGACGTCGCGGACGCCCACGATCTCGCTCTTGATGGTCAGTCCTTGCGCCTTTCGCTCTGCAATCACCTGATCGAAAGCGCCGGCCACCTCGGGGTCGAGGAAGCCGCGGACCTCGGAAATATCGCCACGTTCGAAAGCAAGGAAGATCATCTCGTAAGCTTGACGAGCCCCAGACAGGAAGTCGCTGACGTTGAAGTCGGACTCGGCCATTTTCATGGCCGCCAACGCCTTGGCACTGTCGGAGCCGTCATCGACGTGATCGGTGATGTCGCGATCCGGCCCGCCCTCGATGACCTCGAACTCAGGCCGTCGAGTGTCCGAAGCCTTGGGTCGAGACTCCACTTGCGGTTTCTCGAACCCCTCCCGCGTGCCCAGAACGTTCTTCAGGCGCAGGATGAGAAAAATGGCGATCCCGGCGAGGACCAGCAATTGAATGACGGCAGAACTCATGGGGCCTCGGATTTCGAATGAAGAATGGCAACATGCGCGGTTCGTTCCTATCTAGGGACCGGGGTGGGCCAAGTCCACCGCCTGACCCGTGACAAAGAGGTGCGCCCATGTGGCTTTTGCTGGCGTTCATCGCCGTTCCGCTGATCGAGATCGCCCTGTTCATCCAGGTGGGCGGCCTGATCGGCCTGTGGCCGACGCTTCTGATCGTCGTCGTGACCGCGATCATTGGCACGACGCTGGTCAGATCGCAGGGCGCACAGGCGCTGGGACAGTTAAAACGTTCGTTCAACGAACTCCGCGACCCGGCCGAACCGTTGGCGAACGGCGCAATGATCCTGTTCGCCGGGGCGCTTCTGCTGACCCCCGGTTTTTTCACGGATGCGGTTGGCTTCTCACTTCTGATCCCGGGCGTGCGCAAGCGGTTGTTCGCCGAGGCGAAGAAGCGGGTGAAGGTCCAGACGATGAGTTACGGTACACGCCCCACCAGACCCACGCGCGACGATGTGATCGACGGTCGCGCCGAGGAGGTCGAGATCCGCGAACCCAACCCGGCACGCCGCCCCTCAGGCTGGACCAGGCCAGGACCCGATGATAGGTCCGGGCGCAACTGAATAAGGGAGACCCGAGATCATGGCCGAGACGGAAAACCAAACGCAACCCGCTGCGCCGAACGGCGAACAGCCCAGTATGCCGCAGATCCGCCCCCTGGCGCAGTTCATCCGCGACATGAGCTTCGAGAACGCCTTGGCGCAGCGCAGCCTGAAGGGCCAGGTCCAGCCGGATGTCAGCGTTCAGGTCAGCCTCGACGCCAAAAAACGTGAGGGCGCCGAAGACCAGTACGAGGTGATCGGCAAGTTCACCGTCCGCTCGAAGAACAAGGACAGCGAGGATATGCTGTTCCTACTGGAGCTGGAGTATGGCGGCATTTTCCAGGTGTCGAACGTGAACGAACAGCAATTACATCCCTTTCTGCTGATCGAGGCGCCGCGCCTGATGTTCCCTTATATCCGACGGATCGTGTCCGACGTGACCCATGACGGTGGCTTCCCGCCCCTGAACCTCGAGCCGATCGACTTCGTTCAGCTGTACCGCCAGGGCATCGCGCAACGCGCGCAGGCCAAGCAGGGTCAGCCTTCGGGAACAGCCTGAGGCCAAAGTACGTCGTCGCCCAGCTTTGCCACGAAGGCGGCATGGGCGGCCGCTTCTTCTGCCGTGATACGCGACGGCAACTTGTTCGGACGCGGCTGCGGGCGCCATTCGTTTTCCAAGGTGCCCGACGCGCCATGATCGGTCGAAAGACCAAAGTCTGGCTGACGTCCTCCGATCAATTCCAGATACACCTCGGCTAGAATTTCCGAGTCCAGAAGCGCCCCGTGCAGCGTCCGGTTCGAGTTGTCGATTCCGAACCGCCGGCAGAGTGCATCCAGCGAGGCGGGCGAACCCGGAAACCTTTGCCGCGCGATGCCGAGGGTATCGACGGCCTGGTCCCATGGCAGTTGCCGCAACCCCAGCCACCCCAGTTCCGCGTTTAGGAATTTCATGTCGAACGCTGCGTTGTGGATCACAAGTTTCGCATCGCCGACGAAATCTAGGAATTTCTGTCCAACCTCGCGGAAGACGGGTTTATCGCGCAGGAATTCGTCGCCTAGGCCGTGCACCTGGAATGCCTCTTGAGGCATCGCCCGTTCGGGGTTGATATACTCGTGAAACACGCGGCCGGTCGGCACGTGTCCCAGAAGCTCGACCGCGCCGATTTCGACGATACGGTCGCCCTGTTCTGGTTCAAAACCGGTGGTTTCCGTGTCCAGCACGATTTCACGCATGGCGCAGTCTTTCGATCAAAGCGGTGATGTGATCCCGTGTTTCGTCCATCGTGACCGTTGGCACAACCACATCGGCGCGCCCCCGTTTTTCGTCGTCAGGAAGTTGCTTGGACAGGATATGATCCAGCCGGGCCTCGGTCATTCCAGGGCGGTCCAGGACACGGGCGCGCTGGACCTCTTCGGGGGCCGAGACTACGACGACCGTATCGACGCGATCCTCGCCCCCCGTCTCGAACAGAAGCGGAATATCCAGGACGACGAGATCGGCTTCAGCCGCGTCGATGAAGGATTGCCGATTTTTCGCCACCATTGGATGAACGACCCCCTCGATCAACGCCAGCGCGTCCGGATTCTCGGCGATCCAAGCGTTCAGCTTTTGCCGATCTACGCCGTCCGGACCGACCGCTTCGGGGCGAAGTGCCCGGATCGGCGCGACGGCTGCACCACCATTCTTGTAGAGCTCATGGACCGCCGCGTCCGCATCCCAGACCGGAATGCCCGCGTCCCGGAACATCCGCGCGGCAGTCGATTTCCCCATGCCGATCGATCCGGTCAGTCCGATCAGATGCGGGCGGCTCATGACAGGACGGCTTGGCGCAGGTCCTCGTCAACATCGGGACGCTGGCCGAACCAGCGCTCGAACCCCGGAACAGCTTGGTGCAAAAGCATTCCCAAGCCATCGACCGTGGTGCAGCCGGCCGCCTGCGCGGTACGGAGAAAATCCGTCTGCAGCGGGGAATACACAAGGTCCGAGACCACAGCCCCGCGCATCAAGCCATCCATCGGCACGCGGAAAGCCGACTTTCCTGTCATCCCAAGGGAGGTCGTGTTCACCACGGTGACGGCATCGTCGACGATGTTCGCCGCACCCACCCAATCCTGCACCACCACCTTCGCACCGAACTCTTGTCGCAGAGCTTCGGCGCGGGCGCGGGTCCGGTTGGTCAACCTGATTTCCGGAACGCCCGCGTCCAGTAGCGCCACAATGATAGCCCGCGCCGCGCCCCCAGCCCCGAACACCGCGGCGGGACCGATTCTAGGGGACCAGTCGGGCGCCGATTGACGCAAGTTCTCCATGAACCCGGCGCCATCTGTGTTATCGGCCTGGAACGACCCATCCGAGCGGAAGGTGACCGTGTTCGCGGCCCCGATCAGAGCTGCGCGATCCGTGACACTGTCGGCCAGTCGAAGAACCGTTTCCTTGTGAGGGATCGTGACGTTGGCCCCGACGAACCCCATCGATGGCATCGTCCGCAGAACGTCCGCAAGACGATCCGGCGCTACGTCCATCGGTATATAGTACCCTGGTACACCGTACCGACGCAGCCAGTGCCCATGCACGCGGGGCGAAAGACTGTGTGCTATGGGGTGCCCGATGACGGCGGCAAGGGGAATTCGGTCGGTCATGTCGCAAGGATGCCCCTGACCGTCAGCCACGACAAGAGCGGCAACATCGGCATTCCCAAGACAGTGAAATAGTCCCCTTCGATCGCGGAGAATAAACGAATTCCCTCTTCCTCCAGCTTATAGCTCCCGACCGAATGTCGGATGCTGTCCCAGTTTCGCGCGACGTAGGCGGTGATGTACCCCTCCGACAATGGACGAACCTGCAGGCGTACGGTTCCCACGTGGCGCCAAACTGGCTCGTGCCCTTCGTAGGCAACGATAGCCGAGTGCAGCATGTGCCGGCGACCGGACAGGGCGGCAATCTGGGCTTCGGCCTCTTCACGGGTTTCGGCTTTCGACAGAAGCGTGCCCTCGAGGTCAAGCGTCTGGTCGCATCCCAAAACAAGGGCCTTCGGATGTCGGCCCGACACCTTGCGCGCTTTCGCCTCAGCCAAAGCGTCGGCTATGTCACGAGGAGTCGCCCCCTCTTCAGCAAGCGCATCGCGCATCGCGACCTCATCAATCTTAGCGGGATCGAGGTCATGCGGAACGCCCGCCGAAGTCAAAAGGTGATGGCGTATGGCGGACCCAGAGGCCAAGACGATCTGCATGGATAACCTGTGAGTGTTTGGGGATAACCCGAGCCGTCCGATAGTCCGCCCGGATAACTGGGGATCTTTTCCGCGATACCGACGCGTTTGTCCACGTGCTCACGTCAGGCTTCCCCATCAGTGGACAAGGCCTGGTCAAGCAAGATTTCTACCCATGTTTATCCACATGGATTCAAGGGATATTTCAACACCCTAACATACTGAAATATATATTTTTTACGAGTGTTCCTTGTTTGTCTCTCCGCTCGGTTCATTCGAACGCGTAGATCCCCGGAGAAACCGATGAGAACACCGATTCCTGCGGAAATCCCCAGGCCCTACTAACAACAAACAATCTTTTCTTAAAAATTCTTTAAGGTAAGAGAGGAGGATGACCGACTGGTATCAGTGGCTTCTTGCCCTTCACATCGTGTCGTTCATCGCTTGGATGGCCGGCCTTTTCTATTTACCCCGCCTCTTCGTTTATCACGTGGAAGCAGCGAAGGGAGACGACGGCCGAGAACAGCTGTTCCAAGTCATGGAACGGCGACTGCTGAGAGCGATCATGAACCCTGCCATGATCGCCACTTGGATATTTGGCCTTGCCCTGATCTCGATCGGAGTCGTCGATTGGTCGGCTGTTTGGCCTTACACCAAAGCCGTTGCCGTTATCGCGATGAGCGCGTTTCACATGTGGTGCGCGAAGCAAAGAAAGGCCATGGAAGCAGGGGCTTACACCCACGCGGGGCGTCATTACCGTATGATGAACGAAGTCCCGACGCTTCTGCTGCTCGTGATCGTCTTTTCGGTGATCGTTCGCCCATTCTGATTGACAAGATCGGTAACAGTGCTTAGCTGCCCGCCGTCGCCGTCCGGTGATGTGCTTCCCATCTCAAGACCCATACCGCCCGCATCCTGCGGTGCGAGAGGATTTCCATGAACGAAGACCGCGTAAACCTATCCGACCTGAAGGCGCAGAGCCCAAAGGACCTCCTTGCCTTGGCCGAGGAGCTGGAGATCGAGAATGCCTCGACCATGCGCAAGGGCGAGATGATGTTCTCGATCTTGAAAGAGCGCGCGGACGAGGACTGGATCATCGGGGGTGACGGTGTTCTTGAGGTTCTGCAAGATGGGTTCGGCTTTCTGCGGTCGCCCGAAGCCAACTACCTTCCCGGTCCCGATGACATCTATGTCTCGCCCGACATGATCCGGCGGCATGCCTTACGCACCGGCGATACGGTGTCGGGCGTGATCCGCGGACCCGACGAGAACGAGCGTTATTTCGCGCTGACCGAAGTCGAGACGATTAATTTCGAGGATCCGGCCAAGGCGCGCCACAAGGTCGCCTTCGACAACTTGACGCCTCTTTATCCCGACCAGCGCCTGAAGATGGAGATCGAGGATCCCACCATAAAGGATCGCTCGGCCCGCGTGATTGATTTGGTCGCGCCCATCGGTAAGGGGCAGAGATCCTTGATCGTGGCGCCACCGCGGACGGGCAAGACCGTTCTTTTGCAGAACATCGCGCATTCGATCGAGAGAAATCACCCCGAATGCTACCTCATCGTTCTTCTGATCGACGAACGCCCCGAAGAAGTGACGGACATGCAGCGGTCGGTGAAGGGCGAGGTCGTATCCTCGACCTTTGACGAGCCCGCGACCCGCCACGTCGCGGTCAGCGATATGGTCATCGAGAAGGCCAAGCGTCTTGTAGAACACAAGCGTGACGTCGTCATTCTTCTGGACTCGATCACCCGCCTGGGCCGAGCCTTCAACACGACGGTTCCGTCGTCGGGCAAAGTCCTGACCGGTGGTGTGGACGCGAATGCCCTGCAACGCCCGAAGCGGTTTTTCGGCGCAGCGCGAAATATCGAGGAAGGCGGATCGCTGACGATCATTGCGACGGCGCTAATCGATACCGGCAGCCGTATGGACGAGGTGATCTTCGAAGAGTTCAAGGGCACCGGGAACTCCGAAATCGTTCTTGATCGGAAGGTAGCGGACAAGCGGGTTTATCCGGCAATGGACATCCTCAAGTCCGGAACCCGGAAAGAGGATCTTCTGACGGACAAGCAAGACCTTCAGAAAACATACGTCTTGAGGCGCATCCTGAACCCGATGGGCACGACGGACGCCGTTGAGTTCCTGTTGGGTAAGCTGAAGCAGACCAAGTCCAACTCTGAATTCTTCGACTCGATGAACACGTGATCCGCCATGGCCGATACGATTTACGCCCAGGCCTCGGCGCCCGGTAAGGCGGGCGTATCGGTCATCCGAGTTTCGGGCCCAGCTGCTTTTGCCGGGGTTGCGCGTATGTGCGACCTTCCCGCGCTGCGCAAAGCTGGTTTAAGGCAGATCAGGGACGACCGCGGCCAACTCTTAGACTCCGGCCTGGTGCTTTGCTTTCCGGCGGGATCCAGTTTTACCGGTGAAGATGTGGTGGAACTGCAAGTGCACGGCTCGCTCGCGGTTATTCGCGGGGTTATGGAAAATCTGTCCAAATTGCCCGGCTTCCGTCCTGCAGCGCCTGGGGAATTTACGAGGCGGGCGCTCGAGAACGATCGGATGGACTTGGCGCAGGTCGAAGGTCTGGCAGACTTGATCGATGCCGAGACGGAACTACAACGGGTTCAAGCGCAATCGTCGCTGTCCGGGGGGCTCGCCAAACGTGTTGACACATGGCGGGAAAGCCTGATCGACGCCGCCAGCCTCTTGGAACTCACCCTGGATTTCGCGGACGAGGATGTCCCGACTGATGTTGATACTGATGTTGCGGGGCTACTTCGAAGCGTTGCCGAGGACATGGAGAGAGAGTTGCGGGCGGCGGACGTCGCCGAACGTATCCGGACAGGCTTCGAGATTGCGTTGATCGGCCCGCCCAATGCGGGAAAATCCACCCTTCTCAATGCGATCGCCAGGCGTCCCGTCGCTTTGACGTCCGAGATTGCCGGAACGACGCGCGACGTGATCGAGGTTCGCGTCGACCTCAAGGGCATTCCGGTCACAATGTTGGATACGGCAGGCCTTCGGGAAAGCTTGGACCCGATAGAGAGACAGGGAATTGCGCTAACGCGCATCCGAGCGGCGGCCGCAGATGTTCGGGTATGGCTGGACGATGGTTCCACCAAGGTTCCTGAAGGAATGGACATCGTACTGCTAGCGCAAGATGATGATGGAACGCGGGGGGGCGTGTCCGGGAAAACAGGGGCCGGGGTGACTGAGCTTTTGGGCCGCCTCCAAAGTCTGTTGGAATCTCGCGTACCAAAGGATGCCCTTGCGCTACGGAATCGGCATCGCGCTTCGTTAGAAAGGGCTATAGCATCTTTGCGAGAGATTTGTGGTGAACTTACATCCTCGCCTTCAGAACTATCTGCGCAACGTGTTCGCGATGTCATTCGTGATCTTCAAGAGCTGATCGGTGGCGTTGATACCGAGGATCTGCTAGGGAGCATATTCTCTCGATTCTGCATTGGAAAATGAGATGTTTCACGTGAAACAATCGACCGTCATCGTTGTTGGAGGGGGTCATGCCGGTGTTGAGGCTGCAAGCGCGGCCGCGCGGATGGGCACGCGAACTTATCTTGTTACGCTGCGAGCTGATACTGTTGGTGCTCTGTCCTGCAATCCCGCAGTTGGCGGACTGGGTAAGGGGCACCTTGTGCGAGAGGTTGACGCCTTCGGGGGTATAATTGGACGTGCCGCAGATCGAGCGGGTATCCAATTCCGATTACTGAACCGGTCTAAAGGACCCGCAGTGCAAGGACCGCGTACGCAGGTTGATCGCGGAGAATACAGGGCGGTAATTCAGAACGCCATCAGTGCCCTGCCCGTTCAATTGGTAGAGGGGCAAGTAGCGGATCTTCTGGTACGCGACGGACGTGTTTCCGGCGTTCTCTTGGATGACGGTGCGGAACTTCCTGGAGATGCAGTGATTCTAACGACTGGCACTTTCTTGAATGGCGTAATCCACATGGGTGGCGAGACCACGTCCGGCGGACGTTTGGGTGAGAGTCCTTCGGTACAACTGGCCGATCGGCTGTACGGTCAAGGTTTGCCGATGGGCAGACTTAAAACAGGAACTCCCCCGCGCCTATCTGGAAAATCGATCGATTGGTCCGGTTTGGAACTGCAGCCCGGTGACGAAAACCCTGCGATGATGTCGTTTCAAAGCACGGGACCGCACCTTCCCCAAGTGAATTGTGCGATTACCCACACGAACGAACATACGCATGATATAATTCGCAGGAACTTGCATCTGTCTGCCATGTATTCAGGTAATATTTCGGGAAAAGGCCCCAGATATTGCCCTTCCATTGAGGACAAGATTTCCCGCTTCGCCGATAAGAAATCCCACCAGATATTTTTGGAGCCGGAAACTCTTGTTGGGGAAACCATCTACCCGAATGGTGTATCCACATCTTTGCCTAGAGACGTTCAGATCGCATATATTCGCTCTATTCGCGGCTTAGAAAATGCTGAAATTTCGCAACCTGGGTACGCAATAGAATACGATTATGTCGACCCCCGTGCACTAACCGCTGAACTTGAAGTTCGGGACATGCCGGGTCTTTGGCTCGCTGGGCAGATTAACGGGACAACAGGGTATGAGGAGGCTGCCGCCCAAGGGCTCGTGGCTGGGCTGAACGCCGCGTCAAGCGTTCAGGAGTTGCCGCCTGTCCAGTTTTCCAGGACAGAATCTTACATCGGGGTCATGATAGACGATCTGGTGATCCGCGGGGTGTCAGAGCCGTACCGCATGTTCACGTCCCGGGCGGAGTATCGCCTTTCCCTAAGGGCTGACAATGCGGATCAGCGGCTGACTCCAAAGGCGATTGAACTAGGCATTCTGGATGCCCGCCAGAGGACTTTCTTCGAGAACAAAATGGAGCAGATTGACGACGCTCGGCAGAAAATGAAGTCGGTTTCGGTTGCCGGGAAAACGGCACGGGAAGCCGGCGTAAATGTTGCTGGTGACGGCAAGAAACGGGATCTTTATGCTCTTCTGAGCATTCCAAATGTCGGTGTCAGTACAATCCTATCTTTGTCGCCTGACCTCGCTCAGTTCGACGACAGTATACTTCGGCAGTTAGAAAATGAGGCCACGTATTCGAATTACTTGGACCGCCAAGTGCAGGAGGTCAGCCGGGTTCGGCGATACGAGGGCCTGACTATACCGCCAGATTTCAACTATCAGGACATCCAGGGTCTATCTTCGGAATTGCGGCATAAACTATCTATTGTTCGGCCTACCTCAATCGCTCAGGCAGAAAGGGTCGAAGGTATGACCCCCGTAGCATTAAACACGTTAATCTATAGGCTCAAGATTTCGAGAATCGATAGCGTACGTGTAGGATGAGTGTTTCACGTGAAACAATAGATCGTCTTAAAGAATTCTCCAACTTGGTCTGCCGCTGGAATGAGCATATCAACTTGGTTGCGCCGTCGACCTTGGGCCTTCTTGAACAAAGGCACGTTGAGGATAGTGCGCAACTCTCAGAGCTCGCTCCCCCGGCTCATACTTGGATCGATTTGGGAAGCGGAGGGGGATTCCCCGGCATCGTCATCTCGATATTGCGTCCAACGACCCGTGTCCTGCTGGTGGAATCGGATCGCAGGAAATCAGTTTTCCTCAGAACAGCAGTACGGAACTTACAGTTAAATGCCGAAGTCATAGATCAACGAATTGAAAATGTTTCACCGCGGGGTGGTGATATCGTTTCCGCGCGTGCCTTGGCGCCCTTGCGGAAGCTGATCCCCCTCGCCATTCGACACGGCGTGTCGGATACAACATATGTATTTCCGAAGGGTATATCGTATCAGCAGGAGATCGCGGAGGCGAAGACATCCTGGGAATTTGACGTTGACGTCCGACCTAGCAAAGTGAACAAAGAGGGGGTCATCCTTCTTATGAGGAACTTCAAACGTGTCTGATTTCGATCAGGGCGCCACGAAAGTCGTGGCTATCGTGAACCAGAAAGGTGGAGTCGGAAAGACCACCACGGCGATCAATTTGGGCGCCGCACTGGCCGCTCAGGGTAAGCGGGTAGCGATAATCGATCTGGACCCCCAAGGGAACGCTTCGACAGGTTTGGGTATCGATTTGGATCGCCGGCAGATCACGACTTACGATGTCCTTCTGGGGGATGTATCGGTTACGGACGCGCTTCAGTCCACCGACGTTCAGAACCTTAGGATTGTCCCTGCCAATTCCGATTTGTCGTCGGCAGATGTCGAAATGGTTTCGAAATCCCAACGCGTATCGCTGCTTAGATCTGCATTGAATAGCCGCGGAAAAACCGACATCGATATTGTTCTCATAGATTGCCCCCCTTCCCTCTCTCTTCTGACCGTGAACGCCATGGTTGCTGCACATTCGGTACTTGTTCCTCTGCAAAGTGAGTTCTTTGCTCTGGAGGGGCTTTCGCAGCTGATGCTGACAATACGCGAGGTTCGGCAAACGGCAAACCCGAGGCTTGGCATTGAAGGCGTCGTTTTGACGATGTTCGATGGAAGGAACAAACTGGCCCAAGGTGTGCTTGCGGACGCTAGGGAAACTTTGGGAAGCTTGGTGTTTGATACTATCATTCCGCGCAACGTGCGCGTCAGTGAAGCGCCTTCGTTCGCGCAGCCAGTGCTGGACTATGACCCTACATCCAAGGGCAGTATCGCTTATCGAGCACTTGCCCACGAATTCATCGCGCGCGAAACGGCCTGAGGAGAGCGACCATGTCCGATAAACGGGAGAAGCGCGGCGGACTAGGTCGTGGATTATCGGCCTTAATGGCAGATATAGACCCACCCAACGCGGAGACTCGCCCGGCGGATCAGCCGCGGCGTGCGGAGCTATTTGTTGCCATCGAGCGGATCGAGGCCAACCCTGATCAGCCTCGCCGCACATTTGCGGAAGAGCAGCTGGAAGAGCTTGCCGCTTCGATAGCGCAACGTGGCATCATCCAGCCGCTTATCGTTCGCCCACACCCGGAAAAATCTGACGCGTTCCAGATCGTTGCAGGCGAGCGCCGGTGGCGGGCCTCTCAGCTGGCGAAGATCCATGAAGTTCCTGTAATCGTTAGAGAATTTGACGATACAGAAATGCTTGAAGTTGCGATCATTGAGAATATTCAGAGGGCCGATCTTAACCCCGTGGATGAGGCTGCGGGATATCGTCAGTTGATGGATCGCTTCGGCCGTACACAGGAGCAAATGGCGGATGCCCTGGGTAAAAGTCGATCCCATATCGCCAACTCCCTTCGTCTGCTGAACTTGCCTGCGGACGTTCAGGGGTGGTTAGCGGAAGGTCGACTGACCGCGGGCCACGCTCGCGCACTCGTCGCGACAGAGGCCGCGTCAGATTTGGCACGGCAAGTCATCGCCAAGAATTTGTCGGTTCGTCAAACAGAAGCGTTGGTCCGTAAACCTGATAAGCCTTCAAAACCAAAGCGTTCGGCAGATGAGTCAAAAGATGCCGATACAAGGGCCTTGGAACAGGATCTGTCGGCGGCCATGGGTCTTCCGATCACGATAGATCACAAATCGGGCGCGGATACCGGTAAACTGACGATCGGATACAAGTCCCTCGAACAACTGGACCAAATTTGTCAGCTGATTTCCCGTGGGCTGGACTAAGCCAGAAGGTCCCGGAGGATCGCATTGAGGACTGGCCGTCCTGATTCTGTCAGTTGCACCTTATCATTGCTGGTGCGGATCACGCCAAGGTCCTCGAGGTGCGGCAGCCGCGTTTCGAACGGGGCGAGGTCCGAGCGATCTACGCCCTCTCCGACCCGAAGGCCCATCATCGCCCGCTCTTCGGCTCTGTCCAGGGCCGATAGCAGCGAACGCTGCTCGACCGTGCCCGCTTGAACGGCCGCTAACCATCGCATCGGTTGGGTTTCGGCTTCGGTTGCGATCCAGCCGTTGGGATTGTGAACACGCCCATGCGCTCCGGGCCCGATGCCAATGTACTCGCCGCCCCGCCAATAGGTCAGATTGTGCTGCGATTCTGCTCCGGGACGCGCATGGTTTGAAATCTCGTAGGCGGGTAAGCCCGCGCTTTCCGTCATATTCTGCGTGATCTCATACAACGTCGCAGCAAGGTCTTCATCCGGGAGTCCTTTCAACTTACCGCGCGCATGACGATCGCCAAACGCGGTTCCGTCTTCCACGGACAACTGGTACAGGGACAGATGATCCGCCGCCATTCGAAGCGCTTCTGCCAGTTCGGTTTCCCACGCGGCGGCGGTCTGGCCCTGTCGAGCGTAAATCAGATCAAAACTGATCCGGTCGAAGGTCTGCCGGGCTATGTCGAACGCGGCGCGAGCTTCAGAAACGCTGTGCAGGCGGCCCAAACGACGAAGGTCGTCGTCATCCAGCGCCTGGATACCCATGGAGACCCTATTGACGCCGGCCATGCGATATCCCCGGAACCGCTCGGCTTCTACCGAGGTCGGGTTGGCTTCCAGCGTAATCTCAACATCGTTCGCAAAGCGCCAGGCCCGTTGGGCGTCATCGATGATCGACGCCACAGTCTCTGGCTCCATCAGGCTGGGCGTGCCGCCGCCGAAGAAAATCGATCCTACAACAGCGTCAGGTACCTCGTCCTTATATCGTTTAATCTCAGTTGTGTAGGCCGAACGCCACGCTGCCTGATCCACCGCCGCGACAACGTGCGAATTGAAATCACAGTAGGGACATTTCGCCTGGCAGAACGGCCAATGGATATAAAGGCCGACCCTACGCAAAAGAGCCGGCGATCAGTTTGGCGAATGCGTCGGCACGGTGAGAAATCTCGTTCTTCGTCCACCGGTCCATTTCACCGAATGTCAGGTCATGTCCGTTGGGCTGAAAGATGGGGTCGTACCCGTGTCCCTGATCACCCCGCATCGGCCAGACGATCTGGCCTTCCATGGTTCCGGGATAAACCTCGTCGTGCCCGTCTGGCCAAACCAAAACCAACGTACAGCAGAACCGGGCGCGCCATGGCGTAGTTGCACCGCTCGCCAACAGTTCGTCATGGGCCCTTTCCATGGCCAGAACGAAATCCCTGCCATTCGGGGTTTCAGCCCAATCTGCCGTCCAAACACCAGGCTTCCCCCCCAGCGCCTCGATTTCGATGCCGGAATCGTCGGCCAAGGTCGGAAGCCCGGTCGCCTTCATCGCCGCATGCGCCTTTATACGGGCATTTTCGACGAATGTCGTCCCATCCTCGACGGGCTCGGGCAGGCCATGGTCCGCATTCGAGGAGACGCGTAAATCGTAGGGGGCCAGAAGTTGGGAAATCTCCTCTAGCTTGCCACGATTGTGGGTTGCGACAAGTAGTTCCGCCCCCGCGAATCTCCGCCCCATCAGATTGCCGCTTTCTGCGCAGCAACCAGCTCGGCGACGCCCTTTTCGGCAAGGTCGGTCAGCCCGTTCATCTGATCACGAGAGAACGTGCTGCCCTCGCCGGACATTTGCACCTCGATCAGTCGCCCGCTGCCGGTCAGGATGAAATTCCCGTCCACGCCGGCTTCGCTGTCTTCGGGATAGTCCAGGTCCAACACCTGCTGCCCGGCGTAAAGTCCGCAGGACACCGCGGCAACGTGATCGGTCAGGGGGTCGGTGACGATATCGCCGGCCTTCAGAAGCTTGTTCACGGCCAAGCGCAGGGCCACCCAACCGCCGGTGATCGAGGCACACCGCGTGCCGCCATCCGCCTGGATTACGTCGCAATCGATGGTGATCTGACGCTCACCCAGCGCATTTCGGTCGATTGCAGCGCGCAGACTACGGCCGATCAGACGCTGGATTTCCTGCGTGCGGCCGGACTGACCATTCTTGGCCTCACGCCGACCGCGGGTGTGCGTCGCGCGGGGCAACATCCCGTACTCTGCGGTGACCCAGCCTTGGCCCGAACCCTTGAGGAACGGGGGGACGCGCGGCTCCAACGAGGCGGTGCATAGCACATGCGTGTCACCGCAGCGGATCATGCACGATCCTTCGGCGTGCCGCGTCACATCCGTTTCGATTGAAATCAGACGCATTTCGCTTAAGTGTCTGCCCGAAGGACGCATATTTCTCTCCTGATGATGTCGCAGTCTGATATGCACCCGCCCGACGCACACGCAACCCCTGCCCAACAGCTCCTTATGCCCGACGAGACCGAGCGCCAATCCATGATGGCCGAGATGAACGATCGCACGCGCGAGGTGTTTCGCCGCGTGGTCGAAGGCTATCTGGAAACCGGCGATCCGGTGGGATCGCGCACGCTGACCCGGACCATGTCCGAGAAAGTATCCGCGGCCACCATCCGCAATGTGATGCAGGACCTGGAATTTCTGGGGCTTCTGGACTCGCCGCATATCAGTGCAGGCCGTATCCCGACCCAGCAGGGTCTGCGGATGTTCGTGGACGGCCTTCTGGAAGTTTCAGACCTAACCACCGAGGATCGCGCTCGCATTGACGAGACGATGGGGACGAACGAGCGCGACGTTTCGACACTTCTGGATCGTGTCGGATCGGCGCTGTCCGGTGTGACGTCGGGCGCCAGCCTTGTACTGACGCCAAAGCACGAAGCGCCGATCAAGCATATCGACTTCGTGTCGTTGGGCCATGATCGGGCATTGGTGGTTCTGGTTTTTGCCGACGGCCACGTGGAAAATCGCGTTTTTGCCCCGCCCCCCGGCCAGACCCAGTCTTCGATGCGCGAGGCGGCGAACTTCCTGAACGCCATGGCTGAAGGCAGGACTCTTTCGGAACTGCGAGAGAGCATGAAGCGCGAGATCGATCGACACCGCAGGGATCTGGACGTTCTGGCGCAGGCGATGGTCGATACCGGCCTTGCGGTATGGGAACACGAGGGCGAACCCTACGAGCGCTTGATCGTCCGGGGTCGGGCCAACCTTCTTGGCGAAAGCGAGGAGGACTTGGAGCGCATCCGCCGTCTGTTCGACGACCTCGAACGAAAACGCGACATCGCCGAATTCCTGGAGCTCGCCGACGAGGGTCAGGGTGTGCGCATTTTCATCGGCTCGGAAAACAAACTCTTCTCACTTTCGGGTTCATCTCTGGTCGTCTCTCCTTATATGAATGCGGATCGAAAGATCATCGGGGCAGTTGGTGTCATCGGACCCACGCGCCTCAATTACGGGCGGATCGTGCCCATCGTGGATTACACGGCCCAGCTGGTGGGAAAGCTGCTGTCGGGCCGAAGCTGAAAAGGCAGAGTGAGTGCATGGCTGACGAAAACGAACGCGACATCCAGGCCGCCATCGACGAGATGCTGAAGGGTGAGACTGAAGGAACCGATGGACCCAGCGAGGCCGACAAGGTCAAGCGAAGGGCCGCCCCCCGCAAGGACGAGCCGATGGATCTTGACGCCATGGCCGATGAGGAACCGCCCATCACGATGGAGACCGATGGCGTCGCCGCCGAGATGGAAGCCCTCCGCGCAGAGAATAACGAGCTGAAAGACCGGTTCGTCCGCGCGCTGGCCGATGCCGAAAACAGCCGCAAGCGCGCCGACCGCGAACGTCGCGAGGCCAAGAATTACGGCGGCTCGAAGATGGCGCGGGATATGCTGCCGGTCTATGACAACCTACAGCGGGCCATGGCCGCCATCCCCGAAGAAAACCGCGAAGCCAACGCCTCCCTGATCGAAGGGATGGAGCTGACACTGCGAGAGCTGCAGAACACTTTCTCTAAGCACGGGGTCGAAGTCGTCTCGCCGCAGGTTGGCGATAAGTTTGATCCGAAGATGCACGAGGCGATGTTCGAAGCGCCCGTGCCGGGCACTGAAAAAGGAAACATCATCCAGGTGATGACAGTGGGCTTCATGATCCACGACCGGCTTCTGCGTGCGGCACAGGTTGGTGTCAGCTCGACCCCCAAATCCTGATCAGGTCGGCCCACGCGTGAAACTCAGCCAGTCCCTGTCCCGTCTCGGCACTGAATCCGCGTTCGAAGTTCTGGCCCGCGCCGGTAAACTGGCGTCGGAGGGGCGCGACATCATCAATCTTGGGATCGGGCAGCCGGACTTTCAGACCCCGGACCACATTGTAGAGGCCGGGGTGAAGGCGCTGCGGGACGGTGCTCACGGATACACCCCGGCAAATGGGCTGACTGCACTGCGTGAAGCCGTCGCTGCGGACCTCTGCCGGCGCCATGGGGCCGAAGTGAACCCCGACAACGTGATCATCCAGCCTGGCGGCAAACCCACCATGTTTTTCGCGGTCTTGGCGTTCGGCGAGCCGGGGGTCGAGATCATGTATCCCAACCCCGGCTTTCCGATCTACGAGTCGGTCATCGCTTATTCCGGTGCGACGCCTGTTCCCATCGCATTGTCCGAGGATCAGGGCTTCGCCTTCGATGCCGGCACGGTGCTTGGTCAGATCACCGACCGCACCCGCCTGATCATCATCAACTCGCCCGCCAATCCCACCGGGGGCGTGACGCCGAAGGACCAGATCGACAAGCTGGTTGCGGGTCTGGAAGACTATCCCGACGTCGCGATCCTGTCTGACGAGATCTACTCCCAGATGCTCTATGGCGGGCGGGAGCATGTTTCGCTGCTGAATTACCCGCAGATCCGGGACCGCCTGATCGTTCTGGATGGCTGGTCCAAGACCTATGCGATGACCGGCTGGCGGCTGGGTTTTGCCGTGTGGCCGGACAAACTGGTGGAGCCGATCACCCGACTTTGCGTCAACGACCATTCCTGCGTGAACGCCGCGACACAGCATGCCGGGATCGCCGCGTTGGAAGGGCCGCAGGACGCCGTAAATGACATGGTGGCCCAGTTTGATCGCCGTCGCCAGTACATCGTAGAGGCGCTGAATGCCCTTTCCGGCGTTCACTGCGCTGATCCGGGCGGTGCGTTCTACGTGTTCCCCAACATCGAAGGCACGGGCATGGACGCCCGTACCGCCCAGGACCGGCTGTTGAACGACGCAGGCGTCGCCACCGTCGCTGGCACCAGTTTCGGCGCGCATGGCGAGGGGTTCCTGCGCCTGTCCTACGCGAACAGCCTCGAGAATATCGAGGCTGCCATCGACCGGATCGGCAAGCTGCTCTAGGCCATGTCGCAGGCCGCAATAGCCGCCATGTTCAGGATATCGGCGGCGCCCATGCCGGTTGACGCGATCTGGACCGGCGCACGCAGTCCCGTCAGGATCGGGCCTAGAACGGTCGCGCCCCCCATCTCCTGCATCAGCTTGACCGAAATCGACGCCGAGTGTCGTGCGGGCACGACCAACACATTCGCCGGCCCCGTCAGGCGGCTGAACGGATAGTTCTCCTGCATCTTGGGGTTCAGGGCCACGTCGACGGTCATTTCGCCTTCATATTCAAAATCCACCCCGCGGGCGTCCAGAACATGGGGTGCGTGGTGCATCTTTTCGGACCGTTCGCTGACGGGATACCCGAAAGTCGAGAAGCTGACGAACGCAATCCGCGGTTCCAGCCCCAACGCGCGCGCTACGTCGGCCCCGCGGGAGGCAATATTCGCCAAGTCCTGCTCGTTCGGCCATTCGTGGACCAGCGTGTCCGCGATCAGCACGACGCGACCGTTCAAAAGAAGCGCGGTGATCCCGACGGCCCCGTCCTCGGCTCGGGCGTCGAAAACCATGTTGATCTGGTCCAAGACATGCGCCGACTTGCGCGTGGCGCCGGTAACCATCGCGTCCCCGTGACCGTGGGCCAGCATGCAAGCTGAGAAGATGTGGCGATCCCGCGCGGCCATCCGATGCACGTCGGACCGGTCATACCCCTTCCTCTGAAGCCGGGCGTAGAGGAAATCCTTGTAGACTGCCAATTTATCAGTCTTGGCCGCGTTGACGATCTGCAACCCTTCCATCGCGTCTTCGATGCCTTCGGCGCGCAGTTTATCGCGGATATCGGCCTCACGCCCGACGACGATGGCTTCTCCCAGCCCCTCTCGACGATAGGCAATGGCGGCTTTCAGCACCCGCAAATCGTCACCTTCCGCGAAGATCATGCGTTTCTGCGCGGCACGTGCCCGCGCATAGATCCCCTGCAGGATCGAAGCGGTCGGATCCATCCGTGCTTTCAGGGCCTGCTGGTATCCATCCATGTCGACGATCGGCCGCCGCGCCGCGCCGGTATCCATTCCGGCGCGCGCCACTGCGGGTGGAATGCGCCAGATCAGCCGGGGATCGAAGGGCGTCGGGATGATGTAGTCGCGCCCGAATTTCAGGCTACGCCCATAGGCGATGGCGACCTCGTCGGGTACGTCCTCGCGCGCCAAAGCGGCCAGCGCCTCGGCGCAGGCGATCTTCATCTCGTCATTGATCGCTCGGGCATGGACGTCCAGGGCACCTCGGAACAGGTAGGGAAATCCAAGGACGTTGTTTACCTGATTGGGATAGTCCGACCGCCCCGTTGCCACGATCACGTCCTCTCGGACGGCGTGAACCTCTTCCGGCGTGATCTCGGGGTCGGGATTGGCCATCGCGAAGATGACGGCATCGGGGGCCATGCTTTCGACCATGGCCTGCGTCACGGCACCCTTGACGCTGACGCCCAGAAACACGTCCGCGCCGTCCATGGCCTGTTCCAGCGTGCGTAGATCGGTTCGTGCGGCATGGGCGGACTTCCACTGGTTCATGCCCTCCGTCCGACCCTGCCAGATGACGCCCTTGGTGTCGCACATGATGCAATTGTCGGGCGTGGCCCCCATGGACTTGAGCAGTTCGAGACACGCGATCCCGGCCGCGCCTGCCCCGTTCAGAACGATGCGAACGTCCCCGATCTTCTTGCCCGAAAGGTGCAGTGCGTTGATAAGGCCCGCCGCACAGATCACCGCCGTCCCGTGTTGATCGTCGTGGAACACGGGGATGTCCATCTCTTCCTTCAGGCGGCTTTCGATGATGAAACATTCGGGCGCCTTGATATCCTCCAGATTGATCCCCCCGAAGGTCGGTCCCATCAGCCGCACCGCCTGGCAGAACGCGTCCGGGTCCTCGGTATCCAGCTCGATATCGATCGAGTTCACGTCCGCAAACCGTTTGAACAGCACCGACTTGCCTTCCATGACCGGTTTGGAGGCCAGCGCGCCCAGGTTCCCCAAGCCCAGCACCGCCGTCCCGTTCGATATCACGGCGACCAGATTGCCCTTGTTGGTATAATCATAGGCCTGTCCGGGCTCGGCTGCGATGCGCTCGCACGGGACGGCCACGCCGGGGGAATAGGCAAGGCTAAGGTCGCGCTGGGTGGACATCGGCACGCTGGCGGCGATGTCGAACTTGCCCGGACGCGGGTGCATGTGAAACTGCAGCGCCTCTTCGTCGGTGAATTTCTTGGCCATGGTGCCCCTCTTGCCTGTACCCCGACGGCTTCCATGCCACGGTAGTGGTGCGGGATTCTAGACAAAAAAGTTTCGTGGAACGATCCTGCGGTGAAACATTTGTAAAACGACGAAGAGGAGAACCACCAATGTCCATGATCGACCTGAAGGACGTCGCGCCCCGGAACGAGAGCGGGACAGTGAACGTCTTCGTCGAGACCCCGAAGGGCTCGCGCCATAAATACGATATCGACGATCACGGGCTGGTGCGGATCGCCATCGAGCTTCCCGAGGGCGTGACCTTCCCCTGCTCCTTCGGGTTCGTGCCCAACACCATCGCCCCTGATGGGGACGCCTTGGATATTGTGCTGATCACCGCTGGCGAGGTTCCAGCCAGGTCCCTGATCGAGGCCCGGCTGATCGGCGTTTTGAAGATGGAGAACGACGAAGGCGGAGAGATGAAGCGCAACGATCGCGTCGTCGCCGTCGCCACGATGAGCCGCGTCTTCTCGGAAATCAAAGAGCTCGAGCAGATGCATTCCGGGTTCGCGTGGGATATCGAGGAGTTCTTCAAAACTTATAACGAGATGATCGAGCGACCCTTCGAGGTCGTCGGCCGTGGCGATGCCGCGGAAGCGCACCGGATGCTGGAAGAAGCCGAAGCCGCCGCCTGACTTCCGCCGGCCGGGAGCTTTTGCTACAGGATGCCGACCGGAACCAGGGGGGCATCCGTGACCGACGCACCGACGCCGATGATGGCGCAGTTTCTCGAGATCAAGGCCGATCACCCCGATGCCCTTCTGTTCTACCGGATGGGCGATTTCTACGAGCTGTTCTTCGACGACGCCGCGGCGGCCGCGGGTGCTCTGGACATAGCACTGACCAAGCGCGGCAAGCACCTGGGCGAGGACATTCCGATGTGCGGCGTCCCGGTCCATTCTGCCGAAGGGTATCTTCTTACGCTGATCCGCAAGGGGTTCCGGGTCGCGGTCTGCGAACAGATGGAAGACCCGGCCGAAGCCAAGAAGCGCGGTTCGAAATCCGTGGTGAAGCGCGGAGTGGTGCGTCTGGTGACACCCGGTACCCTGACCGAAGAGTCGTTGCTGGATGCACGCCGCCACAACTACCTAGCCGCATGGGCCGACGTGCGCGGCGACGGGGCGCTGGCCTGGGTGGACATTTCCACAGGAGAGCTGCGCGTCACCCCCTGCCCCCGCGTCCGGCTTGGCCCCGAACTGGCCCGTCTCGCCCCGCGCGAGGTCCTGCTGAGCGAGACGGTCGAGGCCGAACTCGAGCCGCTCGTCACCGAACTGGGCGGTGCGGTGACGCCCCTGTCGCG
>Ga0208934_1000093_pt1 | contig 75430 bp, 77 predicted proteins | sample MalvirDeepMed_s2_FD_184243 | JGI IMG/M metagenome (GOLD analysis project Ga0208934, IMG submission 184243) | Marine viral communities from the Global Malaspina Expedition - Malaspina viral metaG DeepMed_s2 (SPAdes) (version 2) | ecosystem: Environmental > Aquatic > Marine > Oceanic | place... | reverse complement strand
CCCCCGGCCCCTCCCCCAAGCGAGGGGAGCGCGCGGGTAGACGCCGACACACTCACTTCAGCAGCCCCGGCACGCCGAGCCGCACCGCAATGCCGAGCAGCAGCAGCGCGCACATCCCGCGCACCAGCCAGTCGATCGCGGCCTTCCACGCGCTCGCCTTGGCATCGCGCCAGGCTTGCAGCAGCTCGCGCAATTCGTCGATATCGCCCGACGCCGCCTCGTCCGACAGGCCGATGCGGACGAGCGCGCGGTTGGCACCCAGCTCGCCCGCTTCCTCGGCAATGGCGCGCAAGGTAACGAGTTCGGCACCCTCGGTACGCGCCTGCGCCAGCAGCGCGGCGAGCATGTCTTCATTGGTCATTGTGGGTCCTCCTGCGGAGCCAGCCCAAGCATTGCGCGGCGTTCCTCGGGCGTGAGGAAGTCCGCCTCGCTCACCTGCTTCCACAGCCGCTCGCGATCTTCGGAGAGCGCGGGCACCCGGTCGAGGTCGACTGCGATCTGCGCATCGGAGAACCATGGCGCCATCCCGGCGGCGAGCCCGCCGAAGATCTTGTCCGCCAGCGGCAGCAGTGTGAGCCGCCACAGCGCGCGGTTGGCCTCGCGGTAATTGGAATAGGTGTTGTCACCCGGCAGGCCGAGCAGCATCGGCGGCACCCCGAAGGCGAGCGCAATGTCGCGCGCGGCCGCCGCCTTGAGCGTCGCGAAATCCATGTCGGCGGGCGACAGCGCCATGCTCTGCCAGCTTAAGCCCCCTTCGAGCAGCATGGGCCGCCCGGCATTGCCTTCGCCCTGGAAGGCGCTGGCGAGTTCGGCCTTCAAGCGCTCGAACTGCTCGGCGCTCAAGCCCTGTCCGTCGCCCGGCGCATAGACCAGCGCGCCCGAGGGCCGCGCGGCATTTTCCAAAAGCGCGTTGTTCCAGCGGCTCGCGGCATTGTGGATCGCGATCGCCTGCGCGGCGGCGGAAAGCGCGCCCGCGCCGTAGTGATCGTCGCCGGGGTTGAGGCATTTGAGGTGGATCAGCTCGGGCCAGCCGTCCTCGTCCTCCAGCGGGATGACATGCGTCTGCGCGCCGAGGTGATAGGCGAAGCCTTCGGGCCAGCCGTCGGGCCGCTGGCGGATCGTGATCCTTTCGGGCCGCAGCGCGAACAGCTCGACCGGCCTGCCGCTCGCATCCTTGAGCACCTGCACGAAGGCATTGCCGTGGAGCAGCAGATGCGCGGCGATCGTCTCGACCAGCGACTGCCCGGCGCTCGGCGCGGTGACGAGCGCGAGCAGGTCTTCGGCATCGGTGCTGACCGGCGCGGCACCGACGCCTTCGGCCACGATCCGCACCGCCCGCTGGGCGACCGGGTTGGAAGCATAGCCCGCCTCCAGACTGGTCGCGTAATCGAAGGGCGGGGCGGAGGCCCCGCGCATCTCGAAGGCAGAAGCCCACGGCGAGGCGAAGCCGCGCGCGATGGGCACACGGGCGCTGCCCCCGCCCTTGAAGGCGGAGATCAGGTCGGTAAACATGGACATGGCGTCTCCCGGGATCAGGCGGTCCCCCGGGCAGGCGGCCCGAAAGGGGGAAGAGATGAAGCGTCAATTCGGTTTGCTGGTGCTGGGGATGGCCGCAGCACTCGGGTCTGGTCAGGCAGCCGCCGCGCAGGAGCGCGAACGCGTGGTCGAGCTCTCGCAGTCAGGGTGTCGCATCGAGGTGAGCGACGGGACGAAGGCCCTGCTCATGCAGGCCGATGCCGACGGTGCTGCAAAGATCGGGCTGATGTTCAGGGCCGCGGTCGATACGCCGGGCCGGAAGCGCGAGGGCTATTTCTACATGCGCCTCGATTTCTCCACCGGCGGCCCGGTGACCTATCGCGACGGGTTCGAGGGCGACTATGCCCAGGGCTATATTGCCGACATGAGCGTGGACGACCTCGCGTGGATGCTGAGCGAAACGCAGGGGCGGTTTTCCTATTCGGTCGGCGGGACGGCGCATCGCTTCGAAGCGAAGACGGGCGAGGACATTCCCGAGTTCGGTGCGTTCAGGGACTGTCTAGAGGCGTTGTAGTGCTTGTGGCACGTGGGCCGCTCGCCACCGGCATGCGGGCGCAACCCCAACCTTGCAGGCTGATATGATGGAGGTGGGGGAGGACATGGGGTTCTCCGCCTATCGGTCACCCCGGACTTGTTCCGGGGTGGTGCTTGTTTCATTCGTTGCGCATGCGGGCCTTCGATCCGACCGTGTACATTCTCGCGAGCTGCTATCGCGGTGCGCTCTATACCGGCGTGACGTCGGACCTGCTGACGCGGATCTACCAGCATCGCTGCGGCACCTTCGATGGCTATGCGAAGCGACGCGGCATCGCCTCGCTTGTTTGGTTCGAGCGATACGAAGACATCGAGATCGCAATCCGGCGCGAGAAAACGATCAAGCGCTGGTCGCGCCAGTGGAAGTTCAACATAATCGAAGAGGAAAATCCGGATTGGCACGATCTCGCGGTGGATTTCGGTTTCGAGCGGCTTTGAAGTTCAGCACCACCCCGGAACAAGTCCGGGGTGACTCGGTGGCTCACATCCCTCGCACCCGCGGCCTTCCGCCACGCCCCAGCATCAGCTCGGTCAGCGCCCAGACCAGCGCATCGGCGCGGTCGGGCGAGCGGCCCGGGCCTTCGTAGCCTCCACCAATCGTAAGCCCGCACAGCTGGTCCTCCAACTTCGCGAACAGCCCGGCGTGGCGCACGCGGCCTGCCTCGTACAAAGCCGCGACCGGCTCGGCGCGGGCGATCTTGCCGCGGCTGGCGTGGACCAGCCTGACCGGCAGCGATATGTCCGCCGCCCGCAGCACGCTTTCGACCATCGCGCCGCCCTGATTGGCTTCGGCAATCACGCGGTCGGCTTCCCATTTCTCGGCGGCTCGGGCGACGGCGCGCGCCCATTTCTCGGGTGAGGCGCGTTCGACGCTTTCGTCGGCGAGGACGGTGGCGAGGCCTTCCTCGTCTGTCCCGCACACCACGATGCCGCAGGCGTCGCCGCGGGCGCTGGCGGGGGGATCTACGCCTATGGCGATGCGGGTGAGAGCGGTAATCGTGGTCGCGGCCCCACCCCCCGACCCCCTCCGCTGAAGGGGAGGGGGAGTGGTGCGGCACGTCTCCAGCATCGCGCGGGTCCAAAGCGCGCCTTCGATGTCGGTCAGCAGTTCGCCGTCCAGCTCCTGCCGCCCGAGAGTGGTGCGGGCGAACTGGCGGCGCATCCGGTTGAGGAAGCGGGCGGGGAGATTGCCCTCGTTGTCCCATGTCGTCCCGCGCGTCACCGCGACCTCGCCCGTCTCGCTGTCCTCCAGCAATCGCCGGACCAGCGGCACGGCGCGCGGGGTGGTGGTGGCGAGCACACGGGGGTGCTCGCCCAGACGCAGGCCCATCTGCAGGTTGTCCCACGCCGCCGTGGCGCGCTCGCCTGCATTGTCCCACTTGGCGATCTCGTCGCACCAGGCGTGGCTGTGCTGCGGTCCGCGCAAGGCTTCGGGCTCGGCGGCGGAGTAGCAATAGCCGCGCGCGCCGCCGGGCCACGACAGCCGTCGCAGGCTCGGTTCCCACAGCGGAGCCTGGTCCGGTGCGCACACCGCGAGGATGCCGCTCTCGCCTTCGATCATGACGCTGCGCACCTCGCCCAGCGAGGCACCGACCAGCGCGATGCGCGCGTGCCGATCGCTCCGCGCGATGGCGCGCACCCATTCGGCCCCGGCGCGGGTCTTGCCGAAGCCGCGCCCAGCGCAGATCAGCCAGGTGTGCCAGTCGCTCTCCGGCGGCATCTGCTCGGTCCGCGCCCACAGCGGCCAGTAGCGGGCGATCGCCCGAGCTTCCGCTTCCGCCAGCGAGGCGTACCAGTCGAGCCGCGCCTCGGGGGCGAGCCTGAGCAGATCGCCCAGCCATTCAGCGCCCATCGCGCCCGTCGGCCTGCGATGCGGTGCCATCCTTCGCGAGCCGCTCGCGGATCGTGGCGAGCTTGCGTTCGAGCGAGGCGAACACCTCTGCCTCGTCCTGCCCGTGGCGTTTCGCCCGCTCGGTAGCGATCGTCTCCCGGTGCGCGGCGAGCAGGCGGATCGCGTTGGCGATGTCGAGCTTGCGCTCCGGATCGTGCCCGCGCAGCTGGGCGAGCACCTCCATCTCCAGATGTTCGTACCCTTCGCAGAGCGCAGCGCGCCACGCGGCGGCGAAATCGGCATGTTCGCGCCGCGTCTTGTACGCCCGGCTGAGCGAGATACCCGCTGTCTTCGCCGAAGCGCTGACATTGGACGTCGCGGCGAGGTTCTGGAGGAAGTAGGTCCGCCAGTGCTTGTTGACCGGGCCTTCGCCCTCGGCCGCCTTCTGCGCATCGGTAAAGCGCACGTTCTTGCGCTTCGCCCGTGTCGGGGGCGAAGGCCGGATATTGCTGGTCATGGAGGAAGCGCCCCGAGTGTCGGAGATGAGCCCTGGCGAGGCAGCACTGGCCATCCGGGCCGTCCGCACCATCGCGATGTTCCGGTTCTCTAACCAAAGAGCGTCGCGATGTCAATCGTAAAATAACCGATATGGTAAATTGTCAGGTGATGCCATTGCTTGCGCGGGTTCGCGGCCTCGCCTAAGCGGCGCCAACACGGGCGAGGGAGCGGCCATGCTGCGCAAATTGTACGAATGGACGATGGAGAAGGCGGCGCATCCGCATGCGCAGTGGTGGCTGGCGCTGTTTGCCTTCGTCGAATCGAGTTTCTTCCCGATCCCGCCGCACCCGCTGCTGGGCCTGATGTGCCTCGCCGAGCCGAAGAAGGCGATCCGCTTCGCCTTGATCGCCACGGGTGCCTCGGTCGTCGGCGGACTGTTCGGCTACGCCATCGGTGCGCTGCTGTACGAGAGCATCGGCCTGTGGCTCCTGAACGCGCTGGGCTATGCGGACGCCTTCCCGTGGGCGGCCTGCACCGTGAACGCGAACGGCGGCTGGGCGGTCTTCGCCACCGCCAGCACGCCGATCCCCTACAAGCTGATGACAATCACGGCGGGCTTCGTGAGCATGAACCTCGCGACCTTTATCATCGCCAGCATCGCCGGGCGCGGGCTGATCTTCATGACCGTGGGCGTTCTGTTCCGCCTGTTCGGCGCGCCGATCAAGATCTTCATCGACAAGTACCTCGTCCCGCTGACCACGCTGTTCGTCGTGCTGGTGGTGGGCGGCTTCCTCGCGATCACGCAACTGGCGCATGACGACGGCGAGAGCGACGCGAACGACCCCTGCGCGTCGGCTACGCTCGAGGACCTGTGACCGCACTGCCCGAGCCTACCCCGCCAGCCGAACATCCGCTGTCGCGGCGGCTGGCGGCGGAGGGTATCGGCAGCTTCTTCCTCTTCCTCGGGGTCTTGGGCTCGGGCATCATGGCCGAGACTCTGTCGGGCGGGAATGCGGCCATCGCGCTGCTCGCAAACACGATTGCGACGGGCGCGATTTTGTATGTGCTGATCGCGATGCTCGGGCCGATCTCGGGCGCGCATTTCAACCCGGCGGTGACGCTGGCCTTCTGGCTCCGCCGCGAGATCGCCGCGACCCCGGCGATCCTCTACATGATCGTCCAGGTCGCGATCGGCGCGCTGGGTGCCTTTGCCGCGCACCTGATGTTCGAGCTGCCGATCCTGCAATTGTCGGAAAAGAGCCGCTTCGGCGTGGGGCAATGGGCGGGCGAAGGTATCGCGACCTTCGGCCTGGTGCTGACGATCCTCGTCACGCTGAAGCGGCTGCCCGGATCGGTCCCGGCCAGCGTCGCGCTCTATATCGTCGCCGCCTACTGGTTCACGTCGAGCACCAGCTTCGCCAATCCGGCGATCACCATCGTGCGCAGCCTCAGCGATACTTTCGCCGGGATCGACCCGGCGCACGTGCCCGGCTTCATCGCGGCGCAGCTGGCGGGCATGCTGCTGGCGGTGGTGGTGGGCGGCTGGCTGAGTTCCGATCCGCCCACCGGGCAGACCGCTTAACCGTTAAACGTCGTTTCCAGCGTGATCTCGGTGTCGAGCAGCTTGGACAGCGGGCAGTTTTCCTTGGCACTCCTGGCGCATTCCTCGAACGTCGCCTGGTCGAGGCCATCGCCGCCGCCGGTTACCGACAGTGCGGACTTGCTGACCTTGAACCCGTCGCCGTCCTTATCGAGCGTCACCTCGCAGGTTGTCTCGATCGTCCCGTCCGAATGGCCCTTGTCGGCCAGCTGGAAGGCGAGCGCCATGGTGAAGCAGCTGGCGTGGGCCGCGCCGATCAGCTCTTCCGGGTTGGTCCCGGGCGCATCCTCGAACCGGGTGTTGAAGCCATAGGGCTGGTCTTTCAGCGCGCCCGATTCGGTCGAAACGTGGCCCTTGCCGCTCTTGCCGAAGCCTTCGTATCTGGCGCTGCCGCTATTGGTCGTGCTCATCGTTATGATCTCCTTGTGTGAAGGAGACGCGGGCCAGCGCCAGTCGTTCCGGGCCCGCTGGCGCGCTCTCAACCGAGCAGCGCTTCGCCGACAACGCCGGCACCAATGGCCACCACCAGCCCTGCAAACCCGATTTCCAGCGCCCGTTTGCGCGTCGCCAGCAATTGGCCGATCCAGCGGCCGAGGATGCTGCCGCCGACCCCGCCCGCAACGAGCCAGAGCACGAGCTGCCAGTCCACGAGGCCGGAGAGAGCATAGGACCCGGCGGTTGTCGCGCCGAGGGCGGTGACCGCAACCAGCGAGCTGCCGATGGCAAGCATGATCGACATGCCGGTCGCGAAGATGAGACCGGGCACGACCAGAAAGCCGCCTCCGATACCGAAGAAGCCCGCGAGCACGCCTACCGCGAGGCCCGTCGGCACGATCCGCGCGAGCATTGGTGCGGCATTGTCGCGGGTCATGCGGACAATCGCGTTCTCGTCGGCCGTGCGCCGCCGCATCATCAAGCCGCCGACGACAACCATCAGGACGCCGAACAGCGCGAGCAGCCGCTCGCCGTCGAAAGCCATCCCGGCCCGCGCGCCGAGCGCCGCTCCGACCGCTCCGGAGAGCGCGAAAGAGAGCGCACAGGGCCAGCGCACATTGCCGCCTCGCGCGTGGCCAGCAAGGCCGACGAGCGCATTGAGCGCCACCGCGACCGCCGAAGTACCGATCGCGACGTGCGGCGACTGCACCCCGACGACATAGACCAGCAGCGGCACGGCGAGGATCGAGCCTCCGCCTCCGACCAGCCCGAGGACCAGGCCGATCAAGCCGCCTGACAACAGGGTCAGGATAATACCTGCCGCGTCCATCGCCGGTCAGCCGCGCTGCGGCTTGCGGTTCCACGGCATGATCGCGAGCAGATGCGCCATGCCGCACCAGCCCGTCGTGCCCGCGAAAGCCAGCCCCGCACCGACGAACCCGGCAAGCGCGAACCAGCCGGGCGCAACGATCAGCCCCAGCACGATACCGATCATCACCAGTGATCCAGCGGCGATTTGCACCTGCCGCATGATCTCGAGCGGCTGGCTGCGGTCTTCCGCAACGGGAAGCCCCGCCTTGCGCCAACCTTCGAGCCCGCCTTCGAGAAGAAACGCCTCGCCCGGATGGCAGCAGGCGAGCCTGTCGGCATTGCTCGCCGTGCGCATGCCGGAGCGGCACATGAACACGACAGGGCCGTCCGTTTCGAGCCGGTCGATCCGGTCGAGCGGCCGGTTTTCGGCCCCTTCGGCCCGCGCGCGGGCGAACTCGTCGGCGCCGCGAATATCGATCAGCTGCGCGCCGTTCGCCAGCAGCTCACGGGCTTCGCGCGGTGAAATGGTTTTGGGGGTGGTGGGGGACATTCGGGGTTTCACTCCTGACAATAAAGTTCGTGCAAGGTCGCCAGCAGGGTCCGGCAGCGGGGGTCTGCGATCCGGTACCAGGCCGTCTGCGCCTCACGCCGGAAGTCGACGAGGCCCTCTGCCCGCATCTTCGCGAGATGCTGCGACAGGGCGGACTGCGAAAGGCCGACCTCTTCGGCGAGCGCGTTGACCCGCATCTCGCCATGCTCGGCCAGCTTGCACATCACCATCAGCCGACGCGTGTTGCCGAGCGCCTTGAGCAGCTCGGCGACACTGGTGGCGTTGGCCTCGAAGGATGCGAGGTCGGCGGGGGCGAGGATGGGTTGGTTTTTCATTAGCTCTTGCTAAATAAGCATTGGCTAATATATGTCAAGCGACACAGACCACTTGATGGAGAAAGATCATGACGAATCCCCGAATTCGCGCATTCTTCGACGAACCGACCAACACCGTCAGCTACCTCGTCTCGGATCCGGCAACGGGCAAGGGCGCGGTGATCGACCCCGTGCTCGATTTCGATCTTGCATCGGGGGAGGCCGACGTCCGGTCTGCCGAAGCCATCCTGGCGGCTGCCGAAGAAGCCGGTGTGACGGTCGCGTACGTGCTCGAGACCCACGCCCATGCCGATCACCTGAGCGCGGCGCCCTTCATCAAGGCGAAGACCGGCGCGACCATCGGCATCGGGGCGCATATCCGCGACGTGCAAAAGATCTTCCGCCCGGTCTTCGGCCTCGACGACCTGACGCCCGACGGATCCGATTTCGACCGCCTGTTCGAAGATGGCGAGCAGTTCGCGATCGGCGAGCTGGAGGTGGAGGTGCTCCACGTACCCGGCCACACCCCGGCGGACCTCGCCTACAAGGTGGGCGATGCGGTGTTCGTGGGCGATACGCTGTTCATGCCCGACTATGGCACCGCACGGGCGGACTTCCCGGGCGGCGACGCGCGCCAGCTCTACCGCTCGATCCGGCGCATCCTCTCGCTACCCGGCGAAACGCGGCTGTTCATGTGCCACGACTACAAGGCCCCGGGGCGCGACGACTATGCGTGGGAAACCACCGTTGCCGAGCAGCGCGAGAAGAGCGTGCATGTGCACGACGGCGTGAGCGAGGACGAGTTCGTGGCAATGCGCGAGGAACGCGACGAAGGCCTCGCCGTCCCGCGGCTGCTCCTGCCCTCGGTCCAGGTGAACATCCGCGCGGGCCGCTTTCCCGAAGCGACCGAGAACGGGGTTTCCTATCTGCGCATTCCGATCAAGCCGGTGCGCCACGCCGTGACCGACGGCTGATCAGAGTATCCCGACAGCCTTGCCTGCGCGTTCGAACATGCCGAGGATGGTGGAAACCTCTTCCTCGCTATGTTCGGCGCACAGCGAGCAGCGCAGCAGCGTCATGTTGGCGGGCGTTGCCGGCGGGCGGGCGAGATTGACGTAGAGCCCTTCCTTCAGCAGCGCCTCCCACATCTGCGCGCCCTTGGTCAGGTCGGGCATGATCACCGCGACGATCGCGCTTTGCGGGGTCTCGGTGCCGAGCTGGAAGCCCAGGTCCTTGAGGCCGGAGTGCAGCCGCTTGGAATTCTCCCACAGATGCGCGCGCTTGTTGCTCCCATGCATCAGCTTGCGGATCGAGGTCGCGGCGGTCGCGACCACCGAAGGCGGCAGGCTGGCGGTGAACACGTAGGGGCGGCACACCAGCCGCATGATCTCGAAATCGGGGTGGTTGGAGACGCAGAAGCCGCCCACCGTGCCCACGCTCTTCGAAAACGTGCCGATCACGAAGTCGACATCGTCGAGCACGCCCTGGTCCTCGGCGACGCCGCGTCCATGTTCGCCGATGAAGCCCATCGAATGCGCCTCGTCGACCAGCACCATCGCGCCCGCTTCCTTGGAAATGCGAACCATTTCCTTGAGCGGCGCGACATCGCCCAGCATCGAATAGACGCCTTCGAGGACGACCAGCTTGCCCGCATCGGCGGGAATGCGCTTCAGCCGTTTTTCGAGCGCTTCGATATCGTTGTGGCGGAAGGGCACGATCTCGGCCCGGCCCATCGCGCAGCCATCGTAGATCGAGGCATGGCTATCGATATCGATCACCACGTAATCGCCCTTGCCGGCGATGGTGGAGATGATCCCGAGGTTGGCCTGATAGCCGGTGGAAAAGACCATCGCATGGTCCATTCCGTAAAATTCCTTGAGCGCGTCCTCGCACTCCCGGTGGCCCTGATAGGTGCCGTTCAGAACGCGGCTGCCGGTCGTGCCGGTGCCGAATTCTTCCAGCGCCTGCTTCCCTGCGGCGATGACATCTTCGTCGAAGGTCATCCCTATGTAGTTGTAGGTGCCGAGCAGGATCGTCTCGCGCCCGTTGCAGATCGCGCGGGTGGGCGAAAGGACCTTTTCCATCACCAGGTTGAACGGGTCTTCCACCCCGCTGGCGAGCAGGCCCTCGCGCATCTGGATGAGCTCGTCGAACTTCGCGAACAGATCGCCCTTGGCGCGGCCTTCACGTTCAACCGGAGCGTCCGGCTGGCTGATGCCTTCGCTCATCAGGCTTCGACCAGTTTCTTCACGGCATCGACGAGCTGGCCGTAGGTCTCGATCTCGGCCTGCTGGTTCATGCTGATGATGATGTCGAATTCGTCTTCGATCGCGGCGACGAAATCCATCACCGTCAGGCTGTCGAATTCCAGGTCGCCCTGGAAGGTCGTCGCATCGGTGATCGTCACATCGTTCTTGTTGAACGGCTCTATCAGCGTGCGGATTCGACGGTCGATTTCGGCACGGTCCATAGCGGGATTCCTTCGTTTCTTCTTAGCGCGGGGCAAAGCTTGTTCGCCCCGTATTTGTCAAGCGCGCCAAAGTGACGGGGGGCCGCCTACTCGCCGATCAGCGCGATAACCTTGGCCGAAAACGGGCCGATGGAGACCGGTTTTGCAAGGTAATCTTCCGCCCCCGCAGCGCGAATGCGATCCTCGTCGCCCGTGCCTGCATAGGCGGTGACGGCCAGCACCGGAACGGCGGACAACTCGCCGTCGGCCTTCATCTGGGCGATCAGGTCGAGGCCGGAGACATGCGGCAGCTGGATGTCCATGATCGCGAGGTCGGGGCGGAAACGCCGAGCCGATTCGATCACCGCATTGCCATCCGCGCACCCCAGCACTTCGTACCCCTTGGCGCGGAGTACATCGCAGAACAATTTGCGGTTGAGATCGTTGTCCTCGACAACAAGGATACGCTTTGCCACGTGTCGCCCCACTTTTTACCTGCACCCCGGATAGGCCAGCCACGCCCCCCATGACAATCGCAACGCCCCAAAATCCAGAGCATTCAGACGCAGAGGCGCTGGCATTGTCCGCGCTCGGCTGGATTCTGACCGACGAGCGGCGGGCGGATCGGCTGCTCTCCCTGACCGGGCTGACGCCCGAGGTGCTGCGCGACGGCATCGGCGAGCGCGGCGTGCAGGCCGCGGTGCTCGAATTTCTCGCCGGGCACGAGCCTGATCTGGTGCTCGCCGCCGATGCGCTGAATGTCGAGCCCGGCGCGATCATCGCTGCCAAAGAGGAACTGTCGCGGTGAGCGCTTCCATTTCCAGCCTTTCCGGTTCGAACGGCGCACGCCCGCTCGTCATCACCGATTGCGACGAGGTGCTGCTGCGCATGGTCGCCCATTTCCGCGACTGGCTGGGCGAGGCGCATGACATAGACTTCGCCTTCCAGTCCGATTTCGGCGAGGCGCTGACCCGGCGCGAGGATGGCGCGGTGGTCGAGCAGCGCGAAATCTGGCGGCTGCTCAACGCCTTCTTCGATACCGAGATGGACCGGCAGGATCCGGTCGCAGGCGCGGTTGAGGCCTATGGCCAGCTCGCGGAAAAGGCGGATGTCGTGGTGCTGACCAACCTGCTCGATCACCGGCAGGACGATCGCGCGCGCCAGCTCGCCCGCTACGGGATCGATGCCAAGGTCTATACCAACCAGGGCCCGAAGGGCGCGGCGATTGCGCGCATTCTAGAGGAATACGGCCCGCGCCGCTCGGTCTTCATCGACGACCTGTCGCAGCATCACACCTCGGCGCGCGAGCACGCACCCGATACGCACCGCCTGCACCTGTGCGGCGAGCCCGATCTCGCGCCGCATATTGCGTGCGGCGAAAAGGCGGGCGACGCGCATGCCCGGATCGACACCTGGGAGACCGCGCTGCCCTGGATACTCGAACGACTGGAGGAACCGACCCCATGACCATTCAAGCCCGTCTCGACGAACTCGGCATCACATTGCCCGAGGCCGCAGCCCCCGTCGCCAGCTATGTGCCCGTCGCGGTGCATGGCGATCTCGCCTACGTCTCGGGCCAGTTGCCCTTCATCGACGGAGAGCTGGTCACCGGGCGGCTGGGCGACGACGTCAGCCTCGAAGATGGCGCTGCGGCCGCGCGCGCCTGCGGCCTGATGATTCTCGCCCAATTGCAGAATGCACGCATTCCGCTCGACCGGGTGGAGCGGATCGTGAAGCTCGGCGCATTCGTCAATTCGACCCCCGATTTCACCGATCAGCCCAAGGTCGCCAATGGCGCGTCGGAACTGATGTTCGACGTGTTCGGCAAGACGGGGCGTCATTCGCGCGCCGCAGTCGGCGTGGCGAGCCTGCCGCTCGGGGCAGCGGTCGAGATCGACGCGATCATCGCGCTGCATCACCACCACTAGCGCTGCCCAGCGGGGCCCGCGGCTCCCCCTATCGATCGGCATGGCGGATATCGAACTCAACGCACGGATACATGGCGGCGTCGCCGGCATCGACGCGGGCGAATGGGATCGGCTGGCGGGCGACGATAACCCGTTCATGAGCCACGCCTTCCTCGCCGCGATGGAGGATTCGGGCAGTGTCGGGCCGGGCTCGGGTTGGCAGGCCGCGCCGATCACGGTCGCCGATCAAGCGGGCACGATGCACGCCGCCTTGCCTGCCTACCTGAAGATGCACAGCCAGGGCGAATATGTGTTCGATCAGGGCTGGGCCGATGCCTATCAGCGCGCCGGCGGGCGCTATTACCCCAAGCTCCAGATCGCAGCACCATTTACCCCGGCGACGGGCCCGCGCCTGTTGCTGGAAGATGAGGCGTTTGCCGCTCCGCTGCTGCGCGCGGCCGAGCAGGTGTGTCACGAACACGGGCTTTCGGGCGCGCACGCCACTTTCATTGCGCCCGAGCAGGTGCCTTTGTTCGAGGATGCAGGCTGGCTGATGCGCAGCGATCTGCAGTTCCACTGGGAAAATCGCGACTACGCCGATTTCGACGCTTTTCTGGACACGCTCGAGAGTCGCAAGCGCAAGAACCTGCGCAAGGAGCGGGCGAAAGCGCAGGAAGCGGTCGAGATTCGCCATCTGACCGGCGCCGATCTGACCGAAGAGGTGTGGGACGCGTTCTGGGAATTCTATCAGGACACGGGAATGCGCAAATGGGGCACGCCCTATCTGACGCGCGAGGCCTTCACTCTGCTGGGAGAGCGGATGGGCGAGAAGATCCTGCTGATCTTCGCCTATATCGACGGCCAGCCGGTGGCGGGCGCGATGAACGTGATCGGCGGGACGACGCTGTTCGGACGCTACTGGGGGTGCCTCGCCGACATTCCCTTCCTGCATTTCGAGCTATGCTATTATCAGGCGATCGACGCGGCGATCGCGCGCGGTCTCGTGCGGGTCGAGGCAGGCGCGCAGGGCGGGCACAAGCTGGCGCGCGGATATGCGCCGGTGCAGACGCGCTCGGCCCATTACATCGCCGATCCGGGCCTGCGAGACGCGGTGGCGGAATTTCTGGAGCGCGAGGCGCAGGGCATCGCGGTGGAGCAGAACTTCCTCGAAGAGCGCACGCCCTTCAGGAAAGGATAGTCCTCAAGCGCTCTTGCGCTGGCCGATCAGCCACTGACGTGCGCGGCGCTGGGCTTCGGCGATCTCGCGGGCGGTCATCTCGTCCGAAATATCGGTCCGGCACCATGCCGCTTCGCGATGGCCCTGCGAGGCTGCGAGATTGAACCACTGATGGGCCTCGATCATGTCGCAGTCCATGCCATGCGCGCCGGTCGACCAGATCACCCCGAGTTCGTAGCACGCCTCTATATCGCCCTCGGTCGCGGCGCCGATCAGGCGGGCAATGGTGAGGTTGGCAATATCATCGGTCGCAGGTTGTGCGCCGGTCGTGTCGATTGCAGTCAGTCGCATGAGAAACCCCTATATTCGTCCCCTTCGCTGCGGATCGTCGCCCGCTGGGTTCCACTCAACGCCCTTATGGTAAACAAGCCATTAAGGCGGGCGCGACTTTTTCGCAGGCCCCGGGGCAATGCGCGGCGGATCGGAGCGCCGCCGTTCGGAGCGCGTTCAGCCCGCAACCCTCACCCGCCATTTCGTTTAATCGGGAGCCGGATCGGGATAAGCGCTTGTTCGCGCATGCATGCCTGCTAAGAGCCGCGGCGCAACGCATGCACCCTTTTTCGTAACCGTGCTGCGTGGGGGCAAACGGGTGGGACCGAGAGAGTAGAGGACGCAATGGCTGCAAGGGCGCTCAGCGATAGCGAAATACTGGCGCAGGCCAACAAGGCCCTGCCGCCCGACTACGCGCCTGACGACGACGAAGAGTATATGAGCGAGCGGCAGCAGCATTTCTTCCGCAAGCTGCTGATCGAATGGAAGCGCTCGCTCCATTCGGAGGCGGGCGGCACTCTGCAGAGCCTCGCCGACACCCCGATGCGCGAACCCGACATGACCGACCGTGCGTCGAGCGAGACCGACTGGGGCATCGAGCTGCGCACGCGCGACCGCCAGCGTAAGCTGATTTCCAAGATCGAAGCGGCGCTGCGCCGGATCGACCAGGGCGAATACGGCTATTGCGAGGTTAGCGGCGATCCGATCGGCCTGCAGCGCCTGATCGCACGACCGGTCGCGACGATGACGGTCGAAGCGCAGGAAGCGCACGAGCGGCGCGAGAAAATCTCCCGCGACGATTGAAGACCGCAGGCAGGGCCCGCGACGCGCGGGTGGGTAACGGCGTTTAACTTTCCTTAGGCACTGCGGGTCTAGAAGAAACCAGACCCTCAACGGGTTCAATGATTACCAACCCAGCAAACGCGAAGGTTTCAGGACGCTTCATGACTGCCATCGACACCCGATCGCTGAAGCGCGACAGCCTGTTTCTGTCCGCCGATCTCACGCTTGCCGACGGAGGCGAAGCGATTCGCGTGAAAGTGCGCAATCTCTCCGACGGCGGCATGATGGCCGAAGCGCCTTTGCGGGTGGAACGTGGCATGCGCCTTGGCGTCGATCTGCGCAATATCGGCCAGATCAAGGGCTCGGTCGCCTGGACCCAGGACAACCGCTTCGGGATCGTGTTCGATCATGAGATCGATTCGAAGAAGGTTCGCGAAACCGCCGGTTCGGGCGATCATACTCCGCGCTACGCGCGGCCCTCCACGGTCGCCCCGGCGTCGGCCGCGAAATTCAGCACCGGCACCATCCGCAAAATCTGACGATTGCCGCGCTGACCGGCGCGCAAAGGGCTGCTAGGGCCCTTGTCCGTGACCATTCGCGCCGCCCTCTCCTGCCTCGCACTCTGCACGCTCGCGCCGCTGCTTGGCGCGTGTAGCGGGAATGCGGACGAAGACGGCCTGCCGGTCGTCGTCATCGGCGAACCCGAATCGATCTTCGAGGATGGATTGCGCCTTTCGTCGGGCGCGCAACTGGTGCGCGATGCGACCAGTTCGGGCATCGTTGCGCTGAATGCACAAGGCGAGGTCGTTCCCGGGCTGGGCGAAAGCTGGATCGTTACCGATGATGGTCGCAGCTTCATCTTCCGCCTGCGCCAGGTCACCTGGCCCGACGGCGAGCCGCTGACCGCACAGGATGCGCGCGCAAGCCTGCTCAGGACAATTACCGAACTGCGCGGCACGTCGCTGGGGCTCGACCTGCGCAAGGTGGAGGATATCCGCGCCATGACCGCGCGGGTGATCGAAATCCGCCTGACCGGACCGATGCCCGAGTTTCTCCAGCTGCTCGCCCAGCCGGAACTGGCGATCATCCGCGATGGTGAAAGCATCGGCCCGATGCGGATGGAGCGCGAAGGCGAGACAGCGCTGCTGGAGCCTACGCCGCCCGAGCGAATCGGCCTGCCCGAACGTGAGAGGAGCGATACCGCAAGGTCGATCCGGCTGCGCGCGCTGCCGGGGGTGGAGGCCAACGAGGCCTTTGCATCGGGCGGGGCGGCGGCGCTGCTCGACGGGACGATCTTTACCCTGCCGCTCGCCGATACGGGGCCGCTGGCGCGGGGCACGGTGCGGCTCGACCCCGCGGTCGGGCTGTTCGGTATCGTCGTCACCAACGACCAGGGTTTTCTCGCGGAGGTCGAGAATCGCGAGGCGCTGTCGATGACGATCGATCGCGCCGCGCTGGTCGAACAGTTCAGTCTGGGAGGCTGGCAACCCTCCGCCCGGATCGTGCCGGCCAGCCTGCCCGGCATTGCCAATCCGCAGACCGGGCGCTGGCCCGGCATGTCGCTCGAGGCCCGCCGCGAACAGGCGCGCGACCGCGTTACCGCGTGGACCCGGCAGACCGGGCAGCGGGCGCGCGTGCGGCTGTGGCTGCCGGACGGTCCGGGTGCGGACCGTCTGGTGAATGCACTTTCGATGGATCTGGCGACCATCGGCGTGGATCTGCGCCGCGCGCAGTTTCCGCAGGGCGCGGATCTGGTGATGATCGATCGCCTCGCCCGCTATCCGAGCGCGCGCTGGTTCCTCAACCAGTTCAACTGCGCGCTGCTGCCCGGCCCATGCTCGCCCGATGCCGATCTGCTGGTCACCGAGTCGCTCTCGGCCAATGGCGCGCAAGAGGCCGGCAATCTGCTGGTGGAGGCGGAGGGTGCGCTGATCGCGCAAGAGGTGTATATTCCGCTCGGTGCGCCGGTTCGCTGGTCGCTGGTGCGCAGCGGGCTCGAGGGTTTTTCCGAAAATTCCTGGTCCCGACACCCGCTTTATGCGTTGGCCGGGGTAGAGGCATGGTAAACCGGGCCTGTTTTCCGACGGGTCCGATCTGAACGGGGACCGATCGAATGGGCGATACGCGCACGATGAACTTGCTGGGGGTGGAAGTACCGGCCGGCAACGATCCGGCTTCGGTCTATCGCCGGATCCAGATGATGGAACAGCTGATGGAGCGCAGCATGACCATCCCGGGGATCAATTATCCCGTCGGGATGGATGCGATCGTCGGCCTGATCCCGGTGCTGGGCGATATTTTCGGCGTCGCCATGGGCACCTACATCGTCTGGGAAGCGCGCAATCTGGGCATGCCCAAGTGGCATATGTCGCGGATGATCGGGAATGTCGCCATCGACGGCGTGATCGGTTTCGTGCCGCTGGCCGGCGATATGGCCGACTTCGCCTTCCGCTCGAACACCCGCAATCTCAAGATCGTGAAGAAGTACATGTGCAAGCACCACCCGGACGTGTCGATCGTCGATTGCTGAGCGCATTTGGCGCTTCGGCAGCAAGACGCTAGGGCAGCGGCCATGTCAGCCGACCAGAAAAAGGGAGACGTCACCTACGCCTCCTACCTCGATCTCGACCGCATCCTCGCCGCGCAGCATCCCCGCTCCGACGCGCAGGACGAGATGCTGTTCATAATCGTCCACCAGGCGAGCGAGCTGTGGCTCAAGCTGTGCCTGCACGAGCTGTTCGCGGCGCGCGAAGCGATCGCCGACGATCGCCTGCGCCCCGCCTTCAAGATGCTCGCCCGCGTGGCGCGCGCGCAGGAGCAGCTGATCCAGAGCTGGAACGTGCTCAGCACGATGACCCCGCACGACTATTCGCAGCTGCGCCCGCATCTGGGCACGTCGAGCGGGTTCCAGTCCGCCCAGTATCGGCTGATGGAATTCATCCTCGGCGGGCGCAAACCCAACATGGTCACGATGCATGAAGCCGTGCCCGAGGTGGCGGAGAAGCTGCGCGCCGAGCTCGCCCGGCCGAGCCTCTATGACGAGACGGTGAAGTTGCTTGCCAAGCGGGGCTTCGACATTCCCGCTGCGGTGCTCGACCGCGACCGCAAGGAACGCTGGGAAAAGTCCGAGGCGGTCGAGGCGGCGTGGGCGCAGATCTACTCCAACCCGCACGATCACTGGGACCTTTACGAGCTGGCCGAAAAGCTGGTCGATCTCGAATATCATTTCCAGCGCTGGCGCTTCGGGCACTTGAAGACGGTGGAGCGGATCATCGGGTTCAAGCGCGGGACGGGCGGCACCGCCGGCGTCGGCTATCTCGAAGGCGTGCTGAAAGAGGTGTTCTTCCCCGAACTCCTCTCCGTCAGGACCGCCATTTGATGGCGAAAATCCGGGATATTTCGCAGGTACTCCGTCCCGAGTTGCCGGTATGGCCGGGGGATACCGCATTCGGCTTCGAGCGGACGTGGAAGATGGAAGACGGCTCGCCGGTCAATGTGGCGCGCATGACGATGAGCACGCATTCGGGCACGCACGCCGACGCGCCGCTGCATTATGCCGCCGATGGCGCGGATGCGGCGCACATGAGCCTCGACCCGTATCTCGGCACCTGCATCGTGGTCGATGCGCGGGGCGTGGAGGGCGCCATCGACATCGGCGATCTCCCCCGGCTCGACTACGCCAACCGCGTGCTGTTTCGTACCTGGGATGCGTTTCCGCATGACGAATGGCGCAGCGACTGGCTGCCGATCGCGCCCGAAACCATCGAGTGGCTGTCAGCCCACGGCGTCGTGCTGATCGGCACCGATGCGCCCTCGGTCGACCCGCAGGAGAGCAAGACGATGGATGCCCACAAGGCGGTGCTGAAACACGACATGCGCATCCTCGAAGGGCTGGTTCTGGATGATGTGCCCGAGGGGCATTACGAACTCATCGCGCTGCCGCTGAAGGTCGGCGGCGGCGATGCCGGGCTGTGTCGCGCGGTGCTGCGGGAGTTGCCCGATGCTTGAGCGGGCACGCGAACTCGATGCAGCCGATAGCATCGCGCACTTTCGCGAGCGCTTCGATCTGCCCGAAGGGGTGATCTACCTCGACGGCAATTCGCTCGGGCCGCTGCCCAAGGCATCGCGTGAGCGTCTGCACCGGGTGATCGACGCCGAGTGGGGCGAAGGTCTGATCCGCAGCTGGAACGAGCTGCCGGGCGGCGGTGGCGACTGGATCGCCATGCCGCAACGCGTGGGCGCGAAGATTGCCCCGCTGATCGGCGCGCAGCCGCACGAGGTGATCGCGTGCGATTCGGTCTCGGTAAACCTCGCCAAGCTGATCGGCGCGGCGCTTTCGCTCAATCCGGACCGTAACGTCGTGCTGAGCGAGCCGGGCAATTTCCCGACCGACCTCTACATGATTCAGGGCGACGCCCGCGTCGAACAGCGGCTCGCGCCGCGCGACGCGATGGTGGACGCGCTGGATGAAGACGTCGCGCTGCTGCTGTTGACGCATGTCCACTACAAGACCGGCGAAATGTTCGACATGGAGGCGCTGACCAGGGCTGCGCACGATGTCGGCGCGATCGTGCTGTGGGACCTCTCGCACTCGGGCGGTGCAGTGCCGGTCGACCTGAACGGCGCGCAGGCCGACCTCGCGGTGGGCTGCGGCTACAAGTATCTGAACGGCGGCCCCGGCGCGCCCGCTTACGCCTTCGTTGCCGAACGGCACCACGGCGATTTTGCGCAACCGCTGACCGGCTGGATGGGCCACGCGAAACCGTTCGCCTTCTCCGACGAATACGAACCCGCTCCGGGCGTCACCCGCCTGCTGGCCGGCACGCCGCCGGTGCTGGCGATGGTGGCGCTCGAAAGCGGCGTCGAGCTGATTGCCGAGATCGGGATCGAGCCGCTGGTCGCCAAGTCGCGCGCGCTGAGCGAGTTCTTTCTGGAGTGCTGCGTTGCCCACGGCGTGCTCCAGCTCCCCTCACCGAACCCTCTCCCGCAAGGGGAGAGGGCTTTTGCCGATGAGTTGGACCTCGTCAGCCCGCGCGACCCCGCAGGACGCGGCAGCCAGCTGAGCTTCCGCCACGAAAACGCCTACGCGCTGTCGCAGGCCCTGATCGCGCGCGGCGTGATCGGCGATTTCCGCGATCCCGACATCCTGCGCCTCGGCTTTGCGCCTGCGTATCTGCGCTTCGAGGATAGTGCCGAAGCCGCCCGCCACCTCGCCGAGGTGCTGGAAACCGGCGAGTGGCAGCGCGACGAATTTGCTACCAGAGCTGCCGTCACCTGAGGAGAAAGTCGATGAAGTACCGCACGCTGGGCCAGGGTCTCGAAGTTTCCGCCATCGGAATTGGCTGCATGCCGATGGTTGCGGGCGGGAACATCACTTACGGTGCTGCGAACGCGGACGACGCGGTCGAAACCATTCATCGCGCGATCGAACTCGGCGTCACCTTCTTCGACACCGCCGAAATCTACGGGCCCTTCCAGAACGAGGAGCTGGTCGGCCGTGCCATTCGGGGCAAGCGCGACGGCCTCGTCATCGCCACCAAGTTCGGATTTGCCTTCGAAGGCAACCAGATCGTCGGCGCCGACAGCAGCCCGGCGAACATCCGCCGCGCCTGCGAGGGTTCGCTCAAGCGGCTGGGGATCGAAACGATTGATCTGTTCTACCAGCACCGCGTCGATCCCAAGGTCCCGATCGAGGATGTCGTGGGGGCGATGGCTGACCTCAAGGCGGAAGGGAAAATCCGCCATCTGGCGCTGTCCGAAGCGGGCGAGGAGACGTTGCGGCGCGCACACGCAACCCATCCGATCACCGCGCTGCAGAGCGAATATTCGCTGTGGGAGCGCGGGGTGGAGGATGGCATCCTGCCCGCCTGCCAGGAGCTCGGCATCGGCTTCGTGCCCTACAGCCCTCTCGGGCGCGGCTTCCTGACCGGCAGTTTCCGCAGCCGCGACGATCTGGCCGAGAACGACTGGCGGCGGCAGGACCCGCGCTGGTCGGAAGAGAATTTCGCCGCCAACCTCGCCATCGTCGACACGATCCGCACCGTCGCCGACCGCAACGGGGCCAGCGTGGCGCAGGTCGCGCTCGCCTGGCTGATCGCACAGGGCGATCACGTGGTCCCGATCCCCGGGGCGAAGCGTATCGCGACCATGAGCGATTCCGCCGCCGCCGCCGATCTGGAACTGTCAGACGCCGATCTGGCCGAGCTGTCCGCAGCGGTTCCGCCGGGCGCGGCGAAAGGCCCGCGCTACAACGAACGCGGGATGCGAATGGTGCGGATTTAGGGCGGGCGCCCCCCCGGTCCGACCCGGATTGTCCCGGCCCAGACCGTTTAACGGCACGGCGATGGAGAGAGCTTGAGATCGGTTCCTTTGCGGGACGCGGCGATCCTGTCTCCAACCTTGCAGCCGTGCAGCCGCGAGGGAGCCACCCGCTTTCGTCCCACCAGGCCATCGTCTGTCATCGCGGCCACCGCCACTCGGGGCGGCAGGCCCCCATCATTATCGGTGGTGCTCAGGCCGGTTATTCTCGCTTCAACCGGAGCATAATCGGTCGCGAATTCCCGATGGAAGCGAAGCTTGTACAGTCCGATGACGGCACCTGCCATCAGCAAACCGCCTGCAACCCAAAGCAGGTTTTGCAGACTTCTGCGATGAAGGATCTGCCTCATGCGTCGATCTCGACATCCGACCATACCCGGTCGCGCCAGATATCGGGCAGGCAGTTGGGCGGGAAGGGCTGCCGCGCAACCGCTGCCGGAAAACCTAGTTTCCCGTACATTCGCTGCCGAGCCATGCGAGCGCCGGTTCGAGCGCATCGCCGTCCACTGCCACCTCCGGCACCAGCGCGCCTTCGATCATCGTGCCATCGCGATAGGCCACTTTGCTCGATGTGACGCCAAGGATGGCGCCGTCGCTCAGTTCGAAGGGCCGCACGGCAGTCGTATAGTTCGCGGATTTCGCGCCGAAGCTGCGGCTGTGTTCGCGACCGGTGAGCGCGATGGCGACCATTTCGCCGGTGCTGGAGGTGCGCGGTCCGAACAGGATGGCGACCGGGGCGTCGCCATTGGCAAGTGCGTATTGCGGCTCGCCCGTGTCGATCTCGCTCCCGGTCCCTGACGAGATTTCAGTCTCGCCCCGGACCCAGGCCGCTCTCCCCTCGACGCCGACGAAATAGCCGAACGGTCCGGGGCCGAGCAGCGGATCGAGCCCGTTGAGCATGGGCCACATATTGCCCCCGCCGTTCTGCCTGAGATCGACCACCCAACCGCATTTGGCCGACGAATCGAGATTCTGGAGAATGCCGACGAGACGCTCCCGATATTGCTCGCCGACGTCTTCATTGCCGCCGACGGTCATCAGGGGCGGCAGCATCAGATAGCCGATATCGCCATCGAGCGGCTCGCCCTCCGGCATGGCCGGCGCGGCGGCATTGCCACCTTCGCCGGAAGGCGCGCGGGCCTGCTGGCGCGGTTGAGGGATGAAGAGATAGCCGTGATTGTCGCCCATCGCGACCACCGCGGCACGCAAGGCGGCATGCGTTTCGCCGGTGGTCCCGGCGTGGGCCGAAAGGACCTTGGTCGCGCGGCGCACGGCGTCCCAATCGATGTCCTGCCGGTTCATGTGATATTGCTGGAGGATATCCAGCGCGCGTTCGACATAGGCCTCAGGCGTCCGGTCTCCTGGCGACGGGTCCTCTGGCGCTTCGGCTTGGCCGACGGCAGGATCGGTGCGTGCCGAGACGGTCGGCGCCATGCTCAGCGCGAGGAGCGCCGCCGCAAGCGGCCAGTGAGCAAGCGATTTTCTCAAGCTCGTTCCTCCAGCTCGATAACCCGGCGGAACCGGTTGTGGTTCGGCGTATCGGTAAGGCGCTAGCGCCGGTGCTCGGGGTGAATCACCAGCGTATCCACCGGGAGCGTGCGCAGGAGGTCGCTTACCGTGCTGCCCAGCAGTGCCTGTCGCAGCCCGCCGTTGCCGTGCGAGGTCAGCGCACACAGATGCGCGTCGTATTTCTCCAACGCCTCGGTGATTGCGCCTGTGGGTGAGCCGTGGACGACCTCCATCGTCATCTGCTCGCGGCATTCGGGCGAGACGTCCAGCTGCTCGGTAAAGCTGTCGCAATGGCGCTGCGCGGTCGCGGCCAGCTCGTCCTTCACATAGGCGGCCTGTTGCCACGCCTCGTAGGGTACGTGAAACGCATGGACGAGATGAAGCTGCGCCTTGGGGAACATCGCGACGGCGGCTTCGACCGCGCGCGCCGATAGCTTGGACAGGTCGGTTCCGATCACGATGTGCTCGTAGCTCGCCTTGGGCCGCTCCTTCACCACCAGCACCGGATAGGTCGAACGGCGCAGGACTTCGTCGACCGCCGTGCCGAGGAAATAATCGCCGACCGAATTGTACCGCGCGACGGAGAGCACGAGGCAGAACGCGTCTTCATCCTCGGCCGCCTGGGCGATCGTGTCGGGTGCCGGACCTTCGGGCAGAAGGCAGCGATAGTCAGGCGCATCCTGCGGCATGACCGCCGCGATGCGCGCCTTCAGCAGATCGCCCGGCGGGCCGTCGCGCCATTTTTCGTTGGCGTGGATCACGACCAGTTTGCGGCCGGTATCCTTTGCCAGCTTCGCCGCGCGATCCAGCGCGCGGTCCGAACGGGGCCTGAAATCGGTTGCGACCAGAATGGGGTGATCTGCCACGGGTTCCTTCCTCTCGGAATGCAGGGGTACAGGATCGCAGGAACTGCCTCAAGGTCGCCGCGCGGCTGGCAGTGGCCGACGATCGCGGGCGATGCCCCTCATTGCGCTGTCCTACAATCCGCCGGGTATGCCAGGCAGGCGCCGATGGTTCCCAAACAACGAAAGACCGCAGGTGGTGCGAAAGGTGACGCGGTCGGGCTCAAGAAAGGTGGCGGGCGATTGGTTTCAAACGGGAATTTCGCCGGGCGTAGTTCTTGAAAACCCCCTGATCGGTGTCGCAGCCTATGCCGCTATTCCTCCAGCTCGATGTCCCAATAGAGCCAGTCGCGCCAGGTTTCGTGGAGGTAGTTGGGCGGGAAGCTCTTGCCATGCTGTTGCAGCTGCCAGCTGGTCGGGCGGATCGGTTCGAGCATCAGCTGCATGCCCGCCTGCTTCGGTGTGCGCCCGCCCTTCTTCATGTTGCACGGTGCGCAGGCGGTGATGATGTTCTCCCACGTCGTCTTGCCGCCGAGACGACGCGGGACGACATGATCGAAGGTCAGGTGGCTGGGGCTGCCGCAATACTGGCAGGTGAAGCGATCGCGCAGGAACAGGTTGAAGCGGGTGAAGGCGGGAAACTCGCTCGTGCGGACATATTGCTTGAGCGCAATCACGCTCGGCAGCTTCATGTCGAGCGAAGGCGAATGGATTTCGCGCTCGTAGCTCGCCACCACCGCCACCCGATCGAGGAAGATCGCCTTGATCGCGGTCTGCCATGGCCAGATCGACAGCGGATAATAGGACAGCGGAGTATAGTCCGCGTTGAGAACAAGTGTCGGGCATGCCGACAAATTCCTCGTCGGGTCATCGTGTGCGCTGCGAACTCGCGCCGCGCGGTCGATCAGATCGGCTTTGAACACTTCCTGCGTGTCCTCCCTGATGTGATGAAAGGACCACTTGCCTGCAAAAGCGTCAAGCCTGTTACATGCGCAGTATCCACAGAGCTTTTTGGCGAGTCGCGGCTTTTTTGCACTAAGCAGGTCAAGCAATGATCGTTACCCGCTTCGCCCCCAGCCCCAACGGCCCGCTGCACTGGGGCCACGCATATTCGGCCATCGTCGCGCACGATCGGGCGCGCGAGTCGGGCGGCAGGTTCCTGCTGCGGATCGAGGATATCGACGGGCCACGCAGCAAGCCCGAACTGGCGGACGAGTTCCGCCGCGATCTCGCATGGCTGGGGCTGGAGTGGGACGAAGTGCCTGCGCAGGGCACCCGGCTGGCGAGCTACGAGGCGGCACTGGAGACGCTCGATTCGCTCGGCGTGCTCTACCCGTGCACCTGCACCCGCGCCGAGATTGCCGCTGCCGCCACGCGGACAGGTGCCGAGGGACCGATCTATCCCGGCACCTGCAAGCATCGCGAGGTGCCACCGGGCACGCCCGCTGCCCTGCGGCTCGATCTCGACAAGGCGCTCGCCATCACCGGTCCGCTCACCTGGCAGGATGCGATCGCGGGCACGCAAGCCATCGACCCGGCGCCGCTGGGCGATCCGGTGCTGCGCCGCAAGGATCTGCCCGCGAGCTATCACCTTGCCGTCACGCTCGACGATGCGGCCGACGGCGTGACGCTGGTGACCCGCGGGCTCGACCTGTTCCACGCCTCGCCCATCCACCGGCTGCTGCAGTCGCTGCTTGGCCTAGCCGTACCGCAGTGGCATCACCATCCGCTGCTGCTCGACGAGGATGGGCGCAAGCTTGCCAAGCGGCGCGGCTCGCCCGCTATCGCCGACTACCGGGAGCGGGGAGAGGACGGGCGCGCATGGGCGGATAAACTGCGTACCGCCCAATGGCCATGTGGCATTTCGATTGGTAAGGCCCACATCTAGCCCATGAATACGATCCTCATCATCGCCATCGTCCTGCTCTCGATCATGGTCGTGGTTTCGCTGGTGCGCGGAATCATCGCCTTCCTGAAGACCACCAAGGTCGATCTGGAAAACAACACGGGCGACACCGTGACCGAGATGCAGCTGCTGCAGAACAAGGCCATGTTCGACCGGATCAAGTATCAGGGCCTCGCGATCCTGGTGGTCGCGATCCTGCTTGCGGTGGCTCGCTGAGGCGGGCATCCGGGCCGTCATGGTCAAGCTCAACAAGATTTACACCCGCACCGGCGACGACGGCACCACCGGCCTCGTCGACGGCAGCCGCAGCCCCAAGCACGCCGCGCGGATCGAGGCGATCGGCGCGGTGGACGAGGCGAACAGCGCGCTGGGCCTCGCGATCCTCGCCCTCGACGAGGTGGATGACTTGCGCCGGGTGCAGAACGACCTGTTCGATCTGGGCGCCGACCTCGCCACGCCCAAGGGCGCGCTCGACGGCGAAGGGTTCGAGCCCGGAGAGATGGTGCTGCGGGTTGTGCCCGCGCAGGTCGACTGGGTGGAACAGGCGATCGACACGGCGAACGAGCAGCTCGAGCCGCTGACCAGCTTCGTGCTGCCCGGTGGCGGCGAGGCGGCGGCGCGGCTGCATGTCGCGCGGGCGACCGTGCGGCGGGCAGAGCGGGCGATGACCGCGCTGGCCAGCCACGAACCGGTCAATCCGGCGGCGCTGCATTACATCAATCGCCTGTCCGACCTGTTGTTCTGCCTCGCGCGGCTCGCGAATAATGGCGGCAAGACCGACGTGACATGGGTACCGGGTGCGAATCGATAACTCCCGGCTAGCCAGCGGGCATCGCGCCCGCTAGCCAGCGGCCTTTGCTGCACATGCGAAGGACGAATTTCATGAAGACCATCGGTGTTATCGGCGCGGGCCAAATGGGTTCGGGGATTGCCCAGACCATCGCGCAGCACGGGATAAACGTCCTGCTGACCGATCGCGAACTGGCGATTGCGGAGCAGGCGCGCGACGGGATCGAGCGTTCGCTGGGCAAGCTGGTCGCGAAGGCGAAGATCGAAGCCGCCGATGCCGAGGCGGCGCTCGCGCGGATCAAGCCGGTCGGCGATGTCGCGCCGATGGCCGAAGCGGACATGATCATCGAGGCCGCAACCGAAAAGGAAGCGATCAAGAAGGGCATCTTCGAGAATGCCGGCAAGGTGCTGGGGCAGGACGCTATCCTCGCCAGCAATACCAGCTCGATCCCGATCACGCGGATGGCGAACTGGTCGCCCGATCCGGGCCGTTTCATTGGCCTGCACTTCTTCAACCCCGTGCCGGTGATGGGCCTCATCGAAGTCATCCCGGGGCTTGCGACCGACAAGGATGTGACCGAGCGGACGATGGCTTTCGCGCATCTGCTGGGCAAGGAAGTGGTCCTCTCGCAGGACGAGCCCGGCTTCGTGGTCAACCGCATCCTGCTGCCGATGATCAACGAAGCGGTCTTCGTGCTCGGTCAGTCGACCGCCAGTATCGAGGATATCGACCTTGGCTGCCGTCTGGGCCTCAATCATCCGATGGGCCCGCTGCAACTGGCGGACTTCGTGGGGCTGGACACCTGCCTCGACATCATCCGCGTGCTGCACGAGACGACCGGCGACACCAAATACCGCCCCGCGCCGCTGCTGGTGAAATATGTCGAAGCCGGGTGGCTGGGCCGCAAGACGGGCCGGGGGTTCTACGATTATTCGGGCGAAGCGCCGGTCCCGACGCGTTAGGTTTTAGTATTCGGCACCGGCCCGCACCCCCACCCGGCCAACCCACAGCATAATACCGATGGGTTGGCCGGGTGGGGGTGCGGGCCGGTGCCGCCACGAAGACTCTCCTCCCCCCGGAACCGCTCAATCCCTCCACCCGTTCATGAGGAAAGGAGATTTCTCATGGACGACAAGAACAAGAACACGTTGCCCTCCGACTTCGACGGCGAACGCCGCCAGACCGACGATCTCGCCCCCGAGAACGAGAACTCGGAGCAGGTCGGGGCCTATGATCAGGCGCAGACCGTGTCCGACCAAGCGCAGAACGTTTCCACCTCGATCCTGAATACCGACAGCGAGCATGCGCCGAGCGGGCTGACTGCCCCCGACGCGCAGGATGTGGTCGATCACATGCACCAGATGGAGCGCGGCAACACGGTCGACATGTCGGCCTATCGCGGCGAGCCCAACCACGACGACAATGTCGACAAGTACGGCAAGCCCTCGAAGCCCGACGGGCTGCGCGGCGACGGCACCTGAGCCATCGCGGGGGCGATTAGCCCTCGACGAGAACCCATAGACCGATCGTCACTATAATCGCGCCGATCGCGACGCCCCATGCCATGATTCGGAAATTGGGCGTCGGGATCGGCGAAAACTCGTGCTTGTTGAGGCGCGCGAGCGTCTTGCAGGCGCGCCGTTCGGCAGTCACCGCCAGCCAGCCGCCGCCCAGAATGAAGGCGGTCGCGATCAGCTTGGGCATCCATGACGGGTCCCACGATCCGAACAGCGCCCTGAAGCCGAGGCCGATGCCGATGGCGGCAAAGGCGGTTCGCATCCAACCCGCAAAAGTGCGTTCCATCGCCATGATGTTGCGATCCTCGGCCAGGTCGGTGCGGAACTCCGCCCACTCGGTGCTCTTGTCCGCGTCTTCGGGAGGATCGTCTTGTGCCATGGGGGTAGAACCTAGCGCCGCGTCGCCCGATGGCAAATGCGTCAAAGATCAGCTTTCGCCGCCTTCGCGCTTCAGCTCGTACAACATGTCGAGCGCCTCGCGCGGGCTCAGCGCGTCGATATCGAGCGCGGCGAGCTTTTCGCGGAGCGTATCGCAGGCTTCCTCTTCCGCCTGAAAAGCGGCGGAGAACAGCGGCAAATCGCCGAGCCCGGCAGCAAGTCCGCCGGTTTGCTCGCGGCCACGCTCGAGCTTGGCGAGCACCGCGCTCGCCCTCTCGACCACGCCTGCAGGCACCCCTGCGAGTTTCGCCACTGCCAGACCATAGCTGCGGTCCGCGGGGCCATCCGACACTTCGTGCAGCAGCACCAGATCGCCCTGCCACTCGCGCGCGCGGACATGGTGCAACGACAGCGCGTCGCAGCTTTCGGCCAGCCGCGCGAGCTCGTGGTAATGCGTCGCGAACAGGCAGCGGCAGCGGTTCTGCTCGTGAATCGCCTCGGCCACCGCCCAAGCCAATGCCAGCCCGTCATAGGTCGACGTGCCGCGCCCGACCTCGTCGAGGATGACGAAGCTGCGGGTCGTCGCCTGCGCGAGGATCGCGGCGGTTTCGACCATTTCGACCATGAAGGTGGAGCGCCCGCGCGCGAGATTGTCGCTTGCGCCGACGCGGCTGAACAGGCGGTCGACCAAGCCTATGCGCGCAGATTGGGCGGGAACGTAGCTGCCTGCCTGCGCCAGCAGCACGATCAACGCATTGGCCCGCAAAAAGGTCGATTTACCGCCCATGTTGGGCCCGCCGATCAGCCACAGGCGGTCGGTGTCGCTCAGGGCGCAATCATTGGGCACGAAGCGCTCGCCCGCTTTGGCCAGCGCCGCTTCGACCACCGGATGCCGTCCGGCGACGATCTCAAGGCAGGGCGCGTCTTCGATCTGCGGAGCGCACCAGTCGCCTTCCGCGGCGCGCTCGGCCAGGCCGGCGGCCACGTCGATCCGGGCCAGCGCATCGGCGGTGCGGGCGATGGTCTCGCGCGAGGCGACGACCTGCTCCACCAGTCCTTCGAAATGTGCCTCTTCCGCCGCCAGAGCACGGCCGCCCGCCTCGGCGATCCGGGTCGCTTCCTCGTGCAGATGCACCGAGTTAAAGCGCACCGCGTTCGCCATGGTCTGGCGATGCGTGAAACCGCTATCGGGTGCCATCAGCGCATCGCCGTGGCGCGCGGGCACTTCGATGAAATAGCCGAGCACGCCGTTGTGCTTGATCTTGAGCGAGGAGACGCCGGTCTCGGTGCGGTAGCGCGCCTCGAGCGCGGCGATGGCGCGGCGCGCATTGCCCGAAGTCTCGCGCAGCTCATCGAGCGCGGCGTCGTAGCCGCTGGCGATAAAGCCGCCGCTCGACCGCTCGGTCGGCGGCGAGGGCACGAGCGCGGCCGACAATTCGCCGACCAGCGCACCATGGCCGGTCAGCGCAGGCAGCAGCGCGTCGAGCAGGGCCGGGCGGTCGGGCAGGCGGGAGAGCGCGCCGTGCAGGTTGCGCGCCTGCGCGAGGCCGTCGCGCACCTGACCGAGATCGCGCGGAGAACCCCGCTCCGCGACCAGTCGGGCCAGCGCACGCGCCACGTCGGGGATCGCACGCAGCGCTTCGCGCGTGTCGCTGCGCAGGATCGGGTCGTCGTGCAAGAACCGCACCAGCGCCAGCCGCGCCTCGATCTCGGGCCGGGTGGCGAGCGGGGCGGAGAGATCCTCGGCCAGCTGGCGCGCGCCCGCGCTGGTGACGCAGCGGTCGACCGTGCCGAGCAGGCTGCCCGCCCGCGCGCCGCTCTGGGTCGCGGTAATCTCGAGGCTGGTCCGGCTGGCTTCGTCGATCGCCATCGTGGCGTCACCCGCCAGCACCTGCGGAGGCAGCAGGAAGGGCATTGCGCCGCGTCCGGCATGGTCGAGATAGGCAATCAGCCCGCCTGCCGCCGCCAGCATCGCGCGGCTGAATTCGCCGAACGCGTCGAGCGTCGAGACGCCGTGGAGGTCCTGCAGCCGCTGCCGCCCGCGTTCGCTGGCGAAGTCGGAGGCAGGCCGTTGCGTGGCATCCGCAGGCGCCGCCTCCCAATTCTCGGGCACCACGATCTCGCTCGCCCCGAGGCGGGAGAGCGCGGCAGGCAGGCCGTCGGGCGCGCATTCCTCCAGCTCCATCCGCCCGGTCGAGATGTCGCAGGCGGCGATGCCGATATCGCCGCGCACCTCGCACACCGCCGCCAGCCGGTTTGCGCGGCGCGGCTCGAGCAAGGCATCCTCGGTCAGCGTGCCCGCCGTGACGAAGCGGATGATCTGCCGCGCGACCAGCACCTTGGACGAGGGCTTGCCCTCCGCTTTCGCGCGGGCCTTCGCCTCGTCGGGCGTTTCGACCTGCTCTGCGATCGCGACGCGGTGTCCGGCGCGGATCAGCCGTGCGAGGTAGCCGTCTGCCGAATGCACCGGCACGCCGCACATCGGCACCGATTCGCCCCCGCTCTCTCCGCGGCTGGTCAGCGCGATGTCGAGAACCCCGGCGGCAACCTTCGCATCGTCGAAGAACAGCTCGAAGAAGTCGCCCATGCGGTAGAACAGCAGGCAATCGCCCGCCTCGCGCTTCAGCGCGTGGTACTGTTCCATCATCGGGGTGAGTTTCGCGGTCACGCGCCAGACCTAGCGATGCCGCACCCGATTCGGAAAGCGGCGCACTTTTCCTTGTCCCCTGTCGTCGCACCACTGGCGCCCACGGAACGTTGCCTCTACGGCACGGGGCAACACACCGACATAACGAGAGGGCCACATGGCTGACGACCAGATTCCCGGATTCGAAGAGCGCGAGGCGCTGCTCTATCACGAAGCCGGTCGGCCCGGGAAAATCGAGATCATCGCATCCAAGCCGATGGCGACGCAGCGCGACCTCAGCCTGGCCTATTCGCCCGGCGTAGCGGTGCCCGTGAAGGCGATTGCCGACGATCCCGCCAATGCCGCGAAATATACCGCACGCTCCAATCTGGTCGCGGTGATTTCCAACGGCACCGCCATCCTCGGCATGGGCAACCTGGGTGCGCTTGCCTCGAAGCCGGTGATGGAAGGCAAGGCGGTGCTGTTCAAACGCTTCGCCGACGTCGATTCGATCGACCTCGAACTCGATACCGAAGACCCCGACAAGTTCATCGAAGCAGTCGCGCTGATGGAGCCGAGCTTCGGCGGGATCAATCTGGAAGACATCGCCGCGCCCGAGTGCTTCATCATCGAGCAGGCCCTGCGCGAGCGGATGAACATTCCGATCATGCACGACGACCAGCACGGCACCGCGATCATCGCGGCGGCGGGGCTGATCAACGCGGTGCATCTGACCGGGCGCGACTTCAAGAACTGCAAGATGGTGGTCAACGGGGCGGGCGCCTCCGCGCTGGCCTGCACAGCGCTGATCAAGGCGGTCGGCATTCCGCACGATTCTGTGATCGTGTGCGACCGCTCCGGCCCGATCCACAAGGGCCGCGACGATCTCGACCAGTGGAAGAGCGCGCATGCGGTGGAGACCGACGCGCGAAGCCTCGAGGAAGCGCTCGACGGCGCGGACATCTTCCTCGGCCTGTCGGCTGCCGGCGCGCTCAAGCCCGAGTGGGTCGAGAAGATGGCGAAATCGCCGATCATCTTCGCGATGGCCAATCCGGTGCCCGAAATCATGCCCGAGGATGCCAAGGCGGTGCGCCCCGATGCGATCATCGCCACCGGGCGCAGCGACTACCCCAACCAGGTCAACAATGTGCTTGGCTTTCCGTTCATCTTCCGCGGCGCGCTCGACGTGCGGGCGACCGCGATCAACGAAGAGATGAAGATCGCCGCCGCCGAAGCGATCGCCGCGCTTGCGCGCGAGCGCGTGCCGGAGGAAGTCGCGGCGGCCTATGGCAAGAGCCACAAGTTCGGCACCGACTACATCATTCCCGCACCCTTCGACCCGCGCCTGATGGAGGTCGTGTCCTCCGCCGTCGCCGAAGCGGCGATGAAGTCGGGCGTGGCCCAGCACCATATCGAGGATCTCGACGCCTATCGCCTCGCGCTGAAATCGCGGCTCAACCCCACGACCTCGGTCCTGACGCAGGTCTACGAGGAGGCGAAGGCCAATCCCAAGCGGGTGGTGTTCGCCGAGGCGGAGGAAGAGGTCGCGCTGCGCGCCGCGATCCAGTTCCGCGATTTCGGCTACGGCACCCCGGTGCTGGTCGGCCGGACCAAGGCGGTGGCGGACAAGATGCACATGCTCGGCGTGTCGGACCCGGGCAGCTTCGAAATCCAGAACTCGGCGGACAGCGAGCATGTGCCCGAGATGGTCGAGTTCCTTTACAAGCGGCTTCAGCGGCGCGGTTATACCGAACGCGACGTGCGCCGCATGGTCAATCAGGAGCGCAACGTGTTCGCCGCCCTGCTGGTCGCGCTGGGCCATGGCGATGCGCTGGTCAGCGGCCTCACGCGGACCTACGCGCAGACCGCGCGCGAGATCGGCCGCGTGCTCGACGCAAAGCCCGACGGTATCTCCTTCGGCATCCACATGATGGTCGGCAAGAACCACACGACCTTCCTCGCCGATACCACGATCAACGAGCGCCCCACCTCGGAAGACCTGGCGCATATCGCCTGCGAGACGGCGGCGGTCGCGCGCCGCATGGGGCACGAACCGCGCGTGGCGTTTCTCTCCTACTCCACCTTCGGCAATCCGCCGGGCAAGTGGCTGGAGAACATCCGCGACGCGGTCCACATTCTCGACGAGAAGCAGCCCGGCTTCGAATACGAAGGCGAAATGGCACCCGATGCCGCGCTGAACGAGAAGGTGATGGCGCTCTATCCGTTCAGCCGCCTGTCGGGCCCGGCCAATGTGCTGATCATGCCCGGCCTGCAATCGGCCAACCTGTCGGCCAAGCTGCTGCGCGAACTGGGCGGCGATGCCACCATCGGCCCGATTCTGGTGGGCATGGAAAAGCCGGTCCAGATCGTGCCGGTTACCGCCAACGTGCCCGATGTGCTGACGCTGGCGGTGCTGGCTTCGGCGGGGATCGTGGAGTGATGCGCTTACGCTAGAAGGGCAGTTCCTCGCCCTCGTAGTTTACGAAGCGATATCCGCCACCACCGGCCTTCTCGACCACGTCGGCGAGGCCGGTGCAGCTTTGCTCGACCGTGATCTTGGCGTTCGGCCCGCCCATGTCGGTCTGGACCCAGCCGGGGTGGAGCGAGAGGACTTCGATATCGCGCTCCTTCGCCTGTTGTTCGGCAATGCCCTTGGCCAGCATATTCAGCGATACCTTGCTGACGCGGTAGAACTCGTAACCGCCCGAACTGTCCGCGATCGAGCCCATCAGCGATGACATGAAGGCCAGCGTGCCGCCATCCTTGAGTATCGGCAGCAGCGCCTTGCCCACACGCGCGGGGCCGTAGGCGTTGGTCTGCATCACATGGGCGATCTCTTCGTCGGTCGCTTTCTCGGCAGACTGATGTTCCGCGCCGGTGATCCCGGCATTGACGATGATCGCGTCGAGCGAGCCTTCGCCGAACTTGTTTTTAAGCCCGAGGTAGCTGTCCGGCTCGGTCACATCGATGGTCACGATGTCGATCTCGCCCGCTTGGTGGAGGGCGTCGCTGCGGCTGCGTTCGCTGGCGACGACGCGCCAGCCGCGGCTCGCGAATTCCTTGGCGAGACCGAGGCCGATGCCGCGCGATGCGCCGACGATGAGGATCTGTTTGCTCATTTTCGTAACTCCTATGCCGGATGGACCAGCGTCTTGAGGTTCATGAATTCATGCAGGCCGAACTCGGACAGCTCGCGCCCGTGGCCCGAGCGTTTGATGCCGCCGAAGGGCGCTTCGATCTTCGATCCGTTGACCGCGTTGAAGGTCGTCATCCCCGCCTCGATCGTGTTGGCGAAGTGTTCCTTCTCTGATTCGTCGGTGGTCCACACGGCGGAGCCGAGGCCGTAGGGGATCGCGTTGGCGATGGTCGTCGCCTCGTCGACATCCTTCGCCTTGTAGAGCTGGCCGACGGGGCCGAAAATCTCGTCCGTCCCGGTTTCGCTGGCCAGCGGCACATTGGTCAGCAGGCCGGCGGTCATCCACGCGCCGGGCCGGTCGATCTTTTCCCCGCCGAACAGCAGCGTGCAGCCCTCTTCCTTCGCCTTGGCAACCTGATCGAGCACGGTGTCGCGCTGGCCTTCGCTCGAGAGCGGGCCGAGTTCGGTATCGTCCTCCATCGGATCGCCCAGCTTTACGTCCTTCAGCGCGGCGGTGAAGCGGTCGGCAAAGTCGTCGTAGATATCGGCGTGGACGATCGTGCGCTTGCCGCAGATGCACGACTGCCCGTTGTTCTGGATGCGCGCGGTTACCGCGTCCTTCACCGCCTGATCGATATCTGCCGACGGCATGACGATGAACGGATCGCTGCCGCCCAGTTCGAGGACGACCTTCTTCAGGTACTTGCCCGCCTGCGCGGCCACCGCGCTGCCCGCGCCTTCGCTGCCCGTCAGGGTCGCCGCGACCACGCGCGGGTCGGCTATCACGTCGTTGATCGGGTCGGACGAGACGCACAGGTTCTGGAACAGCCCCTCGGGCCCTCCGGCTTCGAGCACCAGTTCCTCCATCCGCTGGGCGACGCCCTGCACGATGCTGGCGTGCTTGAGCAGGCCGACATTGCCCGCGAGGATCGTCGGCGCAAGGAAGCGGATCACCTGCCAATAGGGAAAGTTCCACGGCATAACCGCGAGCACTGGGCCGAGCGGCAGCCAGCGCCCTTCGGCCTTGCCGCCATCGGACAGGTCCCAGAAACGAGACTCGAGCATCGGCGGACCGTTCTCTGCGAAGTGGTGCAGCAGATGCGCGCATTTGCCGACCTCGGCGCGCGCCTGCGTGATCGGCTTGCCCATTTCGGTGACGGCCAGCCTGGCCAGCTCTTCCTGATTGGCCTCGTACAGGTCGCCGAGCGCGGCCAGCACCTTGGTCCGCTTTTCCAGCGGCGAACTGCGCCAGTCGCGAAAAGTGCGGGTGGCGGTTTCGAGCTTCCGATCGATGCCGTTTTCGTCGAGCGTTTCGTATTCGGCGATGCTCTCGCCGGTCGCGGGGTTGGTGGTGGTGATCACGGGATTGGCCTCTCGGGGGGTTGGCAGTCACCTCTTCAATCGCCTCCGACGAGCCGCGTTCCGTATTACGGACCGGTCATGGTTAACCGAGTGGAAACCATATTCGCCCACCATGACTGCAACGCCCGCGAAGGGTCTGCGAAAGGAATGCGCGATGAAGACGACATATGCAGCGGCGGGGCTCGTCCTCGCCATGATCGCCAGCCCTGCGATGGCGCAGAGCAACACCGCTCCGGGCGGGCTCCACGTCTCGGTCATCGCGGGATATGAAGGGCTCGGCGTCGAATCGGACTCCGGCACCGTCAGCGCCGATGCGGACTCCGCCGTCTATGGCGTGACCGCTGGCTACGATCTTTCGCTCGGCAGTGCCTTCGTCGGCGTGGAGGGCGAATATTCGGCCAGCACCGGATCGACCGAATTTCCGAGCAACTTCGCCGGCGCGCGCGACGGGCTGGACGCGGATGGCCAGTATTACCTCGGCGCGCGCGGGGGACTTGCGCTGACGCCGGGCATCGCGGCCTATGGCAAGGTCGGCTACACCGCGCTCGACACGCGCTCTTTCACCTCTGCCGGCAATTTTTCCGATCTGGAGGAGAACGCCACCGGCCTTCGCTTCGGCGGCGGTGTGCAGGTGGCATTGCCCGGCCCGCTGGAAGCGCGGCTGGAATATCGTCGCTCTCGCTACGAGGATATCGGCGGCGATGTCGGCGAGGCGACGACCGACCAGCTCGTGGCGGGCGTAGGCATTCGCTTCTGACAAGCCCGGATGGGCGGGGGCTGCCGGTATGGTGCCCCCCTTGCCCGATCCGGCCGCGTTCAGCAGCTGCAGCCGAAGCCCTTGCTGACGATCTTTTCGCCTGCGATCGAGACCGTTACTTCCACCCCGCAGGGCACGCCCCACTTCGTGCAGATGGCGATGCACGCCTTGGCCGCTTCGCCGTCCGGAACCCATGAGGGTACGGGCAGGCAGACATTGCCGATGCCCAGCGGCAGCGACAGGCACACTTCGCCATTGTGGACCGTCACGCTCACGCATTCTGCTGCGACCGACAATGCGCCGTCGGTCAGCACAGGGCTGCCGCCGCTTTCCTGACGCAGGGCATTCGAGTGGCGCTGCGCCGTCTCGATCGCCTCGTTGACCCTGCCCTCGTCGAATGATGCATGTTCGTGAGCCATGATTGCTCTCCCTTGATCGCCGTTATTGGCGATCGAAAGATCATCGACCGGCGCGATTTTCCCAATCGGATCAGCGTCCGAAAGCGAGAAGATAGGCTTTGATCCCGGCAGGCCGGCCGAACGAATCGAAGCGGCCGGAAGGGTAAATTTCTCTCGAAAATGGAGCGGATTTGCAGTGCCCGTCGTCGGACGTCCCGGTATCAGCGTCGACGAAACCTGAAGTACCACACCTCGTGGCCCATCTGTTCGCGCGCCTTCTTCTCGTAGCGGGTCTCCGACCAGCCTGAGGGGCGCTGCTGAAAGCTTTTCGGGCCTTCGACCTGCCACTCGAACTCGTTTCTGAACCGGCGCATCACCATCAGCGCGTGGCGCAGGTAGACATCGTGATCGGTGCCGAAGCGAAACTCTCCGCCGGGCTTCAGCTTGTCGGCGATCATCCGCACCGGCCCGTCGTTCATCATCCGCCGCTTGGCGTGCTTGTTCTTCGGCCAGGGGTCCGGGTGGAGCAGGTAGACCATCGTCAGTGCGCCATCGGGCACGCGGGCCAAGACCTTCAGCGCGTCGCCATCATGCAGGCGGACGTTGCCGAGCCGCTGTTCCTCGACTTGGACCAGCGCCTGCGCGACTCCGTTGATGAACGGCTCGGCGCCGATGAAGCCGTGGTTGGGTAAGAGGTCGGCACGATGGGCGAGGTGCTCGCCTCCGCCGAAACCGATCTCGAAATGCAGCGGACAATCTTCGCCGAACAGGCGCTCTGCCGTGATCGGCCCTTCCTCGGGTACCGCGATGCGCGGCAATAGCTCGTCGATCAGGGCCTGCTGGCGCGCACGCAGCGGTTTGCCGACGCTGCGGCCGTAAAGCCTGCTGAGAGTGGTGGGATCGCCGTCCTTGTAAGCCGTCATGCCCGAGCGGCTAGCGGCACCGCTATGGTCGAGTCCAGCGCCTCAACCAAAGAAGACCCAGATGGCGAGCGACACGGCCAGCCCGACGATGATGTTCATCGGCAGGCCGATCTTCACGAAGTCGGAAAAGCGGTAGTTGGCCGCGCCATAGACCAGCGTGTTGGTCTGGTAACCGATGGGGGTTGCGAAGCTGGCGCTCGCGCCGAACATCACCGCCACGATCAGGGGTCGCGCCTCGACCCCGGCGGCATCCGCCAGCCCGATCGCCAGCGGGGTCATGATGACGGCGATGGCATTATTCGTGATCGCCTCGGTCAGCGTGCTGGTGACGGCATAGACCAGCAGGATCAGCACGAGCAGCGAACTGGCGCCCAGCAGCGGCTGGATGGTATCGACGAGCAGCGCAATGGTCCCCGCATTGTCGAGCCCGGTGCCGAAGGCCAGCATCCCGAAGATCAGCACCAGCGTGCTGCCATCCAGGCTCGCCCAGGCATCGCTCGGCTCGATGCAGCGGGTCGCCAGCACCAGCGCGACCCCGCCCACCGCCAGCGCCTCGATCGGCAGTCCGAACACCGCGGCGCCGAAGACGACCGCGGCCAGCGTCGCAACGGCGATGGGCGCCTTGGTGCGACGGAAGGATTGCGCGGTGGTGACGCCGACATTGGTCAGCTGGACATTGCCCTGCAATGTCAGCGCCGCGTCCGGCCCCGCCGCGATCAGCAACCGGTCGCCCGCGCGCACGCGCGCCTCGGCCAGCGAAGGGCCGGGCAGGTGGCGCGGTCGCGCGAGGCCCAGCACTCGCACCTTCAGCCGCGAGAGGAGCGGAATTTCCTTCAATCTCTGCCCGACGACGGGGTGGGTGGCGGAAACCACCGCCTCGATGATTCGCAGGTCGCCGGGGCGCTTGTCCCGCGCGGTCTCGACGCCGCCGCCGAGCCCGACCAGCCCGGTGCGAAAATCGGGCGCCTCCGCCAGCGAGGCGATTTCTTCGGGCGTGGCGCTCACGATCAGCTGGTCGTCCGCCGCCAATTCGAAACTGCCCAGGTCCTTGCGATACAGGTCGGAACCGCGCTGGATCGCCACGACCCTGATGCCGGGCCGCCGCGCGATGGCGCTGTCCGATAGTGTTTGGCCGACATACTTGCTGGTTTCGATCAATGTCAGGTGGCTGAGATAGATATCGCTCTCGCGCGTTTCGTCGCCCATGCGCGGCCCGCGATTGGGCAGCAGCAACGGGCCGAGCACCAGCAATACCGCGACCCCTGCGACCATGCCGACGAGGCCGACTGCGGTAATCTCGAAAATCCCGAAGCCTTGCTGGCCGTTTTCCTGCGCGACACCATCGACCAGCAGGTTGGTCGAGGTGCCGATCAGCGTCAGCGTGCCGCCTAGGATGCAGACGTAGGAAAGCGGGATCAGCAGGCGCGTCGCGGTCGTCTTCAACACCTGCGCCAGCTTCTTGACCACCGGGATCATCACGATGACGACCGGCGTATTGTTCATGAACGCCGACGCGGCCAGCGTGCCCAGCCCGATCTCGGCGGTCGCGAGCCGGGGGCTCTGCGTGGTGCGCCGGATCACCCAGCCCGAAACCTCTTCCAGCGCGCCGGTGCGCAGCAGCGCGCCCGACAGGATGAACATTGCGGCGATCGTGATCGGCGCGGAGTTGGAGAATGTGCCCAGCATCTCCTTGGGCGAGAGATAGCCCAGTGCAAGCATGATCGCGCCCGCGACGACCGCGATCACCACCGGAGGGCGCCGTTCGAGCATGAACGCCGCGAAGGTGAGGATAAGGAGGGCGAGGCCGATCTGGGCAGAATAGTCAGATAGAAACGACATGAGGCCCAGCAAGCAGTTGAATTGCAGAGCGCAAATTCGCAGGAACGGCAAAAGTTTCCAAGCGAATTCGCCTGGCCGCGCGAAAAGCAATTCTTCTTCGTGCCCCTACGCCTGGGGGTGACGCAGGCGGGCAATCCGAGTTAGGCGGGCGCGCAATGGAAGAGATGTTCGAATATCTGGGTGGTCAACCGCCGCTGGTGCAGGCGCTCGGCGGCGTGGCGCTGCTGCTGCTGATCGCCTTCGTCGTGAACCTGCTGCTCAAGAAGGTGGTGCTGCGCCTCGCGGCGCCGTTCCTCGACCGCCGGACCAAAACGCCCGACAAGGCGGTTGGCTGGCTGGTCACCACCATCCCGCTACTGATCATCTCGCGCGGGATCGTGTTCGTGCGCTTCCTGCCCGAGGAGATCGAAACGGTCGTCTCCAACGTCGCCAATGCGACGATCGTGCTCGTGATCGCGCTCGCCATCACGACCGGGCTCACCTACGTCAACGAGCTGTACAAGCGCCGGCCTGAGGCGAGGAACCGCCCGATCAAGGGCTTCCTCCAGGTGGTGAAGATCCTCGTCTTCGGGGCCGCCGCGATCCTCGGCATCGCCGCGCTGATCGAACAGTCACCGCTGCTGCTGCTATCGGGCCTCGGCGCGATGGCGGCGGTGCTGCTGCTGGTCTTCAAGGACACGATCCTCAGCCTCGTCGCCTCGGTGCAATTGTCGGCGCAGGACATGCTGCGAGTGGGCGACTGGATCGAGATGCCGCAGCAGAATGCCGATGGCGACGTGATCGACATCGCGCTGCACACGGTGAAGGTCCAGAATTTCGACAAGACCATCACCACCATCCCGACCTACAAGCTGATCAATGAAAGCTTCCGCAACTGGCGCGGCATGGCCGAGGCGGGCGGGCGGCGGATCAAGCGCGCGATCCATCTCGACCAGAACACGCTGCGCTTCCTGAGCGACGAGGAGGTGGCGGACCTGCGCCGGTTTCGCCTGCTGCGCGATTATCTCGATCGCAAGGAGCAGGAGCTGAGCGAGTGGAACGCGCGCGAGATGGCGGGGGAGGATAACCCGGTCAACGCACGGCGGATCACCAATATCGGCATGTTCCGCGCCTATGTGCTCGCCTACCTGCGCACGCATCCGCAGATCAATCACGACCTGACGACGCTGGTGCGCCAGCTGGAACCCACGCCGACCGGCCTGCCGCTGGAGCTCTACACCTTCGCCGCGACCACGCAATTCGCGGAGTACGAGCACATCCAGGCCGAGATATTCGACCACCTGCTGGCGATCCTGCCCGAATTCGGCCTGCGCGCCTTCCAGGAGCCAAGCGGGGTGGACTTCGCCCGGCTATCCCACCCGCGCACGCTGAGCCAATGGGAGCGCCGCGAGACGCAAACGCCGGGCGGTATCGGCTAGCGCCCGGAATGACCGGGGGTCTGGCCGCACACCGTTGCCCGGCCAAAATGCCCGGCCAAAACAAAACGCCCCGGAGCTTGGCTCGCGGGGCGTTCTGCCAATCCCATCCAAGGAAAAACTCGTCAGGCGGCTTCCGCCTCTTCGGACGGGTCGCGCAGCACGTAGCCGCGGCCCCAGACCGTCTCGATGTAATTCTCGCCGTCGCATGCATGGCTCAGCTTCTTGCGCAGCTTGCAGATGAACACGTCAATGATCTTCAATTCGGGCTCGTCCATCCCGCCGTAAAGGTGGTTGAGGAACATTTCCTTGGTCAGCGTGGTGCCCTTGCGCAGCGAGAGCAGCTCCAGCATCGCGTATTCCTTGCCCGTGAGGTGGACCCGCGCATTGTCGACCTCGACCGTCTTGGCGTCGAGATTGACGGCCAGCTTGCCGGTGCGGATGACCGACTGGCTGTGGCCCTTGGAACGGCGCACCACGGCATGGATGCGGGCGACCAGTTCCTCGCGATGGAACGGCTTGGTCACGTAATCGTCGGCACCGAAGCCGAAGCTGCGGACCTTGGAGTCCATCTCGGCAATGCCCGACAGGATCAGGACCGGCGTCTGCACCTTTGCGACGCGCAGCTTCTTGAGCACGTCGTAGCCGTGCATGTCCGGCAGGTTGAGATCCAGCAGGATGATATCGTAATCGTACAGCTTGCCCAGATCGAGGCCTTCCTCGCCCAGATCGGTTGAGTAGACGTTGAAACCTTCGGTCGTGAGCATGAGCTCGATGGCCTTGGCCGTCGTCGGCTCGTCCTCGATCAGCAATACGCGCATGGGTCGCCCCCTTTGCCCAATGAATGTGCGGCGGCGCCCGGCATGGGGGCGCTGCGATTTGTTAACCACACAAGGTCTGAACGGAAAAGGTTAACATCGCGTAAAGCGTGGTTTTGGCGCGACGGCCACGATGAAGCGAGGGATTTTCGAGTCGAAGTGCGCGGCACACCTGGTGTCTCTCGATTGCCACAGATCGGTATGCTTAAAAATCGATACTTGCGGTTTTGCGTCGCACAAGATATTTCATTGCTTCGAAGGCGTATGAGGCAGCGCTTTCGTTACCCATCGTGCCTCAGGAGCGAATCATCATGACCAAGCTTCGGGATCTCGCAATCCCCGCTTCGGCCCCAGTTTCGATTTCCGCGCCGCCAGTCCTTTCGCTGGCCGCTGCCCGCGTCTCCTATTATCTGTATTATTTCGGTTCGTTTAGCGGCCGATACGCCTGAAGGCGTATCGGGACCAGCGCTGGCCCTGCGCGACAAAGCGGCCACCATCCACATAAACGAACATCCGTGATCCGCAGCGCCGCCTGAAGTGCGCGCGGTCGACGAACCGAAAGCGACTTGTCTCATGACGATTGCCAATATCAATATGCGCGACATCGATTGTCTGCGCGAAGAAATCGACGCTCTGGACGAAGAGCTGCTGGCCCTGATCGAGCGTCGGCTGGATCTTGCCGCCTCCATCGCCGCCGCCAAGGCCGAGGAAGACGAGGAGGGCGAGCTGCTGCTGCGCCCCGCACGCGAGGCGAGCATCATCGCCCGGCTTGCCTCGATGACCACCCGCATCCCGCGCGAAAGCATCACCGCCATCTGGCGCGAACTGATGGCGATCAACCTGCAGGCGCAGCGCCCGATCGAAATCGCGCTCAGCGCCGAGCGGCATCCTGCACGCATCCAGCTGATGGCGCGGGCGCGCTTCGGCACGATCCTGCCCATTCGCGAAACCACCTCGCCACAGGCCGCACTGGCCAAGGCGCGCAGCGGATCGGCGATCGCCCTGATCGAGATCGGGGAGGGCGACTGGTGGGCCGATCTTGCAGCCGAGCCGGACCTGGTCATCATCGACGGGCTGCTGGCCGAAGGCGGCCGTGGCTCTGCGCTGGCGGTCGGGCGCCTGTCGGCCGACCGGCTGTGCGAAGATCGCAGCTACGAAGTGCTGGAGCGCAGCGAACTTGCCGCGCGGCTTGGTCGCGGCGAAGTGGTCTGCCCGCTGGCGGCTTCGGGAGACCGGCATTTGTGCGTGATCGAGCGGGTCGCCCCGCTCGCGCGGCGCGCCGCCTGATCCCGGCCGCCTGACTTCACCTTATCGCGGCGAGCTTCTTCGCCCGGCGGCGCTGCACGCTCGACCCGATACCCATCGCCTCGCGGTATTTGGCGACCGTGCGCCGCGCGATGTCGAACCCTTCGGCCTTGAGCAGGTCGACCAGCTTGTCGTCCGACAGGATCGACTTCGGGTCCTCGGCATCGGTCAGCGCCTTGATCCGGGCCTTGACCGCTTCCGCGCTTGCGCCCTCGCCATCCTCACCGCCGCCCACGCCGCTGGTGAAGAAGTATTTGAGGTCGAAGGTGCCGCGCGGGCAGTGCAGGAACTTGTTGCTGGTCACCCGGCTGACCGTGCTTTCGTGCATCTCGATCTTCTCGGCCACATGCTTCAGCGTCAGCGGCCGCAGGTGGCTGACCCCGTGGAGGAAGAAGCCCTGCTGCTGGGTCACGATCTCGCTCGCCACCGCCAGGATCGTCTTCTGCCGCTGGTCGAGCGCGCGGATCAGCCAGCGGGCATCTTCCAGCTTGTCCTTCAGCCAGGCGCGGCTGCTGCGATCGCGGCAGCCCTCGCGCAATTCGACCAGATAGGGGCGGTTGACCACCAGCCGGGGGAGCGTCGCTTCGTTAAGAGCGATGCGCCAGCCGCCGTCGGTCGAGGGCGAGATCAGGATATCGGGCACGACCGGGCTGCCGCCCTGCTCCCCGAAGGTCAGGCCGGGGCGCGGATCGTACCCGCGCAATTCGGCGAGCATGTCCGCGAAATCCTCGGCATCGACTTCGCACAGCTTCTGCAGCCGGGCGATTTCGCCGCGCGCGACCAGCTCCAGATTGTCGATCAGCCGCGCCATGCACGGATCGTAGCGATCCGCATCGCGCGCCTGAATCGCGAGGCATTCGGCCAGATTGCGCGCACCGACTCCTGCGGGATCGAGCGTCTGGACAAGCGCCAGAGCACGCTCCGCTTCGGCCAGCGGAATGCCGAGCGTTTCGGCAACCTCGCGCAGCGTTTCCGTGAGATAGCCTGCGTCGTCGAGGCGGTCGATGATTGCTCTGGCGATGAAAATCTCGCGGTCGTCGCGGCCAGCGGCACCGATTTGTGCATGGAGAAATTCCGAGAGCGAGAGCGCCGTTCCGCCGTGCCGATCGAACTCCAGCCGTTCGTCCTCGCCGCCGAAACCCTCGGCTGCGCCCCAGCTGCCATCGCCGGTGTCGCGGTCGATCTCCAGCTCGGCGGCGGAGAGGTCGGTCGGGGCGTCGCTTTCGGCGGCCCCTTCGGCGATCAGGGTGTCGGCATCGCGTTCCTCGCGCGGGGTTTCGGGGGTGTCGCCGCCATCGTCCTGTCCAGCCTCGGCGCGCGCGGGGACTTCGCCCATTTCGAGCAACGGATTGGATTCGAGCGCATCGCCGATGAAGGTCTCGATCTCGAGATTGGACAGCGTCAGCAGCTTGATTGCCTGCTGCAGCTGGGGCGTCATCACCAGCGATTGCGACTGGCGCAGGTCGAGGCGCGGAGCGAGCGACATCAGCTGTGGCGTCCGTTCGCGCCCGGCTGGCGCCGAACCCTGCGCCCGGTGCCGGTGTGGCCCGGTACCGCCACGGCGGCCCCGAAGTTTCCAAAAGCGATCACGTTTCGGACCGCCGGAAAATCACAAGGTAAAGTTCTCGCCAAGGTAGAGCCTGCGCACGTTCTCGTCTGCCACCAGGTCTTGCGGGGTGCCCGCAAACAGAACCCGGCCACCGTAAATGATACAGGCGCGGTCTACGATATCGAGCGTTTCGCGAACGTTATGATCGGTTATCAGGACGCCGATTCCACGTGTCTTGAGGTCGATCACCAGATCGCGGATGTCGCTGATCGACAGCGGATCGATCCCTGCAAACGGCTCGTCGAGCAGCATGATCGATGGGTTCGCGGCCAGCGCGCGGGCGATCTCGCACCGCCGCCGCTCGCCGCCCGAAAGCGCCATCGCGGGTGCGGTGCGCAGGCGGGTCAGGCCGAAATCGTCGAGCAGACGCTCCAGAGAATCGCGCCGGGTCTGGCGATCCGGCTCTGCCAGTTCGAGCACGGTCGCGATGTTCTGCTCCACGGTCAGCCCGCGGAAAATGCTGGTTTCCTGCGGCAGATAGCCGAGGCCGAGGATCGCGCGCCGATACATCGGCAGGTGAGTCACGTCCTCGCCATCCATCAGGATGCGGCCGCTATCGGGCTTCACCAGCCCCATGATCGAATAGAAGCAGGTCGTCTTGCCAGCGCCATTGGGGCCGAGCAGGCCGAGCACTTCGCCCTTGCCGACCGAGAGCGAGATATCGGTCAGGACCGCGCGCTTGTCGTAGCTCTTGGCGATCGACACGACTTCCAGCCCGCCCTGCGGGATCGGCGGGGCGGCGTTCGCCTCTACCTCCGCGGGTTTCTGGGCGATGTCGGAAGGGTCGATCTCTGCCATGATGTGTCCCTGTAGCAAATGGTGCGCCGCGCGAAAGGCGCAATGGGCACCGGGTGCCGTTTCGGCTCGCGCGGCGTTGACAGGCGGATATGCTTGAGCGCGGCCCGCTCTCGCTTTACCATCGGCATCAGCGGGGCAGCGAGAGGACTTTGCAATGAGCACGAATACCGGTTTTTCCAGTGGCAGAAATGTGAAGGCCCCCACGAACCCCGATGGGAAGGCCGCTGCCCGCAAGATCGACTGGCGCGCGGCCATCAGTGACAATATTGCATGGGCGCTGCTGGTGACCACCGCGCTGCTGATCTTCATCACGATGCCCAAGATGAAATACGCGTTCGAGGGGATCACCCCCTACTTGCTGCTGGTGGTGATGGTCGGCGGGTTTATCCCGGTGCTGCGCTTCTTCGAACATCGCTGGAGCGATCTGGACGACGCGCAGGCGCACAACCTGTCGCTGCGCGGCGCCTTTCGCCGCGATCAGACCGCGCTCTGGCTGCTGACCGCCGGCGTCCCATTGCTGCTCGCCGCAGGCTTTGCGCTGGCATTCGGCGGGAAATAGCGGTTTCGCCACGCATCGGCACGGTGCGTCGAAGCGCGGGTTCCTATCGGGGGGAGTTGAGACGATGCAGCGGATGATCGCCGCCTTGTTGCTGGCATTCGTTGCCGCGCCCCTCGTGGCCGCGCCCCTTTTCGCACCGGCGCATGCCGCGTTGCCGGCCCTTTCGCCTGAAGAGACGGAAGCGCCGGCCGCCGCGCCGACCGAAGCCAGCGGAAACCTGTCCGACGAACGCGATCCGCAGGCCGATGATCGGATCGCGAACCGGCTGCGCGATATCTACGCGCAGGTTGCCGAACTCTCGGCCGTAGAGGTCGAGGTGACCGAAGGCGTCGTCCGCCTCTCCGGCTCTGCGCCCAGCCAGCAAGCGATCGACGAAGCGGGCGCGATCGCCGCGCGCTTCGATGTCGCGACGGTGGAGAACGAGGTCGCGCGCGACACCTCGCTCAGCGGCACGGCGGATATCGTCTCTGCGCTGATCGAGCGGCTGCGCGACGCGGCGAACATGCTGCCGCTGATCGGCGTTGCGCTGCTGATCGGTCTGGCGATCGTGGTCGCGGGCTACCTGCTGGCGTCGCTCAAATTCGTCTGGCGGATTTTCACTCCGAACAGCTTCCTCGCCGATCTGGTGGCGAGCGCGATCCGGTTCGTCTCGATCATCTTTGCCGCCGTGATCGCGCTCGACATCATCGGCGCGACCGCGCTGCTGGGCGCGGTGCTGGGCGGGGCAGGCGTGATCGGCATCGCGCTTGGTTTCGCGATGCGCGACACGGTGGAGAACTACGTCGCCTCGCTGATGCTGAGCCTGCGCCAGCCGTTCCGGGCCAACGATCTGGTGCTGATCGACGACATGGAAGGGCGCGTCGTGCGCCTGACCAGCCGCGCGACCGTGCTGATGACGCTGGAGGGAAACCACCTGCGCATTCCCAACAGCACCGTGTTCAAGGCGGTGATCGTCAACTTCACCCGCAATCCGCAGCGCCGCTTCGATTTCACGCTCGGCGTCGACGCGGACGACGATGCGACCGCCGCAGCAGATTTGGGCCGAACGACACTGGCGGCGCTGCCCTTCATGCTGGCGGACCCGGCGCCGGAAGCGCGGATCGTCGAGGTCGGCGATTCGGCCGTGGTAATCCGCTTCCTCGGCTGGGTCGACCAGCGCGAGACCGACTGGTTCAAGGCGCAGAGCGCGGCGATTCCCGCAGTGAAGACCGCGCTGGAGGATGCCGGCTTCGGCCTGCCCGAGCCGATCTATCGCCTGCGGTTCGATCCCCGCTCGGCCAGCCTCCCGTTCGAGAATATCGCCGATCGCGACGGCGTGGAAGCGCGCCCACGCAGGCGGCGCAAGGACCCCGAAGCCACTCCGGCCGATGTCGCGCCGCGCGACGAGATCGACCAGATGGTGGAGGAAGAGCGCGAGAATACGCCGAGGAAAGGCGACCTGCTCGACCATCGCAGGCCAGTGGAGTGAGTTGGTGCTGGCCGCGCCGACATCTCTAACCGTCGAGACGGCGAGGCGATGATCCGACGGCCCAGGGCATTGATCGCTGTCTTGCTGGCAGCGGGTTTGCTGGCAGTGGGAGCTCTATGGGCCTTCACCTCCACTTCTCCCGGGATGGACGCCGCCACCCGCGATCGTCTGTTCAAGGAAATGGTAAATTCGCGCTCCGATGAGCCGATGCTGAGGCTCCCCAGAGACTGGCATGCCTGTGTGGAAGGCGTGGCTCGTCTGGCGGATGAAGACGTCTCGCGGATCGAATGCGATATGTGGACCGCACAAGGGGTCACATCCACGCTGGTCGCGCTCAGGCAAGGCGACGCCTTCGTGCCGGTGGTCGAATCGCGCCTCGAAGTTGCCAGCGACGATGGGCGCTACGTGGTCGATGTCGTGGGTGGCCCCGGAGGGGAGCCTTTTCTCGTCCGGCGAGGGACGACCGACGAATTTTTCGATCGACTCAAGGATACAGGGCTTACCCCGAACATCTGGGGCGACATGCGTGTCTCGCCCTATCGCCATCTGATGGGTCGTGGCTTCACCATCGCTTCGGTCGGCTACTGGGGCACCAACATACGCACGCTGCAGGCACCCGACGAAATCGAGATGGCGTTCGCCGACGTGGCGGCCGCAGTGGATTTCTACCGTGATCAAGCGGGCGCGGAACCGGCTCTGGTTACGAACAGTCTCGGCAATCACATTGCGCTCGGCGCGCTCGGGCGGAAAAGGCTGGAGCGAATGAACGTCCTCGCCGTCGTGCCTGTGATGGCCGGGTTGCAGCATCACTTACGCAGGGCTCGCCTAGAAAGCGCCGAGGACCGCGCGCAGGCGGAGGCGAAGGGAGAACCCTTTGGCGAGTGGAAGACCTTCAATATCTACGCGCAATCCGCTTCCGGAATCGCGTTCGACCATTCGCAGATGCTCTCGCTACACGATTACGTGCCGCGATATGTCGGATCGCATGATCTTGCTTTCGGCGAACTTCGCCCTCGCGGCGCATGTTCGCGGATCGTGCTCGGCAACAAGGACCCGCGAACCCGCGACTACCTGGCCGCCCGGCCGAGCCGCACAAAGCGCCTCATCGTTCTGAACGCCGATCACGATCTGGCAAAGGACGATCCGCAGAGCGTGCGGGCGATCTTCGCAGACTTCGCGAAGTGCCTGGCCGGGCAGAATTCCTGACTGGCCGCGGCGCTTACTTCTTCGCCCGTTCGATCGCTTCTACCACGATCTGCTTGGCTTCCGCCGCGTCGCCCCAGGCGCCCACGCGGACCCACTTTTCGGCTTCCAGATCCTTGTAGTGGGTAAAGAAGTGCTCGATCTGCTGGAAGATGATGCTCGGCAGGTCCTTGGTTTCGCCGACGTCCGAATAATACGGGAAGGTCGTGTCGACCGGCACGCAGATCAGTTTCTCGTCGCCGCCATGCTCGTCTTCGAGGTTGAGCACGCCGATCGGGCGCGCGCGCACCACGCAGCCTGCGATGAACGGGCTGCGTGCGATCACCAGCGCGTCGAGCGGGTCGCCATCAGGCGACAGCGTGTGCGGTACGAAGCCGTAGTTCGCCGGATAGCGCATCGGCGTGTGCAGGATGCGGTCGACGAACAGGGCGCCCGATTCCTTGTCGAATTCGTACTTCACCGGCTCGCCGCCGGTCGGCACTTCGATGATAACGTTGAGGCTTTCGGGCGGATTGTCGCCCGTCGGGATCATGTCGATGCGCATTTTTACTCTCGCTGCGTCTGGCCGTCGGCAGGGAGGTCAGGGCGCCCCGGCCATCGGACTGGAAAAATCTGCCCGCGACCTAGGCGAGACGCCGGGATGCCGCAACGCGTTTTGTGCGCTGCGAAAGGGCCCGGAGATATTTCGAGCCGTCAGCCGTCAGCCGTCAGCCGTCAGCCGTCGGTGCGCGGTTGCAGGAACCGATCGAGCCCGTTCTCGCCCTCGCCGATCGGTTCGAGCCACGGATAGCGAAGCCCGCCGTGGTAATCGATCTCGACCGTGCGGTAGGTGTTGCCGCGCTTGACCAGCAGTTCGATCGGTTCGGCGCTGTCCTTCGCGGCGGTGATCGCCTCTTCGATCACCTCGCCCGAATAGGCCACGCCGCCCACCGCGACGATGGTATTGCCATTGACGATCCCTGCATCGAAGGCCGGGCCGTCCCACAGCGTGCCGCGCACCGCGCCATCGCGGCCGAGGTTGACGCCGAGCGAGTAGAACAGGTTGAGAGAGCCCGAATTGCCCATCCGGCCCTTGTCGTAACTGTTGGGCTCATCCTTCCACACCAGCTTGTAGCCGCCCATTTCGAGCCCGCGCAGCGGGGCGGGCTGGTTTGGTTCGAGGAGGCGGGTGGTGAGGAAATCGGCCCAGTCGTGCGGATAGACGCCGTTCAGCGTCTCCACGATCTCGTCGAAATCATAGGTCAGCTGGCCCCAGTCTCCATCGTTTACCCCGAAGAAGGCCCTGGCGAAATCGTCCAGCCCCTTCTTGCCCCTGGTGCCCTGGCGGATGATCTGGTCCGCCTCGATCCACACCAGCGCGCCTTCGACGTAATAGTCTTCGCTGCGGGAGAGCGAGGAAAAAGGGATCGGGCGGCGCGAGTTGATGATCGGGTCGTTGGTCGTATCGGCGACCGAGCGATAGGTGCGGCCCGGCTGCCCTTCGGCATAATTGGCCGCATAGACGGCGAAGGCATCGAGGAAGGTCTGCTTGGTCTGCAACCCGCTGCGCGCGGAAAGCACCCAGCCCCAAAGCTGGGTTTGGCCCTCGTAAAGCCACAGCAGCGAATCCTGCATCGGGGTGCGGTAATCGGGCGTCCAGAGGTCTTCAGGGCGACGATATTTGCCGTTCCAGCTATGGACCAGTTCGTGGGCGACCACGTTGCGGCTCCATTCCATGCCTTCCCAGTCGGTCAGCGCGGTCGGTTCGTACTGGTTCTCGGCCGAGCGCTGGTGCTCCAGCCCGATCCCGCCCATCCGGTCGGTCAGCGCGAGCAGAATGTCGTAATGGTCGAAATGACGCGCGCCGAACAGCGCATCGGCCTCGTCGACGAGGCGATTGAAGGTCGCGAGGTTCTCGGGCTCGATGTCGAGATACTTGGGCTTGTCCGCCACCGCGTCGAGCCACACGTTCTCGCCCACTTCCCAGCGGTCCGCATATTTGCCCGCGAAGATCGGCGAATCGACCAGCGTTCCGTAATCGACCGTCTGCCAGCTGACCGTGTCCGCCTTGCGGGACTTGCCATCCAGCGCGGTGAACACCTGCCAACCCTCGGGCACGCTCACCGTCGGCTTCACCGCGATCCGGCGCACGTAGTGCCCGGCGGGGTAGAAGCTCATCTTCTCCCACTGCAGGTTGAGCATTTCCTGCGTCATCGTGATCCGCCCCTCGCCGCCGGTGATCGGCGAGGTGTGAACGAACTGCGCGGTTACCGCCTCGGCCCCCTCGGGCAGCGCGACGATCAGCTCGTACACGTCGAGCGGGTTGCGCTTCCATTCCAGCACCTTGCCGCCTGCGGTAAAGCGGATGCCGCTGATCAGGTTGATCGGCCCGCGCGCGGCGTGGTTGCCGGGCAGCCATTCGGGAAACAGCAGGTGCAGCTCGCGCATGTCGGCGGTGACCGGAATGGTCTGCGTTACGCGGTACACGCCGCGCGCCGTGTCGGTCGCGTCGATATCCAGCGCGATCGTACCGCCCGGCCAGGGCGTGTCGGCGGGCAGGGGCGTCGCGTCCGCGAGCTGCTGCTGCACCGGCGCGTTATTGCCTGCGGGGCGGATCTCGCTTTGTGCGAGGGCGGGCGCCGCGAACATGAGGGGGAGGAGGACGGCGCTGAGAAAGAGGTGCTTCATGGCCGCTTCATGCGACGAACGGCGTGCCCGTGCAATAATGTATCCCGCTTTCGTTTGGGCAGCGCGCACGCTAAGCGCTCGCCCATCATGGCAAAGACGAAGACACCGCAGGCAATCCGCGGCACGCAGGACATTTTCGGACCCGAGGCGGAAAGCTTCGCCTTCGTGGTCGAAACCTTCGAACGGGTGCGCAAGCTCTACCGCTTCCGCCGCGCGGAAATGCCCGTGTTCGAAAAGACGGAAGTGTTCGCCCGCTCGATCGGCGAGACGACCGATATCGTCTCCAAGGAGATGTATTCTTTCGAGGATCGCGGCGGGGAATCGCTCACCCTGCGGCCCGAGTTCACCGCCGGCATCGCGCGCGCGTATCTGACGAACGGCTGGCAACAGCACGCGCCGGTCAAGCTGGCGACGCACGGCCCGCTGTTCCGGTACGAGCGCCCGCAGAAGGGCCGCTACCGCCAGTTCCACCAGATCGACGCCGAGATCATCGGTGCGGCGGAACCGCAGGCCGATGTCGATCTGCTGGCAATGGCCGACCAGGTGATCCGCGAGCTGGGGATCGAGGGCGTAACGCTGCACCTCAACACCTTGGGCGATGGCGACAGCCGCGAGGCATGGCGCGCGGCGCTGGTCGAGCACTTCCGCAGCGTGAAGGACGAGCTGAGCGAGGAATCGCAGGAGCGGCTGGAGAAGAACCCGCTGCGGATTCTGGATTCCAAGGACCGTCGCGACCAGCGCTTCGTGGCCGATGCGCCGAAGATCGACGACTTCCTCACCGACGAGGCGCGTGGCTTTTTCGATGCCGTGACCAGCGGACTGGATGCGGCGGGCGTGAAATGGGTGCGCGCAGAGAGTCTGGTGCGTGGGCTCGACTACTACCGTCACACCGCCTTCGAGTTCATTCCCGACGAGGGCTCTGCCGCAGCCGACGCGCTGGGGTCGCAGAGCACGATCCTTGGAGGTGGCCGCTATGACGGATTGATCGAAAGCTTGGGCGGACCTGCGACTCCTGCCGTCGGCTGGGCTGCTGGAATCGAGCGGCTGGCGATGCTGGTGGGGGAGAAGGAAGCGAACGCGGCCGATGTGATGGTCGTTGCGGAATCCAATGACGTGATTCCTAAAGCCATTTGGGCACTGGCCCGCTTTCGCGAACTCGGGTTCTCTGCAGATCTGATCGCGAGTGGATCGCCCAAAAAGCGGTTCGACAAGGCCGTGAAGACGCCTGCCTCGGCGATCGTGAGCCTGCGTGACGGAGCCGAGGGAACGACCTCCAATTTCCGGGGCGACAACCCGCGCGCGACAGAGGTGCAGGCAGCATGGGATGCGATGCAGCACGACCTGTAGGTTTGCGTCACCCCGAACGTGTTTCGGGGTCCAGTCCTCCTCCCGCCGCAGGCTTGCAGATGGGAAGCTGGATGCTGAAACGAGTTCAGCATGACGTTGAATCTAACTGCCGTCACTTCCAATCTCGTCGCCCCGGACTTGATCCGGGGCAGGGCTTTCTTCTGAGGGTTGGGTAGCGCCGCACATTTCCTACCGCGCCCTTCCCACGCTAATGCGCCTTGCATGACCGCCAACGCACCCGACATTCGCCTGCCGAAATAGCCACTCAACAAGGGCCCCACTTTTTCGCCCCTGAACACTGTGTCAGGTGTGTCAGGCCCGCACTGGAAACCCGCTTTGACCATCCCTCCCGAACGCCTCGACCAGATCGCCAACCGCTTCGCAGAGATCGAGGCGCGCATGGCCTCGGGCCAGCTGGAGGGGGAGGAATTCGTCCAGGCGAGCCGCGACTATGCCGAGCTGGAGCCGGTCGCGAAGCTGGCGCTGGAGCTGAAGGCCGCGCGTGAGGAAGTCGCGGGGCTGGAGGAGATGCTCTCCGACCCCGAGATGCGCAGCATGGCCGAGGAGGAGCTGGAGGCGCTCAACCAGCGCATTCCCGAGCTCGAACAGCAGCTTGCCGTCGCGATGCTTCCGCGCGATTCCGCCGATGCCAAGCCCGCGATGCTCGAAATCCGCGCGGGCACGGGCGGTGACGAGGCGGCGCTGTTCGCGGGAGACCTCTATCGCATGTACGAACGCTTCGCGGGCGAGCAGGGCTGGAAGGTCGAGCCGGTCAGCATGAGCGCGTCCGAAGTTGGCGGCTTCAAGGAAATCGTCGCCAATGTCACGGGCACCGGCGTGTTCGCCAAGCTCAAGTTCGAAAGCGGCGTCCACCGCGTCCAGCGCGTGCCCGAGACCGAGAGCGGCGGCCGCATCCACACGAGCGCGGCGACCGTCGCAGTGCTGCCCGAGCCGGACGAGGTCGACGTGCAGATCGACCCGGGCGACCTCAAGATCGACACCTATCGCGCGTCCGGTGCGGGCGGGCAGCACGTCAACACGACCGATTCGGCGATCCGCATCACGCACGAGCCGACCGGGCTGGTGGTGACCTGCCAGGACGGGCGCAGCCAGCACAAGAACCGCGAAAAGGCGATGCAGGTGCTGCGCGCGCGGCTCTACGAACAGCAGCGCGAGGCGACGCAGGGGGCGGAGGCCGAGGCGCGCAAGGCGATGGTCGGTTCGGGCGATCGCTCCGAACGCATCCGCACCTACAATTACCCCCAGGGCCGCGTGACCGACCACCGGATCGGCCTGACGCTGCAGAAGCTCCCCCAGATCATTGCCGGACCAGGGCTGGGCGAACTGATCGACGCGCTGATCGCCGAGGACGAAGCCAAGCGGCTCGCGGCGATGAATGAGTAGCGACGCTGCCCAAACGGTGGGGGAGGCGATTCGCGATGCGGCGCGCCAGCTCGAGGTCGAATGGGGGCGCATCGATGCCGAACTGCTGATGGCGCATGCGCTGGGCGTATCGCGCTCGGCCATGCTGCTGCACCATATGCGGGGCCCCGTCCCCGATGGCTTCGCGCCGCTGCTCGCCCGGCGGCTGGCGAGTGAGCCGGTCGCTTACATCATCGGCAGCGCGCAGTTCTATGGGCTGGACCTGCAGGTGACGCCCGCAGTGCTGATCCCGCGCGGAGACAGCGAGACACTGATCGAGGCGGCGCGCGCGCATTTCGCGGATCGCGAAGCGCCGTCGCGCATCCTCGACCTTGGCACCGGGTCGGGTGCGCTACTGCTCGCGGCGCTCTCGCTGTGGCCGGAGGCGGAGGGGATCGGCCTCGATGCCTCGATGCCCGCGCTGCGGGTGGCGCAGTGCAATGCCAGCAAGCTGGGCGTGGCCGAGCGCACCCGCTTCCTGCGCCGCAGCTGGCGCAAGGACGGCTGGCGGCGCGACCTGGGCACGTTCGATCTGGTTTTGTGCAATCCGCCCTATGTCGAGCAGAACGCCGATCTCGATCCCTGTGTGCGCGATCACGAGCCTGCGTCCGCGCTGTTTGCGGGGCCGGAAGGCCTCGACGATTATCGGATTCTGCTGCCCCGCATCGGCGATCTGTTAACAAACCAAGGCGTCGCCATCTTCGAAATCGGCGCGACGCAGCAGGATGCGGTCGGCGACATCGCACGAATTCAGGGCTTTTTGCCTGTGTTTCGTAACGATCTTGCCAAAAGGCCACGCGCAATGATTGTTTCGCAAAGCCGTTGACAAGGGGTTGGCAAAGCGCCGGGCAACCGGTAAGCCTCGTCAAGACCCGGCAAGAAATGGACGGTTTCTCGCGGGGGTCACGATCCGAAATCTGCGATGGGACCGGGCCTTTTCAAGGGCCTGCGATCTGCAAGAGATCGAAGATCATGCTTAGGGACAGGTGGGCCGCGGACCCAGCATAGCTGCGACGCCGCATCTATTGGCCCGACCACGCGGGAAGAGTATTCCTTGAACAACAATAGCAATCGTAACAACAACCGGCGGCGCGGCCGCAGCAATCGTAACCAGGGTGGCGGTGGCAACAGCGCCAACCGGATCGATAGCCGCGCGCGGGGCAATGCGCCCCAGCTGCTCGACAAGTACAAGAAGCTGGCGCAGGACGCCCAGCACAATGGCGACCGCGTGCAGACGGAATACTATCTGCAATTCGCGGACCATTACTTTCGGGTGATCGCGGACAACAAGGCCCGCCAGGACGAGCAGCGCGGCAAGCGCGACAACAACGACCGCGGGACGTCCAACGACGATTCCTCGGACGACGATGACGATCAGAACCGTGGTGATCAAAATCGGGGCAGCGACAATCGCGGCAACGACAGCCGCGGTAACGACAACCGGTGCGATGATGATCGCCGCAAGTCCAAGCCCAAGCGCGCCAGCCGCGGCGAAAAGCAGCGCGGACGCGACCGCGAGAATTCCGACTCCGAAGATTCCTCGGATGAGGGCGACCGGAACGACGGCGACGAGAAGTTCGAATCCGACGAGAACCCCTTCGTGCGCAAGCGCAAGGCCCCGCAGAAGCGAGCCAGCTCGCGCAAGCGGGCCGACGCGGGCGACAATGAGGAAGGCGAGATCGACGCGACCGTTCTGCCGCCCGCGATCGCGGCGGCAACCGGTAGCGATGACGCCGATGGCGGCGATGAAAAGCCCAAGCCTGCCAAGCCGCGTCGTCGCGCCCGCAAGTCGAGCGATGACGACGGAGACGAGGCGCTGAGCGCGGTCGGCTGACCCCGCTCGAGCCTCTCATCACGCTCATGGGCATGCGGCTGGCGCTGGGTAGGGCGAGCAGCGGAGACGCCAGGTGCTGAACCGGGCTCTGCGGCACCCCCGTATCGTTATCGCCGTACTCGGGGCGATTGCCGCGCTTGGCTTTCCGCCGATCCATCTGTGGCCCATCGCATTGCTCGCCTTCGGTGCGGGCGCGATTCTGATCCGGTTCAGCGGATCGGTCCGCAGCGCGTTCTTTCGTGGCTGGCTGTTCGGCCTCACCCACTTCACCGCGACCAATCTGTGGATCGCAACCGCCTTTACCCATCAGGATCAGATGCCGGCCGTACTCGGCTGGCTCGCGGTGCCACTGCTTTCGGCCTATCTCGCGCTGTACCCTGCGCTCGCCTTTGCCGCCGCCTATCGGTTGGCGAGGGGGCGGAGCACGCTGGTCTATGCGCTGGCTCTGGGGGGCACGTGGATCCTGACCGAGTGGCTGCGGGCGAGCCTTTTCACCGGCTATGCCTGGGGACCGTTCAGCCTCGCCTTGCTCGGCCCGTTCGATCGAGTCGGGCTGGCCGCGCTGCTGCCTGTCACCGGAACCTACGCGCTATCGGGGCTGGCGGCGGTGCTGTGCGTCGCGCTGCTGGATCAGTTGCTTCGGCGCGAATGGGTCACGCTCGGGATTGCTTCGGTTCTGCTGATTGCCGCCATGTACTGGCCTGCTGGCAAGGGCCCCGAAGGCACGCTGGCCTACACGCTGGTCCAGCCCGATCTGAATCAGGACGCGCTCAACGATGCGCGCCAATACGAACCCAGCTTCCTGACCCTTGCCGCGCTATCGGTGAGGCCGGAGGACCGCGACGCGCGCAGGCTGGTGCTCTGGCCGGAGGGGGTGCTGCCCGACTACCTGCGAGAAGGCTATCCGCAGCGCTATTACTCCGCGACGACCGCCGGGCGCGACCCGGCTTTTGCGCGCCAACGGATCGCGCGCGTGATCGGGGAGAACAGCGTGCTGCTGACCGGCACGATGGACCTCGAGATCGAAGGCGATCGCGCCGTCGCGGCCTATAATGTCGTCTCCGTGCTCGATGACGAGGGCAAAATCGTCGAAGGCTATCGCAAGGCCCATCTGGTGCCCTACGGCGAATATCTGCCGTTCCGCGATTGGCTCGAGCCGATCGGGCTTTCCCGGCTGGTCGCGGGCACGATCGATTTCATTCCGGGCCCCGGCCCGCAGACGCTCGACCTTGGCGAATATGGCCAAGCGGGCGTCCAGATCTGCTACGAAATCATCTTCTCGGGCCAGGTCGTCGACCGGGGCAATCGCCCCGACTATATCGTCAATCCGTCGATCGATGGCTGGTTCGGGCCGAGCGGCCCGCCGCAGCATCTCGCCCAGGCTCGCATGCGTGCGATCGAGGAAGGCCTGCCCGTGCTCCGCTCGACCACTACCGGCATCAGCGGCGTGATCGATGCGCGCGGGGTCGTGCGCCAGCATCTCGGACTGGGCGAGCAGGCGCGGCTGGAAGGCTTGGTTCCCCCGGCCGCCTCGCCCACATTGTTCGCGCTGATGGGCAACTGGCTGGCACTCGTCTGGGCGCTGGTGCTTCTCGGCTGCTCTCTGGTTGTCAAGCGGCGGAGCGCGCACTAGGGCGCTACATAGAGACATAAAGAACTCTTTATATCGAGGTAACAGCCCCATGCGCAGCAGCTACATTTTCACGTCCGAGAGCGTTTCCGAAGGCCATCCGGACAAGGTTTCAGACCAGATTTCCGATGCCATCGTCGATCTGATGCTCAGCAAGGACCCCGAAGCGCGGATCGCGTGCGAAACGATGACCACCACCCAGCGCGTGGTCCTTGCGGGCGAGATTCGCTGCGCACCGATGTACGACAACGGCGAATGGAAGCCGGGTGCTGCCGAGGAGATCGAAAAGGCGGTGCGCGATACGATCAAGGAAATCGGTTACGAACAGAGCGGCTTCCATTGGGAAACGCTGACCTTCGAAAATCACCTGCATGGCCAGTCCAGCGAAATCGCGCAGGGCGTGGACGCGGGCACCGACGGTTCGAACAAGGATGAAGGCGCGGGCGATCAGGGCATCATGTTCGGCTATGCCTGCAACGAGACGCCGGACCTCATGCCCGCGACGCTCGATTACAGCCACAAGATCCTCCAGCGGCTGGCCGATGACCGCAAGTCGGGCGCTGCGCCCTTCCTCGAGCCCGATGCCAAGAGCCAGGTCACGCTGCGCTACGAGAACGGCAAGCCGGTGAAGGCGATCGCCATCGTCGTCTCGACGCAGCATGCGCCGGGCTATCACGAAGGCGACAAGGAAGCCGAACTGAAGGCTTACGTGAAGAAGGCCGTGGGCGAGGTGATGCCCGACGGGCTTATCGACGGCGACACCGTGTGGCACATCAACCCGACCGGCGCGTTCGAGATCGGCGGGCCCGACGGCGACGCCGGGCTTACGGGGCGCAAGATCATCGTCGACACCTATGGCGGTGCTGCGCCCCACGGCGGCGGCGCCTTCAGCGGCAAGGACCCGACCAAGGTCGACCGCTCGGCTGCATACATCACCCGCTATCTGGCCAAGAACGTGGTTGCCGCCGGCCTCGCAACGCATTGCACGATCCAGCTGTCCTACGCGATCGGCGTGTCCGAACCGCTGTCGGTCTATGTCGACCTGCACGGCACCGGCACCGTCTCCGAAGAGGCGCTGGAAGACGCGATTCGCGGGATGACCAAGCTGGGCGGCCTGACCCCGCGCGGCATTCGCACCCATCTCGGCCTCAACAAGCCGATCTATCGCCAGAGCGCGGCCTATGGCCACTTCGGCCGGATCGCGGCAGGCGATGCTTTCCCGTGGGAGCGGACCGACCTGGTCGACGATCTCAAGGCTGCCGTCGGCAAATAAGCCGAGCGCGTTGCCGACATGACCGGCGCCGGCACTGCGTTGACCGCATCGGGGGTGCCGGCCTCTTCGCATTCCGAGCGCATCGTCGCGCTCGATGCCCTGCGCGGCATCGCGGTGGCGGGCATCGCGCTGATGAACGTCTATATCTACGCGCTGCCGGCGGCCGCCTATTTCAACCCGGTGGCTGCGGGCAACGAGAGTGTGCCCGACTGGCTGGTCTGGGGGCTGAGCTTCGTGCTGGTCGAGGACAAGTTCCGCAGCCTGTTCGCCATGTTGTTCGGCGCCGGGGTGGCGATCCTGATCGAGCGGGCGCAGGGCGCGGGCGAGGGGCGGCCGGTCCGCGACCACATCGCGCGCATGCTGGTGCTGTTCGCGATCGGCGCGGCGCACGCGATCCTGCTCGCCAACAACGACGTGCTGCGCCTTTACGCCATGGCGGGGCTCTTCCTGCCGCTGTTCCTCTGGCTGAGCGCGCGCGACCTGCTGCTCGCAGGGGCCGTGCTGATGGCGCTGCATGTGATGGGCGGGACGCTGATGGCTTTCCTGTGGCTCACCGCCGATCCCGGCACACCCTCGGCGGTGCTGCCCGCGCAGGCCTTCGGCTCCGATCCGGTGGCGCTCGATTACGCGCAGGTGATGGGGACCGAGGATTTCGGCGAGCGGATGGCACGGCGCCTCTCCGGCTTTTTCGCCGCGCTTGGGACGCAGGTGCCCGGGATTCCCTCGACGCTCGGCACGATGCTGATCGGGGCCGGGCTGTGGCGTAACGGCCTGCTACAGGGGCGCTGGGATCGGGGGCGGTCTTTCGCCCTGGCGGCGCGGTTGGCTTCGATCGCTCTGCCCGTGCTGTGCATGCTCATGATGCTGGATGCATGGGCGGATTTCGCGGGCGCGATGGTCGGCCCCGTCTCGCTCTTCTGGTCGCTGCCCTTCGACCTGATGCTGGCGGTTGCCTACGCGGCGACGATTATAGCGGTGTTCTCGGGCCGCGAGAGCGCGCTGCGCACCCGTCTCGCCGCAGCCGGACGGCTGTCGCTGACCAACTACCTGCTCACCAGCCTCGTCTTCGCGCTGATCTTCTACAACTGGGGGATAGGCCTCTACGGCAGCTTATCGCGGAGCGCGGCCTTCGCACTCGCGTTCGTTCCGATCGCGCTGATGATGCTGTGGTCGCCGCTTTGGCTCGCGCGCTTCCGGCAGGGCCCGTTCGAATGGCTATGGCGCGGGATCGCGCGCGGGCGGTTCGGTCCGATCCTGCGCTAGTCGTCCTGCCCGAGCTTGGGCGAAGGCTCGCCCAGAGCCAGCTCGGCATCGGAGAATTTGAACGGGCTGCGCAGGCCGGTGAGCCCATCGGCCATCGGGAAGGTCATCCCGCGCGCCTGCACCTGCGGTTCCTCGAACACCTCGGACACCTCGTAGATCGGTCCGGCGGGCACACCCGCCTCGCGGCAGTGACGAAGCAGCGTCTCGCGATCCCACTGCGCGGTCTCGGCGGCGATGATCCCGTCGATCTCGGCGCGGTTGGCGATCCGCGCCTCGTTGGTGGCGAAGCGTTCGTCGTCAAGCAGGTCGTGCCTCTCGAACACCTCGAGGAGCTTGCGGAAGAGGCGGTCGTTTGCGGGCGAAAGCACCACCGGCCCGTCCTTGGTCGGGAACACGCCATAGGCGCTGACCTGTGCATGCATATTGCCCATGCGGGCCGGATTCTGCCCGGTCGTGAAGAAGCTCTGCGCCTGATGCGCGAGGAGCGCCACCGAGCAGTCGTAAAGCGCCATGTCGATATGCTGGCCCTTGCCCGTCCGCTGCCGCATCGCGAGCGCGGCTTGGATGGCGATGGTCGAATAGAGGCCGCAGAACAGGTCGCTGATCGACATGCCGTGCTTCATCGGCTCGCCCTCGGGCTCCCCGGTCAGCGCCATGAACCCGCTCATCGCCTGGATCACGAAGTCGTAGCCTGGCTCGTTGCGGCGGGGGCCGTCCTGTCCGAAGCCGGTGATTGAGCAATAGACGAGGCCGGGATTGGCATAGGCCAGGCTTTCGTAGTCGAGCATGAATTTTGCCAGCTTCCCCGGCAGGAAATTCTCGATCACGACGTCGGCCTGCCCCGCGAGGTCCGTCACATTTGCGAGATCCTCAACATTCCTGAAATCGGCGGTAATCCCACGCTTGCCGCGATTGCAGCCGTGGTAATAGGCCGCTTCGCGGGCCCCATCCTCGCGCTCGACAAAGGGCGGGCCCCATTGCCGCGTTCCGTCACCCTCGGGCGCTTCGACCTTGATTACGTCCGCGCCCAGATCCGCCAGCGTCTGCCCGGCGAAGGGCCCGGCGAGGATGCGCGCGAGTTCGAGCACCTTGAGGCCAGCCAGCGGTGCGTCCGGGTTGCGGGGTTTGTCGAGCCACATGGGTGCCTCGCTGGGCCAGCGGGGTGCCGAGGTCAAGCCGGGCTGGTCACATCGCCCGGTCGAGGAAGCGCACGCTGCGATCCAGCACCGGGGCCTTGCCGCGGAATGGTTTCGACAGCGCCATGACCACGTTCTCGTGGCTCAGCCCCTCGTAATTCTCCGCCTCGACCGGCGCACCCACTTCGCGCAGCTTCGCTGCCAGATTCTCCGTATTGTAGGGGCGAACCACGGTGTCTGCGCTCGATGTGATCAGCAGCATGGGCGGCGCATCGGCCCGCGCCCACGCTATCGGCTGTGTGTCTCGCGGTTCGGGCCATTGCGACATCGCGTCGATCGAACGCTTCTTGTCGAAGGGGTAGAAGTCATAGGGCCCCGAAAGCCCGACCACCGCCTTCACCGCGTCCGGCCGGAGCCCGGCGGCGCGCAACCAGCGCGGATCGAGCGCGAGGGTCACTGCCGTATGCGCTCCGGCGGAATGCCCCGCCAGCGCGATCCGGTTTGGGTCGCCGCCCAGTTCCGCAATGTTCTTGCGGGTCCAGTCAACCGCTTCCGCACCATCCTCGATGAAGGCAGGGAAGCGCACCTCGGGCACTTTGCGGTAATCGGGAATGACAACGACGAACCCCTGCGATGCGAAGGCCCGCCCGGCAAAAGCGTAGGCATCGCGGTCGCCCTTCACCCAGCCGCCGCCGTGGAAGAAGACGACCACCGGGCGCAGTTGCTCGCTATCCTGCGCAGGCGCCCAAACATCGAGCATCTGGCCGTGATCGCCAAAGGCGACACCGGACGCGACGCGCTCCGTGCCCTTTCCGCCTCCGGCGAGGCCGTCCACCATCGAAAGCAGCTTGGGCGGCGAGGTGAAGGCGACTGTCAGGCCGATCGCCAGGACAAGCAGAATCAGCGCGACGACAATCGCGCGGATCATCACGCCGTCTCCAGGGCCACCTCGTACTTGGCGCTCGTGCTGTTCGCGATGTCCTCTTCGGTCACACCCGGCGCCAGTTCGATCAGGCGGAAGGCGCTGTCGTGATCGGGCCGCTGGAACACACCCAGATTGGTGATGATCATGTCGACCACGTTGGTGCCGGTCAGCGGCAGCGAGCATTCGGGGATGAACTTGGGGTCGCCGTGCTTTGAGGTGTGGTCCATCACCACGATGATCTTCTTGACGCCCGCGACCAGATCCATCGCGCCGCCCATGCCCTTGATCATCTTGCCGGGTATCATCCAGTTGGCGATGTCGCCGTTCTCACCCACTTCCATCGCACCGAGCACGGTCAGGTCGATATGCCCGCCGCGGATCATGCCGAAGCTGGTCGCGCTGTCGAAATAGGCGCTGTGAGCCAGTTCGCTGATCGTCTGCTTGCCCGCGTTGATCAGGTCGGCGTCTTCCTCGCCCTCCACCGGGAAAGGACCGATACCGAGCATGCCGTTCTCGCTCTGCAGCGTCACATGCATGCCTTCGGGGATGTGGTTGGCGACCAGCGTGGGGATGCCGATGCCGAGGTTGACGTAATAACCATCCTGCAGCTCGCGCGCCGCTCGGGCGGCCATCTGGTCGCGGCTCCAGCCTGTCGTTTCGTCGGTCATGAATTCAGCCTTCTTCGGGTGAGGATGTCGTGGTGAGGGGGGCGGGCGCCACGAACCACGCCTCGCCGTAAAGTTCGTCGAACGGGAGCGCAGCATCCGGATCCTTGAGGTAGGAATAGAGCTCGTCGAAATCGCGCTTTTCGTCACCCAGAATGGCGACGATGCAATAGTCTGCGGCAGCATCCGCGCGGCGGGTCGCCTTGGTTTCCTGCTCGTAGCGAACGAGATAAAGCTCGTCATTGCCCAGCGTGTCGAGCCCGCTGCGCAGTAGCGCCCGGCGTACCGATCCGGCGCGCACAGCGGTATGGCGCGAGAGCCAGAGCACCGCGACCTCTTGCGCCCGCAGTGCAGCGAGCACGCGGGTCAGCGGCTCGGGTGCGGTCACGCTCTCGCCCAGCGGGGCGGCGTCTTCTCCGGGATCGAGATCGACCAGCACCGCGGTCTGGGCGAAGGCGCACTCGGCTCGCTCGGGCGTCATTGCGCCCGGATCGGCGAGGATGGCGGACTTGCGCTTCTCTTCGGTGAAAGGGTCGGCCTGGGCAATCGCCGTGACCTTGGCAAAAAGCGCCGAAAAAGTGCGCTCTTCCTCGGTGGTCGGCCCCGCCGGGCCGCGCATCTCGGGCAAGGGCGCGACACTGGCTGCATCCGCCGATGCAAGCGCTACCGCTTCGGTCTCGGTGCCCGCCGCGATTTCGGAACCGGTCTCGTCGCGATTGTCGGACTCTTCGCCGCTCGCACCTTCGGCAACCGGACTCTCTTCCGCATCGTTTGCCGCTGCCTTGCTCGCTTCCGGCTTATCGTCCTTCAGCGACTGCCTGCCCATCGCAAGACCCGCTGCGATCGGCACTGCGGCGGCGACGCAGCCGGACAGGCCGGGCGTGGCGGCGAGCAGGAGGAGGGGAACGAAAAGGCGTTTCATTGCGATGTGCCCAGAGCGCCGGGGTGGTCAGGCGGCTTCGCGTACGGTGCGGAATTCGATCTTCTTGTCGTACGGCGCGCCCACGATCATCCGCTGAACGAACACGCCGGGCAGGTGGATGCAGTCCGGGTCGAGCGATCCGGCTGGCACGATCTCCTCTACCTCGACCACGCACACCTTGCCGCAGGTCGCGGCGGGCACGTTGAAATTGCGCGCGGTCTTGCGGAACACGATATTGCCGGTTTCATCGGCCTTCCAGGCTTTGACGATCGAGAGGTCCGCGAAGATACCATTTTCGAGGATGTAGTCCTGCGGGCCTTCGCCGGCGTCGAACTGCTTGACCTCTTTGCCTTCGGCCACCTGCGTGCCGACACCGGTCCTGGTGTAGAAGCCCGGAATTCCGGCGCCGCCCGCGCGCATGCGCTCTGCCAGCGTCCCTTGCGGGCAGAACTCCACCTCGAGCTCGCCTGCGAGAAACTGGCGTTCGAACTCCTTGTTCTCGCCGACGTAGGAGCTGATCATCTTCTTCACCTGCTTGGTCCGCAGCAGCTTGCCGATGCCTTCATTGTCGATTCCGGCATTATTGCTGGCGAAGGTGAGGCCGGTGACGCCGCTGTCGCGAATCGCGTCGAGCAGGCGTTCCGGGATGCCGCACAGGCCGAAGCCTCCGCTGGCGATCAGCATATCGTCCTTGAGTACGCCTTCCAGAGCGGCTGCGGCATCGGGGAAGAGTTTCTGCATGGGTCTCCGTCAGGGTCGAAAGTGGGAGGATCAGGGGGATGTTTAGGGGCTCGGCGCTGACTTGTCATCCCGAACGACCGCCGCAAATTGCTGCACTGCAATAGGGCGGGATCGCTGTGACAAGCTTGTCAACGTCGATATTCCGCCATTCTAGTCGCGTTGCAAAAAACTCAACTACGAATGTCTATTTCGCACTTGCGAAGAATCACGTGTTGCGCCACAACAATGGGGCCTTTCAGGCATCCTCTCCCAAACTTTATACCCGGCTGGTTCGCCAGCCGGGTTTTTTCTTGTCCGCGCCGGACGCAAGCCGCGCCGTCGGACCCATGCGCGCGCTCGTCCATTCCCTAAGCGCCACTTTCATAAATCGCTGGCTGACCTATCTAGGCCGCCACGTTCTGTGTCCGAGGCATTCGGACGCGAAAGCCGGGAGAGCATACACACATGGCCGACAGCGAAACCGCCACGCAAGACAAGACCGTCCGCCTGCAGGTGGCCGCCGCCCGGCAGGAAGAGAGCGGCCGCGGCGTCGCCCGCCTGCCGCGCAGCGCGATGCAGGCGCTCGGTGTGACCGAAGGCGATGTCGTGCAGCTTTCGGGCAAACGCGCCACCGCTGCCATCGCGATGGCTGCCTATGACGAGGATCAGGCGCTCTCGGTCGTGCGTCTCGATGGTCTCCAGCGCGCCAATGCGGAGGTTGGCTCGGGCGAGCATGTGAAGATCGAAACGGCGCAGTCGCGCCCCGCGACTCGCGTGGTCTTCGCGCCCGCCAGCCGCGAGATGCGGTTGCAGGGTCCCACGCAGGCGCTCAAGCGCAACTTCTTCCGCAAGCCGATCGTCAGTGGCGATCTGGTCGCCACGACCGGCCAGCAGCCGGTCCAGAACATGCCGCCGGAAGTCCAGCGCATGTTCAATGCGCCCGCCTATGCGCTGACGCAAATACGCCTGCGCGTCATCAGCACCGCGCCCAAGGGCATCGTCCACATCGACGAGAGCACCGAGATCGAGCTGCGCGCCAATTTCGAAGAACCCGCCGCGGGCCGCTCGGTCGTCAATTACGACGATGTCGGCGGCATCTCGGAGACGATCCAGCAACTGCGCGAAATGGTCGAGCTGCCGCTGCGCTATCCCGAGCTGTTCACGCGCCTCGGCGTCGATCCGCCCAAGGGCGTGCTGCTGCACGGCCCGCCGGGAACGGGCAAGACGCGCCTGGCGCAGGCTGTCGCAAATGAAAGCGATGCCGAATTCTTTGCCATCAACGGGCCCGAGATCATGGGCTCTGGCTATGGCGAATCGGAAAAGCGCCTGCGCGAAGTGTTCGACAACGCGAACCAGAACGCGCCCGCGATCATCTTCATCGACGAGATCGATTCGATCGCCCCCAAGCGCGACAGCGTGCCCGGCGAGGCGGAGAAGCGGCTGGTCGCCCAGCTCCTGACTTTGATGGACGGGCTCGAATCGCGCGCCAACATTGTCGTCATAGCAGCCACCAACCGTCCCGATGCGATCGACGAAGCGCTGCGGCGCCCAGGCCGCTTCGACCGCGAGATCGTGATCGGTGTGCCCGACGAGAACGGCCGGCGCGAAATCCTTGCCATCCACACCCGCGGCATGCCGCTGGGCGAGGGCGTGGATCTGAAGGAACTGGCCAAGGTCACGCACGGCTTCGTCGGCGCCGATATCGCGGCGCTTGCGCGCGAGGCCGCGATCGATGCGGTGCGCCGGATCATGCCGCAGATCGATCTCGACGCGCAGACGATCCCGACCGAAGTGCTCGAAAACCTGCATGTCGGGCGCGACGATTTCCTCTCGGCGCTCAAACGCATCCAGCCTTCCGCGATGCGCGAAGTCATGGTGCAGGTGCCCGATGTCGGCTGGGACGATCTGGGCGGGATCGACGACGCCATCGAAAAGCTGAAGGAAGGCATCGAACTGCCGATCAGGAACCGCGAGGCGTTCCATCGCCTCGGCATCCGGGCCGCCAAGGGCTTCCTGCTCTATGGGCCGCCGGGCACCGGCAAGACGCTGCTGGCCAAGGCCGTCGCCAAGGAAGCGGATGCGAACTTCATCTCGATGAAGTCGTCCGATCTGCTGTCCAAGTGGTACGGCGAGAGCGAACAGCAGATCGCCAAGATGTTTCGCCGTGCGCGCGCGGTTTCGCCGTGCGTCATCTTCATCGACGAGATCGACAGCCTCGTGCCCGCGCGCGGTTCCGGCAGCATGGAACCGCAGGTGACGGGCAGGGTGGTCAATACGATCCTTGCCGAGATGGACGGGCTGGAAGAACTTCAGTCGGTGGTCGTGATCGGTGCGACCAACCGTCCGACGCTGGTCGACCCCGCCTTGCTGCGCCCCGGGCGTTTCGACGAGCTGGTTTACGTCGGCACGCCCGACGCCAAGGGGCGCGAGCAGATCCTTGGCATTCACACCGGCAATATGCCGCTGGCGGACGATGTCAGCCTGGCGAAAGTTGCGGGCGAGACCGAGCGATTTACCGGCGCCGATTTGGAAGACGTCGTGCGGCGTGCAGGCCTCGTCGCTTTGCGCCGGGCGGGCGCGGACGTGCAGCAGGTCATCATGGCCGACTTCACCGAAGCCCTGAAGGACAGCCGCGCCTCGGTCACGCCCAAGATGGAACAGGAATACAAGAAGATGCGCGGCGAGCTTAAAAAGCGCGCGGCAGAACCCATGCCGATCGGCTTCATCACCGAAGGCATGGTTTCATCCACGCGCGACAGCAAGCACGGCGGCGAATAGGCGAAAGCTCAGGCCCCGCGCTCGTTCGCGGCTTCGACTTCCAGCCGGTGGCGGATCAACGCCACCGGCTGGTTCTCGCGCAGCCATTGGAGCATGTGCTCGCGCACAGCGCAGCGCAGATCCCACAGATCGCCGATGCTCGCAGCGGTCATGGAAAGACGCAGCGCGATGCTTTCCGGGTGGGCATCGACCACCAGGGCTGCGGCATCGCGATGATCCCACAGAGGATGTTCGTTTAGAAAATCGAGAAATGCCTGCCGGATCGGCGGCACATCGGCAATCGGATCGAGATTGAGCATCACGGTTCCGGTCAGCTGATCGCCCGAACGCGACCAGTTCTCGAAGCTTTCCTCGAAGAACTTGCCTGTCGGCACGACCAGCACCCGCTCGTCCCACACCCGAACCACCACGAAGGTCATTCGGATTTCCTCGACCCGGCCGGTCTCGCCGTCGACCTTGACCATGTCACCGATCCGAATCGGCTCGGTCAGCGCCATCTGGATGCCAGCGATCAGCGATTTGAGCGCAGGCTGGGCGGCAGCGCCGATCGCCAGTGCGGCAAGGCCAGCCGAGGCCATGAGAGTGACGCCGACCTGCCGCACGCCGGGGATGCTCAGCAGCACGAGCGCAAGCGTGATGACGACAATCAGGCTGGAGGTGGTCCGGCGGAAAATCTCGATCCGGGTTTTGCGGCTGCGCATGTGGATCGGGTCGAGCCGGGTTTCCATCCGGCGCTCGTGCGCGATGGCTGCGCCCTTCACGAAAGCGAGCGCCAGCCAGCCGAAAATCAGCGGCGCGAGGAAATCCGAGATCGCGTCCCACACCGGCTCGACCATCGGCAGCCGTTCCGCCGCTGCCGAGATCGCGATGGCTACCGCGAGCCAGCGCGACGGCGCGCGTACGGCCTCGAAGATCGGCTCGCCGTATCTTGCCGGGCCATGGCCGCTGGCCCGGCGAAGCAGGCCGAAGGCGAGGCGGTGAATGGCGAGTGAGATCGCAACCGCCAACCCGATCAGCGCAGCGGCGACCAGCACCCTGTCGGGCGACACCGCCCATTGCGTGGGGTCGAATAGGTTCGTGATCGAAGAGAGCGTCATCGCCAGTCGATTATGAGGGGCAGAGCCCCGTATCAAGCTCGGACGGTCAAGCCTTGAGTGGCTTCGGGTTTGCGGGGAAGGCAATGCTGACGGTGACCCCGCGCGGGCCGAAGGTGCGCTCTATCTCGCCGCCGAGCTGGCGGGCCGCGCCGGTCATCATCGTGCTGCCGAAGCCCCCGCCACCCTGTTGGCGCGCACGGTCATCGTCGGCGCCATGCCGACTCTGCAATTCTTCGGACGTCTCTTCTTGCCATTCGAGATGCAGCAGATCGTCCTGCTTGCGCCAGCGGACGGTCAGCAGGCCGTGCGCTTGCCAGCAGCCGTATTTGACGGCGTTGGTGGCCAGCTCGTGCAGCACGAGGCCCAGCGGGGTGACCTGGATCCGGTCGATCGTCACGTCGTCGCCATCCAGTTCCAGCCGCTTCTCTTCCGATACATGCGGTTGGACCGTCGCTTCGACCAGCGCGCGCACCGATGCTCCGCCCTGTCGGTTGAGCCGGTCCGCTGCCGTGCCCGTCCCCTGCGTCACCTCATGCGCAGTCAGCAGCGCGCGGATGCGCGATGCGATCCCGTCGCGGTAGGAATTGACGTCCGCCGCTTCGCGCGCGCTCATCTGGACGATGGCGAGCACCATCGCGAAGAGGTTCTTGACCCGGTGGTTGAGTTCCTGCGCGAGCAGGTCGGCGCGGTCGCGCTCTCTCTCCAGCTCGCGGGCCTGCGCGGCCTCGGTCTCCGCTTGCGCGGTGCGGGCGACAAGCACCGCACCAAGGATGATGGCGCCGATCAGCAGCAGCAGGAGGACGCCGAGCAGCGGCACGATACGCTGCTCGGCTGCCTGCGCCCGCGCGCTCTGCTGCTCCTGCAGCTGGCCCTCGATCTCGGCGAGGGCGTCTATGGCACCGGTCAGCCGTTGCATGGCATCGTAACCGTCGCCCATCAGGATGCGCCGCCGTGCATCGCGGAGCCGGCCGGCCTCGAGCTGCCCGATCGTCTGGTCGAGTTCGCCGAACTTGTCGTCGAGGGCGCTCACGATTTCGCCGTAGTGCGCCAGCTGTTCCTCGGTGGCGCCTTCGTCCAGCGCTGCGGAAAGGTCGTCGAGTCCGGCGGCGGCATTGGCACGCGAGGTCCGGTAAGGTTCGAGGTAGCGCTGGTCGAGCGTGATGAAATAGCCACGCTGCGCGCTTTCGGACGATAGCGCCGCACGTTCGATCCGATCGAGCACGCGCAGGATATCGTCCGCCCGCTCAACCTGGATGCGCTCCGCGCGCTCGGCCGCTCCGGTCGACAGAAGCAGGGCAATGGCGCCGAGGATCGCGCCCGCCATCGCGCCCAACACCAGCCAGTTGAACCACCGGCGGATGAATACGCGAAACGGAGCCGGCGTGAGCGAGGGCTCGGAAGATCGGGGAGCGGCTGGGCTCAATGCGCGTCGTCCCAGCTGAGCCCGGTGCCGATGTCGATCCCCAGCGGTACGGTGAGTTCGACGGCAGGTGTCGCCGCTTCGGCCATCACCTGCTCAATCACGGGCTTCGCATCATCAACCAAGCCTTCGGGCAGTTCGAACACCAGTTCGTCATGCACCTGTAAAAGCATGCGCACGCCATCGGGTGCGCCGGGTTGCAGGCCGGCATCGGCCAGTGCGGGGCCCATGCGCGCCATCGCCCGCTTGATGATATCGGCGCTGGTGCCCTGGATCGGCGCGTTGATGGCGGCGCGCTCGCTTCCCTGCCGTTCGGCCTGGTTCTTGGAATTGATCCGCGGGAACCACGTTTTGCGCCCGAAGAGCGTTTCGGAATAGCCGCGCTCGCGCACCGTCTCCAGCGTGGAAACGATGTAGCGCTGGATGCCCGGGAAGCGCGCGAAATAGGTGTCGATCAGGTCCTGGGCCTCCTCGGCCTCGATTCCCAGCCGACCGGCGAGCCCCCAGCGCGAGATGCCGTAGAGGATCGCGAAGTTGATGGTCTTGGCACGAGCGCGCGTGTCGCGGTCGACCTCGCCGAACATTTCGCGGGCCGTACGATTGTGAATGTCCTCGCCCGCCGCGAAGGCTTCGCGCAAGGGCTCCACGTTCGCCATGTGCGCCGCGAGCCGCAGCTCGATCTGCGAATAGTCGGCGGCGAGCAGGACATTGCCCGGCTCCGCGACGAAGGCCTGGCGGATTTCGCGGCCGATTTCGGTCCGGATCGGGATGTTCTGCAGGTTCGGATCGGTCGAACTCAACCGCCCGGTCTGCGCCCCCGTGAGGCTGTAGCTGGTATGCACGCGCCCGGTGTTCGGGTTGATCGCCTGCTGCAGGGCGTCGGTATAGGTCGACTTGAGCTTCGCCAGCTGGCGCCATTCGAGCACCTTGGTCGCGATCGGCGCGCCCTGTGCGTCGAGCTTTTCGAGCACCGACTGGTCGGTCGAATATTGCCCGCTCTTGCCTCGCTTGCCGCCCTTATAGCCCATCTTCTCGAACAGGATTTCGCCCAGCTGCTTGGGGCTGCCGACCGCGAACTCCTGCCCTGCGATCTCGTGAATTTCGCCTTCCAGCCGCGCGATCTCGGTCGCGAAGCGTTCCGACAGGCCGACGAGGCGGTCGCGATCGACCCGGATGCCGTGCCGTTCCATCCCGGCCACCACCGGGATCAGCGGGCGGTCGACGCGTTCGTAAACGCGCGTGCCGCCTTCCACCGCGAGCCGCGGCTTGAGGTGCCGGTACAGCCGCAACGTCACGTCTGCGTCTTCGGCGGCATATTCGGTCGCGCGATCCAGCGGCACCTGGCCGAAGGGGATCGCCTTCTTTCCCGTGCCGCACATTTCCTTGAAGGTGAGGCAAGTATGGCCGAGGTGGCGCTGTGCCAGTTCGTCCATGCCGTGGCCGCCGCCGATCCCGTCCTGCGAGCGCCCGGCATCGAGCGCGAAACTGACGATCATCGTATCGTCGATCGGCGCGATCGCTATGTCGTGGCGGGCGAGCACGTTCAGATCGTACTTGATGTTCTGGCCGACCTTGAGAACCGCATCGCTCTCCAGCAGCGGCTTCAACTTCTCCAGCGCCGTGGCGAGCGGGATCTGCTCGGGGCGCTGCGCAAACATATCGTCCCCGCCTGCGTCCGACGTATAATGCGCGAGAGGGATGTAGCAGGCCTCGTTCGGCCCCACCGCGAGACTGATGCCGACAAGCTCCGCCTGCATCGCATCCAGAGCGCTGGTTTCGGTATCGACCGCGACGAGACGGGCCTTGAAGGCCCTCTCGATCCACGCATCGAGCGCCTCGACGCTCTGCACGCATTCGTAGGTGCTTCGATCGACATCCGGCATGTCGGGCAGCGGCTGGCGATTGCCCTGCGGGGCGTGGCCCTCGCCTTCGTTCTGCGGCTTGGCAGGATGGAGCTGGGTGCTCGGGCCGGGCCCGCCATTGCCGCCTTCCAGCCGCCGCATCAGGCTGGTAAAGCCATGTTCGCTCAGGAACGCGGTAAGCGGTTCGGGCGGGATTGTCGCGATCTTCATGTCCTCGATCGCGATCGGTAGCGGGCAGTCTTCCTTCAGCGTAACCAGCACCCGGCTGAGCTCGGCGTCGCCGCGATGTTCGAGCAGGCGTTCCTTCAGCTTGCTCTTCTTCATGTCGGTCGCCGAATCGAGCGCGGCAGTCAGCGATCCGTGATCCTGGATCAGCTTGCTGGCGGTCTTGGGCCCGACACCGAAGATACCCGGAATATTATCGACCGAATCGCCCATCAGCGCGAGCACGTCGCCCACCAGCTCGGGCGGGACGCCGAATTTTTCGCGCACTTCTTCCGGCCCGATCCGCGCGCTCTTCATCGTGTCGAGCATGTCGATCGTGCCGCCTTGCTCGCTGGTCCCGATCAACTGCATCAAGTCCTTGTCGGACGAGACGATGGTCACATCCCACCCTTGCCTGGCGGCGGTGCGGGCATAGGAGGCGATCATATCGTCCGCCTCGACGTCGGGCTCTTCGATCAGCGGCAGGCTGAACGCCCGGGTGGCGTGGCGGATCAGCGGGAATTGCGGGACCAGATCCTCGGGCGGGGCGGGGCGGTTGGCCTTGTATTGATCGTAGATTTCGTTGCGAAAACTCTTGCTCGACTTGTCGAGCACCACCGCGAGATGCGTCGGCCCGTCCGCCTTGTCCAAATCCTCTGCCAGCTTCCACAGCATCGTGGTGTAGCCATAGACCGCGCCCACGGGCGTGCCCTCGGGATTGGTCAGCGGTGGCAGCCGATGGTAGGCCCGGAAAATATAGGCGGAGCCATCGACGAGATAGAGGTGCTGCTTGTCGGCCATGGCCCCTGCTAGCAGTGCCCCGGTGGCCCGTCAGCCTCGTTATCCGCATAAAAAAGGCGGTAAAAAGGCAAAATCATGGTCTTTGCCTCAATTGAGGCTTGCCATGCCACATTCTTGCCATTATCTACGAATCAGAAGCCGCCGAATGGATGGGGTTTCAGCCAGTCGCGGCAATCCGCGACAGGACAAATTTGAAGAAGGACCAACATTATGCGTAAGATCGTTCTGGCCTCGGCCATCGCCGTTTCGGCTCTCGGCCTCGCCGCTTGCTCGGAAAGCACCGAAGACGCAGCCGGCGACACCGTCGACAGCGCCGCAGCCGACACCGAAGCGAACCTCGACGCCGTCGGCGAAGAGCTCGACGAAACCGCTGCCGACGTCGATGCGGCTGCTGACGAAGCCGCTGCGGAAGCTGAAGAAGCGACCACCGAAGCGGAAGCCGAAATCGAAAACGAATCCGAAACCGAAGCCGCCAACGACTAAGGCGCGCTTCCTTCGGGAAAAAAAGAAGGGCGGGGCCTCGCGGCTCCGCCCTTTCTTTATGTGTCCGACCTGCGGGCTTCGCCTGAAGCGATCAAGCCGGAAGGCCTATCGCCCGCCCGAGCCGTAATTGGCCGTTGCCCAGACGCGCCCGTCGCTCGGCGTGCGCTGGCCGAACCCGCGATACAGCGCACTGGTGATCGATGCGATCCGCTCATCGCGCAGGCGGCGAGCCTGCAATTTCTCAGCGCGGCTGCCGTTCTCGACCGCCATCGACGCACTCTGCCCGGTAACGTAAATCGCTGCGGCGATCGGGCGACCGTCGGGCGTATAGAAGATGCCGATATCGCTCGCCGTACGGCTGAGCGTGCCGGTCTTGTGCGCGAGATTGGCGGTCATCGGCAGGGCCGAAGTCATCCGACGTTTGCCCGTCACGGTTTCCGACATCGCGTTCATCAGCACCTGGCGCGAATAGGGGCTTAGCCATTCGCCCCGATAGATGCCCGCCAGAAGCTTGCCCATTGCGCGCGGCGAAGCGCTGTCCTTGAGGTCGATTTCGGATGCGGGGTCGATCCGGCCGTCTTCACGCACCAGCGCCGCGATATTGCGGGTCAGCTGGAAATCGTAAATTCCGGCACTGCGCATCCAGGCATTGACCGCCTGCGGTCCGCCAACCGCATTGAGCAGCGCATCGGTGCAATCGTTGCAGCTGCGGCTGATCATGAGATCGAGATGCTCACGCGCGGAGATATATTTGCCGCGGCCCGGCAGCTCGAACTCGCTCGTGAGGCTCCAGCGGCCTTCGTCCACTCCGGCAAGAAAGGTGGCGGCGATCGCCACCTTGCTGGTGCTGGCCATGGGAAAACGCTGATCGGCAAGGACGCCGATCTCCTGCCCGGTCGTAAGGTCGATGGCGTACACGCCGATTCGGCCCATCGACCCATCGGCCAGAACGGCGACCTGCCGTTCGAACGGAGAGTCGTAAACCGCTTCGAAGGTCTGGGGTGCGCGGACATCGGTCCCGAACGTATTGTCGAACTGCGCTTCCAGCGAAACCTGCTGCGCAGCAGCCGGTGCGAGGGGGAGCGCGGCGGCAGCCAGCGCGATTGCGAATGTCGACCCGAGTTTCTTCAGCATGACCCCGTCCGTAGCTTGCGACCTATGTGCCCAGCATTAATGCCCAGCCTTAACAACGCCTCAAGCATAATTTTAGCCTTGCGCAGGATTGGCACGACCGGTGCTGCCAATCCTGCGACAAGTCGAGAAACCTCGTGCGAGATCAGGTTTCTGCAATCACCTTTGCGATGCGATCGAGCGGTTCGCCGGTCATCGTCTTGTCGATTTCGCCGACCAGCGCCTTCTCGAGTTCGCTATGATAATGGCGCCGCATTTCACCCAGCGTCTTGGGATCGGCGACCACCATCAGCTGCTTCAGGTGGCCCGATACGGCTTTCGCGTTGAGCCATTCGGCGACGGCCGCGCCATGCGCCAGTTCATTCAGGTCCGTTGCGCCGGTGCGCTGGCTCACATCGTCCTGATGGCGCACGCCCGCGCTGAAATTGCTGGGATCGAGATCGGGTTGTTCGACCATCTCCAACGCCGGCTCGAACGGCTTTCCGGTGTTGGTGAGCAGCATAAAGCGATTTCCGTCCACGACGGCGACATGGGCATTGTGCGGTAGTTTCATCAGGCTCTTCTCCTTTATTGGACCAACACACGGCAACGCGATTTGTTGCGTCGGATGCGTCAGAATTCGGCTCTTTCGATCCTCGGCAAAAAAGCTAAGCTTCCGCACAAACAGGAGAACCCGCATGACGATCCGCACCTTTGCCGCTGCCGCCAGCCTGCTGACGCTTGCCTCGACCCTGGCGAGCCCCCTCGCCGCGCAGGATGCACCGATCATCCAGCCCGGCGCGCCGGGCAAGGAGAACCGGACATTGAAGGCAGAAGATGCGACCAAGCTGGCCGCGACCACCTTCACGCCAGCGGATGCGCGTTTCATGCAGATGATGATCCCGCATCACGCGCAGGCGACCGAAATGGCAGAGCTGGTGGAAGACCGCACCAGCAACGAAGACATTATCGCCATCGCCGGGCGGATCAATGCGGGCCAGGCCGACGAGATCGCCTTCATGCGCGACTGGCTTTCCGCTCGCGGGCAGCCTGCCAAGATGATGCACATGGGCGGGATGAGCCATGAAGAGCATATGGCCGCAATGGGGATGGCCAGCCCTGAACAGATGGCGCGGCTCGCCTCGCTGAAAGGCACCGAATTCGATGCCCTGTTCCTCCAACTGATGATCCCCCATCATCGCGGCGCGATCGACATGGTCGACGATCTGTTGAACCAGCCGGGCACGGCGTACGACCCTGTGATGTTCGAATTCGTCAATGATATCCGGGTCGAACAGCAGGGCGAGATCGAGCGTATGAACGCGATCGCCGCAGGCCTCTCGACCGATCCGCGCGCCAATCTCGCGCCCGGTTTCCGCGATGCGGGCGAGGCGATCAGCAACCTGCGCCTGGTCACCGCGATGCCCAAGCCCACCGGCTTCTTCGACCCCGCCAATCCGGCACAACTGCAGCCCCGGATCGAGGACGAAGAGGATGAGCCGAGCGATGATGTCGACGCGCAGGAAGAGCCAGAGCTGGTCGCAGCCACAACGCCCGACCCGCGCGATGCCGATGACGAGGAAAGCGAAGACCGTTTCGGCCAGCGCGGATCGCTGCTCAGCTTTGCCAATACCGATATGG
>Ga0208934_1000092_pt1 | contig 76033 bp, 69 predicted proteins | sample MalvirDeepMed_s2_FD_184243 | JGI IMG/M metagenome (GOLD analysis project Ga0208934, IMG submission 184243) | Marine viral communities from the Global Malaspina Expedition - Malaspina viral metaG DeepMed_s2 (SPAdes) (version 2) | ecosystem: Environmental > Aquatic > Marine > Oceanic | place... | reverse complement strand
CCGCAGACCAGCGCGCGCGCCTCCGCGAGGCAGGCGTGCAGGCCGCTCGCGCTGGTCTGCGGCGCGTCGTGATCGGGTTCGGGTGTGCGAAATCCTGCCAACGGATCGAAGACGCCGGCAAAGACCTCGTCATCCGTACCGTCGGCTGCGAAGCCGACTTCGGCTTCGCCCGGCATATCGGATTCCTCGACAGCCAGATGCGCATCGAGCCGGGCAAAGGTCGGGGCGGGCAGAGACCGGCTCTCGTCGCCCGTTTCTTCTTCATCCGCATCGGCGCCCGGTCCGTCGGCCCAGCGGGTGATCGAAGGTGTAATCAAGACCCGCTCCGCCTTGGTCGGCAGCGAACCGTCGTCGTCCTTGTCCGGCTTGCCTTCGAGCGCCTGGTCGATCTCGAGCAGCAGCTCGTCCGTGGTCAACTGGTCGGCCACTTCCTTCCAGTTGATGACCCCGTAGATGAAGTCGATCGTCTCGTCGTCGGTCGAGAAGGGCAGCAGGATGCCGCGATAGAGAATCGTCAGCCCGGCCTCGTTGATGAATTCCGCCTCGAACCCGATCGGGGCCTCGTTGGCGAGGATCTGCATGTAGTGATCGGTGATTCGGCTCAGCAATGATCGGCTGGGCACATCGTCGAGCGTCTGGATCGGCCCGTCATGGCCGCATTCCCCGGCCAGGCGGTCTCCCAGAAAGACGATCGCCGGATTCTCCACGCCGCCCGTGAAATCGAGCAACACGCTGTTTTCGGCGAATTCAGGCAGGCTGTCGGGCTCGATATCCTCGACACTGGGGAAAGTCCGCTCTCCCAGCAGTCCGGCCCAGTAATTATAGGCGCGCACCTGCATGCGCCGCTCGTCCTGACCCACAGGGCCAGGCGGAGCGTCGTCGACGGAATAATCGCTGTCTTCGTCGCCATGATCCCACGAAGCATCGTCCTCCGCGTCGCCGGAATAGCCGAATTTACCGCGCAAGCTGTCCATCACGTCACAAAACCCTTCGATATCTAAGGGCTGTTTTGACGGTCCATGGTAAATATAGGGTTAGTGCGGGGCGCGCTGGTGAAGCACTTTTCGCCGCCCCCTTCAGCGCCCGATATAGCGCATCCGGATCGTGTGGTAGACGGGCGTACCTTCGGCCACCTTGAACGCGGCGGACGAAAAGCGCGGCGGGCCGAAGCTGGCCTTGGCATCGCGCGAGAAGCCGAAGCCTTCCTTGGGCAGGAACAGTACCGTGTCTGCCTTTCCGTTGCCGTTCTCGTCATGCAGCAGCGAGATCGCATATTCGCCCGGAGGCACATCGTTGAAGACGATCGTGACCCGCGAATTGGCACGCACCACCTGCCGCTTCGCCAGCCGGTCGTCCCCGCAATCGGGAAAGTCGCTTTCGCTCGCGGTGAGGCAGGCGAGCACCGTGCCCTTGGCAGACCGCAGATCGACCACCGTGACCACGACATCCTGTTTGGCTGCCTGTTTGACTGGCACGGTGTTGCCGAGCGCCAGCAGTGCGGCACCAGAGATGGCCAGCCTGGCGGCTAGCGCGGGAAGCTTTCCGATAATCCTCGGTCGGTTCTGCATAAGCGATCCCAAAACCTGAAATAGAGCCCGTAATTGCACTTGTAGCGTTCGTGATGGAGCTGATGATGGCTCGCGGTGATAATCCAGCCCCCGATCGGCGAACGGACCAGCCAGCGCGGGAACATCTCCCACCCCATGTGATTGGTGACCCCCATCACCGTCATCACGGCCAGAACGGTCCCCAGCATAGCGACATGGATCGGCACGAGGAAGACGAGAACGGGCACAACCACCGCACCGGAGAGTGCTTCTAACGGATGAAAGCTCATCGCGGCCCATGCGGTGGGCGGGCGACTGGCGTGGTGGACGGCGTGCGCGATGCGGAACGCGTGCGGCTGATGCATCCAGCGATGCGTCCAGTAGAACCACGTATCGTGCGCGAAGAGATAGATCAGCACCGACAGCGGCAGATACCACAGCGGGTAGGCGTTCCAGTCGGTGTAGATCCGCGTCCAGCCGAACCTGTCCCACCCGAAGCCGACGATCCCCGCGGGCACGCCGTAGATCGCCGCCGAGACGAGCGACCAGCCGATCTCCCGCCGGATCTGCGGGCGCAGGCCAGCGTGATAGCCGGGCCGCACGCGCGCGGTGATCGCGGCGAAGGCGCCGCTCACCGCGAGGTAGCGCAGCGCCACGATGGCAACCATCGCGAGCGTGGAGAGAATGATGGCGAGCAGCATCGACATGGCAGGGCCCCTATGCCGCAGCCGCGAAGCCGAGGCGAGCCTTCTCTTGCCCGAACCGGGCTTTCTGTTGCCTTACCAGCGGCTCAAAATCGCTCGCAGCGGTCCTAGCGTTCGCCACCGAAAGGCGCGCAATCGGGATCGCAGGCGACGGTCGCGCGGCGCATGGCCGTGCGGGCAAGCCGCTCTACCTCCACCTTGCGGCGTGCCGGGGCGAGCGCGGTGCGCGCCGCCGGGCGCAGGATCTCGGCATCGTAACCATCGGCGACGATCAGGCCGCAGCGCTCGGGCAGAAAGCCCTCCCCATCGAGGATCGTGCGGTCGAGATGCGCGCCGATGCCCCAGTAGAACTTGTCGCAATGGTCGAGATAGTCGGTCCATTTCGAATCGCCGGTCAGGTCGCTGCGCGAAACCTTGATCTCGACGATCACGACATGGCCCTTCGCATCGACCCCCATCAGGTCCGCCCGGCGGCCGCCGCGCAGCGGCATCTCGGTCACGCACCAGATATCGTTGCGCGCGAACAGCCGCATGATCCCGCGCGCGGCCTGCGAGGCATCGCAAAGCCGGTCTACCGGAGGGGTCGTATTATCGAGCAGAAAGGAAGCGTTGGCCATGGCCATGTTAGGAACAGAATGGCAACATTCTGTCAAGCATGGGGCCGTTCAACAACCCAGGGCACTCGCCGCTTCGGCCAGGACTTCCGCCCGTCCGCGCTCGTATTCTTGCCACAGCCGGGTCGCTGCGGGATGGGTGTCCGTTGCTGTGCCCTGCACGGCCAGCAGCGCGTCGAGACCGGCGCGCATCGTTGCGACCAGATCGCTCAGCGCCGAAGATGTCGCATCCAACCGGTCCGGATGCGAACGGGCGAGCAGCCCGATTCGGGCGGTGCCGTAAGGATCGTCGACCGGAGTGGGCCGCCCGGCGAGCATGGCGACAACTCGCGCCGCATCCTCGACCGCGCCCCACTGTTCGATCAGCGTGGCTTGCGCGTCGAGCGTCGGCGCCGTCCCGGTGCGTGTGTCGGCGCGCAGGGAAAAATCGCTTTGGGGGGCAAGATCGCTCATCACCCGCCAAGGCTAGTCAGGCAGGTCTTGCCAATGTCCTAACAGGCAGCGGTGCGCGAGGCGGATTTTCCCATGGCGCGGTCCGTTTCGCTTTGCTAAGCGCGCTCCTCGCGGTTCGCGCGATGCACCCGTAGCTCAGCTGGATAGAGCGCTGCCCTCCGAAGGCAGAGGCCACAGGTTCGAATCCTGTCGGGTGCGCCAAATTTAAGCCGGCCAGGAAACGTTGGGGACCAGCACACCAGAAATGGGCCGTCAGCCGACCGGCTGCCTTGAAGCACTCCGCTTGGTCATGCTGCCGCCGTTGCTGTCTCGCAACGGGAGCGCGACGGGCTATAGATGAAATCGTATGCTCACGCGGCCTAGGGCCTCGATTTCAGGCCAATGATAGCGAAGTGAGCATTGGAATAGCTGGGTGTCGCGCTCTCGAACTTTGTCACTTCCGTTGAGGGCACGATGAGAAAGGACACGCCTTCGCGACGGGCGAGAGCGACGATCTCCTCGGGTGTGGAGGCGGCTTGCAGCGCCGCCTTGCGCGACGACCAGATTGGTAGAAATGAGGGCTGCCATAGCACGGCTGCGCCCTGAGATTCTTCCCACCACACGGTGCGCCGGGAGAAGAGCGAGAAGCCATCCTCTACCCCAATGGGCAGAAACTGGGCGTCTATTGCAGTATGAACGCGTGCCCAGTCTTGCGCCTCCCGAAAGTCACGCTGCTGCTCGGTCGGGTTAGGCGCGAAATCGTGACGCACACCATTGGCGAAGCCCGCCGCGCTCATCAGCGGTACAAGCGCAATCAAGCCGGCCCTGGCGAGCGGCCGCGCGAAGGAGATCGCGCGCATCGCCGGAGCCAGCAACACAATTGCACTTCCGCTCATGATCAAAGCGAGGCCGACGACGTCGTGCCGGATGGTCCACAGCGCCAATATGGCGCCCGCTGCTGCGACGATCGAACCGACCGCGTGCCATCGCGGCTGAAAGAACAGCAAGAGCGCGCCCGCAGCAACCGCGCACACGCCTGTAACCCCGACCCATGATGACAGGGGGGCAATGGCAACCAATCCCAGGGCGGCGGCCACCAAACGCAGATGGAACGGCGCCCCTTTCGGTCTGAGCAGCGCCACGGCCGCCAGGATTGCGCACATGAGGAAGAAGGCGAGTGCGGCCTTGGCTGTCATCTCCATCGGCGGCGCAGGAAGCAGCACGGCAAGCGTGCAGGCAACCGATAGCGACAGTGCCACACCACGTGTCCGCCGATGGCGTGTCGGGACGGCCAGCGCAAAGCCGAACACGCTCACAACGGGCATTTTCAGGACGAAACCGGCAAGCGCTAGCGCTGCAGCAAAAAGGGCAAGCCCTGAGCGCGCATCATCCTCAACTCGATCGGTCCCCGCTGCGATGAACAACACCCCCGCGCCTACTGCGGCCAATAGGATCGGCACGCTCGTAAAGCGAAGCGGGTGAAGCAGCAGCAGCAGTGGGATTTCGACGATGTAGGGCATGGTTGCCGCCACGCCGAGCACTGCGGTACAGGCCAGCATCACCACCGCCAGCCGCTGCCCAGCGTCGCCGGGGACCGCCGAACGGATCGCGAGCGCCGCACTCAATAAGAGCGCAAAGCACTGCACCAGCGCCTGCGGATAATCGAGGGCATAGATGTGCCCGGCCAGAAATTCGTGAAAAAACGAGACGGGAATGGCGCCGCTGTCTTTGCCAGCCGCCAGTCCCCACACAGTGACGGGCGCGGCGATCAACAGGAAGGCAGCCGAGAATCCGAACTGCTCTCGCGTTGCGATCCGTCGCTGTGTGGCGATCAGGGCCAAACCCGCGGCACACGCGCTCCAGACAGCGATGAACAGGTTGATGTTCGCAGCCACCCCCAGCATTGCGCCCGCCAGATAGGGTCGCCCGGTCATGATCCGGACGAGGCCGAAGAGCGACAGCGCAATCGCGTATTGGGTATGGGTGGCATAAGTGACGAAAATCTCGGAATATCCGAGCGCGGTTGCGCCCCATAGTCCGTAGGCGAAACTCATGAACCCTGTGACGAATGCGGCAGGCCATACCGGCTGCCCGGCCTTGCGGATGAATGTGAAAATCGCGCTCGCCAGCAACGCATTGCCGGCAAGTTGAATGGCCACGAAGACCGTTTGAATGTTCCGCTCGTCCGTGAAACTTCGCACGCCGATCCAGAACAGGCTGATGAAGTTTGCAAAGCTCTTCGTATAGGTGTCGTGCGGCCCGTCCGCCGAGCCGGCGAAATCGAGCACCACCGGAATTTGCCAGCGATTGTTCTGTTCGGGGAAGTTGATGCCCGACAGGAAGGTGGCGCACACAGCGGCAACAATGCAGAATAACAAAGGCGCCGTCCAAGACAGCCGCCCGAGAGCTGCCCTGATCTGCCCACCTGGGCCGTTGGTTACGTCCACAAGCCTCATGCCGGACATTCCGCTTCGCTCCGCATCAGCGCAGGACGAGTGGCTCGGGGAGACCATAAAGCGCAACGACGAAAATGGCTGCCATTGCAAAGGCGACCAGGATGCTGCGCCGGTCTCTGATCGCGAACGCAACGGGATCGCCTTCGACCTCGCCACGCCGCGCCATCATCCAGGTGCGATTCATCCAGTAGATGAGGGGGAGGCAGAGCAGCCAGAGAAACTCGGGCAAAGCATAGCGTGCGGCTGTTGCGGGGTCATAGGCGAACAGCGCGAGAACCAGGATGGCCACCATTCCGGCAGCGATGCCCGACATCATCACCACATCGGCATCGCTGCCCACGTAACCGCGGCCGCTGAGCAGTCGATCCGGTGTAATCGCATCGCGCATTTCGATGTAGCGCTTGAGATAGGCGAGGCTCAGGAACAGGAATACCGAGAACAGGAGGAGCCAGAAACTCAAGGACACACTTATGGCGACACCGCCAATCCACAGTCGGATCGTGTATAGTGAGGCGAGGACGATCGCATCGCCCACCATCACCGACTTGAGGCGGAAAGAATAGGCGGTCGTAATCGCCATGTAGACGAGCAGCCAGAAGGCTAGCTGCAATCCTCCGAGCAGCCATCCCCCCCCAAGTCCGACGCCAGCCAGGAGGACAGACACACCGAGGGCAGCTGGAATGGAAAGATCTCCGTGCGCGAGCGGTCTCGTCCATTAGGTGCGGTGCGCGCGATCGGAATCGATATCGAGCAGATCGTTCAGAAGATAGATCGACGAGGCTATCACCGACATCAACACCGCGGCGCCCAGGGCCTTCAGGAAAACCGTCGGCTCAGTGAATTCTCCCGATGTGAAGGCTGGCACGAGCACCAGGCCATTCTTGGCCCACTGGTGGGGCCGTGCGGCCTTTGCCAGCGCGCGCATAAGGCCAGGCCGGGCTTTCCCGAGACGCTTGACCCGGCCGCTTGCCGGCAAATAACCAACCGACCAGCTCTGCCGCGCCTCACGCCACAGGCACTGATCGGCCTTCGAATCGCCGATATAGTCGAACGGCGCCTCCGGGCCGATCCGTTGCCGGATCGCCGCAAGTTTGACCTCGCTCTTCAGGTTGGTGCGACCGCGCGTGGCTATGACGGGGCCCGGCAGGCCGAGGTGGCGCGCGATGCGCAGGATATTGCGCCGATGACTTGCGCTCGCGAGAATAACCGAACGGCCATCCTGGCGGGCCTGCTCAATGAGATCCAGCACCTCCTGGCGATAGGGAAGCTGCGCCGGATCCACTGGATCGCGCCTTGCGGCCATCGTCTTTGCGATTGCGCGACCGCTGACCAACCAGCCCAGCAGCGCGATGACTGCGAGGACACCGGATCGCGCGATGCGGACAAAGCTCTCCAGCGAGATGTCGGCGCGCGTCAGAGTGCCGTCGACATCCACAAATAGCGGCACGGCCTCGTCCGCGGCGACGGGCTGTTCATGAAGCATGGCGGCGAGATTTCCGGTCGGCGATCATCGGGCCGCAGTCACGCCGACCGTGCGACGAGCACGCAACCGACGGCGATGAGCAGGGTGCCGCCGATACGTCCGGCCGTCATACTCTCGTGGAGAACCAAGATGCCGGCGAGCATCGTCAGTACGAATCCCATACCAACGAACGGATAAGCGAGTGACAGGGGCGCGCGGCCGAGGACGAACAGCCACAGCAGAGCCCCGAGGCCATAGAGGGCAAGTCCCACAAAGATCATCGGCGACTGGAGGAAGGCGCCGATTTCGGCGCCGATCCCGCCCGCGCGATCGCCTGCGGTCGACGTGGTTCCCATCTTGAGCGCGAGTTGCGCCAGAGCCGAAAGGCTCACGCTGGCCAGGATCAAAACAAATAAGCGAACCGTCATGGAAAAGCTCTCACCCCATCGGAGGATCGCATTAACCGCGCGGCGATTAAGATAGGGTTAGGCCGCGTTAACATTGTCCGGGAGCATATTCCGGCACTCGTGGCGCCGCTGTGGCGCCCGAATCCTTGACGAACCATCGGGCCGTGCCCGCAAATCTCGCGCCTCGTAGGATTGCGGGCTACAATGAGCTCAAAGCGGAGCTATTGCCAATGTTGCACGTAGATCTCCCGCTGATCACGGTGCCCATTACTTTCATGTGGGGAGCACCATTTCCTCGACCGAGCGCTCCCCGCAATACCGCGTATCGTCCCGCCGGCAGGCGCGGCGACGATAAGGCCGCTCACCATCGCCGCGCGATGCCCGCGCGCGGCGAGAGATGCCGGTCAGAGGTAGCGCATGCGCATGACGACGTTTGTCACCCCGTTGCCGACCTTGAAGGTGGCTTTCTTCACATTCGGCTTGCCGAGGTTGAAGATGTTGATCGGCGGATCGTTCGACATCGCGGCGCCGTCGATCGTGATATCGTCCTCGTCGTTGCCGTTCTTGTCATGCCGCGCGCCGAGCGCATATTCGCCGGGCGCATCGACGGGAATGCAGAAGGTCATCGTTCCGGCCTTGGCGGGGATGTCGATCCGCTTGAGCCAGCGGCCCTTCTTCAGCCAGTCGGATTTCTTCGCGTAATAGCTGTGCAGGCGCACATTGCCGGTGCTCGACTTGATGTCGGTGATCGTCACGCGGATCGCCGGGCCCTTGCCGGCGCTGCAATTGGACAGGTTGTTGCTGATTCGCTGCTCGTACTGCGCCTGGGTGGCAACCGGGGTTGCCATCAATGCGCCCGCGACGATCCCCATCCCGAGGCGCTTGGCAGTCTTGTTGCTGATCTTCATCATGTATTGCTCATGTTCCTGTTGGCGGGCGATGCTCAAGAGCAATGCTCGGGCGCAACCCTTTTCGAAGCTCGATCATAGGTTCGGTCACTGAATTCTCGCTGAACTCGTGCTAGGCAAGGCAGTCCGCGGCGCTTTGACCGCACATTTGCGGCAGGAGTGGGGGAAAACGCGCAATTGCGTGTCTCTTTCCGATTCGCGACCCGCTAAGGAAGCAAGTCCGACCGCCCCGAGCCTTACCCCGAAGTGCATTGCACATGACCATACCGCTCATTGCCCCCTCGATCCTTTCCGCCGATTTCGCCCGGCTGGGCGAAGAGGTGCGCAGCGTCGATGCGGCCGGGGCGGACTGGATTCATATCGACGTGATGGACGGACATTTCGTCCCCAATCTCACCATCGGACCCGCCGTGGTCAAGGCGCTGCGCCCGCACAGCGACAAGCCGTTCGACGTGCACCTGATGGTCAGCCCGGTCGATCAGTGGCTGGAAGCCTTTGCCGATGCCGGCGCCGACCACATCACGATTCACCCCGAGGCGGGCCCGCACACGCATCGCACGCTCCAGACGATCCGTTCGCTGGGCAAGAAGGCGGGCGTGGTCCTCAATCCCGGCACGCCCGAAAGCGTGCTCGAATATTTGATCGAGATGGTCGACCTGGTGCTGGTGATGAGCGTCAATCCCGGTTTCGGCGGGCAGAGCTTCATCGACAGTCAGCTGCGCAAGATCGAAGCGATCCGCGCGATGATCGATGCGGCGGGGCGTGACATCTGGCTGGAGGTCGACGGCGGGGTCGACGCGCACACCGCCCCGCGCTGCGTCGCTGCCGGGGCGGATGTGCTGGTGGCGGGCTCGGCCACCTTCAAGGGCGGGCCGGGATGCTACGCCGCAAATATTGCGGGTCTGAAAGGGAAGACGGACTGATGGTCGATCCGATAGGGCATGATCCGGTTCGCGATGTCGCGGACGATTCCGGCGACACGCCCGATCGTGAAGAGCGCGCCGCGCGCCAGTTGATCATGACACTCGCCGACAAGCCCGAGCCAACCGCGCTCTCCGAAAAGGACACTGCCAACGACCTGTCCGTGCCGCTGCCAGGCAAAGATGCCGGGGCGCCCAGGCGCGAGGTCGAAGTGGTTGCGCCGTCGCGTGCGCTGGTGCCGCAGGAAATCGGCGCGCCGCGCGTCGGTCCGGGCGAGCGACTGGTGCGGATGGCCTATGCTGCGGGAATCCGCGGGCGGCTGATCACGTCGCCGCTGTCCACGCCTGCCAAGCGGCGCATGCTCGCCACGGTCACCCCGCCGCTGGAGGGCGAACGTGCGGCAGGCATGGCGCTTCGGGCAGGACATTTCCTCGTCCACGGGGTCAAACTGCCGATCGCACAGCTCGAATTCGGGCCCGGCACGCGGCAGCAGACGCCTTTGATCGAGCGGTACGTCCATTCCTATGGCTGGCTGCGCGACCTCGCCGGCTCGGGCGCGCGCCCGCAGGTCGAAGCGACCGCGCTGCGCATTCACCGCATGTGGCTCGATGCGCATCCGTTGCCGGGCAAGGGGCCTGCCTGGGACATCGAAGCGAGCGCCCGGCGGGTGCTTGCGTGGCTGGTCCATGCGCCGCTGATCCTTTCCAACAAGGCGGTTCGCGGACGCACGCTGCTGGCGCTCGACAAGACGACCCGCTGGCTCGATGCGCAGGTGGCGAAGGCGCCCGACAAGCAGGCCGAGGTGTTCGGCTGGGGCGCGCTCGTGGCAGCCGGGCTGCTGCTGCCCGAGGGCAAGCCGCGCCGTCTCTATGCCGAGGCCGGGCTGGCCCGCGCGCTGGGCGAATTCGTTGGCGAGGATGGCGGCGTGCAGTCGCGCAGTCCCATCGCGCAGATGGAAATGCTCGAACTGCTGACCGAGCTGGCCGCCTGTTATCGCGCGATGAAGATGGACCCGCCCAAGTTCGTCGGCGCGGTGACCGAACTGATCGTTCCGCCGCTGCTGGCGGTGGTGCACGGCGAAGGCGGGCTCGGCAACTGGCAGGGCGCAGGCGCGGTCTCGTCTGACCGGATCGGCGAGCTGGTCAAGGCCAGCGGTGTCCGTACCCGCCCGCTCAAGGAACCGCGCGGCTGGGGCTATCACCGCGCGAGCGCAGGCAAGACGATCCTGCAATTCGATGCCGCCCCGCCGCCGGTCGCCAAATATGCGCGGTCTGGCTGCGCCTCGACGCTGGCGTTCGAACTGTCGGCCCAGGGGCAGCGGATCATCGTCAATTGCGGCGGCGCGGCCTGGGCAGGCGGGCAGGTGCCCGCGCGGATCGAACAGGGCCTGCGGGCCACTGCCGCGCATTCGACGCTGGTGCTGGAAGATGTCAACTCGACCGCGATCCTCATCAAGGGGAAGCTGGGCGACGGGGTCGGCGAGGTCGAGGTCGACCGCCGCACCGTGGGTGGCAAGCGGGGCGGCGCAACCCGGCTGGAAGCGAGCCACGATGGCTATGCCAGCCGCTTCGGACTGACCCATCGCCGCGTGCTGATGCTGCGCGAGGATGGCACCGAGCTGGTCGGCGAAGACGTTCTGCTGCCCGCCAGCAAGCGCGGCAAACGCGGCAAGGTCGGCTATGCGATCCGTTTCCACCTCGGGGTCGGGATCATTGCGCGCCTCTCCGAAGACCGCAAGGGCGCAGGCCTCGCGCTGCCCGACGGTTCGCACTGGCAATTCCGCGTCGCAGGCGAATATACGGGCACCCTCTCGATCGAAGACAGCCTCTTCGTCGATGCGCAGGGCCGACCACAACCGATCCAGCAGCTGGTCTTGCAGGGCATGACCCCCCGCAGCGGTGGCAACTTTGCCTGGCTGTTCAAGAAGATGGGATAGTTTCTTTGACTGATATCGCGATCCGCAGGGCCCTCCTTTCCGTTTCCGACAAGGAGGGGCTGCCCCAGCTTGGCCGCGCATTGGCGGACCGGGGGGTGGAGCTGGTTTCCACCGGCGGCACGGCGCGGGCGCTGCGCGAGGCGGGGCTCGAGGTGCGCGACGTGTCCGACCTCACCGGTTTCCCGGAAATGATGGACGGGCGGGTCAAGACGCTGCACCCCAAGGTCCATGGAGGGCTGCTCGCGCTGCGCGACGATGATGCGCACGTCGCATCGATGGAAGAGCACGCGATTGCGCCGATCGATCTGGTGGTCGTCAATCTCTACCCGTTCGAAGCGACGGTTGCGAAAGGCGCCGACCGGCCCGAGATTATCGAGAACATCGATATCGGCGGGCCTTCGATGGTGCGCTCGGCCGCCAAGAACCACCAGTTCGTCACCATCGTCACCGATCCGGCGGACTACTCGACCCTTATCGAGGAGCTGGAGCAGGGCGACGGTGGTACGACCCTCGCCTTCCGCAAGCGGATGGCGGCCAAGGCCTTCGCCGCGACCGCTGCCTATGATTCGATGATCAGCCAGTGGTTCGCATTGGCAGACCAGCAGCAGCAATTCCCCGACTTCCTGGCGGTCAACGGCACGCAGCCAACCGTGCTGCGCTATGGCGAGAATCCGCACCAGCACGCGGCGCTCTACAAGCCCGTGGGCCCGCACCAGCAGGGCATCGCGCAGGCCGCGCAGCTGCAGGGCAAGGCGCTGTCCTACAACAACTACAACGATGCCGACGCGGCGCTGGAATTGTGCGCCGAATTCGCGGGCGAGCGACCGGCGGTCATCATCGTCAAGCACGCAAATCCGTGCGGCGTGGCGCAGCGCGACACGCTGATCGATGCCTGGAACGAGGCGCTGGCATGCGACTCGGTGTCGGCCTTTGGCGGCATCGTCGCGGTCAATACCGAGCTCGATGGCGAAACCGCGCGCGCGATCTGCGAGATCTTCACCGAAGTCGTCATCGCGCCGAGCGTGTCGGACGAAGCGCGCGAGGCTTTCGCCAAGAAGAAGAACCTGCGGCTGCTCACGGTCGGCGAATTGCCGGACGCGCGCCGCAACGGCCTGACGGTCAAGCCGATCACCGGCGGGCTGCTGGTCCAGAGCCGCGACAACGGCATGGTCTCGCCTGCCGATCTAAAGGTCGTGACCAAGCGCGAACCGACAAGCCAAGAGCTGAAAGACTGCCTGTTCGCCTGGACCGTTGCGCGCCACGTCAAGTCGAATGCGATCGTCTACGCCAGGGATGGCGCGACCGCCGGGATTGGTGCGGGCCAGATGAACCGGCGCGATTCCTCGCGCATCGCGGCGGTCAAGGCCGCCGAAGCTGCCGAGAAATATGGCTGGGCCGAGTCGCGAACCGTCGGCAGTGCGGTCGCCTCGGACGCCTTCTTCCCCTTCGCCGACGGCCTGCTCGCCGCTGCCGAAGCGGGCGCGAGCGCGGTCATCCAGCCCGGCGGTTCGATCCGCGATGACGAGGTGATCGCCGCCGCTAACGAGGCGGGGCTGGCGATGCTTTTCACCGGAATGCGTCACTTCCGGCACTGAGCCGCACCGCAATTGCGTTACCGATCCGGTGCGTTGCACGGATCGTCGTGTGCTTTCGCCGAATTCACCGATCCGAAAGCGGTCGCCCCCCATATCGGGGGCAAGCAAGCAATCCGCCTGGAAATACGCCCATGAAACTCTTCACCTCCGACCTCTTTCGCAACTTCGGCATCGGCTTCGGCGTCGTTGCCGTCACGCTCGTCATGACGCGCTTCGACGGCGCGCAGGCGCTTATCGGGGTCCTCCCGTGAGCAAACGAGCGACCGGTCTTCTAACGCTGATCGCTGCCGGGTCGCTCGCGCTTGCAGGATGCGGCCCCGCACTGGCGGCGGAAAATCACGTCCGCGCGCCGGTTGCGCAGGTGAAAGCGAAGGAAAGCGGCCTCAAGACCGCAGTCTTCGCGGGCGGATGCTTCTGGGGCGGCGAGGCGGTCTTCAGCCATGTCAAAGGCGTGAAGAGCGCCAAGGCCGGCTATCACGGTGGCACGAAACGGCAGGCCGACTACAAGCTCGTCTCCAGCGGCATCACCGACCATACAGAAGCGGTGAAGATCACCTATGATCCTTCGCAGATTCGTTATGACCAGCTGCTGCGCATCTTTTTCTCGGTGGTTGCCGACCCGACCCTGCGCAACCGTCAGGGGCCCGATCGCGGCGCGCATTACAACGCCGAGCTTGTCCCGCTGTCCGCCGAACAGCGCAAGGTTGCGCGCGCCTATCTCGCGCAGATGAAGCGCAGCGGAACGTGGGACAAGCCGATCGTGACCGACATCGTCCCCGCCAAGACGTTCTACGAGGCCGAGGATTACCATCAGAACTTCGCCGCGAAGAATCCCGACCACGGCTACATCGTGCGCTGGGACGCGCCCAAAGTCGCCGCGCTCAAGGAATTTTATCCCGGCGTCTACCGCGCCAGTTTCCTCAAAGACTGACGCTGGAAACCCGGCGCCCGGCGCGCTATCTTCAGCCCATGGCAACTGCACACAAGCATTCGCATCACGAACACGAAGGCGAGGCGCTGATCACCGCCGCCAAACGCTCGCTCGAGGAACAGGGGGAGCGCTGGACCGGCATGCGCGCCGAAGTGTTCGAGGAACTGGCGAAGCACTCGCGCCCCGTTTCGGCCTACGACATTGCCGAGAACCTTAGCAATCAGCGCGGCAGCCGGGTCGCGCCGAACAGCGTCTACCGCATTCTCGACATCTTCGTGCGGGGTAATCTCGCCAACCGTATCGAGAGTGCCAACGCCTTCCTCGTCAATTCGCATCCGGGGTGCCGGCACGATTGCATCTTCCTGATCTGTGACGATTGCGGCGCGGCGGACCATATCGACGACGACCGACTGACCGGCGCGCTGCGCAACGCGGGCACCGAAGCAGGCTTTGCCGAGGTACGCCCGGTGGTCGAGCTACGCGGATTGTGCGGATCCTGCGCGCGATAGAGCGGCAAGCTGCTAGCCTGACGCACTTTGTCGACAGGCGCGATTCCACGTTGTAGGACTGTTAGCCATGAATAAACGCCCTGCAACGCCGCTGCTCGACAAGGTCGATCTTCCCGCAGATCTCCGCAAGATCGACCGTGATAAACTCCGCCAGCTGGCCGACGAATTGCGCACCGAAATGATCGATGCGGTCGGCACCACCGGCGGGCATCTGGGCTCGGGCCTCGGCGTGGTCGAGCTGACCGTGGCGATCCATTACATCTTCAACACGCCCGAGGATCGTCTGATCTGGGATGTCGGCCACCAGTGCTACCCGCACAAGATCCTGACCGGGCGGCGCGACCGCATCCGCACGCTGCGGCAGGGCGGCGGCCTGTCGGGCTTCACGAAGCGGACCGAGAGCGAATACGACCCCTTCGGCGCCGCGCATTCCTCCACTTCGATCAGCGCGGGGCTGGGCTTCGCGATGGCGAACAAGCTGCAGGACAAGCCCGGCCGCGCGATCGCCGTGATTGGCGACGGCGCAATGAGCGCAGGGATGGCCTACGAGGCGATGAACAATGCCGAACAGGCGGGCAACCGGCTGGTCGTGATCCTCAACGACAACGACATGTCGATCGCGCCGCCGGTGGGCGGGCTTTCGGCATACTTGGCGCGCGTGGTTTCGAGCGGCGAATATCTCGGCCTGCGCAGCCTTGCCTCCAAGGTCGCCAAGAAGATGCACCGCCGCCTGCATTCCTCGCTCGGCAAGGCGGAGGAATTCACCCGCGGCATGGTGACCGGCGGGACCTTGTTCGAGGAGCTGGGCTTCTACTACGTCGGGCCGATCGACGGACACAATCTCGACCACCTGATCCCGGTGCTGGAGAATGTGCGCGATTCCGATCAGGGCCCGGTCCTGATCCATGTCGTGACCGAGAAGGGCAAGGGCTACAAGTTCGCCGAGGAAAGCGCGGACAAGTACCACGGCGTCTCCAAGTTCGACGTCATCACCGGCGAGCAGAAGAAGAGCAAGGGCGGCCCGCCCAACTACCAGAATGTGTTCGGCGAAACGCTCGCCAAGCTGGCCGAGACCGACGATCGCATCTGCGCGATCACCGCCGCGATGCCGGGCGGCACGGGGGTCGACAAGTTCGCCAAGGCACACCCCGAACGCAGCTTCGATGTCGGCATTGCCGAACAGCACGGTGTGACCTTTGCCGCCGGGCTCGCCGCGCAGGGCATGCGTCCTTTCGCCGCGATCTACTCGACCTTCCTCCAGCGCGCCTACGACCAGGTGGTCCACGACGTTGCGATCCAGAATCTGCCGGTGCGCTTCGCGATCGACCGTGCCGGGCTGGTCGGCGCGGACGGATGCACGCATGCGGGATCGTTCGACGTCACCTATCTGGCGACGCTGCCCAACATGGTGGTGATGGCGGCTGCCGACGAGGCGGAGCTGGCGCACATGACCTACACCGCCGCCGAGTACGACGATGGCCCGATTGCCTTCCGCTATCCGCGCGGCGCGGGCACGGGTGTCGAAATCCCGGAGAAGCTGGAAAAGCTGGAGATCGGCAAGGGCCGGATCGTCAAGGAAGGCAGCAAGGTCGCAATCCTCTCGCTCGGCACGCGGCTGGGCGAAGCGCTCGACGCGGCGGAGCAGCTGGAGGCACGCGGCCTGTCGACTACGGTGGCGGACATGCGCTTTGCCAAGCCGCTCGACACCGCATTGATCGAAAAGGCGATGCGCGAGCACGAGGTGGTGCTGACGATCGAGGAAGCCGCCATCGGCGGGCTCGGCGCGCACGTGCTCACCTACGCGAGCGATACCGGCCTCCTCGACGAAGGCCTCAAGGTGCGCACGATGCGCCTGCCCGATGTGTTCCAGGATCACGACGATCCCAAGAAGCAGTATGACGAGGCGGGGCTCAACGCGCCCGATATCCTCGACACCGTGCTCGCCGCGCTGCGGCACAATTCGGCGGGGGTCGAGGAAGCGCGGGCTTAGCGCCCTGGTTCAGTAGGGGGCGCGGCATGCGAAGATCGCCGGCGGGTTTGCCGAAAACCTGATTGTGGATCGGCTTTTTAGGCATGACGTTGCATGCGCCGGGGTAAATCGCACCGGCATCCACCTCTTCGTGCGTCGGCTTGCTACCGCGTGCCTACGCGCGTTCATGGGAACGATGCGCTTCCACGGCGGTATCCTTCTGGATGGCGGGGCAGGATCAACCGAGCGGCGATAGCAAACTTTCCAAGAGTATCGGGCTGTTCGACGTCTATGCCATAGCGACCGGCGCAATGTTCTCGTCCGGGCTGTTTCTGCTGCCCGGCATCGCTGCCGCACAGACCGGCAACTCGGTCTTTCTCGCCTACATGGTTGCAGGTCTGCTGATCCTGCCTGCGATGTATTGCATGGCAGAGCTGTCCACCGCCATGCCGCGTTCGGGCGGCACCTACTTTTTCCTCGACCGCAGCATGGGCCCCCTGATGGGCACGGTCGGCGGGCTCGGATCGTGGATCGCGGTGGTGTTCAAAAGCGCCTTCGCGCTTGTCGGCATGGGCGCTTACCTTGGACTCTATGTCGATCTTCCGGTCACTTGGACGGCGATCGGGCTGACGATCGTGTTCGGCATCATCAACATCGTGGGCGCCAAGGAAACGACGATGCTGCAGCGCATCTTCGTGTCGACGCTGGTGGTGATCCTGACCGCCTTCGTCATCACCGCCTTCGCCCGCCTCGGCGTGGCAGACATCCTCGAGCCCGATCCGTCCTACGGCGCTTTCTTCTCCGACGGGTTCGGCGGCTTCTTCGCGACCATCGGCCTCGTCTTCGTGTCCTATGCCGGCCTCACCAAGGTCGCGAGTGTGGCGGAAGAGGTCGAGAACCCGGACCGCAACATTCCGCTCGGCATGACGCTCTCGCTGTTGACCGCGACCATCATCTACACGCTGGGCACGCTGGTAATGGTCGCCGCGCTGCCGCCCGACGATCTCTTCGGCAGCCTCACCCCGGTGGCCGATGCGGGCGAGCGGTTCCTCGGCTTCGTGCCCTACGATCTGGGCGTCACGCTGATCGTCGTCGCCGCCGTCGCCGCCTTCGCCTCCACCGGCAATGCCGGGATCATGTCGGCTTCGCGCTATCCCTTTGCCATGGCGAAGGACAGGCTGCTGCCCGACAGGCTGAGCAATGTCGGCAAGAGCGGCACGCCGACCCTCGCGATCATCGTGACGGTGATCGCGATGGTGCTGGTGCTGGCCATCTTCGATGTTCAGTCGGTCGCCAAGCTGGCCAGTGCGTTTCAGCTCCTGCTGTTCGGGCTGGTGTGCGTGGCGGTGGTGGTCATGCGCGAGAGCCGGATCGACACCTATCGCCCCGGCTTCAAGACCCCGCTCTATCCGTGGGTGCCGATCGCCGGCTTCCTGATCGCCTTCTGGCTCATCATAGAAATGGGCGCGCTGCCGATCCTCTTCACGATCGCGCTGGCCGTCGTCTGCGGGCTCTATTACCAGTTCTACGCCTACAAGCGGGTCAAGCGCCGGGGCGCGATCTATCACGTCCACCGCCAGCTGGGACACAGCATTTACGAGGGCATCGAGGACGAGCTTGCCTCGATCGTGCACGAGCGGACCGAGCCTTCGAACCTCAAGTACGAAGCGGTGATCGCGCGATCGGCACTGATGGATCGCCCCACCGGTCGTTACGACCGCGGAAGCCTGATCGAAGAAATGGTCGCGATGGGCCAGGAACGCTTCGGCCTCGACAAGGACTTCATTGAAGGGGTCTTCAAGGGCGAGCGGATGGAGGTGCATGCGATCCGTCCGCAGATGTACCTTGCCTACAAGACCCTGGCCGAGGCCGAGCAATCGGAGCTGTTCATCTTCCGCTTCGGCGAAGAGGCCGTGGTCGACATCCTCGGCGCGGAGAACGTGCACACGCTGATGTACATGGTGATGCCGCAAGAGCCTGCGGGCCTCGACCTGCGGGTGGTCGGCCACCTTGCCGAAATGGCGCAAGCCGAGGACTTCGAAAAACGCTGGCTGGCTGCCCGGAACGAGCAGGAGATCAACCGGGTGCTGATGCGCGACGATCACTATCTGCACCAGCCGATTGGCGAAATCCCCGCGCTCGCACAGGCGGCGGGCAAGCGCCTCGATGCGATCGAGCTGCCCGGCAGCTGCCAGATCGTGATGGTCGAGCGTGACACAAGTGCCATCCTCTCTCGCCCCGACCTCGTGCTGCAAACGGGCGACCGCGTCTCGATTCTCGGCGAACCCGAGGATCTGCGCGCGCTGTTCGAAGATCGCGTCGATACCGGGCCGGAATGAACGTCTCCTGCTCGACCTGAATGGTGTGGCGCGGTAGCCTCGTGCCATGTCACTGATCGAACTTGCCCGCAGCAGCCACATCGCAACCCTCACCCTCAATCGCCCCGAGAGCATGAATGCACTCGGCCAGGCGGGTGACGGGGACGCATTTGTCGAGGCTTGCAGTTCGATCAATGAGGACCCGAGCATCCGCTGCGCGATCCTGACCGGCGCGGGCCGCGCCTTCAGTGCGGGCGGCGACGTCAAGGCGATGCAGAACCGGACGGGCAACTTCGCCGGATCGCCCGCCGACATCGCCGACGGATATCGCAACAATATCCACCGCATGCTGCGGGCGCTGTATCATTTGCGCATGCCGCTGATCGCCGCGATCAACGGGCCTGCCATCGGCCTTGGCTGCGATCTTGCCTGTCTGGCCGACATGCGCATCGCGAGCAATTCAGCAAGATTCGGCGTCACCTTCCTCAAGCTGGGCCTCGTGCCTGGCGATGGCGGGACATGGCTGCTGCCGCGCGTGATCGGCGATGCGCGCGCGGCGGAGCTGTTCTTTACCGGCGATGTGATCGACGCGGCCACTGCCCAGGATTGGGGCCTCGTCAGTCGCGTAGTCGAGCCCGGTGCGCTGATGGACGAGGCTCGGGCGCTCGCCACAAAGGTGTCTGCCATGCCTCCGGCTGCGCTGCGCCAGACCAAGATGATGCTGCGGCAGGGACAACGGCTGAGCTATGATGGCGCGCTCGAACTTGCGGCGAGCACACAGGGCCTCATGCACCATACCGCCGACCATGAAGAAGGCGTCGCCGCGCTGATTGAGAAACGCCCGGCCCACTTCACGGGCGGGTAGCGGGGCGCTTTCGCCCGACCGCGTGGCTACACGAGAGCGGTCAGACCCAGCGCCACACGCCTGCTTCCATGGCGTGGAGCCATGTTGCGCCCAGCCAGATCACGATGCCACCGATCCACGGGATCGCGCCCGCAGCAAACAGGTGGCCGAGGCGCGGCCAATAGCTCGTATTCGCTTCCCATGTCTTCCAGGCATCGCCCATCAGCACCTCCTTCTTGCGGTCCTGCAGGTGCGCGCCGACCAGCGCGAGCGTGCCGATGGCGAGTCCAACCACCACGGTCCGCGCGGTGGGTGCGGCGATCAGGTGCGATAATGCCCACAGCGCAAAGCCCCACATCATCGGGTGTCGCGTGACCTTGAAGACGCCGGCCGGCTCCTTTTGCGCGGCCTGCTCGGCGCCGGGTGCTGGCAGCGCGGGGTTGCCGATGAGCGATCCGGCGAACAGCACCATTGCGACCAGTGTGATGACGCTCGCGACAACCCAGACCGCGTCGCCGTAGCCGCCCCACAGCGGTGCGCCCGCCGGTATCGCGACGAAGGCGAAATACATCCATGCCATCGTGGCCGCGCTGACCAGCGTATAGGCGATCATGAAGCCGGTATCGCCCAGCGCGCGCATCATGGGTCTGCGCATGGGATGCGACATCGCAAAATGTGTGCCGACGAAAGCAACGCTGGCAGCGATCAGCGAGGTGAGCGGGTCCACCATGTCGTCTCTCCTCCCCAGATAACGCTATTCGATGCCGAGCAGCTCCACCTTGAAGACCAAGGTCGCATTGCCCGGGATCGGCCCCTTGCCGACCGGGCCGTAGGCGAGGTCGGCGGGCGCGTAGAGCTCGATCGTGTCGCCCACGCCCATCTCGGGAATTGCGAGCTGCCACGCCTTGACCAGCCGCCCGAGCGGGAAGGTCGCCGGTTCGCCGCGTTCGTAAGAGCTGTCGAACTGCGTCCCGTCGAGCAGGCGCCCGGCATAATGCACGGTCACCGTATCCTCGACCGTAGGCTTCGGCCCGCTGCCGTCGCCCGATAGGAGGCGATATTTCAAGCCGCCCGGCAAGACGTGCCAGCCGTCTTCCGCCTTCAGCTCGGCAAGAGCGAGCTGCTGGTTGTTGTGCCAGGCCAGGTCATGCGCCGGCTCTTCTGCGGCATCCTGAGCAACCGCGGCACCCGGCAGGCCGAGCGCCAGGAGCGCGAGGGCGGCCTTCACCAGTCATAGGCCTTGGGCAGGTCGCTCTCGTCGAGATCGCGATAGCGTTCGCGCAGACGCGTCTGGTGGTTGTCGGTCGGCTGGCGCACGCCGTCGATGAAGACGGCTTCCGCCGCGCTGGTCACCTCCAGCGGATCGCCGTCCCAGATCACCAGATCGGCAGTTGCCCCGTTTGAGAGCGTGCCGAGCCGCCCACCGAAGCCGGCGATTTGCGCGGGGATCGAAGTGATCGTGGCGAGGGCCTGGCCCCAGCTCAGCCCGGTGGCGCCGGGCACCCGGGTGAGGGCGACGAGATTGCCCGCATACTGGCGCGCATTACGCGGCTGTTCGCCCGTCCCGCCTTCCATCCGGCCGATCGCCACGGTGACCCCGGCGGCGCGCATCCGGCCGACATTGCTCTGGGTCGAGGCGAGCTGGTCGAAGCCCTGCGGCAGATCGTCGAGCGGATCGGCGATCACCGGCACGCCCGCCGCTGCGATATCTTGCGCGACCAGCCATCCCTCGCTTGCGCCGAGCAGGACGAGATCGAGCTGCGGAAAGGTACGCGTGAGCTTCAGGACTTCGCGGATATCGGCGGCACGCTCCACCACGACATACAGCGATTGCTCGCCGCGCACGACCGGCACCAGAGCGGCGGCATCGAAGCGGGTGAGCAGGACATCGCCCGCCCGCTCGCTGTCGCGGCCCGAGAGGCGCGGGTCGAGCGGGACATCGTCGCCGAAGCGGGCGTCCGAAGGGCGCGGGGTGGCGGCCCCGATGGCGGCGCGGTCTCCGAGGTCGGTCGCCTCGCGCAGCGCATTGCGCAGCAGGGCATGTGCGCTGGTGCGGCTGCCGCCCGAAATGCGTGCGCCACGTTCCCCGAGATCGACGACCTGGAAGGCGCGCGTCCGCGTGACCATTTCGGGGTCGGCGCCCAGATCGATCACCGCACCCTGGCCGCCGAAGATCGATGCCGATGGGCTCGAATAGACGCTCGCGCGGGTGATCCCGTCGGCGCGGGCGACCATCAGGTCCTGCGAATTGGGGTTGAGCGCGGTCGATACGTCGAGTGCAGCACTGAAGGGCGAGCCGCCTGCCGAGGAATCATTGCTGTCGCTCACCCCGTCGACATCGGACAGGCCGAGGTCGGTGATGGCCGAGAAGATGCCGGGCGTGACCCACTTGCCGGTGCCGTCGATCGTTTCGACCCCGGCGGGGGCAGAGACGCTGGCGCCCGCCGCGACGACACGGCCATCGCGCACGACCACCGTGGCATTCTCGACCGGTTCGGAGCCGTCGCCGGTGGCAACCGTCGCGTTGGTGATGACGAAATCCTGCGCTGCGGCCGGAGCGACCATCGCCAGCGCTGCGGCGGTGCCGAGAAGGAAGCGGGCGATCATTTCACGTCTCCTTCACCGGGCTGACCAAGCTCGAAATCGCTGACCGGGCGCCGGTTGCGGTCCATCGCGTCATAGAGCAGCGCGCCGTCGACCCAGACCTTTTCGGGACGCGAATACACGCTCAGCGGATCGCCGTTCCACAGCACCACGTCGGCCATCTTGCCCGGCTCGAGGCTGCCGGTCATCTCGTCGATCCCCATCGCCTTCGCGGCGTTGAGCGTGAACCAGCCGACCACCTCGGCATCGGGAATGTCGAGACCCATGCGACGCCCGGCGGCCTGCGCCTTGGCGGCTTCCTGGTTGAGCCGCTGGATGCCGTTCGCATCGTCGGAATGGATGATCACGCAGGCACCCGCCTGCCACAGCAGCGAGGCGTTCTCGGGAATGCCGTCGTAACTTTCCATCTTGAAGCCGTACCAGTCGGCCCAGATCGCGCTGCACACGTCGTTTTCGCGCAAGAGATCGCCGATCTTGTAGGCCTCGACCGCGTGGTGGAAGGCGGAAACCTTGTACCCCATCTCCTTCGCCATATCCATCACCAGCGCCATCTCGTCGGCGCGGTAGCAGTGATTGTGGATCAGGATTTCGCCGTCGAGCACGCCCGCCAGCGTTTCCTTGGCGAGATCGCGGCGGCTGCGGTCGCCATCGGCATAGGCCTTCGCGTCGAGCCACATCTGCCGGTTGACCGCGAAATTGCCCATCCGGGTGGAAGGCATGCGCCCGCGCCCGCCATAGACCCGCTTGGGATTCTCCCCGCAGGCCATCTTCATGCCGTAGGGCGCGCCGGGGAATTTCATGCCCTGGACGGTGCGCGAGGCAACGTTCTTGAGCGTGACCGAACGCCCGCCGGTGAGGTTGGCGGAGCCGGGCAGGATCTGCAGGCTGGTCACACCGCCATTGGCGAGTGCGCGGCTGAAGCCCGGGTCCTGCGGCCAGACCGAGTGTTCGGCCCAGACCTCGGGTGTCATCGGGCTGGTCGCTTCGTTGCCGTCGCTATGCGCCTGCACGGATGGGGTGGGATAGTCGCCGAGGTGCGAGTGGATGTCGATCACGCCCGGCGTCACGAACTTGCCGGTGCCGTCCACCACATCATAACCTTCGGTCGCAAGACCGGTGCCCACTTCGACCACTTCGCCATCGCGGAATAGCACGGTCGCGTTGTCGAACCGGTTGCCCGCCCCATCGAAAACGGTCGCGCCGACCAGCGCGGTCGGGCGCCCCGGGAAGCGCTGATAGGTCGAGGCATAGGGCGCGCGCCCATCCTCCCCAGCGGTGGGGGAGGAGGCGGAGGCGGCAGGGCGGGATTTCGCCGCGCCGCCGCCGCCCATGGTGGAACAGGCCCCCAGCGCGAGCGCGCCGCAAAGGGTGAGGCCATGGCTCAGAAGTTTCCGTGCCCGCATTAGTATTCCCCCCTTTGGGTGCCTTTTTCGCCCTTAGTGAATCGGCCGGGTCGTGGGGTGCATGCCCGCGCCCTGCGGCTCGCCCGGGCCCTCGGACTGGCCTTCCAGATCGTCGCCGACATCGTCGTCGGCGAGCGTGTCGAGGTGCATCAGCTTTTTCACCAGCGGGCTGATCACCATCACGACAATCCCGACGCCGACTGCGAACCAGCCAACCGTGGAGTACACGTCGAGGACGACCTGCTTGCCAGCTTCCTGGCTGACACCTTCGGCACCGGTTGCCGAAGCGATCAGGCCTGCGGCGAAGTTGCCGGTGGCCGATGCAAAGAACCAGGTGCCCATAATCAGCGAGGCCATATGGCCGGGGCTCAGGCGGTTCATCGCCGAAAGACCAACGGGCGACAGGCACAGCTCACCGGTCGTGTGCAGCAGGTAAATCAGGAAGATGAAGATCACCGGCGTCGGCACGTTCAGGCCGACGCTCTGCGCGCCCCATACCAGCACGAGGAAGCCGAGGCCGACCTGGATGACGGCCAGGCCGAACTTCATCGGGGTGGACGGTTCCGCGCCGCGTCGGGCCAGCATCTGCCACAGGCCTGCGAACAGAGGTGCCAGCAGGATGATGTAGATCGCGTTGATCGACTGGAACATCGATGCCGCAACGCCCTGCGTGTCGACATGGCGATCGGTGAACAGGTTGAGACTGGAGCCTGCCTGTTCGAACAGCGCCCAGAAGACGATCGAAACGAAGATCAGGAAGATCGCAGCGAAGATACGGTCGCGTTCCTCGCGCGGCAGACGGCCGATTGCGAGGTAGAGGACATAGGCGACCAGGCCGAGGCCGAAGAAGCCGAGCACCCAGCCGACCAGCGACTGATACTGGATCGCCAGCCAGCACAAGGCGACCATCGCCAGTCCGATGCCGTAGATGCCGAATTCGCGCCCACCGGCGAGCTTGGCCGGATCCTTGGGCTCGCCCTTGCCGAGCAGCAGCGGCTTGCCGACGATGAAGAACACCAGGCCCAGCAGCATGCCGATGCCCGCGAGGCCGAAGCCATAGGCCCAGCCGACGGTCTGGCCGAGGAAGCCGCAGATGATCGACGCCGTCGCCGCGCCGACGTTAATGCCCATGTAGAAGATGGTGTATGCCGGATCGCGGCGGATGTCGGTACGCGGATAGAGCTGGCCGACCATCACCGAGATGTTGGCCTTGAGGAAGCCCGAACCCACGATGATCAGCGCAAGCGCCATCCAGAAGATGTTGATCGTGGCATCGGCCTGCCCCCCGTCACCTTCGAAGGCCATGAAGAAATGGCCGAAGGTCAGCAGAACCGCGCCGAAGAGAACGGCTTTGCGCTGCCCGAGATAGCGGTCTGCAAGAAAGCCGCCGACCACCGGAGTAATGTAAACGAGGGCCGTGTAGGCCCCGTAGATCACGCTCGCTTCGCTATCGCTGAACATCCAGTGCTGGACGAGGTAGAAGATCAGCAGCGCGCGCATGCCGTAGTAGGAAAAGCGCTCCCACATCTCGGCCATGAACAGCAGGAACAGGCCCTTGGGATGGCCGATGACTTCGGCCTGTGGGCGTGTGGTTAAGAAAACCCCGCCGAGGAGGAAGGTGGTAAGCGCCACCACCGCGATCCAGAATGCCCACAACTCGTACGCCGAGTCGAACAATGCATTAAATTCGGCCATGAATTCCCGATCCCCAAAACAACCGCGTCCCTGCGCGGGCAATATCAAAGCGCGCACCCTAGCGCGCAAAAACTGCATGTGAAGCCCAAGCGACTCCCGCAAGTCGCATAAAATGTCCTTGCGGCTACCCATTGATGCCATTGCGGGAACCTTGACCTGCCCCGCTGTATTATGTCACTGAACCACTATGCCGCGCTCCTTCTCCTCCACCAGCACACGCCCCGTGTACCTGCGCCTGCGCGATATCATCGCCGCGGCGATCCTGGATGGCGAGTTTGCGGAGGGCGAAATGCTCCCGTCCGTGCGGGCCTTCGCGGCGGACCAGGGCGCCAATCCGCTGACCGTCGCCAAGGCCTTCCAGCAGTTCCAGGACGATGGCCTGATCGCGGTGCGGCGCGGTGTCGGCATGTATGTCACGCAAGGCGCGGCTGAGCGGTTGCGGGGTGCGGAGCGCGCGAGTTTCCTCAAGCACGAATGGCCCGAGATCAGGGCGCGGCTCGATCGTCTCGACCTGTCGCTGACTGACCTGATGTCGAACAGGGTTAAGGAATTTATAGAGAAAACCTAGCAAATGTTGCATTCGCACATTGCGCAGATGGGTGCTTTCTGGCACGCAGAATCGCCTATAAGGGTCGTACCACAGGAAAAGAGCCGGACCGTCCGCGGGCTACCGGCCCAGGCGCTTTAACGGGAGGCGCAAAGCATGATCAGATCCGAGCTGCTCCAGAAGCTGGCTCACGACAACCCCGACCTGCGCGCGCAGGAAATCGAGCAGGTGGTCGATATCTTCTTCGAAGAGATCGCCCAGCGCCTGGCTGAGGGTGGTCGTGTGGAGCTGCGCGGGTTCGGCGCCTTTTCGACCCGCGAGCGCGAAGCGCGCACGGGCCGCAATCCCCGCACGGGCGAGGCGGTCGACGTTCCTGCCAAGCGCGTGCCCTATTTCAAGCCCGGCAAGGAAATGCGCAACGCGCTCAACGACGAGTAAGCGCGTCTCGCACCGCCCGTGTTGCCAAATCATCGCCTCGCCAAATCGGAAAACGCTCGCTATCCGCACCATGCTTGCGGGTGCGAAACCTGCGTTCGCGCGGCGGGTGTGGCGGAATGGTAGACGCCGGGGACTTAAAATCCCCTGATCCTTGATCGTGTGGGTTCGAGTCCCACCACCCGCACCAGGTTGCACCGCGAACCCCGTTTTTCCGGGCTCGTTTACCTCTCCCTAACCATTTTCCTTCACTCCCCGGTCAAGCGATCCACAACCGGGGGCTCGAAATGAGCGAAGCACAAAGCCAAGCAATCAACGTCGATGTGGCCATTGTCGGGGCGGGCCCGGCGGGCCTTACCGCAGGCTATCTGCTGACCAAGGCCGGCAAGAGCGTCGCGATCATCGAACGCGACGAAACCTATGTGGGCGGCATCAGTCGCACGGTCGAGCACGAGGGCTATCGCTTCGACATTGGCGGGCACCGGTTTTTCTCGAAGAGCCAGCAGGTGGTCGACCTGTGGAACGAGATTCTGCCCGACGATTTCATCGAACGTCCGCGGATGAGCCGCATCTATTACGAGGGCAAATTCTACTCGTACCCGCTGCGCGCCTTCGAGGCACTGCGCAACCTCGGCCTGTGGCGCTCGACCATGTGCATGGCGAGCTACCTGTGGGTGCGCGCTTTCCCCAATCGCAATGTCAAAAGTTTCGAGGACTGGACCACCAACCAGTTCGGCAAGAAGCTCTATTCGATCTTCTTCAAGACCTATACCGAGAAGGTGTGGGGCATGCCGTGCGACGAGATGAGCGCGGACTGGGCGGCGCAGCGGATCAAGGGCCTCTCGCTGATGGGTGCGGTGATCGACGGCGTGAAGCGCAGCCTCGGCCTCAACAAGAAACCCAATGACGGGATGCAGGCGAAGACCCTGCTCGAGAGCTTCCGTTATCCGCGCCAGGGCCCCGGCATGATGTGGGAAGCCGCGCGCGACAAGATCGAAGCGACCGGCAAGGGCCGGATCATCATGGGCCATGCCCTCGACCAGCTTGCCAGTGACGGGCGCGGCGGCTGGCGGATGACCGCCAAGGGCGCGTCCGGCATGGTCACGATCGAGGCTGACCACGCGATCAGTTCCGCCCCTATGCGCGAGCTTGCGCGGCGCATGCACCCGCTGCCGCAATCGACCTTCCAGGCGAACGAGCTGAAATATCGCGACTTCCTGACCGTCGCGCTGATGGTCGAGGGCGAAGACCTGTTTCCCGACAACTGGATCTACATCCACGACAGCAAGGTGAAGGTCGGCCGCGTGCAGAACTTCCGCAGCTGGTCGCCCGAAATGATCCCGGACGAGAACATGGCCTGCGTCGGCCTCGAATATTTCTGCTTCGAAGGCGACGGGCTGTGGTCGATGGAGGACGACGATCTGGTCGCGCTGGCGACCGACGAGATGCGCATTCTCGGCCTGCTCGACCCTGCAAAGGTGCGCGGCGGCACGGTGGTCCGGCAGGAAAAGGCCTATCCCGTCTATGACGAGGATTACGCTGCCAATGTCGCCACGATGCGCGCCGAACTGGAGGACAAGTATCCCACGCTCCACCTCGTCGGGCGCAATGGCATGCACCGCTACAACAACCAGGACCACGCGATGATGACCGCGATGCTGACGGTCGAGAACATCATCGCCGGATCGCGGGTGTACGATATCTGGTGCGTCAACGAGGATGCCGAATATCACGAAGCCGGCGACGAAGGTGCCGAAAAGGAGCTGCCGGCCAGAGAACCGGGCCGCGAGGTCAGCGACGATCAGGCAGCCGCGCTCAATTCGATGCGCGACGTGCCGACCCGGATCGTCGAGGACGAAGCCGACGGCGACCGCGCCGATACGCGCCGCGCCGCCTGAAGCTCGGCAATCGGACGGGGAACGAAAGATGCAGGCCGCCATGCAACGTCTCACCGATCTGGTGATCCTGCGATACTTGCTCGCGAGCGTGGGCGCGCTGGCGGTCGACATGGGCTCTTTCCTCGGCCTGATGCATGCCGGACTGGCGGCGACGCCGGCCTCGGCGATCGGCTATGGCGCGGGCATTCTGGCCCATTGGCTGCTATCGAGCCGGGCGGTCTTCACCGGCCGCGTGGCAGCGAAGGGCCTTGCGCGCACCCGGCAGAAGGCGCTGTTCGTTGTCTCGGCTCTGGCCGGGCTGGCGCTGACGACGGGAATCGTTGCGGCTGCCGAAGCGATGAGCCTCGACCCGCGGGCGGGCAAGCTGCTGGCCATCGTGTTGAGCTTCGCGCTCACCTGGTGGCTGCGCAACCGCGTCGTCTTCCAGCAAACGCTCTGAGCGATGGATCATAATGCCAGCCCAGCGGGCTCAGCGGTCATGCGCAAGGTCCTGATCGCGTGGGTAGTGCTCTCGCTCCTGCTTATTTTGAGCGGATGGCAGGCCATCGCCGCCGGACGCCTCGCCGATCCCGACGATATCATGCGCCTCGTCCAGGTGCGCGACGTGCTGGGCGGGCAGGGCTGGTTCGATCCGAACCAGTACCGGCTCGCGCCCATGCCCGATGGATCGGGCGGGGTGCCGATGCACTGGTCGCGGCTGGTCGATCTCCCGCTGATTATCGTCATCGGCTCGCTCACGCCCCTGCTCGGGGCGCAGCTGGCCGAGACGATTGCCTTGATCGCGATTCCGCTGCTCACCCTGCTGGTGACGCTCAACTTCGTCGGCCGCCTGTCGGCGCGCCTGTTCGATCTCGAAACCGCCGGATGGACCTGCCTCGTCGTCGGTTTCATGCCATTGATGACCCATCAATTGCAGCCGCTGAGGATCGACCACCACGGCTGGCAGATCGCCACCGTGGCCGCCGCGCTGTGGGCGATCCATCTGGCGCACAGGTGGCGCGGAGGTGCGCTGGCGGGTCTTGCCATGGCGATCGGCCTGTCGATCTCGCTCGAGCTGCTGCCGGTCGCTGCCCTGTTCGCAGGTGTGCTCGCCTTTCGCTGGCTGCGCGATCGTGCCGATCGCACCGGGCTGGTCGGCTTCATGCAGTCGCTTGCGCTGAGCCTGTCGCTGCTCTTCGCGCTCACCAAAGGCTTCGGAGATCTCACGCCTTATTGCGATGCCATCACGCTTGCCCATTGCGGCCTGTTCATCACGATCGCGCTCGGTGTCACCGCACTCGCCGTGCCACCCAGACTGTCGCCGCTGCTGATCGCCGGAGGACTTGCCGCAGCGGGGCTCGCGGGCCTTGCACTGTTCGGTTGGGCTTCTCCCACCTGTCTCGGCACGCCTTTTGGCAGACTTGACCCGGTTGTGCACGATGCCTGGTATCTCAACGTGCCCGAAGGCCGCCCCTTGTGGGAGCAGAGCGCGGACCTCTATCCCGTCATGCTCCAGTTCATCCTCGCGCTGGGAGTGGCCGTCATGCTGGTCTGGCGTGCGCGAGAAGAGCGCCGGTGGCTGTGGGTCGACTACACGATCCTGCTGGGCGGCACGATCCTGCTCGGTCTGTTCGTTTTCCGCTCGCTCGCCCTCGCGGCCGTGGTCGCGACGATCCCCTTCGGATACCTGCTGACAACCGCGCTGCGCTGGCTGCGCGAGGCCAAGAGCCCTCTGAAGAAGGTGGCGATTGGCCTCGCGACCGTGCCCGTCTTGCTGCCGCTGGCGACCTATGCCGCGGCAGAGCGTCTGCTGGCGGACGAGAGTTCGGGTAGAGGCGTTGCCGTTTCCCTGTCGTCCTGCGAATTGCAGGAAAATGCCAAGCTCCTGCGCGCCTTCCCGACGGCCACGGTGTTCGCACCGCTCGACATCGGGCCCTCGCTGCTCGCACAATCGCCGCATTCGGTGGTCGCAACGGGGCACCACCGCGCAGAAGCGGCGATGAAAGACGTGATCGAGGGGTTCAGCGCGCCTGCTGACGAGGCACGCGCGATCGTCGCTAAGTACGATTCGAAACTCGTGGTGGTCTGCACCGATCTTTCCGAGCCCCGGCTCTATGCCAGGATGGGTGGCGAGCGCAGTCTCGCCGCGCGCCTGATGGCGGACGACGCGCCGCAGTGGCTGGAGCGGGTCGACATCGACGCGCCCGATACCTTCCGGGTCTGGCGCGTGCGCGACTAGGCGGGTTCGAAATCCATCGCTACGCCATTGATGCAGTGGCGCTTGCCCGTCGGCTTCGGGCCATCGTTGAAGATGTGCCCAAGGTGCCCGCCGCAGCGCGCGCAATGAACCTCGGTACGGGGCACGCCGATCTTGTAGTCGGTCGAGGTGCCCACCGCACCTTTGCGGATCGGCTGCCAGAAGCTAGGCCAGCCGGTGCCGCTGTCGAATTTGTGCTTGCTGGAATAGACGGGGTTGGCGCAGCCCGCGCACACGAAGGTGCCGGCACGCTTTTCCTTGTCGAGCGGCGAGCTATAGGCGCGTTCGGTCCCTTCCTGGCGCAGCACGCGGAATTCCTCTGCGGTCAGCTTCTTGCGCCACTCGGCCTCGCTGCGGCTGACGGGAAAGTTTTTCGCTTCGGCGCTGCGTCCGCAGGACATGAGGGCGAAGCTGGCCGCACCTCCGCCCATCAGGGCGAGCGCGGAACGACGGTTGGTAGTGGGTGCGGTGCTCATCGGCGATCCTCGTATATTCAGGCGGCAATATGAACCGCTTCGCCTGAATATACGCTTGAAACCGGCCGAGGGATGCATTCGGCGCCTAATCAGGGCCGTCGGCAGCCTAGAAGCGGGTCACCTCGACCTCGAGCTTGCGGAAGCCTTCGACGAAATTCGCGCGCACCCGCTGCACATCGCCGGTGACATCGACGCGCAAGCGGCGCTTGTGCATCTCCTCCATCAGCACGCGCAGCTGCAATTCGGCGAGGCGCGCACCCACACAGCGATGGATGCCGTAGCCGAAGGCGATATGGCGACGCGCATTCTCGCGGGTGATGTCGAGCTTTTCCGCATTCTCGAACACGCTTTCGTCGCGATTGGCCGAATTGTACCACAGGATGACCTTGTCGCCTTCCGCGATATTCTGGCCGAACAGCTCGGTATCCTGCGTGCACGTGCGGCGCATGTGCTTGAGCGGGGTCTGGTATCGGATGCATTCCTGCACCGCGTTGGGGATCAGCTCCGCGTTTTCCTCGAACAGTTTGCGCTGATCGGGAAAGCGATCGAGCGCGTGGACGATGCCGCTCATCGTGTTGCGCGTCGTGTCGTTGCCGCCGACGATCAGCAGCACGAGGTTGCCCATGAATTCCTGCGGGTCCATCTGGTTCATCGCCGGCGAATGGATCATCCGGCTGATCAGATCGGGCGCCTCGCCGCGCTGGGCACGTTCGGCCCACAGCATCTGGAAATAGGCAGCCATCTCGCGCAGCATCCCGCGCCGCACGTCGTCGAGCGCGCGCACGCTCGCCAGTTCGGTATCGCCCGACCAGTCGGACCAGTGGGTCAGCAGGTCGCGGTCTTCCCACGGGAAGTCGAACAGGATCGCGAGCATCCCGGTGGTCAGCGGGATCGAGACCGTGTTCACCCAGTCGAAGGTCTCGCCGCGCGGCAGCGCATCGAGGCATTCGCCGGTCCGCTGGCGGATCTCGCCCTCCAGCCGCTTCATTTCGGCCGGCGTGAAGGCCGGGGCGACTGTCTTGCGCTGGCCGGTATGCTTGGGCCGGTCCATCGCGATGAACATCGGCAGTTCCATCCGCTCTTCCAGCGGAACGTCGGCCAGCCGCTCGAGAATCGTGATGCCGCCATATTCCCAGCTCGACGAAAATATCTCCGGCAGCGCCTCGGTATGCTGGATCGCCTTGTGGCCGACTACCGACCAGTAAGGGCCGTAGGGGCTTTCGGGGATGTAGTGCAGCGGGCCTTCGGCGCGCATCTCCTTGAAAATCGGCTCCCACCGGTTCTCGGCATAGATATCGCTGCGGCTGGTGTCCCACGGGTGCGGATGGTTCGGGCGAGTGCCTGGATTGGCGGCGTAGTGCGCCTCCAGCGCCTCGTGCGCGCTGGGCGAGCGGGCCCAGCTTCGGGCGCGCGCCGCTTCGGGCACGGGTGTGGGTGCGCGGGATTGTGCGGCGCTTGCCATGGCAGTGCTCTCCTCATCCGGCGCACCTCCATGGGTCCGCAGTGACGAGGAGCATCCTGAACGATGCAGCCCTCAAGTCAATATAGGTTCCTTATGAGGACTGATTTGCGCCGAGGCGAAGCACGGCCAACAGCCCTTTGCGCCCGGTGCTTTTTTCGCGCCCCGCGCTGCCGGATTTGAGCACCCAGCTGCGGAACAGGCCCGCGCCAACCTTCACGAAAATCGCCACCCACAGCACCTGCCAGGCGATGGCGGCGGCATGCCACCAGACCACCCCGTCCTGCGCCGCACGGGCGAGCATCATGTAGGGGCTCGAAAGCGGGAAGATCGCGGCACCCACCTCGATCGCCGAGCCGGGCCGCGACAGCGCAAACATCGACAGGAAGAAAACCACGAGGTTTAGAATCGTTGCGGGCAACGAAATGGTCTGCACGTCGCGCACCGTGGGAGCCATGGAGCCGATCGTGATGAACACCGATCCGATCAGCAGATAGGACAGCGAGAAGTAGATCACGAATAGCGCGAAGAACAGCGGCCAGCCCACGGCCGGGGGCGGGATGACGGGCAGCGCGCTCGCACCCAGCAGGACGATGACGCCCGCAGCCGTTCCCCAGACGGTCAGCCCGACGAGGCTGACGCCGAGCATCGCGAACAGCTTGCCCACGAACACCGCATCCATCGGGATCGCGGCGGCGAGGATTTCGATGATCTTGTTGCCCTTTTCCTCGACGAGGTTGGAAAGGATCATCCCGGCAAGGAACATCGTCAGCATGAACAGCAGCAGGATGCCCGCGCGCGCGGTCGCATCCTGCGCGGTCTGGCGGTTGATGATGCCATTATCGGTGATGGTGGTCCGCAGGGTTGCCTGCGGGATCGCTTCGCCGCGCGCGGCGCCGACCATCATGGCGACTTCGCCTTCCCACTGCTCGACATCCTCCTTGGGGCCGGTGAGGACAGGATTGTCGAGCGTGCCGGTCAGCACGGCGAACAGGTTCCGGTCTTCGTCGTCGATCAGCGCCTGCGGACTTGCATCCTCCTGACCGTCGATCACCACAAGGTCGGGCATGCCGACCAGCGGCTCGAGCGTGTCGCCTGCCTTCTTGGCGGCGGCATTGTCCTGCGGCGACATTGCGAGGCCCAGCGCGGGATCGGTGATCCCGCTCGCCGCCATTCCGCCGATGGCACCGCCGCCGGCCATGATGGCGAGGAAGAACAGCGGCCCGATCAGGAACAGCAGGAAGACCTTGCTGAACACGATGGCAGCGAAGTCGCGGCGGGCGATGACGAAGGCGGCTTGCCACAGCGACAGGCGGGACGAATCGTTCATGCTGGCTCCTCCTGCCCGGTGGCCTGGGTCTGCATGGCCTTGGCGGCGGCCTCACCCGCAATCGTGACAAAGGCATCGTGCAGCCCCGCGCGCTCGATCGAGAGCGAGCGGATGCCGGCATTGCCTTCGATCAGGCTTCGCAGCAGCGGCTCGATCCCCGTATCGGGCACTTCGAACACCCACGCCGCGCCGTCGCGCGTGGCGCTGTCGGGCAGGGCTGCGCGCCACGGGCCATCCTCGTTCTCGGTCTCCAGACGCACCTGCGGCGGCAGGCGGTCGCGCGCTAGCTCCACCGATCCGGCGTAGGGCACCTTGCCACCCGCAATGATCGCGACATCGCTGCACAGGCGTTCGGCATGGTGGATGACATGGGTGGAGAAGATCACCGTAGTGCCGTCCTGCGCCAGCTGGCGGATAAGCCCTTCCAGCTTGCCCTGGTTGATCGCATCGAGGCCCGAAAACGGCTCGTCGAGGATCACCAGATCAGGCTTGTGGACCAGCGTGCCGAGGAGCTGGACGGTCTGCGCCATGCCCTTCGACAATTCCTTGATCTTCTTCTCGACCGCATGGCCGAGGCCGTATTCCTCCATCATTGCGATACCGCGCCGACGGCCTTCGAGACGGGGCAGGCCGCGCAAGCTGCCCATGAATGCGATCGCGTCGGGCGCCTTCATCGCGGGGTAGAGCCCGCGCTCTTCGGGCAGGTACCCGATCCGGCGGGCGATGCGCTGCGGGCGATCCTCGCCGAAGATGCGGCGCACGCCCTCGTCGGGGTCGATGATGCCCAGAATCATGCGCAAGGTGGTGGTCTTGCCCGCGCCATTGGGGCCGAGAATGCCGTAGATCGCGCCACGCGGCACGGTGATGTCCACGCCGTTCACGGCCAGCGTGTTGCCGAACCGTTTGACGAGGCCGCGGGCCTCGATCGCATAATCGTTTGTCGCCACGGGTTTGTCGCGCCCCTGTGCTTGGTCTAGCAGGTCGTCCATCGGATCGACCGTGCCGTGGCGCGCGCGAAGGAGCAACCCCGTCCATGCCGACAGCGGCGACAATCGACCAACTGCAAACCGACCTCGTCGAAAAGGCGCGTGAACTCGGCTTTGTGAGCGTCGCATTCGCCGGGGCGCATGACGACCCGGTGATGGCCGAGCGTCTGAACGCGTGGCTGGAGGCGGGCTATCACGGCTCCATGGGGTGGATGGAGCGCGACCCGTCCGTCCGCGCCGGCCCCCAGGGCATGTGGCCCGAGGCGCGCAGCGTCATTGCGCTGGGCGCGAGCTACGCCCCGTCGGACGATCCGCTGGTGGCAGAGCCGGGGGATCGGGCGCGGATTTCGGTCTATGCGCAGGGGCAGGATTATCACGTCGTGCTCAAGAAGGCGCTCAAGGCGCTCGCCCGCTGGCTGGTCGCAGAGGCCGAAGCGCGGGGCTTGGGCAATACGCGGCTCAAGCTGTTCGTCGACACTGCGCCGGTGATGGAGAAGCCGCTGGCGCAGCGTGCAGGCGTGGGATGGCAGGGCAAGCACACCAATCTGGTCAGCATGGAGCATGGCAGCTGGCTGTTCCTCGGCGCGGTCTACACCACGCTGCCTTTCGAGCCCGACGGCCCGCACGAGGACCGCTGCGGATCGTGCCGCGCCTGCCAGGATGCCTGCCCGACCGATGCCTTCCCGCATGCCTACACAATCGATGCGCGGCGCTGCATCTCCTACCTCACGATCGAGCACGATGGGCCTATTCCCGAGGAGTTTCGCGAAGCCATCGGCAACCGCATCTATGGCTGCGACGAATGCCTGGCAGTGTGCCCGTGGAACAAGTTCGCGCAAAGCGGCGCGGCGAACCGCGCCTTTCTGCCGCGCGCCGAACTGGTCCGGCCGCGCCTCGCCGACCTCCTGACACTCGACGATGCGGGCTTTCGCGCGCTGTTCAGCAAATCGCCGATCAAGCGGATCGGGCGTAATCGGTTCGTGCGCAATTGCCTGATCGCGGCGGGCAATAGCGGCGAGGCCGAGTTGCTGGCGCCGGTGGAGGCTCTGCTGGAGGACCCGGACCCGGTGGTCGGGGAAGCGGCGCAATGGGCGGTGGCCAGGCTCAAGCACAACGACCAATGTTAAAGCTCGGCCCTACAAGAGACTCTTCAGCGCCACATCCGGATCGGCGAGCGCATCGCGGTCGGGTTCGCTGCGCGCCTCGATCAGCCGCCGTCCCTGCGCATAGTCGCGCGTGGCATTGACGCAGTCGAGCGCGGCGACGCGCCCATCGCGCAGGTATACGACCGAAAAGCTGCGGCTCTCAGGGTCACCGCGCATGACGCACTCATCGTCCTCGGTCGAAAAGCCGACCGTCTGGAGGCGCAGATCGTACTGGTTGGACCAGAACCACGGGATCGTGTCGTAGGGCTCGCGCGTGCCGGTGAGGTGCTTGGCCACGGTGTTGGCCATATCGGTCGCGTTCTGCACCGATTCGAGGCGGACCACCTTGTTGTCGGCATAAGGATTGGCGTGCGCCGCGCAGTCGCCGATGGCATAGGTATCGTCGAGGCTGGTGCGGCAGAAATCGTCCACGTCGACGCCGTTGGTGCCCGCCGCACCCGCAGCCAGCAGCGGGCCGACAGCGGGCACGATGCCGATGCCCACGATCACCAGATCGGCCTCGATCTCGCCGCTTGCACCATTCTCGTCCGTGTAGCCCACGGCGCGCACCTTGCCATCATCGTCGCCGAACAGAGTTTCGACCGTCTGGCCCAGCATCAGCTCCACGCCCTGGCGCCGGTGTTCGGCCTCGTAGAAATCCGACAGTTCTGGCCCCGCCACGCGGCTGAGCACCCGGCCTTCGCGTTCGATCACGGTGACCGGCAGGCCCGCCGTGCGGAACACCGCCGCCGCCTCCAGCCCGATATAGCCGCCGCCGATCACCGCGACGCGCCTGACCCCGCCATCCATCTGCGCGCGTATCCGGTCGACATCGGCGCGGGTGCGGATCGAATGGATGCCATCGAGATCGGCACCGGGGCACGACAGGCGCCGGGGGTCGCCGCCCGCCGCCCAGATCAGCGAATGATAGTCGAGCCGGCTGCCGTCGCTCAGTTCGACGCTGCGCAGTTGCGGATTGATCGCGACCACCGCGCAGCGGCTGCGGATTTCGATATCGCGTTCAGCCCAGAAGCTTTCGGGGCGGATCAGCATCTTTTCGAACGGACGGGTGCCTGCGAGGTAATCCTTGGACAGCGGCGGACGCTCGTAAGGCAGTGACGGCTCGCGCGCGATCATCACCACGCGGCCCGTAAACCCGCGTTGCCTCAGCGCGAGCGCGGCCTGCGCCCCGCCATGCCCGCCGCCCACGATCAGGACATCCGCAAAGCTCATCCCAATCGCTCCGTTACCGGTTCAGCAGGTTTCGGGCCTGGCTGGCGATCTGCGCCAGTGTCGCGGGCTCCACCGGGTTTTGCGCCTGCGCCCGCCGGATCATCGAGCGGAACTGCCGCACCTCCGCCTCATGCGCGGCGATCCATGCCTCTACCTTCTCGCAAGGTGCGCCGGCGCCATCGTCCTGATCGCAAATCCGCTGGAGGAATTCGAGCCGCATGTGCTGGAAATCACGTGCCAGCCCTGCGACGAGCAGCCGGTCCCACACATCGGAGGGAGACATCAACGCCGCGGTCCCCTGCGCCCAGTCGAGACCGAGCTGGCCGCCCAAATCCGAGAACGCCTTGGCCACGCTGCGGGGCTCAAGCTCCAGATCGCTGGCAAGCCGCGCGATGCCGATGCCGCCATCGAGATCGAACAGATGGGCGACCTGTGCTGCGACCGTCTCGGGCGCGCCGCCCTTGACGAATTCGGCGCGCATCCTGGCCGAGCGCTGGCGGGTTTCCGCCGCGAGCAGATCGACCGTCCCCTCCCGCAGGACTTCGAGCGTGGGGCGAAGGTCCGCCACGGCGGCGCTGGGCGACGAGGTGCCGCATACCCGGATGGCATCGGCCATCTGGATGCGCATCGCGGTCGCGACCCGGTCGAACAGCGTCAGCCGCATGCTTTCGGGCATGTCGGCGGTGTCGAGCGCATCCCAGATGCTCTGAATGTCGAGCAGACGGTCGGCGGTGACAAAGGCCGTCGCCACGTCGTTAAGGCCGACACCTTCTTCCTCCGCCAGCTCGAACGGATGAACAATGCCCAGCCGGTTGACGATGCGGTTCGCAAGATCGGTTGCAATGATCTCGTTGCGCAGCCGGTGCTCGCGAATCTGCTCGGCATATTTCTCGCGCAAGGGGGTCGGGAAATATCCGAACAGCGTGCTTTCCATCGCCGGATCGCGGGTAAGATCGCCCGCTTCGATCGCGTCCTGCAAGGTCAGCTTGCTGCTCGACAGCAGTACTGCAAGCTCGGGCCGGGTCAGGCCCGCGCCTTCGCCCGCACGGCGCGTGAAGGTTTCGTTGTCTGCGATCCCTTCGGTCCGACGGTCGAGCATGCCTGCGTCTTCGAGCGTCTCGATCAGGCGGATCGTCGATGCGGTCGCCGCCTCGCCGCGCTGTTCGGCGATCGAGATGGCGAGCGCCTGCAGCCGGTTGTCTTCCAGCACGATCTCCGCGACCTCTTCGGTCATCGAAGCGAGCAGCGCGTTGCGATCTTCCTCGGTCAACAGGTCGGCGCGGCGCGCGGCAGCGAGCGCGATCTTGATGTTCACCTCGTTGTCGGAACAGTCGACGCCTGCCGAATTGTCGATGAAATCGGTGTTCAGGCGGCCGCCGTTCAATGCGAACTCGATCCGGCCCGCCTGCGTCACGCCGAGATTGGCGCCTTCGCCGATCACCTTCACGCGCAGGTCTTCGCCATTGACGCGCAGCGCGTCGTTGGCGGGGTCGCCGACCTGGATGTTGTTCTCTCTCTCGGCCTTCACATAGGTCCCGATACCGCCGAACCACAGCAGGTCCGCCGGCGCCTTGAGGATGATCGAGATGAGCGTGTCGGGGTCGACCTCATCGAGATCGGTGCCCAGCGCCTTGCGCGCCTGCTTCGACAGCGAAATCGATTTCTCGGTCCGGGCGACAACCATGCCGCCCTTGGAAATCAGGCCCTTGTCGTAATCGTCCCAACTCGACCGGGGGAGGTCGAACAGGCGCTTGCGTTCTTCCCAGCTCTGCGCCGGATCGGGATCGGGATCGATGAAGATGTGCCGATGGTCGAACGCCGCGACCAGGCGGATCGCCTTGGACAGCAGCATGCCATTGCCGAACACGTCGCCCGACATGTCGCCGCAGCCGACGACCTTGGTCGGCTCGGTCTGCACATCGATTCCCAGTTCGAGGAAATGGCGCTGGACCGAAACCCAGCCACCGCGCGCGGTGATCCCCATCGCCTTGTGGTCGTAGCCATTGCTGCCGCCGCTGGCGAAGGCATCGTCGAGCCAGAAGTCCCGGCTTTCGGCGATGGCATTGGCAACATCGGAAAAGCGCGCCGTGCCCTTGTCCGCCGCGACTACGAAATAGGGGTCCGGATTGTCGAGGATCCGCACGCCGTCGGGGTGGACGACCTGGTCGTTCACGATGTTGTCGGTGATCGACAGCAGCGAGCGGATGAAGATTTCGTAACTGGCCTGGCCCTCGGCAGCCCAGCCGTCGCGATCCTGCGCGGGATCGGGCAACTGCTTGGGATAGAACCCGCCCTTCGCGCCGGTCGGCACGATCACCGCGTTCTTGACCCGCTGCGCCTTCATCAGGCCGAGCACTTCGGTGCGGAAGTCGTCGCGCCGGTCGGACCAGCGAAGCCCGCCGCGTGCAACCGCGCCGGCGCGCAGGTGGATGCCTTCGACCCGGCGCGAATAGACGAAGATCTCGCGGAAGGGGATCGGCTTGGGCAGGCCCGGCACCTTCGCGGAATCGAACTTGTACGACAGCGCGATGTCGGGATGGAGCGCGAAGGCGTTGGTCCGCAGCATCGCCTCGACCACGCTGCGGTAAAGGCGCAGCAGCCGGTCGTCGTTGATCGCCGCGACCTGTTGCAGCCCGTCCTTGATCGCTTCCTGCGCGGCCTCTTCGGCCTCCGCCCGGTCACCTTCGAAGGCGGGATCGTGGCGGGCGATGAACAGCGCGATGATCGCACGCGTCACCTTGGGCGCGCGGGCCAGCGCGTCGACCACGGTGTAGATCGTGAAGCCCATGCCGGTCTGGCGCAGGTAGCGATAGATCGACCGCAACCATTCCGCCTCGCGCGCGTCGAGCGCCACATCGAGCACCAGCCGGTTGAACGGATCGTCTTCCGCCAGCCCGTTGAGCACCGCTGCGATCGCGGCTTCGATCTCGGGCGCCCGGTCGAGCAGCGCGTCCTGATCGACCCCGGCTTCGAGTTCGCAATGGAAATCGTGGATCGTGCCGAGCGAGCCGTCGGCCAGCAGGGCGGGTACTTCGCTGTTGGTCTTGAGGCCGAAATTCTCGAGCGCGGGCACGGCTTCGGAAAGCGGCAGCGTGCCTTCGTTCTGATAGATCTTCAGGCGCAGCCTGCCGTCGGCCTGCGTCGCGTCGCGCCGCAGGCGCACCCCGCGCCGGGACCTGTCGGGATCCTCGTCGCCCGAATGGCTGAACAGCTCGCGCATCCGCAGGATGTCGAGCGCGGCTTCTTCCGCGCCGCTGGCCGCCCGGTAGAAGGCCGGGAAATTGTCCGCGTAACGGCGCGCCAGCGTTGCGGCGAGATCGGCGTCGACCAGCTTGCCAAGCTCGGTCTCGACCGCTTCGGCCCACGCGCGCAGCATCTCCTGCACGCGCGTTTCCAGATCTTCCGCCTTGTAGCGCACGCGGCTTTCGCGGAAATCGAGGACGAAGCGCAGCAGCGCGAGCGCGCCGCCTTCGATCTCGAGGCTCCAGTCGAGCAGGGTCGAACCGGTGCTTTCCTCGAGCAGCGCCTGGATTTGCTGGCGCACCGCGGTCGACATGAGGTCGCGGGGGAGCCACACGAAGGCGAACAGGTGGCGCGCGAGCGGCGCTTCGACGATCGCGAGGCGGGGGCGCGGGCGATCGGTCAGGCTCATCGTGGTGGTCGCCACGCGGCGCACATCCTCGTCGCGGAAGCCGATCACCAGATCGTGCGGCAGCGCGGTCAACGCGTGGACCAGTGCCTTGCCCGCATGGCCTTCGGGATCGAAATCGAGTTCGGCCATCAGCTCGCTCAGCTGGCGGCGCAGGCGCGGTACGGCGTGCGGATCGGTCGACAGCGCGGCGCTCGTCCAGATCCCGGCATGGATCGATACGGCCACGATCTCGCCGCCCTCTTTCACCGGTACGAGAAACAGGTCGAGCGGAACGCGGCGATGGACGTTCGATACGCGGTTCGCCTTGACGATCAGCGGGATTCGCGCGTCGGCATTGGCAGGGTCGTCGAACCAGGCGAAGGCGCGGTCGTAGGATGCATCGGCGAGGATCTGCCGTGCGCTGGAACGGCAGATGCCCAGCGCATTTTCCTCGCGCCCGTCGCGGTAGCGCTGGATGTGGCCGAGCTGGGTGAGCATTCCGCCGCTGAGCCATTCGAGCAGGCCTGCGCCCTCGCTATCGTTCAGCGACTGGCCGTCCTGCTGCATCGCCTTGCGCATCGCGGCCCAGTCTTCAACCGAAGCACGCACATCGGCCAGCGTCACGCGCAGGTCGGCTTCCAGCTCTTCGCGGGCAGCCTGCTCGGCATGCTCGGTCTCGAGATAGATCATCGATTCGCGCGGCGCACCGCTGGCCTTGCTCGGCAGATCGATCAGCGTGCCGTCGTCATCGCGCCGCGCGTGGACGACGGGATGGACCAGACGGTCGATCGACAGGCCGAAGGCCGCGATCTGCGCGGAGATCGAATCGACCAGGAAGGGCATGTCGTCGTTCACGATCGCCATGCGCAGCTTGCGACCGACGCTATTGCCTTCGGCGATTGAGATCGCAGGCTCGCCGGAGGGTCGGGAAGACGCGGTCTCGAGAACGAAGGACGCCGCTTCCTCCAGCGCGGAGTCGTCGAATGGCTGGTCGACCGGCAACAGCGACTCGCGGATTCGCGTGGCCAGTTGCTCGTGCAAAGCGGCCTCCGACTGCTTGTTGTCGCCTGCCATAATCGTTCTGTCTCCCATGCGGGGCGCCGTGGCGCGCCTCCACCGAAATTGCTGCGCGCGAACGGGGGGTGACGCGCGTCATTATCCAGCGCCGTTAGAAGCTTGCGCTGAGGCCCGCAAGGATCAGACACTACGGATCAGACGCAGAGCATGCCTTCTACGGCGGCCAGCAGCCTGGCAATGTCCGCAGGGCGCGAAAGCCGATGGTCGCCGCTCTTGCTCAGCAGGACCTGCACGTCTTCCGAGGCGAGTCGTTCGGCGAGGCGCAGGCTGATATCCCATGGTACATCGGCATCGGCCTGCCCGTGCAGGAGCGTAACCGGGCAGCTGAGCGGGATCGGCGCGTCGAGCAGCCGGTGCTGCTGCGCATCGGCCCAGAATTTCGCATGGGTGGGTGTGGGTTCGGGGCCGTAGGGATTGGCCTCCAGCACGGTTTCGCCGCGTTCCAGCTGCGCCTTTTGGGCGTCGTCGTATCCCCAGTCCGAAAAGTCCGGCGCGCTCGCTATGCCGATCATGCCAGCCAGCTTTTCCTCCAGTCGGAGCGCGACGAGCAGCATCAGCCATCCGCCCATCGACGAGCCGATCAGCACCACCGGCCCGTCGATCTTCGCTTCGATCAACGCGAGAACCTCGTCGCGCCAGCGGCTCAGCGTGCCGTCGGCGAAATCGCCATCCGATTCTCCGCAACCCGAATAGTCGAGCAGCAGGCAGGTCCGGTCATGCGAGGCCGCCCAGTCGAACAGCGCGGTCGCCTTCGATCCGGCCATGTCGGACATGTAGCCCGGCAGGAAGACGATCGCGGGGGTGTCCGCCGTGCCGTTCGCCCGGGTCAGGCGATAGGCGATGCGGCGCCCGGAGGGTATTTCGAATATATCCATCGGCATCGCGGCCTAGGGATGGCAGCCATTCCTGTCCATCGGACGACCCATCCGGGGCGGGCGCCCGCGACCGGCGGTTTTCTCATGGTTTCCTATTGGGAATCGCCGCGATATGCCTGCTTCCGTGGCTTTTGAAACGCGCATTTCGGACGGTATCCTGCGGGTTTTCGGCGCCGGTGGGGCTGGCACGCTTTTTCGCCCTAAGACACTGTGTCAGGTGTGTCAGGTGTGTCAGGTGTGTCAGGGCCGGTTCTCAATCCGCCGTCTTCGATCTTTCACGATCACGAGCTAGGCGGTGCCCATGGCTCATCTTCTCGCACCCCCGCCCGCCGCTGCCCGCAGCTCCCGTTCCACGCTTTCGCTCGACCGCCGCACTTTGCTGGCGGGTGGTGCGCTGGGTGCGGGGCTCGCGGCGATGCCGCTGTCGGCGCAAGCGGGCGCGAAGGGTTTTACCCACGGCATCGCCAGCGGCGAACCGCATGCCAGCGGCGTGTTGCTGTGGACCCGCTTCGTCGGATCGAACGAGGCAAAGCTTGCCTGGCAGGTGAGCGACAGTTCCGCATTCACGCGCGTCGTCGCCGAGGGTGAAACGCTGGCCGCGCCGGGCAAGGACTGGTGCGCCAAGGCCGAGGTTGCCGGGCTCGAGCCCGATACATGGTACTACTACCGCTTCGTCGGCCCCGATGGATCGCGCTCTGCCGTGGGGCGCACGCGCACCCTGCCGGTCGGCCCCACCAGCCGCTACCGGCTGGGCGTGTTCTCCTGCTCCAACATGGGGTTCGGCTATTTCAACGCCTATGCCCACGCGGCCGAGGCGAACGCGTTCGACCTGCTGCTGCATCTGGGCGACTATTATTACGAATACGGGCCCGACAAGTACCCCACTCCCGAACAGACGCTGGCCGGTCGTGAGATCGCGCCGCACAGCGAAATCGTGCACCTGGCCGACTATCGCCTGCGCCACGCGAGCTACCGCGCCGATCCCGATCTGCAGCGGCTGACGCAGCTCTACCCGATGATCCTCGTCCCCGACGATCATGAGACCGCGAACGATTCGTGGGCCGGCGGCGCGGAGAATCACCAGCCTGACAGCGAGGGATCGTGGGATGCGCGCAAGGCGGCGTCGCTGCGTGCCTATCGCGAATGGCTGCCGGTCTCCGACGAGCCGTGGAAATCGTACGACATCGGCGATCTGGCCACGCTCTTCCGGCTGGAAACGCGGCTGACCGCGCGCTCGCAGCAGCTCAATGTGGCGGACGTGCTGGCGGGCAAGTCGACGCCCGACCAGATGATGGCCGCGCTAACCGCCTTCCGCGATGGCGCCTGGGCAGACCCGGCCCGGCAGATGCTGGGCGCGGCGCAGGAGGCATGGCTGGCGAACGGCCTGCGCGCCTCGACGCGGGGCGGGACCCGCTGGCAGGTGCTGGTCCAGCAGGTGCTGATGGGCAATCTCAGCACGCCGACCGCGCTGGCCGACGCGCTGCCCGCGAATACGCCCGAAGGGCTACGGCAACGCCTGATGGCGGGCGCAATGGCGAGCCGGGTCGGCCTCCCGCTCAACATGGATGCATGGGACGGCTATCCGGCGGCTCGCGCACGCGTGTTCGATGCCGCGCTTGCTGCAGATGCCAACCTCGTCGTGCTGGCGGGCGACACGCATAATGCATGGGCCTTCGACCTCGCGCAGGATGGCAATGCGGTGGGGGTCGAGTTCGGCGTCTGCTCGGTCACTTCCCCGGGCTTCGAGGGGTATCTGCCGCAGGTGCCGACTTCGATGCTGCAGCAGGCCGTGGTTGGCGCCAATCCGCAGCTGCAATGGGCGGATACCTCGCAACGCGGCTATATGGCGGTGGACCTGACGCCCGAGGCTGCAACCTGCGAGTGGCGGTTCGTCTCGGGCATCCGCCAGCGCGGCACACAGCTGGCGGGAACGCATCGGATGGCGAGCGCGCTCGGATCGAACACGCTCGCCATGGGGTAGGGCCGGTCAGTCGGCGATAAAGTCCGCCAGCGCGGCGTTCATCGCATCGGGCTGGTCGAGCATGATGAAGTGAAGCGAGCCTTCGATGGGCACGAAGGTGATATCGGGCGTACCGGCGTATTGCACCGGGTAGATGCTCTCGGCCATCTCTGCGGAGAGGGTGGGCGGATCGACCGGGTAGAGCATGGTGACCGGCACTGTGAGTTCGCCGAGACGCGGGCGAAGATCGGTGGTCATGATCTCGTACATCAGCTGACCGCCAACCCTAAGGTCAGCCTGCGCGGAGTACTGATCGACCTTGCACTGCCCTGCGGGGCTCTTGGCCATGCCCTGCGCCTGCATCGACGGCTGGTCGCAATCGGGAGCGGGCAGGTCCATCGCCGCCTGCGCCACCATCACAGAGCGCATCTGCGCGGCCTGCGACTTGGCGGCGTCCGCGCTGCTTCGCCCCATCAGGATCGAAAAGAAAGGCAGCGAATCGACGATCATGATCTCATCGACCAGATCGGGATGGTCGAGCGCGAGGGTGAGCGCGGTGAACCCGCCCATCGAATGGCCGACAACATGGACATCGGCGAGGGCGTTGTCGTCGATATAGCTGGCAAGTCCCTCGACCAGCAGGGGCAGCACCGGGCCTTGCGCATTGGCGCCAGCAGCGGTCCCTCCGAAGCCGTTCACCTGTACCAAGTGCACCCGGTACCCCGCCTTGGTCAGTGTCTCGATCTGTCCGTCCCACACGCTGCGCGGCGAAAGCAGGCCGGGGATCAGGATCGCATCGCGACCTCCTTCGCCGACGACTTCGACGCTGAAGCGCTGCTGGGTCGCGACATCGGTGGGGCTGGCTGGCTCGGCCGGACCGGCGGCAGCCAGCGGAGTGGCGAAGGCAGCGAGAGCCGCGGCGGCGAATAGGGCAGGTTTCATAGCATCAGTCTTTCTCACGAATGAAAATCTCTTCGATGGCGAGGCCGAACACCTCGGCGATCTGGAAGGCGAGGGGGAGCGAGGGGTCGTAACGGCCGGTCTCGATCGCGTTGACGCTCTGGCGGCTTACGCCGAGCTCTTCGGCCAGCGCCTGCTGGCTCCAGTTGCGCTCGGCGCGCAGGACCTTGAGGCGGTTCTTCATCGGCCCCGGACCCGCAGGATCAGGTGCGAGATCCCAAGTCCGACCGCCCAGACGGGCAGCACCCACCACGCCCACACGTGCGGGACGAGGCCGAAGGTTTCGAGGAAGCCGTAGAAAATACCGATCGCCAGAACCATGCCGAGGCTCATCAGCGCGGCGAGCACCGTGCGGTAGCGCAGGTATTCGTCGGTCTCTTCGACCAGATACCGGCCCATCGCCCAGATCATCACGAAGGTCGGCAAGGTCGGCAGCAGTGCGAGCAGCACGGTCACCGGCTGCGACAGCGATTGGTCGTAGCGGTTCCAGATCGAGAGCGCGATGCCGAGGCCGAGCACGTAGCCGAAGCTGCCGAGCATTGCGCGGCGGTTGTATCGCACCATCGCGGGGCTCGCGCAGCCGGATGCCGCCTGCTTGCGCTCGGACGCCTTCACTAACGGAAACAGCAACGCCATCGGCAGGAGCATCACCAGCATTGCTGCAGGCCCCTCCAGTGCGCTCGACGCAAGGAAGGCGGTCGCGAACATGGCGATCACGAACAGCGCGCCCCAGAAGATCGGTCCGCGGCCGAGGAAGCCCTGCGGTGGCGAAGCATCGTTCGAAACATTCGTCGTCATCTCGGGTCACTTTCTGCTGTGTCTCGGCGCAGCACGCCGGGGGTTGGATCTTGGGGACGCGCCGATGTGCCGGTCATGCCCGGCCCCCGCAGCGCGAGCGGACCGCGACCGCACCGATCGTGACGACCGCAAGCGCCGGCATCACGACCAGCAGTTTCTGTGCATTATCGCCCGGGATGAGATCGGTGCGGCCCGCTGCGGCGATGCCGATCATTGCGACGGCCCAGACGATGGCGATGAGGAGAGAGCGTTTCATGGTCGACGTCCTTTCGATGTCACTGTCGGTGGTTGGGAATCAGGAACCTGCGCGTGCCGCGCTCGTGCTCCGGCTCATGCACCCGATCGCCGTCATCAGCGGAAGGGAGAGCACTGCGGCGAAGGTCGCCCAGTCGGGCAGAACGTCGACGATGTTGAGCAGGGCGACGGCGGCGACGAGGAGTCCCCACAAGGGGTCGACGTTGCGGGTCATGGTCAAGCTTCCTTTCTTCTATGGAAAGGGTACTTGTCACGCGGGGTGATGAATGTCAAGGACGCTTTGCATAAGAGAAAGGGTCCTTGCTACAGGGGCTGGACCGGCCGAAAATCCGCGCTATATCCTCCGCATGGCCCAGATCATCGCCAGGACCACTACGACTGCCACGACCTCGGGCAACCGGGGGCGTTCGGTCGCGGTCTGACGCGCGAGCGACGTCACCCGGGTTCGGGTGGCGCTGCGCCAGCTTCCCGGACCTGAATTCTTTCGCTGGCGCGGCGGACTTGCGAGCATGCGCTACTACATCGACACCGAATTCAACGGCACCGGCGGCCAGCTGCTCAGCATTGCGCTGGTGCGGCAGGACGGTGCCCATTTCTACGAAGTGCTCCACGCGCACGAACTGATCGTGCCGTGGGTCCAGGCGCATGTCGTGCCCCATTACGGGCAGGAGCCGGTGGAGCGCCTGCAGGCGGTCAAGAAGATGCAGAAATTCCTCAGGAAAGATGAAGGCCCGCATGTCTTCATCGCCGACTGGCCGGAAGACCTCGTGCATTTCAACACCATGCTGTTGCGCGGCCACGGCAAGCGCAACGATCCGTTTCAGTTCGCCTGCCTGCTGCTGAACCTCCCCGGTTTCAGCACTGCAAGCGCCAGCGCGGTGCCGCACAATGCGCTGGCCGATGCGAGGGCACTGGCCGATCATGTCGAGCGCAACCTTTCCGGCGAGCTTGCGACGATGGGCCCGGCGGACCTTTCACTGGTGCAAAAGGCTTGCGCCGACAGCGATCTTGCCTAGGCCACGCGGCGCGAGGCATAGCCCTTACCCAAGATTTCCCGATGGATTGAACCGATGACCGAACTGCTCAAGATCAGCCTGCCCGACGGATCGGTGCGCGAAATGGAACCGGGCAGCAGCCCGGCGGACGTCGCCGCCGCGATCGGCCCCGGCCTTGCGAAGGCGGCGCTGGCGGCGCGCGTGAATGGCGAGCTGCGCGATATTGGCCGCCCCTTCGACTGCGACAGCGAACTCGCGTTGGTGACGAGCCGCGACGAGGAAGACGCGCTCGAACTCGCGCGCCACGACTATGCCCATGTGCTGGCAGAGGCCGTGCAGTCGCTGTGGCCCGGCACGCAGATCACCTTCGGCCCCGCGACCGACGATGGCTTTTACTATGACGTCAAGGCCCCCGAGAGCCGCGACCCGTTCAGCATGGACGACCTCCCCGCGATCGAGGAAGAGATGCGCCGCATCATCAAGGCAGACAAGCCTCTCAGGCGCGAAGTCTGGAGCCGCGAGCAGCTGATCGAGAAATGGGAAGCCGACGGCGAGACGTTCAAGGCCGAATGGGCCAGGGAACTGCCCGAGGACGAGGAACTGACGGTTTACTGGAGCGGGGATGATTGGCTCGACATGTGCCGCGGCCCGCACCTCGCCAGCACCGGCAAGCTCGACCCGCACGCGTTCAAGCTGATGCGCGTGGCGGGTGCCTACTGGCGCGGCGACCAGAAGAACGCGCAGCTGACGCGCATCTACGGCACCGGCTGGCTCAACAAGAAGCAGCTCAACGCCCACCTGACGCGGCTGGAAGAGGCCGCCAAGCGCGACCACCGCAAGCTCGGCCGCGAGATGGATCTGTTCCACTTGCAGGAAGAGGCGCATGGCAGCGTCTTCTGGCATCCGCAGGGCTATCGGATCTGGCGCCAGCTGGAAGCCTACATGCGCCGCAAGATGGACGGTGCGGGTTACCGCGAGATCAAGACCCCGCAGGTGATGGACGCACGCCAGTGGGAGCAGTCCGGACACTGGGGCAAGTATCGCGAAAACATGTTCGTCATCCCCGACGAGGTGCCGAACACGGAGGATGAGGGCGACCTCGTCTCCAAGGACGCCGACTGGATGGCGCTGAAGCCGATGAACTGCCCCGCGCATGTGCTCGTCTTCAAGCAGGGCATCACGTCTTATCGCGACCTGCCGATCCGGCTGGGCGAGATGGGCTGCTGCCACCGCAACGAACCGCATGGTGCGCTCCACGGCCTCATGCGCGTGCGCCAGTTTACGCAGGACGACGCGCATATCTTCTGCACCGAGAGCCAGGTGGTCGAGGAAGTGCGCGCCTTCTGCAAGCTGGCGGATAGCGTCTACCGCGACTTTGGCTTCAAATACGCGATCAAGCTCGCGCTGCGGCCCGAAAAGCGGCTGGGGTCGGACGCCGACTGGGATAAGGCCGAACAGGAACTGCGCGATGCCGTGCGCGATGCGGGCATGATGAACGACGCGTACGGCTGGGAAGAACTGCCTGGCGAAGGCGCGTTCTATGCGCCCAAGCTCGAATGGCATCTGACCGATGCGATCGGCCGCACCTGGCAGGTCGGTACGATCCAGGGCGACCGCGTGCTGCCCGACCGGCTCGACGCGAGCTATATCGGCGAGGATGGCGAGAAGCACCGCCCGGTGATGCTCCACCGCGCGATCTTTGGGAGTTACGAGCGGTTTATCGGCATCCTGATCGAACATTTCGCCGGCAAGTTGCCGGTGTGGCTCGCCCCGACGCAGGCGGTGGTCGCGACCATCGTTTCGGATGCGGACGACTATGCCAACGAGGCGCTGGCCAAGCTGCGCGCGGCGGGCATCCGCACCGAGGCGGACCTGCGTAACGAGAAGATCAACTACAAGGTGCGCGAACATTCACTGGCGAAGGTTCCGCACCTGCTGGTGGTCGGCAAGCGCGAGGCCGAGGAAGGCACCGTCGCGGTCCGCACGCTGGGCGAGAAGGAGCAGCGGGTGATGTCGCTCGACGAGGCGATCGCCATGCTGCGCACCGAGGCGACCCCGCCCGATCTGCGCGACAACTAAGGCTTGGAACTCCTCGCAGGATTCACCTGGCCGCAACTCGCGGTCGCGCTTGCCATCGGATTGATCGCGGCGTTCATTCGCGGGCTTGCAGGTTTTGGCCTGGCGATCCTGCTGGTACCTGTCCTCGCGCTCGCGCTGACGCCGGTCGAGGCGGTGCTGACCACCAATGTGGTCGCCATGCTGATCGGCGGAATCGAGCTGCCGCGCCTGCTGCGAGAGGCCGAGCGCAGCGTATGGATCATCATCGGCCTCGTATTGCTGACGACCCTGCCGGGCCTCGCGCTGCTGGCGGCGACGTCGCCGAACATTGCCCGCCTGCTGATCGCGCTGGTCGCTCTATCGGCTTTTGCGGCAATCCTGTTTCCCGTGCGCGAGCCGGAGCGGCCCGGGCTCGTGACCACCGGGCTGACGGGCGTGGCGACCGGCATTCTCACAGGCTTCGCCGGAATGCCCGGCCCGCCCGTGGTGCCCTATTATGTTGGGCGCGCCATTCCGCGGCAGATGGCCAAAAGTTCGATGATTCTCATCTTCACTTTTGCAGCGATGATCGGGATCGGGTCGGGCGTTGCGCTTGGCCGGATGGAATGGCGGCTGGCGCTGCTGGGCGCCCTGCTGCTGCCGGTGGTGCTGCTGGGGACGTGGCTCGGGCGCAAGGCCGATGGTCGCGTATCCGACCGGACATGGCGCATATTCGTGGGCGTAGTGCTTGCTGCGGCGGCAATGGCCGCGCTGGCCAAGCTGGTGGTCTAAGCGGCCTCAGCCGAAGGGCACGAAGCGTTCCGCAGCGATAAGCGCGATCGCGCAGGCCGATACGATGATCGCACGGGCGGCAGAAAGCGCCTCGAAGCGGCAGGCATTGGCGATGGTGCGGGTCATGGGTGCCAGCTTGGCCCGGGCGGGTTAAGAAACTCCTACCGCAGCGCGCGAGCCGGCATCTGCATGCTGGCGCAATGGAACCCGCCACCGCCTGCCAGCACCGCGCCCATCGGCAGGCCGACGGCAGTGCGATCCGGGAACAGCGCGTCGATTGCCGCAACCGCGTCTTCGTCCTGCGGCAGGCCGAAGGTCGGTACGGCGACGATGGAATTGGCAATCAGGAAGTTGGCGTAGCTCGCCGGTTCCACTCTGCCATCACGCGTTATAAGGCCGGGCGAGGGGATCGGCGCGACGCTCAGCCCGGCCGCCTCCAGCCGCGCCCTGGTGTCGGCATAGACTCCGGTATTGGGATCGTTGTCGCCGAAAGGTTCGGCCAGCGCGACCGTGCCTGGCGCCACGAACCGCGCGAGATTGTCGACATGGCCATCTGTGTGATCGTTGAGCAGCCCGTCACCGAGCCACACCACGCGGGAAAGGCCGAGATCCCGTGCGAGCCGCGCTTCGACATCGGCGCGCGAGAGATCGGGATTGCGATTGGGATTGAGCAGGCATTGCTCGGTGGTCAGCACAAGGCCCGCACCATTGGTGTCGATCGCCCCGCCCTCGAGCACCCAGTCGGGCCGGTCCAGCGACAGACCCGCGTCGCGCGCCAGCTCGCTGCCGATGGTCTCGTCGCCGGCCATCACGTATTTCCCGCCCCAGCCGTTGAAGCGCGGGCGGACGGCCAAATACCCGCCGTCTCGCCCGACCGTCAGCGGTCCGGTGTCGCGCAGCCAGACGTCGCCATAGGTCCGCCGCTCGAGCGTGACGGCATCCGAGATCAGCGCCTTGGCGCGCGCTTCGTTCGCCGCATCCCGAACGAGCAGGCGAACCTCCTGCCCGCTCTCGGCGACAGCATTGGCAAAGGCGGCGATTTCTTCCTGCGCAAGCGCGACGGCATCGCCCCACTCAGCGGGGTCGTGCGGGAAGCCGATCCACAGCCAGTCCTGCGGCTCCCACTCTGCGGGGAGCCGCATGGTATCGATGCTCATGACGTGTCCGCCGGGTTAGCGATCAGCAGCCTGCATTGGTGGCCGCGCAGCTTTCGTCGCGGATCGAGCGGAACTCGTCGCCCTCGACCCAGTTGGGCCAGCTGTCGCTCATCGCCAACATCCGCCCGAGGCGGTAGTAAAGCTGGAGGTCGGCCATCACGCCCGACCAGTCCCATTCCTCGTCGAATTCGTCCTTGGGTCCGTGATAGCGGTTGTCGCGATAGTCCTTGGCGAGCGCCGCGCCCGCTTCGCTGCCGCCTTCGACCAGGTCCTCCCCGCCGTCGATATAGAGCATCGGCACGCCCTGCTTGGCGAAGGGGAAGTGGTCGGAGCGGTAATAGTAGCCTGCTTCCGGATTGGGATTGTCGGTCGAAACCCGGCCATCGGCCTCCAGCGCGGCTTCGAGGAACTGGTCGAGCTGCGACTTGCCCGGACCCACGACGGTCACGTCGCGTGCCGGCCCGGCGATCAGGAAGGCGTCCATGTTCACCCCCCCGACCGTCTGGTCGAGCGGGAAGACCGGGTTCTGCGCATAATAGGTCGAGCCGAGCAGGCCCTGTTCCTCTGCGGTGACCGCGAGGAACACGAGGCTGCGATCCGCCGCGCCTGCTTTCGCCTGGGCCTCGGCCAGCGCGACCAGCGCTGCCGTGCCGGTGGCGTTGTCGACCGCGCCGTTGCAGATATCGTCGCCATCATCGGCGGGCGTGCAGCGGCCGAGATGGTCCCAGTGGGCGGTGTACAGCACGTATTCCTCGGGCCGCTTGGAACCCGGCAGGACGCCGATGACGTTCTGCGACATATATTCGCGGCTCTCGTTGTCGAAGCTGGTCGAGGCCTTGAGGCCAAGCCGGACGCCGGTGAAGTCTTCTTCGCGCGCAGCCTCCTTCAGCTCATCGAGATCCTGTCCGGCGGCATCGAAGATCTTCTCCGCGACCGAATTCTGAATCCAGCCGTTCATCTGCGTCGTCGGCGGTGCGTTCTCGCCGCGCTGCGGGTAGCCCTGCGGGCCCGACCAGCTGCTCTCGACGACGTTCCAGCCATAGGACGCAGGCTCGGTCTCGTGGATGATCAGGGCACCTGCGGCGCCCTGCCGCGCGGCCTCTTCGTACTTGTAGGTCCAGCGCCCGTAATAAGTCATCGCCTTGCCGTCGAACGGACCTTCGAGGGTTTCTGCCCCGAAGTCGGGATCGTTGACGAGGATGACCGCGATCTTGCCTTCCATGTCGAGGCCTTCGTAGTCGTTCCAGCCCTTTTCCGGCGCGTTGATGCCGTAGCCCACGAACACCAGCTCGGCGTTGTTGATCCGCGTGCGCGGCGTTTCGCGGTAGCTCACGCCGACCCAGTCGTCGCCATATTCGAACGCCATGCCGTCGCCGTCGCCCCCGGTGATGGTGAGCGGGGCGAAATCGCTGCCGGTGATCTCGACCAGCGGGACGTCCTGCGTCCATGATCCGTTATTGCCGGGTTCCAGCCCTGCCGCCTTGAACCGCTCGGTCAGCAGTTCGACGGTCATCTGCCCGCCCTCGGTTCCGGGCATCCGGCCTTCGAACTCGTCGCTGGACAATTCGCGGGTGAGATCGACCATCGTCTTTTCCGAAATGTCGCCATCGGCAACCTCGGGGATGTCGAGGGTCGCGTCGTCGTTTCCGCCCGACAGGACGGCGGCATCGCAACCGGCCAGCGAGAGGGCGACGGCCGCCACGGCGAGAATGCGTTTCATGACTTGGAATTTCTCCAGAAAATCTTGGCTTCGCGCGGGGTTGTTGCAAAAGCGCGGCGCGAGGGCAAGTGAACGGGTGCGCTCGCGCAACGATGGCCCGCCTTCTTGCCAGCGCCGCATGGGGCGGGCAGGGCGGCTCCATGGCAAGCGAATGGACAGATGCAATCGCACGCGCGCGGGAGAACGCGCCTTTTCTCGCCCGCAGTCTCGACCGCCTGCCCGACCTTGCCGACCTGCTGGCGCAAGGCGATCTCGATGCCGCATTCGAATATGCGGCGAAGGCGGGCGAGGGTGCCGAAACCGGTGTCGCCTTGCGGCGCGAGCGGCTGGCACTCGCCCTGACGCTGGCGATCGGCGATCTCTGCGGTGTCCTCACGCTTGACGATGTGATGCGGCGCCTGTCGTCCTTCGCGGACATTGCACTCGATCGGGCTATCGCCGAAGCCGCGCGCAGCCGCACCACGCTCGAAAGTGTCGACGGGTTTTTCGCTGTGGCGCTGGGCAAGCATGGCGCAAGCGAGCTCAACTACAGCTCGGACATAGACCCGATCTTGCTGTTCGATCCCGATGTGCTGGCGAGCGGTCCGCGCTCCGGCCCCGCAGAAACCGCACAACGCATGGCGCGCGATATCGTCCGCCTGCTCGCCGACCATACCGAGGAAGGCTACGTCTTCCGGGTCGACCTGCGGCTGCGCCCGGCGGCGGAGATCACGCCGCTGGCGGTCTCGGTCAACGCGGCGGCCACGCATTATGAAAGCGCGGCGCTTGCATGGGAGCGCGCGGCCTTCATCCGCGCCCGCTCGGCTGCGGGGGACGTGGTGCGCGGCGAGAATTTTCTCGCGAGCATCCGCCCCTTCGTGTGGCGCCGCAGCGTCGATTTCGGCGCGATCGACGACATTGCGCAACTGCGCCTGCGCATCCGCGAGGCCTATGGCGGCGAACCCGTGCTCGGCCCGGGTTTCGATCTCAAACGCGGGCGCGGCGGCATTCGCGAGATCGAATTCTTCGCCCAGACCCACCAGCTGATCCATGGCGGGCGCGATCCGCGGCTGCGTAGCAGCGACACGCGCGCGGCGCTGCTCGCGCTGGCCCGGGCGGGGATCGTGGAGGAACAGACCGCGCGTGCGCTGGCCACCGCCTATGCCCGCCTGCGGGTGGCCGAGCACCGAATCCAGATGCTGGAGGATCGCCAGACGCATATGGTGCCCGAAGGCGAGGCGCTGGAGCGGCTGGCGCATCTCGACGGGTTCGCCGACGGGGCGGCGCTGCTGGCGGATCTCGACCCGCACCTGACGGTCACCGCGCAGGCGTTCGACACCCTGCTCGAAACCAGCGAGACCGGCACGGCGAACGATCGCCCGGCCCGTGAACTGGTCGCCGCGAGCCCGCTCGCCGGGCAAGCCGACATGGGCGAGCGGGTCGCCGGCTGGCTGGATGGCCGCTATCGCGCACTGCGTGGCACGGACGCACAAAACGCTTTCCGCCGCCTGCTTCCTGCGCTGCTCGAAGCGCTTGCCCAATCGCCTGAGCCCGATCGCGCGGTGGTTCGCCTTGAGCGGTTGCTGGAGGCGCTGCCGAGCGGGATCAACCTGTTTCGGCTGCTGGAGGCGCGGCCCGCGCTGCTCGACCAGTTCCTCTCGATCATCACGCTCGCCCCGCCGCTCGCAAATGATCTCGCGCTGCGGCCCGCATTGTTCGACGCGCTGATTGACCGCTCGGCGCTCGACCTGCCCGAAAGCGTGCCTGCGCTGGTGCGCTCGATGATGCGGGCCGAACCGCAGGGGAATTACGAGGCGCTGCTCGATCGGATCAGGGTTGTGACCGGGGAGCAGCGCTTTGCCCTGGGGGTGCAGTTGATCGGCGGGGTGCACGACCCGCTCGATATCGCGCGGGGCTTTTCGACCGTCGCGGAGGCGGCGTTGCAGGCCGCGCTCGCGGGGACGCTCGCCGAATTCGAGAAGGCGCATGGGCGGATCGAGGGTAGCGAGATGATGATCCTCGGGCTGGGACGGCTCGGCGGCGAGGCGCTGACGCATGCCTCCGATCTCGACATCGTCTACCTCTTCACCGGGAACCACGCGGCGGAAAGCGACGGCGAGCGCCCGATCAGTGCCACACGCTATTACAACCGCCTGGCCCAGCGGGTCAGCGCGGCGGTCAGCGTGCCGACCGCCGAGGGGCCCCTGTACGAGGTCGATACGCGATTGCGCCCGCAAGGCGCACAGGGCCCTCTTGCCGTCAGCGTGGAAAGCTTCGCGCGCTACCAGAACGAATCGGCGTGGACGTGGGAGCATATGGCGCTGGCGCGCGCACGCGTCGTCGCGGGCTCTTTTGCCGCGCGCGGCACTGTCGAGGATATTATCCGCGGGGTCCTGTGCGCCCCGCGCGATCCCGCCACCCTGCGCGCGGACGTGTTGAAAATGCGCGCCGAGATGGCGAGCCACAAACCCGCCAAGGGTCCGCTCGATGTGAAGCTGCTACGCGGCGGGCTGGTCGACATCGAGTTCATCCTTCACTTCCTGCAGCTGCGCGACAAGGTCGCGCTCGATCCGCGGCTGTCGAAAGTGTGCGAGACGCTGGTCCACACGGGCGCGCTGCCCGAGGCGTTTGCGCAGGCGCACGACTTTCTCACCCGGCTGATCGTGGCCGCGCGGCTGCTCGCGCCCGATCTTGCGGTACCGCCCGGGGCCGCCGGGCAGACGCTGGCCAAGGCCTGCGGGTGCGACGACGCCGACGCGCTCTTGCGCCATGTCGCGAAGGCGCGGCAGGAGGTCGCGCGGGTCTGGCAGCAGACATTCGAAGAGCAACTGGAGATCGACTGATGACGATTGGCGAAGGGCCACAAGAAGGGAGCGCGATGCCTGATATCGCGATGGTGCGGCACGATGGCGCAGAGGTGAAGGTGTCCGACTATCGCGGGCGCAAGCTGGCGCTGTTCTTCTACCCGAAGGACAACACCCCCGGCTGCACGACCGAGGCGAAGGACTTCTCCGCCCTGAAGGACGAATTCGAGAAGGCTGGCTGCGCGCTGCTGGGAGTGAGCAAGGATTCGAGCAAGAAGCACCAGAACTTCATCGCCAAGCACGATCTCACCGTCGATCTCGCGACCGATGCGGAAGAGGGCGGCCTGTCCGACGAACTGGGCGTGTGGGCCGAGAAGAAGATGTACGGCAAGACCTTCATGGGCATGATCCGCAGCACCTACCTGATCGATGCGGACGGCAAAGTCGCGCGCATCTGGCCCAAGGTGAAGGTGGCGGGCCACGCCGAGGAAGTGCTGGCGGCCGCGCAGGCGCTGTGAGCGCGCCACAGGGCGAAACGCTTGCCCGCGCGATCCGCGCCGCGCTGCTGACCGGACCCGCGCGCGCCAAGGTTTTCGCGGCGCGGCAGGTTGCGCGCGACTGGCGGCTGGGGCGGCTGGCGGCAGTGTATGATGTCGCAATGCCCGATCGGCCCGCGCGCCCGGCCCGGCCCGAACTGCTGCCGCCGGGCAAGATGCCTAAGCGCGGCAAGGGTGGGTCGCTGCGCGGGCGGATCGCGCTGTGGCACTCGCTCGCGCATATCGAATTCGTCGCGATCGACCTCGCGCTAGATATGGTGGGGCGGTTCGGCGCTGAAATGCCGCGCGCGTTTGCCGACGATTTCCTGTCTGTCGCCGCCGACGAGGCGATGCATTTCGCGCTGCTGGAGCGCAAGCTGGCGTCGATGGGCGCGTTCTATGGAGCGCTGCCCGCACATGCGGGGCTGTGGGAATCGGCGCATGCGACGCGGCATGATGTCGCCGCGCGGCTCGCCGTGGTGCCGATGGTGCTGGAGGCGCGGGGGCTCGACGTGACGCCCGCGATGCTCGACCGGGTGCGCGCGCAGGGCGATGCGAGCGGTGCGAAGATCCTCCAGCGGATCCTTGACGACGAAATCCGGCATGTGGGAATCGGCACCAGGCACTTCGTCGCACAGGCGACGCGGGACGGATTCGACCCGCCGAAACGCTGGCAAAAGCTTGTTAACCATCATTTTAGAGGAGCGATTAAGCCGCCGTTCAACGACTCAGCGCGTTCGGCAGCCGGTTTGTCGCGCGACTTCTACGGTGCCCTTGCCGTCTTAACCTGAGCCCGCATAATCCCTCAACACAGACGGACGGGGAAGGTTCCCGTCATCATTCAGGGGGTCTCGGCGCGTTTCAGGATCGAAAATGCGCCAGGGCTCGGAACGGGCGGAGGGACCTCCGCCACCGACAGAGGACGGATATCTTGCGGACCACTGATCGACTTTTCAGCCGTGCGGGCATTCTTTTTGCCGCGGCTTTTGCGACTTTCGCCATGCCTGCCCAGGCCAACACCAGCGCCGCAGCTGCGGTCGACGTGTCGGACGCGGTCGAAGAAGCGCACAGCCCGCTCGGCAATGGCGATGCGCAGTTCCGCCAGCTCTTCGCCAGCTGGCAGACGCTCGACATCGAACGCAGCGAGCCGACGGTGGCACTGCCGACCGTCTCGGTGCCCTCGCGGATGCCGCTGGAGCAAGCCCGCGTTTCGAGCAGCTATGGCATGCGGGACCACCCGGTGCTGCGCAAGCGTGCGCGCCACAACGGGATCGACCTCGCCGCGCCGAGCGGGACCCCGATCTACGCGACCGCCGATGGCATCGTCGAGCGTGCGAACTATTTCGGCAGCTACGGCAACTACATTCAGATCGGCCACGGCAACGCGATCGAGACGCGCTTCGCGCATCTCTCGCGGATCGTCGTCAAGGACGGCGCGCAGGTTCGCAAGGGCGATCTGATCGGCTTCGTCGGCTCGACCGGCCGCTCGACCGGCCCGCACCTGCATTACGAAGTGCGCATCGACGGCAACCCTGTCGATCCGCGTCCCTTTATGGTCGAAACCGAAGCGCAGGAAGCCTTCCGCCTCGCGATGGGCCCGGGCGGCATGGGTGGCGGCGAAGAATAGGCCCGCGCTTCCAAGCCAATCCGAATTCGAAAAGGCGGTGCTGCGGCGCCGCCTTTTTTCTTGCGTGGCCCTCGGTCATGCGTGAGGTTGGGTGCAGGAGAGAGATATGCACCCCATTACCCATGCAGCCGCGCGGCCCGACCATGCGGCAATCATCAACGCGACCACCGGCGATACGGTCACCTATGGCGAACTGGATGCGTTCGCCAACCGCATGGCGCGGTGGTTGCGCGCGAAGGGCGCCAGCCGCGGCACGAGCGTCGGCCTGCTGCTCGAGAACCGTCCGCTCTATCTCGAGCTTGTCTGGTCGGCCCAGCGGATGGGCGCAATGCTGGTGCCGATCGCAACCCGGCTGACCGCGCCCGAGATCGCCTATATCCTTAAAGATGCCGAATGTTCGCTGCTGCTGACCTCGGCCGCCTTCGCCGACGTGACCGATGAGCTGGCGCAGATCATGCCGCAGCTCGAAATCGTCGATGTCGACAGCGATGCGTTCACGCAAGGCGTGGCCGCCAACTCGCCCGAGATGATCGACGACCCTGTGCCGGGGCAATACATGCTCTATTCCTCGGGCACGACCGGGCAGCCCAAGGGCATCATGCCGCCGCCGCCGCCAAGCGAGGATATCACCGCGCCCAATGCGCTGGTCGGGCTGGCGACGATGGGCGTCGGCATGCCTAGCGATGGCAGCATGGTCTACCTCTCGCCCGCGCCGCTCTATCACGCCGCGCCGCTCGGCTGGTGCAGCACGGCCCATCGGCTGGGCGGCACCGTAGTCATCATGGAGAAGTTCACCCCCGAAGGCGCGCTCGATGCGATCGAGCGCTATGGCGTGACCGATAGCCAATGGGTGCCGACCCATTTCGTACGCATGCTCAAGCTGCCCGAGGAAGAGAGGGCACGTCACGACCTATCCAGCCACCAGCGCGCAATCCACGCCGCCGCGCCATGTCCGGTGCCGATCAAGCGGGCGATGATCGAATGGTGGGGCCCGATCATCCAGGAATATTACGCAGGCTCGGAAGGCATCGGCATGTCGCTGGTCAAGAGCGAGGACTGGCTGGCCAAGCCCGGCACCGTGGGCAAGATGATCTACGGCAAGGCGCATGTTTGTGCGCCCGATGGCAGCGAACTGCCGCCGGGCGAGACAGGGCTGCTGTTCTTCGAGAACGAAACCCTGCCGACCTATCACAAGGATCCCGGCAAGACCGCCGAGGCCATGCACCCGCAAGGGTGGATGACGCTGGGTGATATCGGGCATCTGGACGAGGACGGGTTCATCTTCCTGACCGATCGCAAGAGCCACATGATCATCTCGGGCGGGGTCAACATCTACCCGCAGGAGATCGAGAACCTGCTGGTCTCGCATCCGCAAGTGCTCGACGCGGCGGTGATCGGTGCGCCGGACGACGACCTCGGCGAGCGGGTCGTCGCGGTGGTCCAGCCGGTCGATATGGGGCAGGCGGGCGAGGCGCTGGAGCAAAGCCTACGCGCCTATCTCGAACCGCAGCTCAGCAAGGTCAAAATGCCCAAGAGCTTCGATTTCCGTCCCGATCTGCCGCGCGAGGCGAATGGCAAATTGTACAAGCGCGAGTTGCGCGACGAATACGCCCGAAAAGCGTCCTGAATCGCCCGTGAAACGTCCGGTTTTCGTGGCCTTTTCAACCGATTCATGCTAGTGAAGGGGCATGGATAAAAACAAGAACACCGGTGGCGTCGCGGTCCTCTGCGCGGCGTTCATTGGGGGCGGCAATTCGTGATGGAATTGCTTCAGAGCCATAATATTCCGTTTCTCGCCGCACTGGTGCTGATGGTCATGCTCGCGGTCAGCCAGCTTTTCGGCCTCGGCGATGTTCTGGAAGGCGGCGATGCCGATCTGGATATCGATCTCGATGCGGATGCCGTCGCAGGCGATGCCTCGGCGGGCGAAATTGGTTTTCTCGGCGGTCTGTTGAGCCTGCTGGGGGTCGGCCGCGTGCCATTCCTCATCTGGCTGGCGCTGCTGCTGTTTGCCTTCTCCCTGATCGGCATTTCGCTCCAGGCGCTCAGCGTCGATCTGCTCGGCGATGTGCTGCACCCTGCGCTTGCCGCCGTACTCGCTGGCCTGTTCGCGCTGCCCGTGACCGGCGCGGTCAGCCGGCCGCTCGGCGCGATCCTGCCACGCGACCGCACGTCTGCGGTGCCGCTTTCTTCGCTGGTCGGCCGCATGGCGCAGATCCAGATCGGGACGGCGCGCGCCGGATCGCCCGCAAGGGCGCGGGTGCTCGATCAGTTCGGACAGGCCCATTTCGTGATGGTGGAACCGCATGATCCATCGGCCGAACTGGCGGCCGAGGAGCAGGTGCTGCTCGTACGCAAGGAGGCGAACACATTCTACGCCGAAAGGCGCCACAACCCCCTGCTGTCGCCCTAGGGCGCGGCGCGGAGATCCAACCCACACCGACACAGGAGAGACTATGCAAGATCTTTGGACCGTTCTCATCTTCGCAGGGGCCGGCTTTTTCGTCCTGCTGATCATCGGCTTGACGATCACCAGACTGTACAAGCGTGCATCGAAGGAAACCGCCTTCGTGCGCACGGGTGTGGGCGGCGAACGCGTGGTGATGAACGGGGGCGCGATGGTGCTGCCGGTGTTCCACGAGACCATGCCGGTCAACATGAACACCTTGGTGCTGAGCGTAGTCCGGCGCGACGGCGAAGCGCTGATCACGCTCGACCGTTTGCGGATCGACGTGAAGGCGGAATTCTATGTCCGCGTAAAGCCCGATGGCAATGCGATCGCGATGGCTGCGCAAACGCTCGGCCAGCGCACCATGCAGCCCGAGATGCTCAAGGATCTGGTCGAGGGCAAGTTCGTCGACGCGCTGCGCTCTGTCGCGGCAGGCATGACGATGAACGAACTGCACGAACAGCGTGCGGATTTCGTCCAGAAGGTGCAGCAGGTCTCGTCCAACGATCTCGCCATGAACGGGCTGGAGCTTGAGTCGGTCTCGCTGACCGGGCTCGACCAGACCAGTATCGAGCATTTCAACGCCAACAACGCCTTCGACGCCGAAGGCCTCACCAAGCTGACCGAGCAGATCGAGGCGCGCAAGAAACTGCGCAACGACATCGAGCAGGACACGCGCGTGCAGATGGAGACCAAGAACCTCGAAGCCGACCAGCGCAGCTTCGAGATCAGCCGCGACAACGAATATGCGCGCCTCGAGCAGGAGCGCGAGGTCGAGATGCGGCGGGCCAAGCAGATTTCCGAGATCGCCCGCGAACAGGCCGAGCGTACCCGCGAGGCCGATGCGGCGCGGATCGAGGCCAAGAAGCAGGTCGACGCCCAGCAGATCGAGGCAGACCGGCTGGTCGAGGAAGCGCGGATCGACCAGCAGCGCGCGCTCGAGATCGCCCGGCAGGAACAGCAGATCGCGGTGCAGAACAAGAGCCGCGAAGAAAGCCAGGCCAAGGCCGAAGCCGACGAGGCTCGCGCCAAAGCGGTCGCCGCGGAGGAGCAGGTTGCGACCAGTCGCGAAACCGAGATTGCCGAACGCGACAAGCGGATTGAGCTGATCGAAGCGGCCAAGCAGGCCGAGCGCGATGCGATCAAGATCCGCGTCGATGCCGAGGCGGAGAAGGACGCAGCGTCGAACCGCGCCGAAGCTGCGCGGCGCGAGGCCGAGGGCGAGGCCGAAGCCGAAAAACTGCGCGCCGAAGCCGCGCGGGTCCGCTTCGAGGTCGAGGCCGCCGGTCAGCAGGCGATCAACGAGGCGGCGAACCTGCTCTCGTCCGACCAGATCGGGCTGCAGACCAAACTCGCGCTGCTCAAGGTCCTGCCCGAAGTTATTCGCGAAAGCGCCAAGCCGATGGAGGCGATCGATTCGATCAAGATCGTGCAGGTCGATGGGCTCACCAACGGCGGGGGTTCAGGCCGTGGCGGCGGTTCGGGCGCGAATGGTGCACCGGGCGGCAGCGGGAACCTCGCGGGCGACGCGGTCAATGCCGCGCTGGCCTATCGCGCGCAGGCTCCGGTGCTCGACGGGCTGATGAAGGAGCTCGGTCTCGATGGGTCTTCGCTCGGTGCGCTGGTCGCGGGTGCGGCGGCCGACATCGAGACGCCGTCCGAACCTTTCCGGCCCAACCCGAAGGTGACGCAAGCCGATCCGGTGACGGCCAAGCCGGATGAGGCGCCCGGCAAGGGCAGCCTCGAAGCGAAGCCCGCCCCGGCCACGGGCGCGACGGACAAGGGCGCCACGGACAAGGGCGACGCCGACTAGCCACGACGACAGTCGCGAAAGCAGGATCGGGCGGGGCGTCAAGCGTTCCGCCCGGTTTCTATTGGGGTATTGAGCTATCCCAGAAGGCGCCGCGCCATCGCACGCACTTCCTCGCCCATATCCTCGCGCTCCAGCGCCAGCGCCAGCGTCGCCTCGACGAAGCCCGTCTTGCTCCCGCAATCGTAACGCGCACCGTCGAAAGTGACCGCGTGGAATGCCTGGTTGCCGATCATTCGCGCCATTGCATCGGTCAGCTGGATCTCTCCACCCGCGCCCTTGCCCTGGGTTTCGAGCACCCGCATGACCTCGGGCTGCAGGATGTAACGGCCCGAAATGATCTTGTTAGACGGGGCCTCGGCCACCGGCGGCTTTTCCACCAGGCCTTTCACCTCGGTCAGGATGCCATCTTCGGCGCCCGGCTCGATCACGCCGTAGGCGGACACGCTTTCGTGTGGCACTTCGAGCACGCTAATGAGGTTGCCGCCGACCTGGTCATAGGCGTCGACCATCTGCTTCATGCAGCCGGTGCCGTCCTGCTTCCCGATCATCAGCTCGTCGGGCAGGAAGATCGCGAAGGGATCGTCGCCCACGATGGCGCGGGCGCACCAGATCGCGTGGCCCAACCCCAGCGGAACCTGCTGGCGCACGGTGATGATGTCGCCCGGCGTCGCGCGGGTGGAATCGAGGATCGAGAGGTCCTTGCCACGCTCCTCCATCGTCTGTTCCAGCTCGAAAGCGACGTCGAAATGCTCGACGATCGCGGTTTTGCCGCGTCCGGTCACGAAGATCATCTGCTCGATTCCCGCCTCGCGCGCTTCGTCCACCGCATACTGGATCAGCGGGCGATCGACGATCGCGAGCATCTCTTTGGGGATCGCCTTGGTCGCGGGGAGGAAGCGGGTGCCGAGCCCCGCAACGGGGAACACGGCCTTCTTGATCGGTTTGTGAGCCATGACGCAGTGCTATGTGCGCGCGGGATGGGGTCGTCAATGTTCGGGCCAATACGCGTGCGTGCGGCTTGTGTTGCGCCATGGGCCCGCTAAACGCCCTAGGAATGGACAAACTACGCATTATTGGCGGGCGCAAGCTCTCCGGCACCATCCCGATCTCCGGCGCCAAGAACGCGGCGCTCACGCTGATCCCCTGCGCATTGCTGACCGACGAGCCGCTCACGCTGCGCAATCTGCCGCGGTTGGCGGATATCGACAGTTTCCAGCATCTGATGACGCAGTTCGGCGTCTCGGTGAACATCGCGGGGACCAAGCCGGAAGATTTCGGCCGCGTCGTCACCTACGAGGCGACCCGCCTCACCTCGACCACCGCGCCTTACGATCTGGTGCGCAAGATGCGCGCCTCGATCCTGGTGCTCGGCCCGATGCTGGCCCGCGCAGGCGTTGCCACGGTCTCGCAGCCCGGCGGGTGTGCGATCGGCAACCGCCCGATCGATCTGCACCTGTCCGCGCTGGAAGCGCTGGGCGCCGAGATCGAGCTGGCGCAGGGCTATGTCCGCGCACATGCGCCCGATGGCGGCCTGCCGGGCGGCGAATTCGACTTCCCCGTGGTGTCGGTCGGGGCGACCGAGAATGCGCTGATGGCGGCAGTGCTGGCCAACGGCACCTCGACCTTGCGCAATGCCGCGCGCGAGCCGGAGATCGTCGACCTGTGCAACCTGCTCGTCGCGATGGGCGCCGAGATCGAGAATATCGGCCAGTCGGACCTCGTGATCCACGGTGTGAAGCGGCTGAACGGCGCGACCTACAAGGTGATGGCGGACCGGATCGAGGCGGGCTCCTATGCCTGCGCGGCGGCGATCACGGGCGGCGATGCCTTTCTGGAAGGCGCCAAGGCGGACGATATGTCGGCCACGCTCCATGCGCTGCGCAACATCGGCGTCTCGGTCGAGTCCACCGCAAAGGGCGTGCACATTGGTACGAACGGCAGGCTCAAGGCGGCCAACCTCTCCACTGCGCCCTATCCGGGTCTCGCGACCGACATGCAGGCGCAGCTGATGGCGCTGCTGACCGTGGCGGAGGGCACCAGCGTGCTGACCGAGACGATTTTCGAGAATCGCTACATGCATGTGCCTGAGCTGACCCGGATGGGTGCCAATATCGAAGTGTCGGGTCGTACCGCGATCGTGCAGGGGCAACCCAAGCTCAACGGCGCGGAAGTGATGGCAACCGATCTGCGCGCTTCGATGAGCCTCGTTATCGCCGCGCTGGCGGCGCCCGATGAATCGCAGATCCGCCGCATCTATCACCTCGATCGCGGGTACGAGCGGCTGGAGGAGAAGCTCCAGGCGATCGGCGCGGAAATCGAGCGGGTGAGCGACGAATAGCGCGCCTTTTCAGGACCCAAAGTCGCGTTCCCACGTTCGCCAGATAACCACTTATTCTGGAGACAAGAAAATGGGCCTGATTCGAACCGCAATTCTGGGTGGCCTGGGTTACCTCGGCTACAAGGCGTACAAGCAGCACAAGGACGAGAACGGTGTGGCCTTCGCCGACGGCCAGCCCGAAGGCGCCGTCCGCAATGCCGGCTCTTCCGCCACTGCGACCAAGGGCGACACCATGAGCCGGACCGACGAGGCGCTCGACGAGACCTTCCCGGCAAGCGACGCGACCGCCAAATACTGACCGGCGAAAGCCGACGCGCGCGGGGGCGGGGCCTAGGCCTCGCCCCCGCCGCGCATTTGGGCGACGAGATATTGCCGGATCGCGCTGGCAAGCCCCGTCGGCTCCTCAACTTCGAGCCGTGCGGCATCGATTCGCGCTACGATGGCGTTGATCGGCAGGTCCGATGCCTGCGCGTCCTCGCGGAGCAAATCCCAGAACACCGGTTCCAGCGTGATACTGGTCTTGTGCCCGGCGATCTCGACCGAACGTTTGACGGGCGGGTGGTATTTCATGGGGAAGCCGTGGCGTAGCTCTCGCTCGAGCGCAATCCCGTCACCCGGCGAACGCCATCTGCAACACCTACGATGCCTACGGCGCAGCAGCGCCCGGCCGAGCCGCTTCGAGCTTTTCCCATTGATCCCAGATGCGCGGCGCCAGACCGTCGAGCGGGACCCAGTGGCCGCCGCCCGTCAGGTTGACGCGAACGACGTTCGGCCCGCCTGCAGCCTCGAGCTTCGCAACCGCCTTGGGGTCGACCACCTCGTCCTTCGTCCCGTGCATGAGCAGCAGCGGCTCCTCGACGGCTGCGATCCTGGCGAGATTGTCGTAGCGCTCGGTCACCAGCGCCCGCGCGATTTTCGGAACCATGTCCCGCAGTCGCGTGAACGCGCCCATCGTCGCGACGCCGGACACCTCGTGCCGCGCGGCCATCTCGACGGCGACCGCGCCGCCCAGCGAAAATCCGAAGAGGTAGAGCCGCGAATCGGGGGCGAGCTCTTGTGCCTTGGCGATCCATGCTTCGGCATCGGCATAGAGGCCTGCTTCGGAAGGTTTGCCCGGATTGTCTCCATACCCACGGTAGGACGCGATCAGCACACCACGCCCGCCCGCCCGCAGGGGTTCGGCGCGATAGGCGGAAACCATGTGGTTGTAGCTGTTGCCGTGGAACACGATGACGACCTGATCGACGCATTCGGCGGGCGGCCAGTAGGCCCCCTCCAGCGTCAAACCGTCCGCTGTCTGCGCGGTGATCGCCTGTGGGGGCTCACCCCGGAACTCCACGTTCGTATCGGCCAGCGAAACCGGTTGGTAGACCTGGCTGGAAACAGGCCCCGCAACGGCGGAGGTAGCGAGCGACAGAAGGCCAAGGCCCAGCAGCAACGGGGCGAACAGACTCATAGACGGGTATTGCATACGCCAACGCCTCCATCGCAGCTGTAAAGAGGCTGTGACGCGCGGCCCGTGTCCGGGCGATGAACCACTCAATACATGTGCTGGCCGCCATTGATGCTCATGGTCGAGCCGGTAACGAACTCGCCCTCGTCGGCAGTCAGGAAGGCTACGGCGCGGGCGATTTCTTCCGCCTGGCCCAGGCGGCCTACCGGGATCTTGGCGACGATCTTGCCGAGGACTTCCTCGGGCACGGCGGCAACCATGTCGGTGTCGATATAGCCCGGCGCGATTGCGTTCACGGTGACCCCAAATCGGGCGCCTTCCTGCGCCAGCGCCTTGGTAAAGCCGTGGATGCCCGACTTGGCGGCGGCATAGTTCACCTGGCCATACTGGCCCGCCTGTCCGTTGATCGAGCCAATATTGACGATTCGCCCCCACTTGCGCTCGCGCATCCCGGGAAAGCACGCCTTGGCCATGTTGAAGCACCCGCCGAGGTTGACGCGCATCACCTCGTTCCAGTCGTCGAAACTCATCCTGTGCAGGGTGCCGTCGCGGGTGATCCCGGCATTATTGACGACGATATCGATGTCGCCATGGTCTTTCGCGATCTGTGCGCAACCTTCGAGACATGCCTCGTGGTCGCCCACGTCCCACTTCATCGCGGCGATGCCGGTCCGTTCGGAGAATTCGCGCGCGCGCTCATCGTTGCCGGCGTAATTGGCCACGACCGTGCGGCCCTGTTCCTTGAGCGCAAGGCTGATCGCCTCGCCGATCCCGCGCGTTCCACCCGTCACCACTGCGACACGTGCCATCATCACTCTCCCCAATTCATCCTCTTCCCAAGGACGTAGCGTCAGGCACGCCTATGGGCAAAGCAAATCACGGGATGCCGGGGGGATTTCGGGATGCTGGAAGCGATGTAGACCGGGAGGGGAAAGACGCACGCCCGATCGGTCGCGCCCAGCCGATCAGAAGCGCAGCTGCGTTCCGATATAGACCGACTGGCTGTCTTCCACGCCATCGGTCAGCGGCGTCAGGCGATCCTGCTCTTCGGACAGGCGGACACCGGCGGTCACGTCGAGATTGCGCGAAACGCGATAGGCGCCGCCCAGATCGACCTGGCGATCGCCGTGACCTTCGAGCGTGCGAGGCGAGCGGCCCGGGATACGTTCCTGATCGACCGAGATGCGCGGCTGGAATCGGCTCGGCTTGTCGCGCGCGCCTTCCGACGGGCGGAATTCGGCAAGATCGGGCATCGAAACGCGCGAAACCGACTTGGGAAGCTCGCTCGCGGGCTTGGTGAAGCTCTGATACCCGCGCGCGACGCCCAGATCGAAGGCGGAAGGTGCCACCGCCACATCGCGGCGGGTGCCGGGTTCGCCGCGAGTCGACTCGATGGCCGAACGAATCGAGATCGCACGCGCCGCATCGTCATCGACTCGCACGGCGACGGTGACCGTCCGATCGGTGATCGTCTTGCCCGTGGCGGGCGTGAAGGGCATCGTCTCGCGGCGCGCGGCGAAACGCTCCATCACGCGGCGGGCGAGATCGGGATCGACGGTCGCGGGCGTGAAATGCGCGCCCAGCGACGGGCTGCCGGAAATAAGCGCGGGTGCGGTGGCTTCGGCCAGCGCGACACCGGCATAAGGCACGGCGACGAGCACCAGCGCCCCGCCGATGGCGGGGGCAAGCAGCTTGCGCAATCCTTTGCCCCGATTATCGCTCATGCTTCACCTTATAGCACCGTAAATATTACGGCTCGTGAACGCGGAAAAATTGCCCCTGTCGATGCAAGCACCAATGCGCAGGCCCCGCTTACGATCCCTTTCCTATGCAATGGCGCGCCCGCTTGCCAGCTTTTCCACAACCCGCGTCCCGCTTGCGGCTGGACTGTTGCAACAGGCACACAATGGACGCACCGCAAAATTGCGAGCGGGTTCATCGTGCATACACGCGCCGACGCCAGCTTGGGCGACCCAAGGCAGCCACGCCCTTGCTGCGGTCGGTTCGCGGCGATAGAGGCTTTTTTCATGCGCGGTCTGCCGACCGGTTCCTTCGCAGTTTTCATTGGAAAGCCAGCCACGATGATCAAGCGCCGCTCCTTAGTTGTTTCCGCCAGCCTTCTGGGTGCATGCGCCGCACTTTCGGCCTGCGGCGGTGGCAACAACCTGCCCAATCCCGATGCCGCCGCCAGCCAGGTGACGACCATCGGCGTCAATTCCTATCTCTGGCGCGCGAGCCTCGAGGCGGTGAGCTTCGCGCCGCTGCTGCAGGCAGACAGCGCGGGCGGCGTGATCGTGACCGACTGGTATGCCAATCCCGAAAACCCGGGCGAGCGGGTGAAGCTGACCATTTCGATCCTCGACCAGGATCTGCGCGCCGATGCGCTGCGCGTCGCCGCCAGCCGCCAGGTCGCCCAGAGCGGCAACTGGGTCGATGCCCCCGTGCAGGCCGCGACCGTCCAGAAGCTGGAAGACATCATCCTGACCAAGGCGCGCGAATTGCGCCGCCAGGCGATCACCGGCTGAGCCAGCCCATCACGTAAAAAGACCCGAGTATGACAGATATGCGCTTCGATCCGTCGCAGGCCGACGGACGCTGGCAACAGGCATGGGACGAAGCGCAGTGCTTCCGTGCCGATAGCAACAGCGATCGGCCCAAGAGCTATGTGCTCGAGATGTTCCCTTATCCCTCCGGGCGCATCCATATCGGGCATGTCCGCAACTACACGATGGGCGACGTGCTCGCGCGCTACAAGAAGATGCGCGGGCACGAGGTCCTCCATCCGATGGGCTGGGACGCCTTCGGCATGCCCGCCGAAAATGCGGCGATGGAAAAGGGCGTCCATCCCGGCAAGTGGACGCGCGAAAATATCGAATCGATGAAGGCGCAGTTGAAGCGCCTGGGTTTCGCGCTCGACTGGAGCCGCGAGCTGGCGACGTGTGAGCCGGATTATTACGGCCATGAGCAGGCGTTGTTCGTCGATCTGTACGAAGCGGGCCTCGTCTATCGCAAGGAAAGCGAGGTCAATTGGGACCCGGTCGACCAGACCGTGCTCGCCAACGAACAGGTGATCGACGGCAAGGGCTGGCGCTCCGGCGCCGAGGTCGAGAAGCGCAAGCTCGCCCAGTGGTTCCTCAAGATCACCGACTTCGCCGAGGAACTGCTCGACGGGCTGGGCAGCCTCGACAAATGGCCCGACAAGGTCCGGCTGATGCAGGAGAACTGGATCGGCAAGTCGCAGGGTCTGGAATTCTCCTTCGACCTGTCGAACGGCGATAAACTGCCCGTCTATTCCACCCGGCCCGATACGATCTTCGGCGCGAGCTTCGTCGCGGTGGCGGCGGACCACCCGGTCGCGCAGTCGCTCGATAGCGACGCGGCGCGCGAATTCATCGCGCTGTGCAAGCGCGGCGGGACGACGGCGGCGGAGCTGGAAACGGCCGAAAAGCTGGGCTTCGACACCGGCATCACCGCGAAGCATCCGTTCACCGGCGCGGACCTGCCGGTCTATATCGCGAACTTCGTGCTGATGGATTACGGCACCGGCGCGATCATGGCGGTACCCGCGCACGACCAGCGCGACTTCGATTTCGCGACCAAGTACGATCTACCGATCATCCGGGTGGTCGCTGCCAGAGCCGAAGACGCCGCTGCCCCGCTGACCGAGGCCGAATCCGGCGATGGCATCCTGGTCAATTCGGGCCAATACGACGGGCTGAGCGTCGAAGAGGGCAAGGCCGCGATCATCGGCGCGCTGGAGGCACAGGGTCGGGGCGAGGGCAAGACCGTGTGGCGCCTGCGCGACTGGGGCGTTTCGCGCCAGCGTTACTGGGGCACGCCGATCCCCTTCATCCATTGCGAGAGCTGCGGTGTGGTGCCCGCACCCAAGGACAGCCTGCCGATCACGCTGCCCGAGGATGTCGACTTCAAGACGCCGGGCAATCCGCTCGTGCGTCATCCGACATGGAAACACGTCGATTGCCCCAAGTGCGGCGGCAAGGCGGAACGCGAGACCGATACGCTCGACACCTTCGTCGATTCGAGCTGGTATTTCCTGCGCTTCGCCAGCCAGCCCGCCGACCGTCCGTTCGATCCGGAAGAGGTCGCCAAGTGGCTGCCGGTGGAGCAATATATCGGCGGGATCGAGCATGCGATCCTGCACCTGCTCTACGCCCGCTTCTGGACCCGCGCGCTCGCCCGGATCGGCCAGATCGACGTGCAGGAACCCTTCGCCTCGCTGTTCACGCAGGGCATGGTTACGCACGAGACCTACAGCCGCAAGCAAGGCGGCAAGACGGTCTACTACGCACCCGACGAAATCAGCCGCGAAGCAGAGCGGGCGCTGCTGAAGGACGATGGCGGCGAGGTCGAGATCGGCCGCGTCATCAAGATGTCCAAGTCGAAGAAGAATGTCGTCGATCCGGACACGATCATCGCGCAGTACGGCGCCGACGCCGTGCGCTGGTTCATGCTGTCCGACTCGCCGCCCGAGCGCGACCTGCCGTGGTCGGAAAGTGGGATCGAGGGTTGCGCACGCTTCGTGCAGCGTGTGTGGCGGCTGGTCTCAGACGCATCCGGCGATGCGCAGGGCGAAGATGTCGAGCTGCGGCGCAAGACGCACAAGACGATCGCCGCTGTCGCCGAGGATATCGAAGCGCTCTCCTTCAACAAGGCGGTCGCGCGGCTCTACGAATTGACCGGCGCGATCGAAAAGGCCGAGCCCGGTGCCGACCGGCGCGAGGCTACGCTGGCGCTGACCAAGCTGATCTCGCCGATGATGCCGCACCTCGCGGAAGAGGCCTGGCACCGCGCGGGGGGCGAGGGTCTGATTGCCGAGGCCCCCTGGCCCGAAGTCGATCCCGCGATGCTGGTTGAAGACGAAGTGACCATCGCCGTCCAGCACAAGGGCAAGCTGCGCGACACGCTGACCGCGCCCAAGGGTGCCAGCAAGGAAGCGCTCGAGGAAATGGCGCTGGCGAGCGAGAAGGTCCAGCGATCGCTCGACGGGGCCGAGGTGCGTAAGATCATTGTCGTGCCCGACCGTCTGGTGAATATCGTCACCTGATGGCCAATCCGTCACCCCGAACTTGTTTCGGGGTCCAGTTCCCGGCAACGTGCGATCATTCGAAGAGGAAGGATGGATGCTGAAACAAGTTCAGCATGACGGTAGACGGATGGCGCAGGCGCTGGCGGGTTTGCTGCTAGTGCCGATGGCATGCGCCCTGTCGGCCTGCGGGCTCGAGCCGATCTATGCCGGGGCCAGCGGCGAGGGCGCGCTCGCGGACCTTTCCGCCGTGGATATCGCCCCCATCGAAGGGCGCACCGGCTGGCTCGTCGCGACCGCGCTGGAAGACCGTGTGTCGATCCGCGAATCGGCTGCCGCACCGCGCTATCGCCTCGACGTCCAGCTCGACGAAAGCCTGGAGAGCCTCGGGCTGCTGACCGACGAAAGCGTGACGCGCGAGCGGCGCGTACTGCGCGCGCGCTACCAGCTGATCGACCTGTCGAGCGGCGCGATCGTGCTCGACGCGACCGCCGGGTCGGACGCAGGCATCGATGTCGTCTCCAGCGACTATGCCACCATCGCGGCCGAACGCGCGGCGGCCGAGCGGCTGGCCGAAGTGGTCGCGGACCAGATCGTGACGCGGGTGTCGCTGGCGCTGCGTCGGCGCAACTGACGGCGGCGGCCCGTAAAATGGCAAAACGCCAGTCGTTCAAAGCCAACCAGAACAGCTTCGGCCGCATGGCCGGGCAGGCCGCGCGCGAATGCCACACCTTCTTCTTCTGCGGACCCGACGAGAGCGCGGCCTCGGCGGCGGCGGCGCAGATCGTCGCCGGACTTGCCGATCCGGGCGAGCGGGTCGAGGTGTCGGGTGCCGACCTGCGACGCGATCCCGTCAGGCTGGCGGACGATGCGCGCTCATCCTCGCTCTTCGGCGATTCGCGTCACATCCTTGTGCGCGCCAGTGGCGAGGAAGCGCATGATGCGCTGAAGATCCATCTCGAAGCCGAGGGCGAGGCCTGCCCCGTGCTGGTGGTGGCGACGAGCGCGACGGACAAGTCGCGCAGCGCCAAGCTGGTGGCGGGCGCGGGCGGCACGCTGGTGGCGATGTTCTACCCGCCCAACCTGCGCGACATGGCCGAAACCGTGCGCGATCTGGCAGACAAGTCGGGCCTGCGGCTCGGCGGCGACCTCGCCCAGCGGATCGCGCGCGCCTCTGGGCTAGACCGGCGGCTGGCCGAGGCCGAAGTGGAAAAGCTCGCGCTCTATCTCGATGCCGCGCCCGATTCGCCCAAGACCGCCGATCCGGCTGCGTGGGACGCGATCGGCGCCTCGAGCGAGGAGGATGGCCTGATGCCGATCGTCAACGCTGCGCTGGGCGGACATGCGAAGCGTCTGCCCGCCGAACTGGCACGCTTGCACACACTCTCGCTCAATCCGGTGGGCGTGGCACTCGCGTTCGAGCGGCGCGCGGCGCAGCTCGCCCAGCTTTCGGCACGGATGCGCCCGGGAGAGGATGTGAGCAGTTTCGTCGATGCGCAAAAGCGTGCGCGGCGTATCTTCTTCAAGGACGAGCGTGATCTGACCGAGCAGCTGCAGATCTGGCGTGGCAAGCGACTCGACCGGCTGGTCTCGCGGCTGACTGCGCTGCATCAGGCGCTGCTCGCCAACAGCCAGCAGGCCGAACTGCTGCTGTCGCAAGAGATCGCGTGGATCGCGCGGGCCGCGTCGCGCTAGTTCGAGTACCCGTAACCTTAAAACCTAGTCCTGCGGGACCGAGAACGAGCCGGTCACGCGGCCACTCTCGCCGCCAGCGCTACCCGCGCCGTCGACGCTCGACAGGCCGGTGCGCAAGTCGATCGTCAGGCGCCCGCCGTTGAGCGTGTCAGAACCGCGCTGCAGCCGCACATCGCCAGTCATGGTGATGATCCGGCGGTTGAAATCGTACACTGCCACGTTGCCTTGCGCGCGCTCGTCCCCGCGCGTCACCGTCACCCCGCCGGTGGCGGAGATGCGCTGGATGCTGAGCGAGCCTGCGTCGGTATAGTCGACGATGGTGCGCGCCGCGTTCAGCCGCAGATTGGCCTGCGTGATCTGCACATTGCCCGACAGCACGACCCGGTTCTGGCGATCCTGCAGCTCGATCCGGTTCGCCGCATAATCGACCGGCGCATTCGAATTGTGGCCTGCGATGGCCTGCGCATTGAGCTGCAGGCCCACGACCGTGCAGGCGGCGAGCACGAAGCCCGCCACGCCCGAACGGGCGGCGAGGCGGACATGGCGGGGGGTCAGCCGGGCTTTGCGGCGGATGCTCATTGCATGCTCTCCAATGCGCCGGGCACCATGCGCAGGCGCGCATTGCCGTCAAGCGTTATCGTGCGCGTTTCGATGTCGACCTTCAGGCTGTCGGCGGAGAATGTCCCCGCCGGAACCGCGCCCGATACACCCTCGCTGCCCACCAGCATCTGTTCGCGCAGGTCGACCGATACGCCGCGCGCGGTAAGGTTGTAGCCATCGCTCGCGCGCAGCATCACCGGCCCGTTCACGTCGAGAAATTCTTCATCGATCTTGTAGGCGCCGCCCTCTGCGGTCAGCCGGGCGGGGCCGTCGCTCAGCAGGATGCGGGCGATCACCTCGTCGAGCCGCACGATGCCTTCCGCGCTCGATTGCTGGACGGCTTCCTGCGCAGTGAGCGAGAAGGGGCGGCCCTCGTTGTCGGAGCCGCGATAGGTGGCATTGTCGATCCGCATCCGCTCGTCGATCTGTTCGACCTTGTCGCGGTCGAGAATGAAGGAAACCTCGCTGCGCGGCGAGAATGGCGCGATGACGAGGAAGGCGACGATCGCACCCGTCGCCATCGGCAGCGCGATGGCGAGGATCTTGATCAGGCGATCATGGAAGCCGCCCGGGGCCGCCTGGCGTTCCCGGCCGCGCCGCCTCGTGCGTGCTTCTTCTGTCTCTTCCACCTGATCGGTATGCATGATGTGTCCAGAGCCACTCGGCCCTTACTCGTGGCTGAAGATATCCGCGTTGGGCCAGCCGGCAATGTCCAGCCGCGCGCGGGTCGGCAGGAATTCGAAACAGGCCTGCGCGATTTCCATACGGTTTTCGCGCAGCAGGCGTTCCTCGAAAATGTCGCGCATGCGGTGGAGGAAGCGCACGTCCGATGCTGCATATTCGCGCTGCGCATCGTTGATTTCGGGCGCGCCCCAGTCCGAACTCTGCTGCTGCTTCGAGATGTCCTCGCCCAGCAACTCGTTCACCAGCATCTTGAGCCCGTGCCGGTCGGTATAGGTGCGGGTCAGCTTGCTCGCGATCTTGGTGCAGAACACCGGCGCGGCGGTGACGCCCAGCCAGTATTCGATCGCGGCGAGATCGAAGCGGCCGAAATGGTACAGCTTCACGCGCGCCGGATCGGCCAGAACGGCCTTGAGATTGGGCGCATCGTAGCTGCTGTTGACGCCGAAGCGGACCAGATGCTCGTCGCCCTGCCCGTCGCTGATCTGGACGAGGCACAGCCGGTCGCGGTGCGTAATGAGGCCCATCGTCTCGGTATCGACGGCGACGTCCGCGCCTTCTGCCAATACGCCTGCGGGGAGGTCTTCTTCGTGAAAATAGACTGCCATGAATGCCTTTTTTTCTGCGGGTGAGGGCGAGCGCCGTTTGGTCGCCATCGCCCTAGGCCCATTGGGGAAAGAGGGGAAGGGCATCTGGTGCGCGCGGCCTTGGCCTCATAGCCTTTGTCCATGACCGCAGACATCCCCCCAAGCTGGCGCGAAACGCTGGAGCCGGTGCTGGCGAGCCCTGAGGCCCGGAAGCTGGGCGGCTTCCTGCGCGCCGAGGAGGCGGCAGGCAAGGCGATCTATCCGCCGCAAGGCTGCCGATTGCGCGCGCTGGAGCTGACGCCGCTGGAACAGGTGAAGGTCGTGATTTTGGGGCAGGACCCCTATCACGGGCCGGGGCAGGCCATGGGCTTGAGCTTTTCGGTGCCCGAAGGGGTTCGCCCGCCGCCCTCGCTCAGGAACATCTACAAGGAACTGGCACAGGATTGCGATATCGCCCCGCCATCCTCGGGCGACCTGACTGCATGGGCGAAGCAGGGCGTGCTGCTGCTCAATAACACGCTGACGGTCGAGTCGGGGCAGGCGGGCAGCCATGCCGGGCGCGGCTGGGATGCAATCACCGATGCCTGCGTCGCCGCCGTCGCCGGGCGGGAAGAGCTGTCGGTCTTTATCCTGTGGGGCAGTCATGCGCAGAAGAAGGCCTCGCGGATCGAGGGGCTGAACGCACCGACCCGCCATTGTGTGATCCGCTCGCCGCATCCCAGCCCGCTGTCCGCGCATCGCGGCTTCTTCGGCTCGCAGCCTTTCAGCCGCGCCAATGCATTTCTGGAAGCAGCCGGCCGCGGGCGGATCGACTGGAATCCGGCCTGATCAAGCCCTGATCAAGCGACGTCGTCGAGTCGCGACAGCCGATCGAGTGCGCCGCGCAGGGCCCGATCCACATCATTGTCTTGCGATTTGCGTGGGGCGAGCGCGGAGTCGTGGCGATGCTCCCCGCTGCGCGGCGGAGCGATCGGTGCCTGCGTTCGCGGGGGAACCTCGGCCTGCTCGCGCTCTTGCGCCTCTTGCTGACCTTGCAGGGCGCGCGCAAGCCGCTCGACCAGTTCGGCGACGCCCAGATCCTGCAGCTTCGGCTCTTCCGTACGCGGTATGGGCCATGCCGGCGGGGGCGGAGGGGCGGTAGCGCGCAGTCGCTCCGGGTGGGGCGCAGGC
>Ga0208934_1000088_pt1 | contig 77925 bp, 70 predicted proteins | sample MalvirDeepMed_s2_FD_184243 | JGI IMG/M metagenome (GOLD analysis project Ga0208934, IMG submission 184243) | Marine viral communities from the Global Malaspina Expedition - Malaspina viral metaG DeepMed_s2 (SPAdes) (version 2) | ecosystem: Environmental > Aquatic > Marine > Oceanic | place... | reverse complement strand
CCCTCCTCCGCCGGACCCCGAAGAGCACTTGCGGGAACTGGCCTCGCAGGGAGCCGACTTCTTCTACCGCAACCAAGCCATTCCTTCCGAAAAAGCCCTTGAATTATTCCGGGCCGGGGAGGTCAATCGGATCCAGGTGCGCAATTCCGATGGGGGGACCCCCCAGGTTTACCTGGCGGAGTGATGCGCTCGTGGGATAGGGTAACGCCCCCGCATTGTTAAATTCCTCCAAAACGGGCACCAAAAAGCCGGCAAGCTGCGTTCTTGTGTACATACCAAACCCTGAACACTGATATGATACGCAGCTTCTTCATTATTTGCTCCGGGGCAGACCGGGAATTACTCGGTACCTGCTCCCAGGGGGAACAGAATAAATACGCCGGGATCGGCGCCACCATTTTTTTCACCGCCTTAATGGCATTCCTCGCAGCCGGCTATGCGCTGTATACGGTTTTTGATTCCGTCTGGGCGGCCATCCCGTTTGGGCTGGTCTGGGGCCTGCTCATCTTCAACCTGGACCGCTATATCGTCTCGACCATGCGGAAACGGGACCATTTTGGGAAGGAACTCCTGCAGGCCAGCCCGCGGATTGTCCTGGCGGTGATCATCGCCGTGGTGATTTCCAAGCCCCTGGAATTGAAAATCTTTGAAAAGGAAATCAACCAGGTGCTCCTGGAGCGAAAAAACGACCTGACCCTGGCCAACCAGGAGCAGATCGCCCAGCAGTACAACCCGGCCATCGCCGAAAAGCAGGCGGAAATCGCCGGCCTGAAACAGGAAATTGCAGACAAGGAAGCCGCCACGGATGCGTTGTACAACACCTACATCGCCGAGGCCGAAGGACGGGAAGGGACGCTATTGGTGGGCAAAGGGCCTGTCTATGCGGAAAAGCGCGAAAAACACGATGCCTCCCTGGCCGAACTGGCGGACCTCCGGGAGACGAATACGGCCAAAATCACGGCCATCGAATCGGAAATCGCAACCCTTGAGAGCGGATACGCCCAGGCGGTAGAAGGATCGCAATCCGTCATCGACGGGTTTGACGGGCTGATGGCCCGGATCGACGCCCTGGGGGAGCTCCCCTGGTTTCCTTCCTTTTTTATATTCCTGCTTTTCCTCTCTATTGAGACGGCTCCCATCCTGGTAAAACTGATGACTCCGAAAGGGCCGTACGATATGAAGCTCGAGGATGAGGAAACCACCGTTTCCGCCTGGGTAAAACAAAAAGTGGACCAGCGCTTCAAACTGGCCGATACGGACCGGCTCCTCAACGAGCGCATCTACGGGGAAATTGCCGATGAGGAGGCCGTGTACGCCTATAAAAAGGAAAAGGCCGAGCAACTCCTGCGGTTGCAGGCCGATAAGTTCCACGAATTGCAGTCCAGGCATCTATAAAGCCCGGCCCGAAACGGGCCTCCCGAATTTCCAATTCACGAAGGCTGCTTGCCCTCCGGGTCCTCCACAATCCCCATCTTCCTGAGCAGAAAGGAGGCATTCATGGAGTGGCAAACCCCGGGCTTCAACCGGTAATCAAAATGGAGTTCGCCCTGCCGGATTTCCGCATCAAAATGCCAGTTTTCCACCCGGGGTTCCGTGTCCGCCACCTGGCAAAGGCTCAGGTCGTGGGTGGCGATGACCCCCGTGGCGCCCATGCGGACAAGCCGACCCAGAAAAAGCCGGGAGCCTTTGGCCTTGTCCGTGCTGTTGGTACCTTTCAGGATTTCATCCAGGACCACAAAACTGGGCCGCTCTTCCAGGGCCGCAATCAAGAACTGCAGCCGTTTGAGTTCCGCAAAAAAATAGGATTCGCTCCGCGCCAGGGAATCGGAAGTGCGCATACTGCTAATCAACGGGAGGGGCGTATAGCTGAAAGAAGTTGCGCAGACGGGCAAACCGCAATTTGCCATCACCAGGGAAAGGGAAAGCGTCCTTAAAAACGTACTCTTCCCAGCCATATTGGCCCCCGTAATCACGAAGAACCCGCCTTCCCGGATTTCAAAATCATTCGCCACGCGGTTCCCCGGTGGCAATAGCGGATGGGCCAGGCCGCTGGCTGCTACAACAAAGGGGCGGTCGGCGTTACCGCCGAGGGAGACCGGCTGTCCGCTGTCTCCGACATACGCGGCAACTTCCAGCCCCGGATACGTGTAATCCGGGTGGTTGAAGGCAAAATTGCCCAGGCTGCACCAGGCATCCAGCGCGGCTATGCCGCCAAACCAATGACGTACCTGGCTACCGTGTGCGGTGATCCAGGCTTCCACGGCCCGTGACTTGAGCAGGTCCCAGAGCAAAAATCCGTTCCCCAACAAGGCCACCAGGAGGTTGTTTCGCTGGTCCAGGGCCGACAGGTGGCGGGAAAACCGCTTCAGCAGGACGGATACGGCCTCGCCGTCCTTCCGGAGTTTCCCCTGTTCCCGGCAAAGCATTTCGCTTGAAAATTCCCGGTCTTCCACGTGTGCAACCAGCCGGGCATATCCTTCAAAAACATCCTGTACCCGAGAGGCATCGGCTGCCAGTTTCCCGACGCGCTTTGCAAAGTACCCCGCGATCACCAGCCCCGAGAGGAAAACCCCTCCAACCGCCCAGGGCGTCACCCATCCCGCCAGGAATGCGCCAAGCAGACCCAGGGATACCAGGCCAAAAAGGTAGGGGGCATAGCGGTAGGTAGGCCGGGTAAAGGGACCGTATCCTTCCAGCCAGTCCAGCGCGGAATGGACGGTGGCACCCTTGTCGGAAATCCGCGCCACCGCGTAGTACTCCTGCCTCCAGTTAACCTGTGGCGCCAGTTCGCGTATGGCTTCCTGCTTTTCCCTGACCGACCCGGTATCATTGTCGGTCAGCCATTTGGCCAGTCGTTCGGCCCCCGGCAAAAGGCCACAGCGGTTGGCATACTGAAAAAAGGACCCGGGCCCGAACAGGTCCAGATCCTCGCTGAAGGCGTGCCCCGGATCCCGGTACCCCGTACCCTCGGGCAGGTCTTCATAATCCAGGTCCAGGACCCGGGTTTCGGTTTCGTTCAGGCGGATGAGTTCGTCGCGTTTTCGCCTTTGGTATTTCAGGTCTTCATTCCGGCCCACCAGCCAGCCAAATAGCGCCAGCAACACGAGCGATACTGCGGCAAATGCCCCATGCGAGGCGGCTGCCAGGTAGAGGGCGCCGCCCGCACCCAAAAACGATAAAACGCGAAACAGGGCGGTGAGGTGCAACCGCCGGGAAATCGCCTCGCGCTCCTCCCGTAGCCCTTTAAGCCGGGCGGCATATGCCTCTCGGGGGGTCGTCATGGCAGCGCCTCCCATTCCTTCCGGGATTTCGCGGGAAGCGATGCAACAATGAGCTCGTAGGAATGGTCGATGAGTTCCCTGAGCAGGTCTGCGGGAAGCCCCTGCAACATCACGGTATTCCAGTGGTCTTTATTCATGTGGTACCCGGGCAGGATGCGTCCGTCGTATTCCTCCCGAAGCCCCGGGATGCGTTCGGGGTCGGCTTTCAGGTTGGCCTGGGGCGGGTGCCGATCCAGGCCGGTCAGGGCAAACATCTTCCCCATGACCTTAAAGACCAGTACGTCCTGCCCGAACGGAAAACCTTCGGTAACACCCTTTTTGGCCAGGCAATATTCCCGGAATTCCTCTATGTGCATCCCCCGGACTACTAATCGTTCATCGGGATCCCAGTGGAATCGTAAACGATCACCTTTTTCCAGAGGTGCTCGGACTCGGAAATAAAATCGAGGTGCGGCTGTTCCGCCTGGTAGGCGGCCTGGGCCTCGGCAGATTCAAAGGTAACGATCAGCGAATAGGTAAACGACCCGTCCACCACATCCCGGCTCGCCTGGGGCGGCGTGCCGATAAAATTCGTTTTGGCGTAGGCGGAGCGGGAAAGGAACTTCTTCAGGGAGGCTTCGAATGCCTGTCGGTCTTCCTGCCTGTCCGGGTTGTGCAGCCAGAAATAGACGGTATGGGCAAAAGCAGGGTCAAAAGTCTTCATGTCGGTGTCGTTTTGGGCGGACAGCGCGCCCGGCAAGAGTAGCAGGGCGGCCCCGGTGATAAAGAGAATTTTTCTGATGTTCATTTATGTATGGTTTTATTCAGGTATCCTTTTGGTCGTTCCCGGAAGTATACACCCGGGGGAGCATCCGGGGCTCCTTCCCGAGCTCCAGTGCTTCAAAGTTAAGCTTCCAACCGATGGTTTCCACAATTTTTTCCATTACAAGGATGGCCTCAATCGCTTCGTGCCGGGCGGAATCCATCAGTCCGCTCTCGGGAATCTTCTCGCGGATCTGCGCTTTGGCCTCCCGGTTGAGGGCCGTCATATCCTCGGGCGTGAATGCGTTGAATATCCCGTTGCGGATATCGTAAAATTCCAGTTCCGGCTCTATGGAAAGGATTTCGGGCTGCGGGAAATGCTTTAAATAAACCGTTTTCCGTTTTGGGTCGGAAGTGATTTCCAGTTTCTTGAAGTCGTATCCGATGTGTGCTTTCGCGTGTACCACAATCAGCGCCTTTTTCTTGCTGCTGAAAAGGTTCCCGAAGTGCTCCCGCCGGTTCTCGTACCGGTAGATCTCAGCGAAATCCCCCTCTACCGAAATGAGCTTGCAGACCGAGCGGATCTTTTCCAGGATCACGGTAGACTGGTGCTCGGTCTGGTCTTTGCGCCTTTTCCTGGTAAACAGGGCGTAAAACCAGTACATGATCATGGCCCCCAACAGGAGCCCGAGGAATAATTCAAGCATGCCGTTTTGCATTTTTTCCGATTTCCCCCAGGTGGGTGTACTGAAACCCCCGGGTATGCTTCAGGCCGTACCCGAAGATCCGGTCCATGGCGACATGACTGAACAGGATGATGCCCGCCAGCTGCAGCAGGGGGAGCGCCAGGAGCATGCCCGCTACCCAAATGGCAAAGGCAAAGCCCCGGTGGTGGAACAGGTTGTACGTCCAGGCCCCGGTAACCGGCCCGGCGAGGTAACCGACCATCCCGATATCCGGCGTAAGGATCAGCAGCGGAAACCACCACCAGGCAAAGGGCAATTGGGCAAAAAGGAAAATTCCCCCGGCAAAAAGCAAAATTTCTTCCAGTTGCAATACGCGCTTCATAATTCCTTGAGTTTAAACAGCAGGGGCCGGCTGGGGCTCGCGTCGTTCTCGATGGCTGCCACCTGCAGGTTGAGCAGGTACCGGCCGTCCGCCAGGGAGTCCGGCACAAAGATAAGCTCCGTAATGGTAGCCGCCGGGCGCGGGTTCCCGGGCAGCCCCCAAAAAGCGGTATGGGCAGCCAGCGCCCCACCGTCCTCCTCCGGGTCCACGGAAGGCAGGTCGATGAGCAGGTGGAGTACCCCCTCCGCTGCAAGCCAGGCGGACGCCTTAGGGTCCAGATAGGGCGGGTTGGACCCGGACCAGCTCCGGCCTCGTTTGGAGGGCGGGTTTGGGTAGGTCCGGATCACGACTGCTTCGCAGGAAGGGGTCCCCAGGGCTTCCCGCAATTGCCCCAGGGAAACGTGTGCTCCTTTCCCGGCTGGCTCCGGTTCAATACTCACCAGGCGGGCTTCCATCCAGGGCGCGGGGGGGATGGTATTCACCGAATACGGCCGCTCGGTGATGTGGCCCATACACTCGGTATGCGTGCCGTGGGCGTGGGGGTTGAAGGTGATATCGTAAAAATTCACGGAGGCGCCTGTGGCGACGCTCCCAGTGAAGCCGGGTTGGCCATGGGGTTCCAGGGTGGCCCCGGGAACGCCCCAGGCGGTTATCCCGTTGGCGCTTACGGGGATGGACAGGTCGGTTGGGGCACTTAAATCGGCCAGGTAGGTGGTGCCGTTCTTTTCAAGTCGGGTCTGCATGTTACTGTGAAATCACTTCAAATTAATCATAAATAAATCACTGGCAATCCCGTCCACGAGAAATTTGCCGGCTTCCGTGGCTACCAGGTGGCCCGACCGGGATGCCAGCAAGCCTTTTTCCAGGTAGGGGGCGGCCTGTTGGCGGAGATATTCCGCATATCGCGGGCCAAACTCGCTGCCCACGCGGTTCTCGGAGACCCCCCATTGGGTGCGGAGGCCGGTCATTACCGCTTCGTTGTACCGGTCCCGGGTGCTGAGTTGCTCCGCCTCCCAATAGGTTTTCCCTTCCGTTACGGCCCGGAGGTATTTCAGGTTGGAGGCCACATTCCAGCGGCGGTTTCCCCCGTCGAAGGAATGGGCGGAAGGCCCGATTCCCACGTAGGATTTCCCCTGCCAGTAAGCGGTGTTATTCCGGGAGTGGAACCCGGGCTTCCCGAAATTCGAGATCTCGTAATGGTCGTAACCGGCCTGCTGCAACGTTTCCACCAGGTGGGAGAAATCTTCCCGGGCACGGTGGTCGTCCACCCCGGGGGTCACCCCTTTATCGATAAAGCGGGCCAGGGCGGTGTCGGGTTCCACCGTAAGCGCATAGGCCGAAATATGCGGGGGGTCGAAACCGAGGGCCACCTCCAGGGTTCGCTTCCAGTCATCCGGGCGGCTGCCAGAAATGCCGTAGATCAGGTCGATGGAGTAATTCGCAAACCGGGCGGCCGCGTGCTCCAGGCACTCCAGCGCTTCACCGGCCGAGTGGGCCCGGTTCATCCAGCGCAGTTCGGTTTCGTGAAAGCTCTGGATGCCGATGCTCAAACGGTTCACCGGGCTTAGGGCCAGTTCTTCCAACCGGCCGGGAGGCAAATCGTCCGGGTTGGCCTCCAGGGTAATCTCCGCATCCGCAGCCAGGCCAAAGCACGCAGCTGCCCGGCGGATCAGTTGCCCGATTTCCGCCCCGGTGAGCAGGGACGGAGTGCCGCCCCCGAAATACAGGGTCTCTGCCGGCTGCCCGCCGAGTTCGTCCCGTCGCTGCTCCATCTCCAGCTCCATGGCTTCCAGCAACCCCTGTTTGTGTTTGAGGGTGGTCGAAAAATGAAAATCGCAGTAGTGGCAAGCCTGCTTGCAAAATGGGATATGGAGGTAGATTCCGGACATGAGCAGCGGGTCGGGAGCTGGGTGTGTGGTGGGTTAAAGGTACGGCTTTTGCCAATTCCCATACGGGGGGCAATCCGGGTGTCACTCCGACGTCCGGCCGGTATTCTGTTTGACAAAGGCCTCCCATCCCGAATAGGACTTCGCCCCCGTGGGCTTGCCCTGGTTGTAGAAGTGGCAGACAGCCGCTGCCAGGCCGTCCGTGCTGTCCAGGTTTTTGGGCAGGGATTTGAGCTCCAGCAGGGACTGCAGCATCCGGGCCACCTGCTCCTTGCTGGCATTCCCGTTGCCGGTGATGGCCATTTTGATCTTTTTGGGGAGGTATTCCGTAATCGGGACTTGTCGGGAAAGCCCGGCAGCCATGGCCACCCCCTGGGCCCGGCCGAGTTTCAGCATGGACTGGACGTTCTTGCCGTAAAAGGGCGCCTCGATGGCAATTTCGTCCGGGTGGTAGGTGTCGATAAGTTCCAGGGTGCGGTCGAAGATGAGTTTTAGCTTGGTGAACGGGTCGTCGTACTTGCGCAGGATAAGCTCGTTCATCTGGACGAATTCCATTTGTTTGCCCTGCACGCGTATAATGCCAAAGCCCATGATGGTGGTCCCCGGGTCGATACCCAGGATAATGGTTTCGGATGCTGTCAGTTTACTCATCGGTTTGCAGGACTAAGGGGAGCCGGAACCTCGTGGCCACCGGGATCCCTCGCTTGAGTGCGGGTTGCAGTCGCGGCAGGCTCCGCAGGCTTCCGGTTACAATTCGCTCAAATTCCGGGTTCGCTTCCACAATCGCCGGGTGTTGTTCCACCGAAGTGATCGAAATTACCCCCTGGGCATCCACCTTAAAATCGATGTGCAGCGTATCTTTCAGGGAGGCTTGTGACCGGAATTCAAAATTTTGCAGGGTCATGGAAAGGTGCATCAGCAAAGTCTCTTCAAAACAGCGGCGCTGCACTGCCTTGTCCTCGGTTTCCTGGCAATCGTCAAACAACGGAAACTGGTCTACTTCGTTGAAGTTGATGGTCTGAATCTCCGCGTCCACCAGTTTTTGGGTCCGTTGCTCCCGCGACTCAAACAGGTTGCAGGCGCTGAGGCAACCGGCCAGCAGTATACCGCAAAGTACGCGATGGTTCATTCCCCAATTTTACTAGGGGGGAAATTACGATTTTATTAGTAATTCCCCGTAACATCTATCTTTGCCTTACGTCTTATGTGGTTGCGTAGAGCTCCTGCCTCGGTGCGGCCGGACCGCTTTAAATTCATCGCCTTATGGACCTTGTTTTGATCTTTTTTGGCTTGCTATGTATGATTTTGGGAGTCCTGGGCAGTTTCCTGCCGGTCCTCCCCGGCCCGCCCATCAGTTGGGTGGGGTTGCTGCTCCTGACGCTGACTTCGGCCGTACCGGACAACTGGTGGTTTCTCGGGATCACCGCGGCCGTGGCCGTGGTGGTGGTAGGCCTGGATTACTGGATCCCCGCCATGGGTACCAAACGTTTCGGGGGAAGCCGTGCCGGGATGATCGGGACCACCGTAGGCCTGCTCGTGGCGATCATCTTCCCGGTTCTGGGAATCGCAGGCATCATCATCTGGCCATTTCTGGGCGCCGTTGTGGGGGAATTGATCAACAAATCCAATAGCCAGACCGCCCTGAAAGCTGCTTTTGGCTCGTTTGTGGGCTTCCTCACCGGGACGTTCCTCAAGTTTCTGGTCAGCATCATCTACTTTGGCCTTTTCCTGTCCAAAGCGTGGGATTACCGAAGTGGATTATTCCCGTGGTTTGATTAGCCCTACCCCGGACTGCCTTCTGGCAGGTCCAATCGAAACCGGGGTGGCCCGGCAAGGGTTCCTACGCCCGGATTACGCTTATTCCCAACTGATTTTTTCGTCCAGCGGGCTGCGCGTGCCCTCCGGAGGTGCCTCGTCGTAATACCCCATATAGAAAAAGCCCAGGCAGCGTTCCCCTTCCGCCAGGTCAAAGAATTCGCCCATATGGCGGATCAGCCCCGGGGAACTCCAATAGGACCCGATCCCCAATTCGGTGCACACCAGCCACATGTTCTGGACGGCCATGGCCGTGGCGGCCACTTCTTCCCATTCGGGCAGCCGCTCCTCCGGGTCGCGCTGCATGCAAATGGCAATAATCGCTGCCGCGCTTTGCGGGTTGTGGTAGAGCTTCTTCGCCTTGAACTCCTTGGGGGACGGATCTAAATCCAGGTACTTGTCGCGCAGGAAAGCCCCAAGGGCTTCCCGCTTCTCCCCGGTGACTACTTTAAAACGCCAGGGTTCGGTCCGTTTGTGGGTAGGCGCCCAATTAGCAGCTTCCAGCACACGAAACAGGGTAGCCCGGTCGATGGGCTGGTCGTTGTACTGGTCGGGGAAAATGGAACGGCGTCGGCGGATCAGGTCTTCGATCATTTGTTGAATTTTCGACAAAAATAACACTTTGCACGGGTCTGCCGGCAGCCGGCCTATGGCTCGGGCGAACTACCCCTGAGGTGTTCGATGCAATGCTGCAGGGCGTTGCTGTGGTGGGCCCGGTTCCAGACCGCTGTCAGTACGGCGCGTTGCCGGATGCCGGACAGTTCCAAAAAGCGGACCTTCAGCTGGAAGCCGTGCTGCAGGGAAGTGGGGACGATGGCTACCCCCAGGCCGGCGGCTACCAGTTTAAAAATCGTATGGGCATGGACAGATTTGTGGGAAACCTGCGGATGGAAGCCGGCATCCTCGCAGATGCTCAGCACGGTCCGGTAGTAATCCGGACTGTATTCCGGGGTAAATAAAATAAAGGATTCCCCGGCAAAATCCCGGATGGATCCCAGGGATTTGCCGCGGAAGGGGTGGTCTTCGGGCACCACCAGCGAAAAGGTCTCCCGGATAACCGGGCAGCCCTCCAGGTCGGGGGGCAGGTCGGAGAGGCGTACAAAGCCCAGGTCGAGCCGTTCCTGGAGCAGGGCGCGGACCTGGGCCTGGTTGGAGAGTTCCTCCAGGCTCGTACGGATATCCGGATAGCGGCTATCGAGTTCCAGGAGCAGGCGGGGGATAACTTCCTGCATGGCAGAGCCCAGGAAACCAATGCGGATCTCCCCGGCCTGCCCTCGGCCTATCAGGCGGGCTTGCCCGAAAATATTCTCCAACCGGTTGAGCTGGGGGATCAGCTGCTCCTGCAGGTAGGCCCCCGCCGGTGTAAGCCGGACTTCCCTCCGGTTGCGAAGGAGCAATTGGGTCCCCAGGTGGTATTCGAGTTGCTGGATCTGCCGGCTGAGACCGGGCTGTGTAATGTCCAGGCGTTCCGCTGCCCGGTGAAAATTCAGCAGGTCTGCAACCGCCATAAAATACCGCAGGTGCCGCAACTCAATTTGATTACTCATAGGCATCAATTATTATAAAATTCGCATCAACAATTATCAAACCTAATGCGTATTTTTAATTTCCGCAACGAAAACCGCAACAATGAGCTTGAAGACACCATCCTTTGACTACGGAGCCGATCGGCTGACGGTGGGGAAAGCCCTCGGAATTGCCCGGGGGACCCTCGCGGGCCAACTCACCGAACCTGTCCTGGAACGGGTCCGCGCCAACCGGGAGGCCGTGGCCCGGATCGTGGCCAAAGGGGAACCCGTTTACGGCATCAATACGGGTTTCGGCCCCTTGTGTACCACCCGAATCTCGGCAGACCAGACGAGCCTCCTGCAGGTGAATATCCTGAAAAGCCACAGCGTGGGGGTTGGCGACCCCATCCGGGACGAGATCGCCCGACTGATGTTGATCCTGAAATTGCACGCCCTTTCCATGGGGCATTCCGGCGTCGCTGAGACCACCCTGAAGCGCATCCTCTGGCATATCGAAAACGAGGTAACCCCGGTGGTCCCCTCCCAGGGCTCGGTAGGCGCTTCCGGCGACCTGGCGCCCCTGGCCCACCTCTTCCTGCCGCTTATCGGGCTGGGCCGGGTTACCTACCAGGGAGAGGTGCGGGATACTGCGGAGGTATTGGGGAAATTCGGGATGGACCCCCTGGAACTCGGGCCCAAGGAAGGACTCGCCCTGATCAATGGCACCCAGTTTATCGCCGCCCATGGGGTGAGCGTAGTGGAAAAAATGCAGCAATGCCTCTCCCAGGCCGACATTATCGGCGCCATGATGCTCGAGGGGTTGCAGGGCTCCCTCAGGCCTTTCCACGAGGAATTGCACAAGCTACGGCCCTACCCCGGCACGCGACACGTCGCCCACCGGGTACGCAACCTGCTGAAAGGCTCCGAAATCCTCGAGGACCACATTGACTGCGAACGCGTACAGGACCCCTATTCCCTCCGTTGTATCCCGCAGGTACACGGCGCCTCCCGGACCGCCTGGCTCCACCTGAAAGAACTCCTTGAAACCGAACTGAACTCGGTGACCGACAACCCGGTGGTCATTGACGAGGAACTCTCCATCAGCGGGGGCAATTTCCACGGGCAGCCCCTGGCGATGGCCCTGGATTACGCCTGCCTGGCTGCCTCGGAGATCGGGAATATTTCGGACAGAAGGATCTACCTCGCCCTGGAGGGCAACCAAACGGACCTGCCCAAGTTGCTGATGAAGGATACCGGGCTGAACTCGGGCTATATGATGCTGCAATACACCTCGGCCGCCCTGGCCAGTGAAAACAAAAGCCTCTGCTTCCCGGCCAGTGCAGACAGCATCCCCACCTCCATGGGGCAGGAAGACCACGTGAGCATGGGGTCTATCAGCGGCCGGAAAGCCCTGCAGGTGCTCGAAAACGTCGAAAAGATCCAGGCTGTGGAGCTGCTCACGGCCGCCCAGGCCTTCGAGTACCGGAAACCCCTGAAATCCGGTTGGTTCCTGGAGAAAGTCCACGGCCTGGTACGCACCCGGGTCTCTTTTGCCGAGGCGGACCGGGTTTTTGCCACGGATATAGAGGCCGGGCTGGAACTGATCCGGTCCGGGGCACTGATCCGGCTCCTCGATACGGTGTCCCGGAAAAAAGCCCTCAGCCTGAAAACCGATTACGACGAACTATTTGAAACCTATTGATGGAACAGAACAAAATGGATCGAAAAACACAATCGAAAGCAAACCCGGAAACCCATGCGGGCCCGGATGCCGAAGGGCATGGGCAAGGGGGGCAACCCGTCCTGCACCTGGTCGGGCCCTTTGCACAGCTGCTCCCGATGAGCGGGCTTCCCCTCAAGGGTGCCTTGCCGGACACTTCCCTGACCGTACTGGAACGGGCGGGGATCCTGATGGAAGGCAGCCGGGTCCGGGCTATCGGGCCTTTTGACCAGATGGAACAGGAGGCGCGGCGGATGCGGGCTACTATCACCCGGCTTCCCGGGAACCAGGTGGCCCTGCCCGGGCTTGTCGATGCCCATACGCACAGTTGCTTTGCCGGCAGCCGTGCCCGGGATTACGCCTTGCGCAACAGCGGGCGTTCCTACCTGGAAATCGCCGAAGCCGGGGGTGGAATCTGGGATACGGTAACCGCCACGCGCAAAGCCACTCCGGAACAGCTTCGCAATTTGCTCAGGGATCGGTGCCGGCGTTTCGCATCAGACGGCATCACCACCCTGGAAGTCAAAAGCGGTTACGGGCTGTCGGTAGAAGAAGAACTCAAGATGCTCCGCGTCATTGCCGAAACCGCTGCAGACGTTTCCCAAGATATCATCCCGACCTGCCTGGCGGCGCACAGTATGCCCCGGGATTTTGACGGTTCGGCCGGGGAATACCTGGAGCAGATCGCCGAGGAATTACTGCCCGTACTGCTGAAAGAAGGACTCGCCCGGCGGGTGGATGCCTTTGTGGAACAAAGCGCGTTTTCCCCGGACCAGATCCTGCCCTACCTGGAAACGGCTCGTCGCCTCGGTTACGACATCACCATTCACGCGGACCAGTTCACGACCGGGGGCAGTGAGGTTGCCATCCGATGCGGCGCGCGGAGTGCCGACCACCTGGAGGCCAGCGGCCCGGCCGAGATTGCCGCCCTGGCCAAAAGCGACGTGGTGGCCACGGCCCTCCCCGGTGCCACCCTGGGACTGGGCTGCGGGTACACCCCGGCACGGGCACTGCTGGATGCAGGAGCCGCGCTGGCCATCGCCAGCGACTACAACCCGGGTTCGGCCCCCATGGGCGACCTGCTTACCCAAGCGGCACTGCTCGGGCCCGCCGAGAAGATCTCCCACGCCGAAATTTTTGCCGGGATTACCTTCCGGGCGGCCGCAGCCCTGGGCCTGGACGACCGCGGGGCGCTTGCCCCGGGGATGCTCGCCGACTTCGTCCTCTTTGACACGGACCACTACAACGAAATCCTCTATCACCAGGGACGGCTCAGGCCTTCCGCCGTATGGAAAAGCGGCCGGCGCATCCCGAACTCGAATGGCAAAAATTAGAGCCTTTGCCAATTCAATTTAGAAGACGACAAAAAATTACAGCATTCCCATGAAGACAAATACCCCGAATACGATGACGGATTTCCAGAAGGCCATCCGGGCCGGTATCCCGGATACCCTGCCGCCACCGCGGGAAAGAAACCCGGAGGTTCCCCATGCCCCCGTCCGGAAAGACATCCTGGACCCGGAGGAAAAGAAGCTCGCCCTGCGGAATGCGCTGCGCTACTTCCCATCGGAATGGCACGCGGAACTCGCCCCGGAATTCGCCGGGGAATTGCGGCAATACGGCCGCATCTACATGTACCGCTTCCGACCGGAATACCGGATGGTGGCCCGGCCCATCGATGCCTATCCCGCTAAAATCCCGGAAGCGGCAGCCATCATGCTGATGATCCAGAACAACCTGGACCCGGAGGTGGCCCAGCACCCGGACGAGCTGATCACCTACGGGGGCAACGGGGCCGTATTCCAGAACTGGGCGCAATACCTGCTCACCATGCAATACCTCTCGGAAATGACCGAGGCCCAAACACTGCACATGTACTCCGGCCACCCGATGGGCCTGTTCCCATCCTCTCCCGACGCCCCGCGCGTGGTGGTCACCAATGGGATGATGATCCCGAATTATTCCCGTCCGGACGACTGGGAGCGCTTCAATGCCCTGGGGGTGACCCAATACGGCCAGATGACGGCCGGCTCCTATATGTACATCGGGCCGCAGGGGATCGTCCACGGAACCACGATCACCGTCCTGAATGCCTTTCGGCGGGTCTTGCCCGAAGCAACGGATTTTGCAGGGCGCGTGTTTTTGACTGCCGGCCTCGGGGGGATGAGCGGGGCACAGCCCAAGGCGGGGAATATCGCCGGGTGCGTCACCGTATGCGCGGAGGTCAACCCGGCAGCGGCGCGAAAGCGGCATCAACAGGGATGGGTGGACGAGCTCCTCGAAGAACTGGATGCCCTGGCGGCGCGTACCCGACAGGCTATTGCAGGCCGGGAGGTAGTGTCCCTGGCCTACCTGGGGAATGTGGTGGACGTGTGGGAGCGCTTTGCGGACGAAGATATCCCGGTAACCCTGGGCAGCGACCAGACCTCCCTGCACAATCCCTGGGCCGGGGGGTATTACCCGGCCGGGATGTCCTTTGAGGCAGCCAACCGGATGATGGCCGAAGAGCCCGAAAAATTCCGGGAAAAAGTTCGCGAATCCCTGAGGCGGCATGTGACAGCCATCAACCGACACACCCAAAAGGGCACTTATTTCTTCGATTACGGAAATGCCTTCCTCCTGGAAGCCTACCGGGCCGGGGCAGACATCCAGGGGGCGGACGGAAAGGAGTTCCGCTACCCCTCCTACGTGCAGGATATCCTGGGGCCCTTGTGTTTCGATTTCGGTTTCGGCCCCTTCCGCTGGGTCTGTACCTCGGGCAACCCGGAAGACCTGAGAATTACCGACCAGATAGCCCGGGAGGTCATGGAAGCCCAGTTGCAGGACGCCCCGGAATCGATCCGCGGCCAACTGCGGGATAACATTCGCTGGATCTCCCGGGCGGAGGAAAATGCGCTCGTGGTCGGATCCCAGGCGCGGATCCTCTATGCAGATGCCGAAGGCCGGATAGCCATAGCCCGGGCATTTAACGAAGCGATTGCCGACGGACGCCTGCAGGCCCCTGTGGTCCTGGGCCGCGACCACCACGATGTGAGCGGAACCGACAGTCCGTTCCGGGAAACCAGCAATATCTACGACGGCAGCCGGTTTACCGCCGATATGGCCATCCACAACGTCATCGGGGATTCCTTCCGCGGGGCCACCTGGGTATCCATCCACAACGGGGGCGGCGTGGGCTGGGGCGAAGTGGTCAACGGGGGCTTCGGCCTGGTCCTGGACGGTACGCCGGCGGCGGAGAGGCGATTGGCCAATATGTTGTTTTTTGACGTGAACAACGGCATTGCGCGCCGCAGCTGGGCCCGCAACCCGGAGGCCATGCAGGCCCTCAATCGGGAAATCGGGCGGAGCCCGGGCCTTTCGGTACGTCTGCCGCAACTTGTGGATGAGGCAATTTTAAACGACCTTTTCTGAAAATTCCCTTTGGATGAATGCACTGTACCACCTGTGTGAGCCTGCCCTTTACACCGGGCGCGAATCGACGAGCCGGGCCTACCTGCACGAAAATGTGCGCGCCCTGGACCTCCGGGGCTCCCTGGCCCGTACGGAAGAACGCATCCCGGCCCTGTTTGGCTACGCCTGCGATGAAGGGGTCCGTCGCAACCTGGGGCGCCCCGGGGCTGCCGAGGGACCGCGGGCCTTGCGGAAAGGCCTGGGAAAATACCCCTGGCAGGTAGGGGCGCCCGGGCATTTGGCCGACGCCGGGGACATCCGCCTGGAAGACGACAATCTCGAAGGCGCCCAGGCCGCCTATGCCGAGGGAGTTTCAAAACTATTGGAAGCGGGATACCTGCCCATGGGAATTGGCGGGGGCCACGATATCGCCTTTGCCCACTACAAGGGAATCCGGAACCACCTGGGCCCCAGAAAGCACCTGGGCATTGTAAACTTCGATGCGCACTTTGACCTGCGCTCCCCCGGGGATGCGCCGCATTCGGGAAGCCCGTTCTTCCAGGTGGCCCGAACCTGCCAGCAGGAGGGCCTGGATTTTCACTACGCCTGCATCGGTGTGCGGCGGGATGCCAACCCCCAGGTACTCTGGGACCGTGCCAGAGAATTTTCCGTGTGCACAATTGAACGGGAAAGCCTGACCCCGGACCAGCTGTCCGGGCATTGCAGGACACTGCGGAAATTCCTCAAACCGCTGGATGCGGTATACCTGACCATCGACCTGGACGGGTTCTCATCCGCCTATGCGCCGGGGGTGAGCGCGGCCTCCCCCATGGGGTACGCGCCTATGGAAATCGCGCCCCTGCTGGATGTGGTGCTCAACAGCGGGAAACTCATCGGTCTGGATATCGCCGAACTCAACCCGGCACACGACCAGGACGGCCAGACGGTTGCGCTGGCCGGCAGCCTGATCCACCGGATCCTGCACTTTCCGGGACTATTTTAGGCAGACGGCTACTCGAGCCAGGATTGATAGTATTTGCCGTCGTCCAGGTCCAGGGCCGCCTGGGTGAGTTGGAGCGGCTTGAAGGTGTCGACCATCACAGCCAGTTCTTCCGTACCCTTTTTACCGATACTCGCTTCGTAGGTGCCCGGATGCGGGCCATGGGGAATTCCGGCCGGGTGCAGGGAAATGTACCCCCGGTCGATCCCTTTCCGGCTCATAAAATCCCCGTCCACATAGTACAGGACCTCATCGGAATCGATGTTGGAGTGGTTGTACGGGGCCGGGATGGATTCCGGGTGGTAGTCGTACAACCTGGGGACAAAGGAGCAAACCACAAAAGCGCCCGTCTCAAAGGTCTGGTGGACGGGCGGGGGTTGGTGGACCCGGCCCGTGATCGGTTCAAAATCGTGGATTGAAAACCCGTAGGGATAGTTGTACCCGTCCCAGCCAACAACGTCGAAAGGGTGGGAGGCGTACACCAGGTGGTGCAGTTGCCCTTCCTTTTTGATCTTGATCAGGAACTCCCCCTGTTCGTCGTGGGTTTGCAGGTTCTGCGGCAGTTTGAAATCCCGTTCGCAGTACGGCGAGTGCTCCAGGTGTTGCCCGAACCAGTTCCGATAGCGTTTAGGCGTGTAGATCGGGTGGTAGGATTCCACGGTGAACAGCCGGTTATCCGGGCCGTCAAAGTGGATCTGGTAGATCATCCCACGGGGGATCAGCAGGTAATCGCCGTATTCAAAGGGGATTTCCCCGAGAAATGTTTTCAGCACCCCGGAACCCTGGTGGACGAACAACAGCTCATCCGCATCGGCATTCTTGTAAAAATACCCGGTTTGGGAGTTCCTGGGGGCCGCCAGCCCGATGTGGACATCCCGGTTAAAGAGGACCACCGTGCGGCTGTCCAGGTAATCGTCCTTAGGGGGCAGCTCCAGGCCTTTGAGCAGGCGCGACTGGATGTGTTTCGACACGGCGGCCCGCGGGGCGACATCCAGCGTTTTATCGATGGATTTTACCTGGGTGGGGCGGTGCAGGTGGTACAACAGGGAGGACATCCCGTCGAAGCCGATGGTGCCGAACAGCTGCTCGTAATGCAGGCTGCCGTCGTCCTTCCGGAAGGTCGTGTGGCGTTTGTGGGGAATCTTCCCCAGTTTATGGTATAAGGGCATGGTGTGCTCGCATTTGTTTCACCCTTAAAAATACGACAATTCGGGGCCATTCAAAAACCGCCCTTTCTGTTTGATGGGGGCAAAACCGAGGCCCGGCGATGGGGCCTTCAACCCGGCAGGGAGGACTTAACCGGGAAGGGGTCCGGCAACCCGGGGCGGGCGGCGGGCGGGGGATACCAACAAAAAAAGCCTCCCTCATCGGAAAGCCTTTCATTGGAAAGCGGCAAAAAATTGCCGCCGACCTGCATTCCCTCTCGGGAACACAACACAACAAGACAAAGATAGCAAAGCATTTTTATTTTCCGGCGTATTGAGTTTCCTTTCTCTTTTTTTTCGTGAAGGGCCGGACAATCAGGCGGGCTGCCTTGTCGTAGTTGATGTAGTTGTATACCCAGTTGAAGAAGACCACCACCTTGTTGCGGAACCCCACCAGGGACATCAGGTGGATGAACATCCAGATAAACCAGGCGGCAAAGCCCCCGAACTGGTAACCCGGCAGGTCTACCACCGCCTTGTTCCTGCCGATGGTAGCCATGCTGCCTTTGTCCTTGTAATTGAAGGGCTGCATTTCCCGGCCTTTAAGGAGCCTTTCCAGGTTGTCCGCCAGGTGCGCCCCCTGCTGCAGGGCAGGCTGGGCCATCTGCGGGTGGCCTTCCGGGTAGTCGTCCGTACGCATCAGGGCGATATCCCCGATGGCAAAAACGGAGCCGTATCCGCGGACGCGGTTCAGCTCGTCCACCAGCAGGCGGCCCGTACGGGAATCGGTGGAGCCCTCCGGGAAACCGGGGAGGAGCGCCCCGGTCACCCCCGCCGTCCAGATGCAATTGGCCGTGCGGAATTCCCGCCTGTCCTTGGTGGTCAGGAGCCGGCCGTCGTAGGTGTCCACAAAGGTGTCCAGATGGATGCGCACCCCCAGGGACTCCAGGAATTCCCGGGATTTTCGGGAAGCGGTTTCGCTCATGGGGGGAAGCACCCGGTCCGCCCCCTCAAACAGGTTGATCTCCATTTCATCCACGGCCAGGTGTTTGTAATCCCGGGGGAATACATGCCGTTTAAGTTCGGCAAAAGCCCCGGCGAGTTCCACCCCGGTCGGCCCTGCGCCGATAATGCAAAAATTCATCAGGGCGCGGCGCTCAGCCTGATCCTCGGTGTATTCGGCCTCTTCCAGGTTCTGAAGGGCCAGGCTGCGGATATTCAGTGCCTGGGGGATCGTCTTCATGGGCAGGGCAAAGTCCCGCATCTGGTCGTTTCCGAAATAGTTCGTCCGGGTACCGGTTGCCAGGATCAGGTAATCGTAGGTAATCTCTCCTTTGTCTGTCCGAAGTACGCCCCGTGCCGGGTCCACCGACTCGGCTTCGGCCCAGCGAAAGTACATATTGTCCAGGCGCTTGAGGATTTTGCGTATCGGATAGGCGATGCTGTCAGGCTCCAGACCCCCGGTGGATACCTGGTACAGCAGCGGTTGAAAATTGTGGTAGTTCTGCCGGTCGATCACCACGAGCTGCACCGGCAGCCCTTTCATCCGTTTGGCCAGGGCGATGCCTGCAAACCCGCCACCGACCAGGACGATGCGGGGATATTCGGTCTTCGGGATGTTCATGGTTAGGGTTTCAACAAAAATACCAAATCCCGCCACCCGGGAGAAATTTCCAACCCCTTAGATGGGGTCCGATCCGCCCGGCGGGAAACGCAATTAAAATCCGTCTGCCAGGGATTTGAGTTTACGCGCATCGGTAATGGAAAGGCGTTTCCCTGAAGTTTTGATCAGCCCTTCCTTGCGCAGTTCGGAGAGCATCCGGATGCAGGATTCGGTGGCCGTCCCAACCACGCTGGCGATATCCTCCCTGGAAAGCACCAACAGCAGGTAGCCTTCCCCGTCCTCCCCGAAATTCTCCCGGAGGTAGAGAAGCGCCTGGGCGATCCGTTGTTTGACGGACTTCTGGGACATATTCACAATCACATCGTCGGCCTCGCGGAGGTCGTGTGCCATGGTTTGCAACACCTCGTAGCTGAACTCGGGGTTCTTGTGCAACGTATCGGTGATGGCTTCCCGGGGGATAAAACAAATCTCCATGTCGTTGACCGCCGTGGCGCTCAGATTGGCCGATTCTTCGGCTACCACGGATCGCTGCCCGAGGACCTGGCCCTTGCTGGCCAGTTTGACGATCTGGTCTTTCCCATTTTCACTCAGCTTGGAAAGCTTGGAAACACCGTCCCGGACGCAGTACACCCCGGCCAGTTTTTCTCCTTCGTCAAAGATGATCTCGCCTTTTTTGATCTTACGGGACACCTTGCTATCTGAGACTGCCTTCAGCTCCTCTTTAGACATGGCTTTCAGCGAGTTAAACTTCCTCACAATGCAGTTCTCGCAGCGAGATCTTCCGATTTCCTCTTCCATAAATATAAATGTAGCGAAAAACAGCGAATCCCGAAAGCTGATATTTATCAGCATTTACCCGGGGGGCCCGTTGCACATTTGCAGTATGATCGGGATTTCCGGACATACGATTCAACAACCCAACGGATGAGCGGCCCCTCCTGCTACCATTGCGGAGACCCCGCTGGCTCCGACGCCGTGGAATTTGACGGGCACACGTTCTGTTGCCGGGGATGCCGGACCGTGTACGACCTGTTCCAATCCCACAACCTGGAATATTACTATGAGTTGGAACAGGCTGCCGGTAAATCCCCTGCCGCCGCCGAGGGGGCTTACGACTATCTGGACGACCCGGAAATTGCCGGTCGCCTGCTGGATTTCCAGGACACCCGCCACCAGGTCATCAGCCTGTCCATTCCGCATATCCACTGCAGTTCGTGTATCTGGATTCTGGAAAACCTGCACAAACTCAACCCGGGGGTTATCAGCAGCCAGGTGGATTTCCCCAGGAAAAAGGCCCGCATCCATTTTAACCCGGAGCTGCTTTCGCTCAAAGCGCTTGTACGGCTGCTCGCAGCCATCGGGTACGAACCCTCCATTACGCTGGACGATTACAGCGGGGGCGGAGAAAAAAAAGACCGCACGCTTACCTACCAGCTGGCCGTTGCAGGGTTTGCGTTTGGCAATATCATGTTCCTTTCCTTCCCGGAATACTTTGAAAGCGGGGAGTACTGGCTGGAAAAATACAAGGTCCTGTTCCGCTGGCTCATGTTCAGCTTTTCGGTCCCGGTGGTGTTCTACTCCGGGATGGGATATTTGCGAACCGCCTGGAAGGGTCTGCGATCGGGCTTGGTGAATATCGACCTGCCAATTGCCCTGGGCATCCTCACCCTTTTTATCCGGAGTACGGTGGAGATCATCGGGGACCTTGGCAGCGGGTTCTTCGACAGCCTTGCGGGTCTGGTTTTCTTCCTGTTGCTCGGCCGGTTCTTCCAGCAGCGCACCTATGCCCACCTGTCTTTTGAAAGGGACTACAAATCCTACTTCCCCATCGCCGTCACCCGCATCGGGGAGGATGGAAAAGAAACCAATGTCCCCGTCTACGAAGTGGCCCCGGGCGACCGGCTGCTCATCCGGAACAACTCCCTGATCCCCGCGGATGCCGTACTCCTGAGCGGGACGGGGCAGATCGATTACAGCTTTGTCACCGGGGAGGCCCGGCCCGTATCGAAAAAAGCGGGGGACACCCTCTATGCCGGGGGCAAACAACTGCAGGGGCCCATTGAGGTCCGCGCGCTCCGGGAAGTCTCCCAGAGCTACCTGACGGAACTGTGGAGCGATTCCGCATTTTCGGGAGAGGCCCGCGGCAGCTTCCGGAATTTCACGGACCGGATCGGGAAGCGGTTTACCCTGGCCGTACTCACCATTGCCACCCTGTCGGCCGGTATTTGGCTGACCATCGACCCGGGCCGCTCCCTGGACGTCTTCACGGCAGTGCTGATCATCGCCTGCCCCTGTGCCATTGCCCTGGCGGCGCCGTTTACGCTGGGTAACCTCCTGCGGATCTTCGGCCGGAACGGGTTCTACGCAAAAGATACGAATGCGCTGGAGCGCATGGCAAAAACCGATACAATCCTGTTCGACAAAACAGGTACCATCAGCACTACCCGCCAGAACCAGATCACCTATACAGGCATCCCGCTGGAACCCCGGGAAGCGCTGGTGCTGAAAAACCTGCTCCGGGCATCCGGCCACCCGCTCAGCCAGACGCTCTACCGGCAGCTGGAACCCCTGGGCATCGTCCCCCTGGAACACTTTCGGGAGCACCTGGGCCAGGGCCTGGAAGGGGGTGCGGAAGGACACTATTTTAAAGTGGGTTCCCGGGGGTTTGTACAGGACAGCGAAATACCCACAGGCCAAGTGGAAAGCGCCGGGGCTGAAGTTCATGTTCGCACGGCTGCAGGCTACAGGGGATGTTTCAATATCCGCAATGCATACCGCGAAGGAGCCGCCGGATTATTCGGCAGGCTTGCTCCCCGGTACAAACTCGCAGTCCTCTCCGGGGATAACGCTTCCGAGGAAGAAGCCCTGGAAGCCCTGCTGCCCCCGCTCACCCCGGCTTATTTCAATCAGCAACCCGGGGACAAACTCCATTTTGTCAGGGAGTTGCAGCAAAACGGCCGGCAAGTTGCCATGGTGGGCGACGGGCTGAATGACGCCGGCGCCCTGGCCCTAGCAGAGGTGGGTATCGCAGTTTCGGAAGACGCCAATTTGTTTACCCCGGCCTGCGATGCCATCCTGGACAGCCGGCAGTTCACCCGTCTGGATACCTTTTTAGGCCTCACCCGAAAGGCCATGGGGATTATCCGGCTCAGCCTCGCGCTGTCATTGATCTACAACGCCGTGGGGCTTTGGTTTGCCGTAACCGGCCGGCTGGAGCCGGTAGTTGCCGCTATCCTGATGCCCCTGAGCTCCATCAGTATCGTGGCATTTACCACCGCTGCCACCAACTGGATTGGTCGGAAACTCGACCGGTCGAAAACTGAAATAAATGCGCGTGGCTGACAAATATCATGTTTTGCCCCTGGCGACAGGGCTAGTTTTACAGCCAAAACCGAATCGGGAATGAGCGTTATCTACTTATTGCTGGCCATCAGTGTCACCGTGGCCCTGGTGTTTTTTGTGGTGTTCGTCATCTCCGTCAGGCGGGGGCAGTACGACGATGCCTATACGCCTTCCGTGCGCATGCTCTTCGACGACGAACTCGTCACTACCGGGGAGCCCGACAAAAAAGAGAATCCTTCAAAACCATCCAACAAATAGTTTCTTTCTATGGAAGTCGAACAGTTTAAATACGACAACAAGATTGTTCAGAAGTTCCTCTATGCCACCATGCTGTGGGGCATCGTAGGGATGCTGGTAGGGCTGCTGCTGGCCTTTATGTTCCTGTTTCCCAACCTCACGGACGGCATCTCTTGGCTGAGCTTCGGGCGGCTGCGGCCGCTCCACACGAATGCGGTCATCTTTGCCTTTGTGGGGAATGCCATTTTTGCCGGGATTTATTACTCCACCCAGCGGCTCCTCAAGGCGCGGATGTACAGCGACGCCCTGAGCAAGATCAATTTCTGGGGCTGGCAGCTGATTATCGTGTCGGCGGTACTTACCCTGCCCCTGGGGTATACCACCTCCAAGGAGTACGCCGAACTCGAGTGGCCCATCGATATCGCCATCACGCTGGTGTGGGTGGTTTTTGCCTGGAACTTTATCGGGACGGTCCTCAAGCGCAGACAGCGGCATTTGTACGTGGCCATCTGGTTTTACCTGGCCACCATCGTCACCGTAGCCGTGCTGCACATTTTCAACAGCCTGGAACTGCCGGTGAGCGCCCTGAAGAGTTATTCCGTATACGCCGGGGTCCAGGATGCGCTGGTACAGTGGTGGTACGGACACAACGCCGTGGCCTTTTTCCTGACGACGCCCTTCCTGGGGCTCATGTATTATTTTGTACCCAAGGCGGCCAACCGGCCGATCTATTCCTACCGGCTGTCCATTGTCCACTTCTGGTCGCTGATCTTTATCTATATCTGGGCCGGGCCGCACCACCTGCTTTATACCTCCCTGCCGGACTGGGCCCAAAACCTCGGGGTCACCTTCTCGGTGATGCTGATTGCGCCTTCCTGGGGCGGGATGATCAACGGGCTGCTCACGCTGCGCGGCGCCTGGGACAAGGTCCGGACGAGCCCGGTGCTTAAATTCATGGTAGTTGCCATCACCGGCTATGGGATGGCCACCTTTGAAGGGCCCATGCTCTCCCTGAAAAATATCAACGCCATCGCCCACTTCAGCGACTGGATCATCGCCCACGTCCACGTGGGGGCCCTGGCCTGGAACGGCTTTCTGGCCTTCGGAATGGTCTACTGGATGGTGCCGCGGCTCTATAAAACGGACCTGTTCTCGGTCAAACTCGCCAACTTCCACTTCTGGATCGGCACGCTCGGGATCGTCCTCTATGCGCTGCCCATGTATGTTGCAGGATTCACCCAGGCGCTCATGTGGAAAGACTTCAACCCGGACGGGACACTGGTCTACGGGAACTTCCTGGAAACCGTCCAGGAGATCATGCCCATGTACTGGATGCGCGCTATCGGCGGGACCCTTTATCTGGTGGGCGTATTCGTGATGTTGTACAATATCGCAGTCACCATCCGGGGTGGGGAGGCCGTCAGCGATGAGCTGGCAGAAGCGGCACCCCTGAAACGGGTGAGCCGCAAACGCCTGGCGGGGGAAACCTTCCACACCTGGCTGGAGCGGAAACCCGTGCAACTGACCATCCTGGCCACCATCGCCATCCTGATTGGCGGGGCGGTCCAGATCATCCCTACCCTGCTGGTGAAATCCAACATCCCGACCATCACGAGCGTTACCCCCTATACCCCCCTGGAACTCGAAGGGCGGGACCTCTATATTCGCGAAGGCTGCGTCAGTTGCCACTCCCAGATGGTGCGTCCCTTCCGGAGCGAGGTGGAACGGTACGGGGAATACGCCAAGGCGGGGGAATTCGTGTACGACCACCCCTTCCTGTGGGGAAGCAAACGGACCGGTCCCGACCTGCTGCGCGTGGGGGGCAAGTACTCGGATAACTGGCACCTGAACCACTTTTACGACCCGCAGAGCACCTCTGCCGGTTCCATTATGCCCGCCTACCAGTGGCTGATCCGGAACGAGCACGACCGCAGCGACATTCAGGATAAGATGCGGGCCATGGTAACCCTGGGCGTGCCCTATACGGAGGCGGATATCGAGGGGGCCTTTGAGTCCATGGAAGCCCAGGCTGCCCAAATCGAACAAAACCTGTACACCGACCCGGAATTTGCCCGGAGTTATGAAAACCAGAAGCAGAACGCACAGGAGAACGGGGAGCCCTTCGTGGAGATGCGCAACCGGGAAATCGTCGCGATGATTGCCTACCTGCAGCGACTGGGTACGGATATCAAAATTGAACAGGGCAGCGAAGTTGCCTCCGAAAAACCATAAGCCATGATGAAATTTGTCAAAAACTATATGGAGACAATCGACGGGGTGGCCAACTACCCGATGATTTCCCTGTTAATCTTCTTTGTCTTCTTTATATTGTTGTTCTGGTGGGTGCTTACCGCCTCAAAACAACACGTGAAAGAAATGAGCGAATTGCCCCTGGAGGACGAACAACCAAAACCGACTGAAAAATGAGACAATCAACCCCATGGTGGATCCGGATCCCCTTGCTGTTCTTTTTGATTTTCGGCCTGATGGAATACTTCATCGATTCAGGCGACCAACCCGCATTTATCGCCCAACCGGCCGCAGCGCTCTTCCTGGTGGTTGTACTGGTGTTGCTCATTGCCGTGGAACTCATGATGCGGGGCATCGAAAATGTCCTGTTCCGGACCCTGGACCCGGCTGCCCGGCAGCGCTACCTGGAAATGAAAGCCCGGCCCCGGCGCTGGGAATGGGGTATGCGCGTCTACAGGAACCTGCTTGGGTCCCGCCCCATCGAAGAAGAGGGCGAAATCATCCTGGACCACAATTACGACGGCATCCGGGAACTGGACAACCGGCTGCCGCCCTGGTGGGTCTATTCCTTCTATATCACCATAATTTTCAGTGTGATCTACATGTTCCGCTACCACGTATTCAGCGGGGACGACCAGCAAACCGAATTCGAGAAAGAGATGGTCGCGGCCCGGGAAGCCGTTGCGGAATACAAGCGCACCGCCGTGGACCTGGTGGACGCGAGCACGGTGGAACTGCTTACCGAGCCCGCGGACCTCGCAGCAGGGGAAGCGATATTTACCGGCAACTGCGCGGTCTGCCATAAAGTGGACGGGGGCGGTTCCATCGGCCCGAACCTGACGGACGATTACTGGATCCTCGGCGGGGGCATCCGAAACATCTTTAACACGATCTCCGAAGGAGGCCGCGACGGGAAGGGGATGGTGGCCTGGAAGACCAACCTGAAACCCGGCGAAATTGCCCAGGTGGCAAGCTATATTGTGGGGTTGCACGGAACAAACCCGCCCGATGCCAAAGCCCCGGAAGGGGAACTCTACGTAGACCCGGATGCCCCGGTGGACCGCGTGGAGGTGGAAACAGACAGTACCGGCGCAGAAGTAATCATCGAAACGGATACCCCCAACCCGCTGGAATCGGAGTCGGACCAATAAGCCCATCCGGACAGGGGCCTGCGGAGGATTGAAAAAGGAATGAAATGAGCAAGGACGAACGGTTCCGGGATTCCATAGGCACCATTGATGAAGCGGGCAAACGCGCCTGGGTTTTCCCAAAAAAGCCCAGTGGCAGGTTCTACACCTACCGCAAGTGGGTGAGCTACGCCCTGTTGCTCATCCTGGTTGCCTCCCCGTTCATCTATGTAAACGGGAACCAGTTTATGCTCTTCAACGTCCTGGAGAGGCGGTTCAATATTTTCGGCCTCCCCTTCTGGCCCCAGGATTTCCACCTGGTGGTGATCTCCATGATCATCGGCGTGATTTTCATCGCGCTCTTCACCACGGCCTTCGGACGGATCTTTTGCGGCTGGATGTGCCCGCAAACCATCTTTATGGAAATGGTATTCCGGCGCATCGAATACTGGATAGACGGGGATCGGGGCGCACAGATGCGGCTGGACCGGCAACCGTGGAACGCGGTGAAGCTTCGCAAGCGACTGACCAAGTGGGCAGTGTTCTTTCTGATCTCCTTCGGGATCGCCAATGTATTCCTCGCCTACCTGATCGGGAGTGACACCTTGCTGCGCTATGTGCAGGATGGCCCGGCCGCCCACCTGGGGACCCTGGTGGCCCTGCTCATCTTTACCGGCGTCTTTTATTTTGTCTTTGCCTGGTTCCGGGAACAGGTTTGCATCATCGCCTGCCCGTACGGTCGGATGCAGGGGGTCCTGCTGGACGAGAAGTCGGTGGTGGTAGCCTACGACTACAAGCGGGGGGAGGCGGAAAAAGGGCGGAAAAAATTCCGCAAGGGGGAAGATCGCCAGGCCCTCGGCTACGGGGATTGCATCGATTGCCTGCAATGCGTCCACGTCTGCCCCACGGGGATTGACATCCGCAACGGCACCCAGCTGGAATGTGTAAACTGTACGGCCTGTATCGACGAATGCGACACGATCATGGAGAAGGTAAACCTCCCGAAAGGCCTGATCCGCTACGCGAGTGAAGACGAGATCGCCCGCAAGAAGAAATTCCGGTTTACCCCCAGGATGAAGGGGTATGCCGCGGTATTAACCATCCTGACCGGGGTATTTATCGGCATGCTGTTCCTGAGGAACGACCTGGAGGCTTCCATCCTCAGGCTGCCCGGCCAGTTGTACCAGCGAAAGGAGAACCAGGTAATCAGCAATGTATACACCTACAAACTAATCAACAAAACCACCCGGGAAATCCCGGACGTACATTTCCGGCTGCTTTCGCACACCGGGACGATCACTTTTGTCAAAGGCGACGGCTTTGCCGTGCCGGCGCAGGAACTGTTCGAAGGAACGCTGTTTATCGACATCCCGGAAGCCGAGCTCAACGGCGACCAGGACAAGCTCCGGATTGGGGTCTACAGCGGGAAGGAATTAATCGAAACCACGGCGACACGTTTTCTGGCGCCGAGAACGTATAAATAACGCGCTATGAAAATTAACTGGGGCACCGGGATTGTAATCGCCTTTATCGGGTTTATCGGGTTCATCCTGTATTTCGTAATCCAGGCGAGCGCAGATCCGCGTGCCGAACACGACATGGTCACCGACTCGTATTACAAAAAGGAGCTGGAGTACCAGCAGGAGCTGAATGCCTCGGCCAACCTGAAGGCATCCGGGGGGGGCGTAACCGTCCGGCGGTTGCCCGACGGCCTCGCCATCCGGCTCCCGGAACGGATGGACCCGGCCGCTATCCGGGGCACAATCGGGATGTACAGGCCGTCCGACGACAATCTGGATTTTGAATGGCCCATACAGCCCGGGGACTCCCTGCAGCGGATTCCATCAGACCGTTTGGTCGAGGGGCGTTGGGACCTCCGTATCGATTGGGAATACCAAGGGGAAAAATACCTGTACCGGACCCGGCTGACGTACTGAACGGGAGCCGCTCGGGGCCCTGCAGGGCATAGACGATTCATACAAAACCTAAAACGACGGGGACTTGCTCGCAACCGCCATCTTGTTGGGACTCATGGGAAGCCTGCACTGCATTGGCATGTGCGGGCCAATCGCCCTGATGCTTCCCCTGGACCGGGAGTCCGCCGGCAGGCGGTACCTGCAACTCGGCCTGTACCACGGGGGCAGGCTCCTCGCCTACGGGATCATCGGGGGGGTATTCGGCTTGGTGGGCCGCGGGCTCTACCTGTTCGGATTCCAGCAAAAACTCTCCATATTCCTGGGGGTACTGATGATCCTGGCGGTCCTCCTCCCCTGGAAGCGCTTTCAGAACCGCTGGGTGGTGCGCCCGGTTTACCGGGCTGTGGGCCGCTTGAAGGAGGCATTGGGCGGCCAGTTGAAAAAGCGCACCCCGGATACATTTCTGACCATCGGATTCCTCAATGGGTTCCTGCCCTGCGGCCTGGTCTATATGGCCGTAATCGGGGCGATGGCAGGCGGAACGGTATTGCAGGGTGTGGCCTATATGGTTGTGTTCGGCCTGGGCACCCTGCCGCTGATGAGTGCGGCCGCCCTGTTCGGGAAGTTTCTTAAAGGCCAGTGGTCCAGCCGGCTCAGGCGGGCCATCCCTGTGCTTGTTGTCCTGATCGGTTTGCTGTTTATCCTTCGGGGCATGGGGCTCGGCATCCCGTACGTTTCCCCCCGCCCCCCCGGACAAGGGGTTGCCGCCGGGGTGGAGTGCAACCCGTGACGGTCCTGGTTTGTGCCGGAAATGAGAATGAATTATCTTTCTCCGTCAAACAAACCAAACATTCCAAGACAGCATGAAAAATCCCAGTTCCTCCCGGAGGTCCTTCCTGAAAAAAACCACCCTGGCTACAGCCGGCCTCACCGCCGGCCCCTATATATTGCGCGCGGAAAACCGCGGTTCCGCCATGGAGCGGAAGTACGAGGCGTTCAGCCCCAACGACCAGGTGCAGCTCGGCCTGATCGGCTGCGGGATACAGGGCATTTTCGACACGCGTTCCGCCCTGGAAGTAGCCGGCGTGCAACTGGTAGCCGTATGCGACCTCTATTCAGGCCGGCTGACACGGGCCGAAGAACTCTGGGGCGAGGGCCTTTTCAAAACCCGCGATTACCGGGAACTCCTGGCCCGGGAAGATATCGACGCAGTCATCGTGGCCACTCCGGACCACTGGCATAAACAAATTACCATCGACGCCCTGAATGCGGGCAAGGCCGTTTATTGCGAAAAACCCATGGTGCAGCAATTTGAAGAAGGCCATGAAATCATTGCCGCCCAGAAACGGACCGGCGTTGTGTGCCAGGTGGGCAGCCAGGGTATGTCCTCCCTGGGCAACGAAAAAGCCCGGGAGCTTTACGAGGCGGGGGCCATCGGAGAAATCGTCATGCTGGACATGTACAACGACCGGTATAGCGCGGAAGGCGCCTGGCAATACCCGATCCCCCCGGATGCCAACCCCCAGACGGTAGACTTTGACACCTTCCTGGGCCGCGCCCCGGAGGTACCGTACGACAACACGCGGTTTTTCCGATGGAGGAACTACAGGGATTACGGGACCGGGGTAGCCGGCGACCTGTTCGTACACGCCTTTTCAACCCTCAACTACATCCTGAGCTCGAATGGGCCCGTGCGGGCGCTATCCACCGGCGGGCTTCGCTTCTGGAACGACGGCCGGGACGTTCCGGACGTGACCCTGACCTTCTACGACTACCCCAAGACGGATACCCACGCGGCCTTCAATGCCTCCTTCCGGGTCAATTTTATCGCCGGGGGCGGCGGAGGCGGGGGCTTTCGCCTGGTGGGTACCGAAGGATCGATGGAAGTAGGGCAGAATTCAGTCCGTTTGCAGCGTACCAAGCTGGACCTCGTACCCGGCGGGTATTCGATGATTGCGCAGACCGAGGCAAACCAGGCCTTATTGCAGGCGGCCTACGAGGAGGCGCTCGGCAACCAGCGCAGCGCCAACCTGAACCTGGGAGAGACCGTCTACGAGGCTCCCCGCGGATACAAAGGCGGGCACTACGACCACTTCTACAATTTCTTCGATGCCGTACGCGGCAACCGGAGTGTGATCCAGGACCCCACCTTCGGGTTGCGGGCCGCCGGGGCCGCCCTGCTGGCCAACGAGAGTTATTACACCTCCCGCCCGGTCCGCTGGGACCCGGATGCCATGCAACTCGTTGGGTAAACGGCCCGGCAGGCGGGCCTGTCGCCTCCCTACATCCGGAAGGTCAGTACCGGGATACTGGAATGGTTGGCAATGTCCTCCCCGATGCTCCCCATAAAGAAATGGGTCAGGCCTTTCCTGCCATGGGTGGGGACACCGATCAGGTCGGCCCCGACGTCCTCGCTGTAGGCGAGCACACCGCGTTCCACGCTGTAATCGTTGAAGATGTCCACTTCCAGGCCAGCCTTGGCCTTGTTCAGGAATCGGGATATCTGCTCGTTGATCTCCCGGGTACTCATAAAGTTGTCCCCGGGGATATTGATATAGACCGGCCGGAAGGAAGCGCCAAACAGGCCGGCAATTTTCTGGGCCTCGCGGAACACCTCCAGGCTTTCTTCCCTGAAATCGCACGCAAAAACAAAAGTGTCTACCTGGAAATCGGGCCGGTCCTTCTTAACCACCAGCACGGGTACTTCCGCATTGCGGACCACCTTCTCGGCATTCGAGCCGAAGAAGAGTTCCCTGAGCCCGTCCGATCCGTGGGACCCCATGACGATGAGGTCTGCGTTATGGCGTTCCACAACCTCGTTCACCTCGGAGAACACTTTGTAGTGCTTGATCACCGGGGTAATCCCAACTCCCTTCAGATAGGGTTTGTCGAGAAAATCCTCCAGGCGCTTTTCGGCTGCCTTCAGCAACAGGACCATCTGCTCGGGGTGGAAAGATTCCGCCGAGGAGATCATCGCGTAGTTGAGCTCCAGCATGTGCAGGACAATGATTTCGCCTTCGTTCGATTTGGCCAGGGAGGCCGCGAGCTTCAGGGCATATTCGGATTGTTCTGAAAAATCTACGGGTACTATTATTGTTTTCATAGTAGTAAAGTTAGGTTAAACGGTCATTGAAAATAAACGCGTTTCAGGCGATTTTTCGTGCAATCGCAAATCGAACGCCATACAGATGTTGCGCATAAAACGCCTGCCCCGTTGCGTAATCCGGATCCCGCCCGGCAACAATTCCACCAGGCCGTCGGCTTCGGGCTGGACAAGGCGCCCGACTATGGCCTCGCGGACATCCGCCGGCAGCCCGAGGTTCCACTGCGTTTCATTGCGGCACATCAGGTTCAGTATGTGCCTGCGGACCTGCCGGTCCGCCAGGGTAAGCTGGTGCCCGCGCATCAGCGGCAGGACGCCGCAGTCAACCAGGTGCTGGTATTCCTCCACGCTCTTCACGTTCTGGGCAAAGGCATCCCAGCTGTCGCTGATGCTGGATACGCCCAGGCCGATGGTCAGTTGCGTGGCGGTCTCGGTATAGCCCATAAAATTCCGGTGCAGCTGCCCGGACCGCATGGCCCGGTAAAGCACATCGGACTCCAGGGCGTAGTGGTCCATCCCCACGGCGGCATATCCGCCCTTTCCCAGGATTTCTTCGCCAAGGGCAAATTGCCTTAATTTCCCGGCTGCCCCCGGCAGGTCGGAATCGCGGAAGCCACGCTGGCCATTGCCCTTCATCCAGGGCACATGCGCATAACTGTAAAAGGCGATCCGGTCCGGACGGATGTCCAGGGTTTTCCCTAGCGTGTCCCGCACGTGGTCCGCCGTTTGCCTGGGCAGGCCGTAAATAATGTCGTGCCCCACGGATGTATACCCGATTTCCCGGGACAGGCGCGTGATCTCCGCAACCTCTTCAAAGCTTTGTTTCCGGTTGATGGCCTCCTGTACCCCTGGGTTGTAATCCTGTACCCCATAGGAAACCCGGCGGAATCCGAGATCGTAGAGAACCTGCAGGTGTTCCCGGGTGGTGTTGGACGGATGTCCCTCAAAACTGAATTCCCAGTCCGGGGCCCGATCCGCAAAGCGCAGGATGCCCCGCACCAGGAGCTGGAGGTTTTCTGGCGAGAAAAACGTGGGGGTCCCCCCGCCCAGGTGCAGCGTCCGGATCACCGGGCGCTTGCCGAAAATTTCGCGATACAGCTTCCACTCCTTCAGCACGGCCCGTATATACGGGTCTTCCACACTGTGGCGTTTGGTGATTCGCTTCAGGCAGCCGCAAAACGTACAAAGGCTCTCGCAAAATGGCAGGTGGATATACACACTGATCCCACTGGCGGCATTGCTCTGGTCAAAACTCCGTTTGGCAGCAACCTTCCAGTTACTGCCCGAAAAACCGTCCCTTTCCCAATAGGGCACTGTGGGGTAACTCGTGTAGCGCGGACCGGGGACATTGTATTTTTTACTCAGGGTACACATAATCAAAGGCGTTTCACACAAAGCTACACCGACCCTGCCCTCCAGAATATGATAATTGTCACCCGGCGGATCGGGCCGTCCAACTCAAAAGGAGTCCCTTTGCGGATCAATACGTATCCTTGATCCAGTCGTAGGGTTTGCGCCGAATCCACTGCCCCCTTGTAAAATCGGGCACATCCTGGGGTTCCCCCCGGCCGGCGATGGACTGTTCGGAGAGCGGGGTCACGCTGCTCCAGGCGGCCGCATCGTAGGCATCAATGGGAGGGGCCACCCCGAGACGGGCCGACTGCACAAAGGCGTGGAGTACGAAAAAGTCCATCCCGCCATGGCCCGAACCCGAAGCGTACTCCCCGTATTTCTTCCACAGCGGGTGGTCATAGCGCTCCAGCCAGGGGCCGGCGGCATCCCAGCGGTGCGGCTCGGATTCCCCTTCGATATAGATCCGGTCGCCGTCCACCTCCCAGAGCCCGTTAGCCCCCTGTACGCGGAACCCGAGGGAATAGGGCCTGGGCAGGTTGCAGTCGTGCGTGACGATGATTGTCTCCCCCCGGGCTGTGGTCAACGTGGTGGTGATCACGTCGCCCTGCTGGAATTTCAGGGAGGCGTTCGGGTGGTCGGCCCCGCCCCGGGCCACGATATGGTTGTGCAGGCCGATGCCCTTGCTCGCCGTGGAGGTCAGACTCACCAATCGGTTGCCGCGGTTGATGTCGGCCATTGCCGCCACAGGCCCCAGGCCATGGGTCGGGTAGACATCCGCGTTCCGCCGGAGCGAATGGAGCGTCCGCCAACGGGCTTCCGATATCGCTTTTTCCCCAAATTCCACCCCGCCCCCATAGGGCTGTTTCCCGTCGTTGAACTTCACCTCCCGCAGGTCGTGCTGGTAGCCGCAACGGAAGTGCACCAATTCGCCGAAGACATCCTGCCGCACCATATTCAAAACGGCCAGTACGTCCCGGCGGTAGTTGACGTTCTCCAAAAGCATCAGGTGGGTCCCCGTAGCCTCATGCGTATCGACCAGGTCCCAGCACTCCTCCAGGGTGGTGGCCGCCGAGACTTCCAGTCCCGTATACTTTCCCGCCTTCATCGCGTCCACCGCCATGGGCGTATGCCAGAGCCAGGGTGTGGAAATCACCACCGCATCCACGGATTCCAGGTCCAGCAGGTCCCGGTAGGAATGCTCGTGCTCCCCAAAAGTTGCAGGCGGTTCCTGCCCGGCTTCCACCACCATCCCGGCCGCCGGCTCCAGGCGCCCGGGGTCGATGTCGCAAAGCGCCGTTACCCGGACATCGTCTCGCAACAGCAGGTTCCTCAGGTGGTTCGTGCCGCGCAGGCCCACGCCGATCAGGCCGATCCGGAGGATGTCTTTCCGGGGGGGTCCCGTCATGGAAAAAAGCCCGGAAGGACCCAGGCCGAGGGCGGTTGCCGCACATGCGGAATTCCGAAGGAAGGTACGTCGGTTATGCATATTGAAAGGATCTTGAAGTTTGACGGGAGAAGTTATGAATTTATGGGCTTTCACCCCTGTTTCCCATTCAAAATAGTATTTTTGGCCTGCAAAGAAAACGCTTCGATGACTTTACTCCTGATGGCCGCGGGACGCGGCAGCCGATACGGAAAACTCAAACAATTCGACGACCTGGGCCCGAACGGGGAATTCCTGATGGAATTCAGCATACACGATGCCCTCGCCAATGGTTTTGACCACATCGTGGTGATCACCCAAAAGGACAATGTGGATTTCCTGAGGGACTATTTGAAGGAGCGGCTGCCCGGGTCGGTTAGCCTGGATGTTCTGGCCCAGGAACTCACAGACCTGCCCGAAGGTGCATCGTTTAGCGGGGAACGCCCCAAACCCTGGGGTACAGCCCACGCAGTCTGGACGGCGAGGGATGTCATCCGCGGGCCTTTTGCGGTAATCAATGCAGACGATTATTACGGGCAGCCGGCCTATGCCCGGGCCGCCGAATTTATGAAGGCAACCGAAGGCAGCAATACCTTCGGCCTGGTGGCCTATACGCTCCGCGATACACTCTCGCCCCACGGATCCGTTTCGCGCGGGGTTTGCAGCCGGGAAGGGAAATACCTCCGGTCGGTGGACGAACGCGTGGAAATCCAGGAGGTAGACGGCCAAATCCGGGATGCGGACAGCGGCCTGGAGTTTGACGGCAACGAGCTGGTCAGCATGAATTTCTGGGTCTGCCACCCGTCCATCTTCCAACAAATAGAAACGGATTTCAGGGAATTCCTGAGCGGCAGCGACGACCCCTCCAAAGGGGAAATCTACCTGCCCTTTGTCATTCAGGACATGCTCAGCGAGGAGGTGGTACAGGTGGAGGTCATCCCGGCCGATAGCCCCTGGTTCGGGGTCACGTATGCGGCCGACAAGGAGCAGGCGGTCTCGGAACTCGCCGACCTATCCGACAAAGGCAGATACCCCAGCCCGCTCTGGGGCTGATCCGAAAATAAAGCGCCCATGGCCACTCCCCAACCAGCAAGGGTCCTCGAAAACTTTAAGATACCCGCCGGGTTGCGGGAACTGCAACCGATTTCGGAGGGCCTGATCAACGATACCTTCAGGGTGTCCATACCCAACTCGGACGGGTACGTCCTGCAACGGATCAATACGGAGGTATTCCCGGATCCGGACGCCCTCATGGAAAACCTGGAACGCATCCTGCCAAAACTCCGGGGGGATGGCTACCGCCAATTGGAACTCATCCGGACAACCGATGGCAGGGCCTGGTATCAGAATGCGGGTTCCGGCGCCTGGCGCCTATACAAATTCATCCCCGGATCCCAGACCATTTCCGATGCACAACAACCGGGGGTTGCACGGGAAACCGGCCGGATCCTGGGGCGTTTCCACCAGCTGCTGCAAGACACCGATCCCGGAATGCTGCATCCCGTGCTGCCGGGGTTCCACGACCTGGGCCTTCGGATGCAGCAACTCAACGCCGCCGAAACCCAGGGCCTTCCAGACCGGGTGGCCCGGGGACGTAAACTGGCAGAGCAGGCACGGGTACTGGCAAGCCAAATGGATGCCATACGGCTGGACACACTCCCCACACGGGTCTGCCACAACGACCCGAAGCTCAGCAATATCCTGTTTTCGACAGGTCTCCGTCCCAAAGCCCTCTGCCTGATTGACCTGGACACGCTGATGCCCGGTGCGCTGCTTTTTGATTTCGGGGATGCCGGACGCACATTGATCAATTCGCTGGCCGAGGAGCAACCGGAAGACGGGACCAACGAAATCGACTGGCGGGCCTATAGAGAATTCTGCCAGGGGTTTGCCGCTGCCTGCCCGGAACTCTCCGCGGCCGAATCGGCCAGCCTGCCGTACGGCCTCCTGCTAATGCCTTTATTGCACGGGGCACGGGCCCTGGCAGACTATTACCTGGGCGACCTCCATTACAAAGTTTCCTATGAAACGCAGAACCTGGTGCGGGCGCGAAACCTGCTCCGGGTGGCCGGGACGGCCGGGGAGGAAATCAATCGGCTCCGGGAAACCTGGGTTGCGGCCCGGGAAGAAACTTAAAGGGCAGACAGGGCCTGGGGTGTGCCGCGCCGGTTGGCTGACAGGGCCTGAATGGCGCAATGCAGTTTATCTGGCAGGAACCCATCCCCGGTTGGCGGATCGCCCCTGCGCGTTACTTAAAGGCGCTGATCCCCGTAATATCCGCCCCGGTTATGAGCAGATGGATATCGTGGGTGCCTTCGTAGGTAATCACGGATTCCAGGTTCATCATGTGGCGCATGATACTGTACTCCCCGGTAATACCCATACCCCCCAGGACCTGTCGGGCCTCGCGGGCGATATTCAGCGCCATCTCCACATTGTTCCGCTTGGCCATGGAAATCTGGGCCGTGGTGGCCCTTCCCTCATTGCGGAGCTGCCCAAGGCGGAAGGCGAGTAGCTGGGCCTTGGTGATCTCGGTGATCATCTCGGCCAGTTTTTTCTGTTGCAGTTGGGTGCCGGCAATGGGCTTGCCGAATTGTACGCGCTCCTTGGCATAGCGCAGGGCCGTATCGTAACAATCCATGGCGGCTCCGATAGCCCCCCAGGCAATCCCGTACCGGGCCGAGTCCAGGCAGCCCAGGGGGGCGCCCAAACCGGACTTGCCCTCCAGGAGGTTATCCTTAGGGACTTTTACGTTGTCGAAAATCAATTCGCCGGTAGCCGATGCCCGAAGCGACCACTTGTTGTGTGTTTCCGGGGTGGAAAAGCCCTCCATGCCGCGCTCCACGATCAGGCCGTGGATCCGGCCCTCCTCGTTCTTGGCCCATACAATTGCGATATCGGCAAAGGGCGCATTGGAAATCCAGAGCTTTGCCCCGTTGAGCAGGTAATGGTCCCCGGCGTCTTTGAAATTCGTCACCATCCCGGCCGGGTTGGAGCCGTGGTCGGGTTCCGTGAGGCCAAAACAGCCCATCCATTCCCCGGAGGCGAGCTTGGGCAGGTATTTCTCGCGTTGGGCCTCGTTCCCATAGGCAAAAATAGGGTACATCACCAGGGAGGACTGAACCGAAGCCGTAGACCGCACCCCGCTGTCTCCCCGCTCGATTTCCTGCATAATGAGCCCGTAACTGATCTGGTCCAGGCCTGCCCCCCCGTATTGTTCGGGGATATACGGCCCGAAAGCGCCGATTTCGGCCAGGCCGGCGAGTATCTCCTCCGGGAATTCCGCTTTCTGGGCGTATTCCTCAATGATTGGGGATACCGCCCGCTTTACCCAGGAACGGGTGGCATCGCGGACGAGCTTGTGTTCCTCGTCCAGCAAATCGTCGAGCAAATAGTAATCCGGGGCTTCAAAAAGATCGGGCTTCATGGGCAGTCATTTCAGTTCCGTCAAAGTTAGCTAAATCTAACAATTTGCCCGGCAGATGTTACATTTTTAAATAGAAGTCCCGGGTGAGATTTTTATAGTCGTCGGTGTATCGGTGCCGGGCCTCTTCAATCACCAATTCCCCTGGGGTATGCCGCACTTGCGTCCTTCCAAACGCCATCAGGCTTCGTTTCACCGGGGCGCCCGCACGCCCGCGCACCCGGAGCACCTTTTGGGGGTACAGCCCCAAGGCCGCGGCCAGCTTCGTAAAATCGGCCTCTGAAGCAAATGGGACGACCACCGAGAACAGGCCCTGCTCCGCCAACAACCGGTCTACCCCTTCCAACAGGCTGTTAAACGGCAGGGAGGCTTCCCGCCGGGCCCGTTCCCGGGCCGGCTCATGGCTGGAGACCTGTTCCGGGTGGAAGGGCGGGTTGGAAATAATCATATCGTACGGGCCGGCAGATTCGGCGACAAATTCTTCCCAGCTGCAGTGATAACAAAACAGCCGGTCTGCCCAGGGGGACGCCTCGAAGTTCTCCACGCAGCACACATAGGCCCCGGGGTCAACCTCCACTGCCTCAATATCCCCGGAAGGGCATCGCTGGGCGAGCATCAGGCCCAGGAGCCCGTTGCCGCTGCCCACATCGAGAAGCTGGCCGGGCGATTCGGGCAACGGGGCCCAGGCGCCGAGCAATACGCTGTCCGTGCCCACCTTCATGGCAGCCCCCTGCTGGGCTACCTGGAATTGTTTAAAATGAAAAACGTCCGACATACCGCCCTGATTAGTGCTCCTGACCGGCTCCTGTTTCCACCCGGCCGGGGGGCCTGTTTTCGACACCCTTCACTCCGGTAAGCGCATCGCCCAGGCGTCTGCGCATGGAATCCGCCTTACGGCTGATGGCTGCCAGCACCTCCGGGTGCCGTTCTGCCAAATTGTTAGTTTCACCCGGGTCTTCCCGGAGGTTGTACAACTCGGGGGCGGTTACGTCCACATAGTCGTACGCGCCGGGCAGGCCATCCGCCCCGGGCTCCTGTCCCTGCATGGTCCGGTAATTGTGCGGCAGCACCAGCTTCCAGTCCCCGTCGCGCACCGCCTGCAATTCATTGACCCGGTAATAGAAATAATAGGCATCCTGCGGGCCCCGGGCTTCCGCCCCGCTCAACAGGCCCCAGGCATTCTTCCCGTCGATTTCCCGCCCGGGTTGGGGGGAGCCCGTTACGGAGGCTATCGTCGGCAGCAGGTCGATGGCCATGAGCGGCTCGTCCAGGACTTTTCCCCGTGGCAACCGGCCCGGGAATTTCATGATGCAGGGTTCCCGCACGCCTCCTTCCCAATTGGTCCCCTTGCCTTCACGCAGCGGTTCGGCCCGGCCGGAGTGGTTGCCGTAGGCCAGCCACGGGCCGTTGTCTGAGGTGAAGATCACCCAGGTATCATCCGTGAGGCCATTGTCCTCCAACGCGCCCAAAACCTGCCCTACCGACCAGTCGATCTCCATGATCACATCCCCGTAAAGGCCCCGTCCGGATTTCCCCCGGAAGGCATCCGAAACAAAGAGGGGAACGTGCGGCTGGGGGTGGGGGACATACAGAAAAAAGGGCTCCTCCTTATGGCGGTTGATAAAATCCACGCTGCGTTCGGTTATCTGCCGGGTCAGCAGCCTCTGGTCTTCCAGCGTATCCACCACGCGCTCCTGCTCGTAGAGCGGTAGCGGCCCAAAATCGAAAACGGGGCCCTGCAGAGGATGCAGCGGCCACATGTCATTCGAATAGGGAATCCCGAAAAACTCGTCAAACCCGTGGCGCGTCGGCAGGAAATCCGGATGGTCGCCCAGGTGCCATTTCCCGAAAATCCCGGTCCGGTAGCCCTGTTGGCGCAGCAGTTCCGCCAGGGTTTCCTCCGCGGGGTTCAGGCCGACAGGGCTGTTGGGCATCAGCGCATTGTGAATCCCGACCCGATTCGGGTAACAGCCCGTGAGCAGCCCGGCCCGCGAAGCGGAACAAACCGGCTGAGCGGCGTAAAAATTGGTCAACAGCAACCCGTCCGCAGCCATGGCGTCCAGGTTTGGTGTAGGGATATCCCGGGCCCCGTACACCCCCACGTCCGAATACCCCTGGTCGTCCGTGAAAATGATCACGATATTCGGGGGGCGGTCTGCCCGGTCCGCTGCCGCGAATTCCGACTTAACGGTCTCCCGGCAGGACACCCCCAGCAGGATGATGGCGAGGAGCGGGTATCGGACACAGCGCTGGCACCACCGGGAAAACTTTTGCAGGAATTTACTCAGGGGCGTGGAAGTCGTTTTCATGGATTGAATGAGGAATTGTTTGGGAAAAATGGATATAAGGATGTCCTGCTGGATCAAATTTGTTAAATCTTTGAAATATCTGCACAAAGTACTTAATTTTCGTACAAACTCAGGGCCGTTTCCAGGCCCCGGACAAACTAAACGACATTGATGCCTTTACGCTTTTCCGGCCGGACCTGTGTCCTGCTCCTGGCCGCTCTTGCCCTGATACCGGCGTGTTCCGAAAAAAAACAACACCCCGTAGACCGGGTAATCGGTAGTTTTTCCGACTCCCTGCCGCATATCGGGCTGCCCCCGGATGCCGATGCTACAGATGCCAACTGGGCCGGGGCCGACCTGGGGCCCAAGCCCCCCGTTAAACCCCTCTACCCGGAGGAATCCGCCAAACACTTCCTGCTCCCGGACGGCTACCGGATGGAGCCCGTACTCACCGAACCGGAAATCGAACAGCCCGGGGCCATCGCCTTTGACGGCAATGGACGGATGTATGTCCTGGAACTCCGCTCGTATATGCTCACCGCCGATTCGGATGGGGAGCTCGACCCGATTAGCCGGATCTCCCGCTGGGAAGACCGGGATCATGACGGGGTGTACGAAACGGGCACCGTATTCGTCGACAGCCTGGTATTTCCGCGTTTTGTCCTGCCCTACGGAAAGGACTGCATCCTGGCCATGGAGAGCAACCGGGACAACGTGTACCGGTATACGGATACAGACGGGGACGGGCGCGCGGACCAGAAGGAATTGTTTACCAACCGCTTCGGGCGGGCGGGCAATGTGGAGCACCAGCAGGCCTTCATGTATTACGGGATGGACAATTGGCTCTACAGTACGGTGAACGCGTTTCGCGTTCGGGAAACCGCAGGCGGTATCATCCGGCAGCCCACGGGGTACAACCACGCCCAATGGGGCCTGACCCACGACGACGATGGCAAACTTTGGTTCCTGGGCGGGGCTTCCGGGGTGCCCTCCTATTTCCAGTTCCCGATCCACTATGGAAATTTCGAAGTCCCGGATGAACTGGCCGAAGGCTTTAAGGTACCCTGGGGTGCCCCCGTCCGTATCGCAGACATGCAGGGGGGCATGGATCAGGTCCGGCAACCCGACGGCTCCCTCAACGAGGTAACCGGGTCTGCCGGGAACGATATCTACCGTGGCGACAGGCTGCCGCGGGAACTCTACGGGGAACTCTTCTACGGGGAACCCGTGGCGCGCATTGTCCGGCAGGTCCACCCGGTGGTTGCCGAGGGGCTGACCACGTTGCACAACGCCTACCAGGAAGAAAAATCCGAATTCCTGCGCAGCACGGACCCACTCTTCCGGCCGGTGGATCTGACCACGGCCCCGGACGGTACGCTCTATGTCACCGATATGTACCGGGGGATTATCCAGGAGGGCCAGTGGGTGCAGCCGGGCTCCTATTTGCGCGCCAGGATCGAACAGTACCAACTCGACAAGGTCATCGGGCTCGGGCGCATATGGCGGCTAACCCACGAAGGCATCCCGCGCGACAAAACCCGACCGCGTATGCTGGACCAGCAACCATCCGAGTTGATTCAATACCTGAACCACCCGAATGGCTGGTGGCGGGACAAGGCGCAACAGCTCATCGTACTTTCCGGGGATACCTCCCTGGGGCCCCGATTGGAGGACCTCCTGGGGTCCGATTCCGAAGGTACGAATGCCCGGATCCACGCCCTGTGGTGCCTGGAGGGCCTCGGTTTGCTGCAGGAGAACCACATACGCCAATTGGCCGCAAGCCCGCAACCGCGGCTGCGGATTCAGGCCTTACGCGCCGGGGAAAGCCTCTACCTGGAGGGCCCTGCCGGCCTGGACGCCACCTATAATCGCTTGATGGAAGACCCGGTGGCAGATGTCGCCATCCAGGCGATGCTCAGCGCCAAATTCCTGGGGCTCGAAAACCTGGAATCCCGCATCGCGGCAATTGCCGACACATCCGATATCCGGGGGATCCGGCTGGTTGGGGAACAGATCCTCGACCAACTGGAAGCCGGCGGGCACAACCTGGCCGACGGGGATTTCAGCGAGGAACAACTGGCATCCCTGGAACGGGGAAAAGCCATCTACAATGAACTTTGCGTGCAATGCCACGGGGCAGGCGGTATTGGAAAACCTGCGGGCCGGGACCAACTGATGGCCCCTGCCCTGGCCTCCTCCCTGCGCGTCCAGGGGCACCCCCGGTACGCCCTGGGGGCCATCCTGCACGGATTACAGGGGGAAATCGAAGGAAAGCAATACGCCGGGGGGATCATGGTAGGCAATGCGGAACAATCCGACCGATGGATCGCCGATATCACCTCCTACATCCGGGTGGGCCTCGGAAATGGGGCCTCCCTGGTAACTGAAGCGGATGCAGCTGCTTTTCGGCAGGCCACCCGGGGGCGTCAGGCTCCCTATTCCTATCCGGAACTCCTGGCCTCCATCCCCCGGGAACTGAAACCCACTGAGGCGTGGAAGATGGAAGCCAGCCATACCCAGCCCGTCGTTATCGGGGGGGCTGCCAGTCCGAGGGCGGCTTTCGATTTCGGGGGATGGACCACCGGAGCAGACCAGCAGGTGGGGATGTGGTACCGGATCGATTTTCCGGAACCCATGCGCCTGGAGGAAATCCAGTTTGACGCCCCGGCCAACGGGACGGTATGGGCGGCCGCTAAAAAACCGGCAGCCTATCCCCGGGAGCTCAGCGTCCAGGCTTCCCAGGACGGGCAGACCTGGAAGGAAATAACCCGGGTGCGGCCCGACAGCCTGGAAGTGGCTTTTAAACTGCCTCCAACCCGGCTCCGGGCGCTTCGCCTAGAACTGACCGATGTCCCGGACGACCCGGGCATCCCCTGGTCCATGCGGCAGATGCGCCTCTACGGGCAACAGGAATCCCAGCAATCCACTCATTCGAAACCAGAAACAAAATGAAACAAGAGAAAAAAGGCCTGTCGCGCCGCAAATTTATCGGTACCACCGCACTGGTTGGCGCCGGAATAGGGCTCGGGGGTTCCCGGCTCTTCGCCGGCCCGGCCCTGATTAAGAACCCCGGGTATCCGGCATCGGTGATCAGCGGCGTTCAGATTGGCGTTATCACCTACTCCTTCCGGAGCATGCCCGATCAAAGCGCCGAAGCTACCCTGGACTACGTCAAACAATGCGGTATCGGCGCCATTGAATTAATGGGCGACCCGGCCGAATCCTTTGCGGGCAAGCCTGAGAACCCGGTGGATTTCCGCCAGTATTATCGCCTGAGGCGGGCCGAACGCGACGGGGGGCTCAGCGGTGACCAGCAGAAAGAACTGGCCGAACTCCGGGAAGCCAGTGAGGCCTATAACAAGGAAGTAGCCGCCTGGAGGGAGCAAACCTCCATGGAACCCTTTGAAGAACTCCGCCGGATGTATGCTAATGAAGGGGTTTCGATCTATGCCTTCAAGCCCCGGGCATTTGGGGCCGACAACACGGAGGCCGAGATGGACTGGGGGGTGCGGGCTGCAAAAGCCCTGGGCGCCAGCCATATTACGCTGGAACACCCGGATAACGACGCACATACCCAAAAACTGGCCCGCATTGCCGCCAAACACGGGATTTTTGTCGCCTACCACGGGCACGAACAGCAAACCCCCACTTTCTGGGACACCGCTCTGAAACAATCGACTTTCAATTCCCTCAACCTGGACCTCGGCCATTATGTGGCCGCCGGGAATGCGGACCCCCTTGGCATCATCCGGGATAAATTTTACCGGATCCAAAGCATGCACCTGAAAGACCGGCAGAAGCCGGAAAACGGGAAGGGGAATGTGGTTTGGGGAAGCGGAGATACCCCCATCCGCGAGGCCCTGCAACTTATGCGGGAAAATAAATACGACTTCCCGAGCACCATCGAACTCGAATACGACATCCCCGAAGGGTCCGACGCCGTAGCCGAGGTGAAGAAATGCCTGGAATTCTGCCGGGAGGCGCTTAGCTAGGGAGCGGCGGGCTGTATGCACCCCGGCCTGTTCCCCGTTCAGGTGAGGTAAAGGTCCAGCAGGCCCTCCGGGGTCCGAATGTGGATGACGCGCTGGTCGCGGTCCACCTTTTCGATAAAGTCGTCCGTAACGGGGATGAGCACTTCCCGCCCGTCCTTGTCCGCCACGAACAGCGCCTGGGCGCCCTGGTCATTGACCGAGCGGATTTCCCCCACATCGCCACGCCGGGCATCGTTCAGCCGAAACCCAATAACCTCGTGGTAATAAAATTTGTTCCCCTCAAGCGGCGGGAGCATTTGCAGGGGCAGGTACAATTCGCTGCCGAGGATACGGGTGGCATCTGCCTCCGAGTCGATGTCTTCGAAATGCAGCCGGAGCAAGCGCGTTTTGTGCAACTGGCAACGGCGCAAAAAAAATGGAACCAGGTTGTTCCCTACGGAAACAAACACCGATTCCAGATTTTCGTATAGCTGCGGCTCGTCTGTATCTAACTTCGCCAGTAACTCGCCCTTGAAGCCATGGCGGGAGACAATTTTACCGAGGTAGAAACAGTCTTCCTTCCGCATGGCAAAACAGGCTTATTCCTTATCGCCTGCTGCGGCTTCTTTCTTTTCTTCCTTTTCTTCGGAATCTCCGGCAGCAGCTTTGGGGGCTTCTTCGGCCTTTTCTTCAGCCTTCGCTTCCTCAGCCTTTTCGGCCGGGGCAGCTTCGGCTTTTTCCTCACCGGCTTCCTCCTGAGCAGCATCATCGGCAGCAGCAGGGGCCTCGGCCTCGGCTACTTCGTTTTCCGGTTCTCCGGCAGCTGCAACCGCTTCAACTTCCTCGGCAGCGCTTTCGCCTTCAGGGGTCTCCGGGGTTTCCTCCGCCTCCGGGGCTTCTGCCTCGGCAGCGGCCGCCTTGCGCTTTTCGTTGGCTTCCCGTTCAGCCTCCAGGGCCTTGGCACGCGCTTCTTCCCGGGCTTTTTCCAGTCCTTCGGTTTTCTGGCTTACCTTCTGCTCCTTTTCATCGAGCCATGCCTGAAATTTCTTTTCGGCCTCCTCTTCGGTCAGGGCCCCTTTACGAACGCCCCCCATCAGGTGGTGCTTCAGCAGTACCCCTTTATAGGAAAGGATCCGGCGGGCTGTCTCGCTGGGCTGAGCCCCGTCGTTGAGCCATTGTACGGATTGATCCACGTCTATCTCGATAGTGGCGGGATTCGTATTCGGGTTGTAGATTCCTAGTTTTTCGAGGAAACGGCCGTCGCGCTTGGCACGCACGTCGGCGGCTACGATCCAGTAAAAAGGTTTTCCTTTCTTACCGTGTCTCTGAAGTCTGATTCTAACTGGCATATCACATTAAAGTTTTGGGGTACCCGACCCCGGTTATTAATTCTTGTTACAACATTTCAAGCTGTTCAGCCAAGGGTATTTCTACTGAAAGCGGGTGCAAATATACGCCATTTTGCCAATGAGTAAAGGACTTGGGCGAAAAATTTATACCCCGCGGAGCCCCATATTTTCATAAAAGCTGTTAAGAGGATGATAAATTGTGCTAAATATTTGATTTGCCGCAGGTTGACCAGTATACTATTTATGTCTTATTGAAAGGCACCATAGAAACAGTAACCACTAAAATGACGATAGACCATGAAGTACACTGAAAAAATTTCCAATAAGTTAAACGAATTACTCGAAAAGACATACGATGCTGAAAAAGGATATAAGCTCGCAGCCGAGAAGGTAGAAGTGCCAGCCGTGAAGGAATTCCTGAACGACAAAGTTAAGCAGCGCTATACCTTTGGGCACGAACTGAAGACCGAAATCCGCGAGTACGGGGAATTGCCAGACAAAGGCGGCAGCTTTAAGGGCGACCTGCACCGTACCTGGATGAATCTCACCAGTACGCTCACCGGCAATGAAACCGAACGCATCCTCGAAGAAGTAGAGCGGGGCGAGAAAGCCAGCCTGGAGCAGTACGATGAAATCCTCGACGATAAGGAAATGACCCTCCCGCCATCTACGGAGCAGCTCCTGAGAAGTCAGCGCAACGCCATCCAGGCAGCCCTGAACACGTCGAAGATGTACGAATCCATCGTATCCTGATCGACGCACGCAAATACCCAATATCAGAACCCGGCCCCGCGCCGGGTTTTTTCTTGCCAGGGGATGGATCCACCGGAACTTTTGCGGTCGCTCGGCTACGGACGGCCCGCACACCGGCTGGCTCCTCGGCCCAGTTAATAACTCATAAAAACTCCATTTTTGCAGCCCGGGGTATTTCCATAATTTTATCCTCCTGATTCCCGATACCTGTCCATGTACCTCATATTCGACACAGAGACCACCGGGCTTCCCAAACGTTGGGACGCCCCCGCCAGCGACACTGACAACTGGCCCCGCTGCATCCAGATTGCCTGGCAATTGCACGACGGGGAAGGGCGGCTGGTGGAACAATACGACGCGCTGGTCCGGCCGGACGGGTTTAACATCCCGTACGACGCCGAACAGATTCACGGTATCTCCACAGACCTAGCGCGGGAAGAAGGGCTCCCGCTGGAAGAAGTTCTCGAGGCATTTCGCGGGGCATTATCCCGCACCCAATTCCTGGTAGGCCAGAATGTCGGGTTCGACATCAACGTGATGGGGGCCGAATTTTACCGGGTTGCAGACGAGGACCCCCTGGAAAAATTCCCGGTACTCGACACGTGTACGGAATCCACGGCAGAACTCTGCCAGCTCCCGGGCGGGCGGGGAGGAAAATTCAAGCTGCCCACCCTCACCGAATTGCACCTGCACCTTTTTGGGGAACCTTTTGAGGAAGCGCACAACGCGACAGCCGACGTGGAAGCCACCGCCCGATGCTTCCTGGAATTGCTCCGCCGGCGGCAATACAGCCCGGAGCAGCTCGGCGTGGCCCCCGGGTATTTCGAGGCTTTCGACCGGGCCAACCCGGGAACTATCGCCCCGATCGGGATTGCCCACAAAAACCTTAAAAAAGCCTCCCGCAAACTCGCGGAAGCCACAGCGGTAGACGATCCCGGGCTCACGCGGGCAGAAATACGGGAGAACGTCCAGGCCCTGGAAGGGGTCCCTTTCGCCCACCTGCACAACCACAGCCAGTTTTCCGTCCTCCAGTCCACCATGGGCATCAAGGACCTGGTGGCCGCCGCGGCGGAATACGGGATGCCGGCCGTGGCCCTGACGGACCACGCCAACATGATGGGGGCCTTCCATTTTGTACGGGAGGTCAAAGCCCACAACAGCAACCTCACCGAGGAGGACCGGGCATCGGGCAAGCGGGACCTCATCCCGATTATCGGTTGCGAGTTCTTTGTCTGCGAGGACCGCAACAACAAATCCGTCAAGGATTACGGCTACCAGGTAGTAATGCTGGCCAAGAATAAGAAGGGCTACCACAACCTGGCCAAGATGTCCTCCATCGCCTACACGGAAGGGTTCTACTATGTGCCCCGGATAGACCGGGAGGTTGTGGAGCGCTATAAAGAGGATGTCATCGTCCTTACCGGAAACCTCTATGGGGAAGTTCCCTCCAAGGTGTTGAACCAGGGGGAAAAACAAGCCGAAGAGGCGTTGCTCTGGTGGAAAGAGCAATTCGGGGAAGACCTCTATGTGGAGGTGATGCGCCACGGGCAGGAAGACGAGGACCGGGCCAACCAGAGCCTAGTAGCCCTCGCAAAAAAACACGAGGTGTCCCTGGTGGCCACCAACAACACCTATTACCGCCGCAAGGAAGATGCGGAAGCCCACGACATCCTGCTGTGCGTCAAGGAAGGGGAAAAACAGGCAACCCCCATCGGGCGCGGCCGGGGCTACCGCTTTGGCCTGCCCAACCAGGAATACTACTTCAAATCCCCGGAAGAAATGAAGGAGCTGTTCCGCGACCTGCCGGAAAGCATCCAGTCCATTGAGGGAATCATCGAGAAGATCGAGCCCTTTGACCTGGCCCGGGATGTCCTCCTTCCAAAATTCGAGATCCCCGAGGAATTCCGGGTGGCCGAGGACGCAGCGGACGGCGGCAAACGGGGCGAAAATGCCTATCTCCGCCACATCACCTTTCAGGGGGCGGAAAAGCGGTACGGGGAGATCACGGAGGCCATCCGGGAGCGGCTGGACTTTGAACTTTCCACTATCGAAAACTCCGGGTACCCGGGTTATTTCCTGATCGTGGAGGATTTTATCCGCGAAGCCCGCAACATGGGGGTGTCCGTAGGCCCCGGGCGGGGCTCGGCGGCCGGGTCCGTAGTTGCGTACTGCCTGGGGATCACCAACATCGACCCGCTCAAGTACGATCTGCTGTTTGAGCGGTTCCTGAACCCGGACCGGGTATCCATGCCCGATATCGACATCGACTTTGACGACGAGGGGCGCTCACGGGTAATGGATTACGTCATCGACAAATACGGCGCCAACCAGGTGGCCCAGATCATCACCTACGGCACCATGGCGGCAAAATCCTCCATCCGGGACACCGCCCGGGTGCTGGACCTGCCGCTCAGCGAAGCGGACCGCATCGCAAAGCTCATCCCGAACATGTCCAAGCTGGCCAAGATTTTCGGGCAGGACGAGGCAGAGCTCAAAAAGAAATTCCGCTCGGACGACCTGGCAAAGGTCAATGAGCTGCTGAACCTGTCCGAGGGCAGCGACCTGGAGGCGCAGACCGTCAATATGGCCCGCGTGCTGGAGGGCTCGCTGCGCAACACGGGCATCCACGCCTGCGGGGTGATCATTACCCCGGACGACATCACGAATTTTGTCCCGGTGGCCACCGCCAAGGATTCCGACCTCTACGTGACCCAGTTCGACAACTCCGTGGTGGAAAACGCCGGCCTGCTCAAGATGGATTTCCTGGGCCTGAAAACGCTGACGCTCATCAAGGATACGGTGAAGATCGTCAAGGCGCGGCACGGTATCGACCTGATCCCGGACGACTTTCCCCTGGACGACGCGGAAACCTATGAGCTCTTCCAGCGGGGCGAAACGGTGGGGATATTCCAGTACGAATCCCCGGGGATGCAAAAGCACCTGAAAGACCTCAAACCGACAGTCTTCGACGATTTGATCGCCATGAACGCCCTCTACCGGCCCGGGCCCATGGAATACATCCCGAGTTTTATCGCGCGGAAGCACGGGCAGGAGGAAATCACCTATGACCTCCCGGAAATGGAGGAATACCTGCAGGAGACCTACGGGATCACCGTCTACCAGGAGCAGGTGATGCTGCTCTCCCAGAAGCTGGCCGGGTTTTCCAAGGGCGAGGCGGACGTACTCCGCAAGGCGATGGGGAAAAAGATCTTTGCGCTGCTGCAGAAACTCAAGCCCAAATTCCTGGACGGGGGCGAGGCAAACGGGCATCCGCGGGATGTACTTGAGAAGATCTGGAAAGACTGGGAAGCCTTCGCCTCCTACGCCTTCAACAAGAGCCACTCCACCTGCTATGCCTATATCGCCTACCAGACGGCCTACCTGAAGGCCCACTACCCGGCCGAATACATGGCCGCAGTGCTCTCCAACAATATGAACGACATCAAGCAGGTAACCTTCTTTATGGAGGAATGCCGGCGGATGGGCCTGGACGTTCTCGGGCCGGATGTCAACGAATCCTATTACAAGTTCGCGGTGAACAAGGACAACCAGGTGCGCTTTGGCATGGGGGCCATCAAAGGCGTGGGGCGGAGTGCCGTGGAAACCATCGTGGAAAACCGCAAGGCGGACGGCCCCTACCAGTCTATCTTTGACCTGGCCAAGCGCATCGATTTGCGGGCCGCCAACAAGAAGGCCTTTGAAAACCTGGCCCTGGCGGGCGGGTTCGACTCCCTGGGAAATGCGCATCGCGCCCAGTACTTCGATTGCGGCACGGACGGGGTGAGTTTCCTGGAGAAGGTGATTCGCTTCGGGGCCCGTTTCCAGGAGAGCGAAAACTCCTCCCAGGTAAGCCTATTTGGGGGCAGCAGCGAAGTGCAGATTGCCGAGCCGGAAATCCCGCCCTGCGAGGAATGGGGTACCATGGAGACCCTGAAACGGGAAAAAGAGGTGGTGGGCATCTATATCTCGGGCCACCCCCTGGACGATTTCAAGACGGAAATCCAGGCGTTCTGCAATACGGAGATCTATGCCCTGAACGACCTGTCGCCCTACCTCAACCGGGAACTCAGCCTGGCCGGGGTGATTACGGACGTGCAGCACCGGGTTTCCAAAAACGGCAAGGGCTGGGCGATCTTTACCCTGGAGGATTATTCAGACGCCTTTGAATTCAAGGTTTTCGGGGAGGAATACCTGAAATTCCGGCATTTCCTGACCATCAATGCGTTTATCTACCTGAAAGTCTTTGTCCGGGAAGGCTGGGTGAACCGGGAAACCGGAAAAAAAGGCGACCCCCGCCTCCAGTACAACCAGGTCCTCCTGCTGCAGGACGTGATGGACGCCTATGCCAAAAAACTGACCATCCAGCTCGATATCGGGCAGCTGCACGAGAAGCGCATCCGGGAATTGCAGGACACGCTGCGTTCCTTTAAAGGGCAGCACCACCTGAATTTTGTGGTCTACGAGATGGAGGAAGCCATCAAGGTACAGCTCTCCAGCCGGAAGCAAAAGGTCCACATCAGCTCGGAACTGCTCCATTCGCTCCGCGACCAGGAAGTGCATTACAAACTCAATTAAGAAGTCTACCCGCGAACCCCGGCAGGCCCTCAGGCTTTATCCCGGCCTGCTCCGCATCCTGCGCCCTGTCCTTCGCCTATCGACGGACTCAATCGGCATATCGACAAATCGAATACGCACAGTGTAAGGGACGGCTTAAATAATTGACTAACTTTGCACTAATTAAAATAAAGCGAATATGGCACTAGAAATAACAGATGCGACCTTTGACGAGGTGGTCCTTAAAAGCGATAAACCGGTAGTAGTAGATTTTTGGGCGGCATGGTGCGGCCCCTGCCGGATGGTTGGACCCATCATCGAGGAACTCAGCCAGGAATACGACGGCAAAGCGGTTGTCGGGAAGGTAGACGTGGATGTCCACCAGGAGTTCGCGGCCAAGTACGGCGTGCGGAACATCCCTACCGTATTGGTGTTCAAGGATGGCGAAATCGTAAACCGCCAGGTGGGCGTCAGCCCGAAAAAGGTTTACGCCGAAGCGATCGACGCGGTCCTGTAGCCACTCGATATACACAGTATTCAAAGTCCCGTTCCCGGTTACCCCGGTTGCGGGATTTTTTTTTTGCTCCTGTGACGCTCCACCCCGTCTTCCCCTTCCTCCCCTTCTTACCCTTCTTACCCTTCCTCCCATTCCTCCCATTCCTCCCATTCCTCCCCGGTTCTGGAAAATTACCTGCTACTTGCCCGTCCCTTCGTATCTTTGAGGTATGGACCTGAGATCGGAACTGCACAATGCCCCCCTGTTCGAAAACCTCGGCCTGCTGGCCCGGCAGGTGGTGGAGGGGTATATCAGCGGGATCCACAAAAGTCCCTTTCACGGGTATTCTGCCGAATTCGCCGAACACAAGGTCTACAACACAGGCGAAAGCACCAAGCACATCGACTGGAAGCTCTTTGCCAAAACGGACAAGCTCTACACAAAGCGCTATGAGGAGGAAACGAACCTGCGCTGCCACCTGATCCTGGACAGCTCGGCTTCCATGTATTACCCGGAGGTGAAAAAGCTGGACCTGGACCACCTGCACAAAATGGGATTTGCCGTCCTGGCCGCGGCCGCCCTGATGGAACTGCTCAAAAAACAGCGCGACGCCGTGGGCCTCAGCGTCTTTGCCGATACCTACGAATACCACGCCCCGGAAAAAGGCAGTGAGCGGCACTTCCAGATGCTCCTGGCCAAACTGAACGACCTGGGGCTAGCCGGCCGCCGCGGGGCGGGCACGGAACTCCACGCCCACCTGCACCTGATTGCCGAGAAATTGAAGCGGCGCAGCCTGGTGATCCTCTTCTCCGACCTTTTCCAGGACAGCGTGGGGGACGAACAGCTCTTTGAGGCGCTCCGCCACCTGAAATACAACAAACACGAAGTAGTCCTCTTCCACCTGGCCGACCGGGCCACCGAACTGGACTTCGATTTTGAGAACACCCCGAAACGCTTCCTGGATGTGGAGACCGGCAAACACGTAGACCTCTATCCCGAGACCGTCCGCACCGCCTACCGGGATGCCCTGGACCGCTACGTCCGCTCCATCCAACTCATCTGCGGGCAGTACGACATCAAGTATGTAGGCATAGACGTTGCAGACCCGTTTGCCCGCGTACTGAATACCTTCCTCACAGAACGCCAGCGCTTTGCCGGATAGGCTGCGCTAAAAATGGATTTTTTGTTTGCCGGATTGAAATAGTACCTTATATTTGCCCACGCTTTTGAACAAGAAGCACTGACAATTTCCGCAAAGCCAACTGTTGTTGGCACCCGCAAGGGTTGGAACATTGGTCTGGTAGTTCAGTTGGTTAGAATACCTGCCTGTCACGCAGGGGGTCGCGGGTTCGAGTCCCGTCCAGACCGCTGTAAAGCAAAACCCTTCGCACGTAAGTGCGGGGGGTTTTTTCATTTGGACGAATGGAGAGCTTGCTCTCAAATTCGGACAAATGGAAAAACTCCCGCCGGATGCGCAGCAGCCGGAAGGGTTTTGCTTTACAGCAGGCCCACCCCCATGGGCCGCTTTCGAACGAAGTGAGAAAGCAATCCCGACCCAAAGACCGATTACCGAAAAAGCTCTTGAGCTTGCTCAAAAGAGCGGAGAAACGGAAAAAGCCAACGGCGGCGATAGCCGGCGGAAGGGTTTTACTCTACAGCAGGCCCACCCCCATGGGCCGCTTTCGAACGAAGTGAGAAAGCAATCCCGGCCCAAAGACCGATTACCAAAAAAGCGCCTGAGCTTGCTCAAAAGAGCGGAGAAACGGAAAAAGCCAACGGCGGCGATAGCCGGCGGAAGGGTTTTACTCTACAGCAGGCCCACCCCCATGGGCCGCTTTCGAACGAAGTGAGAAAGCAATCCCGGCCCAAAGACCGATTACCAAAAAAGCGCCTGAGCTTGCTCAAAAGAGCGGAGAAACGGAAAAAGCCAACGGCGGCGATAGCCGGCGGAAGGGTTTTGCTTTATAGCAGGCCCACCCCCATGGGCCGCTTTCGAACGAAGTGAGAAAGCAATCCCGGCCCAAAGACCGATTACCAAAAAAGCTCCTGAGCTTGCTCTCAAATTCGGACAAATGGAAAAACTCCCGCCGGATGCGCAGCAGCCGGAAGGGTTTTGCTTTACAGCAGGCCCCCCTCCCTGGGCCCTTTTCGAGCGCAGCGAGAAAAGAATCCCATCGAGTCTATGATCACCTGTCTTCCAGCATCCCCAGAAAACCCTCTATCGCCTCAAAATACTTATCCGGATTATCCAGCCAACCGTAGTGTTTGCTCTCTTCAAGGACTACCAATCGGGAATTTGGCAGAATCCGGTGTGCCCTTTCGGCAAGTTCCGGGCTCACGATATCCTCGCGGCCGTGCAGGATGAGTACCGGGTAGGCCAGCTTGCCCATGCGGGCTTTCACATCATAGCCCATCCGCCGGAGGTCCTGCCAGACGAGCCGGTTGATCGCGCTATTCCCCTGGGTCAACCTCTCGGCCACAACCGGTATATGCTCCCGGTGGTATACATAGGCCGGGGCCAGGAATTCCCCTCGTTTTAATCGGGTCGCATATGCGGTATCGCCACGTCGGATCCTTCGGTTATAATACCCCAGGGAATCCCGTTCCGTCTGCGTCAGGCTACCGGGAATATTCAGGGTGCCCAACAGCGCCAAATCCATACCCCCGGAGGAGGACTGAATCATGCCCAGCAGCTTGCCAGGATGTTGCGATCCATAATAATACGCAAGGATGCCCCCGAAAGAATGCCCCATCACCACCCACCTGTCGATCCCCAAATGCCGGCGAAGCGCTTCGATATCCGAGACCATCAGGTCCATGGTCACCGTTGAATCATTGACGACTTCCAGTTCCGACATTCCGGTCCCCCGCTGGTCGTAGAGGATTACCCGATTATTCTCGGCGAGTTTCCAGGCTAACGGGATAAACCCCTCACTGCTCATTCCAGGGCCGCCGTTAATCACCAAAATAGGCAGGCCTTTCCCGAAATCCCGATAATGGAGCGTGGCCCCGGGCAACTCTAAAAAATTTCCAGCCTGGGCAATTACCGGCGTCGCCCAAAGGCACAGGAGCACCAGCAGACCAGGCCAAAGCCACGGCTTGCCCGCCAGAGGTAATTTGCTGTTTCGATTCATGGAACGTGGTTTTCGCACCCGGCAAAATATCCGATTTTATTCAATCCGGCGTAAAAACGGATAAACCTTTACGGTTTTTACCTCCCTGATGACATCTTCCCGGATAATCCGATAGATAGGAAAGCGACAAAATCCTATCCTCATGAAAAATCCCTTCTTGTACCTTCTGAACATGATAATCCTGGCAGGCTGCGGCTTTGCAAACCAGGAATCCGCCGGAACCGGTGACGACCCGGAATTAAACACCTTTTCGGAAAGCGTTGCCGCCCCGGTAAACCCGGGAGCGGAAGCTGCCGAAGTTTCTTACTCCCGGGAATCCGGAATCAAACAGCATGAATTCCGGGATGCCCGTACAGGGTTAATTGTGCAAACTACCGCATATCCGTCTGACTGGCGGGTTATTTCAAAACCCATCTACACCACGGATCAAAAACTTCCAACCTTTCTGATCCAGATTACCGGGCCGGGCGGATTGAAAAACTTCAACACACCGATCAAATTCCACGTAGCCTATAGCGATCCCCAAATGTCCCAGTACATGCTATCCAGCCCGATGGCAAAATTGCTCCGGCCCCTGCCGCACCCAAAGGAGCTGTTTGCGGAGGAAGTCAGAGACCGTATGGAAAACAGCGGTTTCCACCTCCTTGGCGAGCGGTCATTCCCCGAAACAGACCGGTTCTTAAGATATAAAATAGCCGCGAAGTCTAAAGCCCAAACCCGGCTGATCACCTACAATACGGAATGGGCCGACGGAAAAGGCCGGAAGGCCCTTGCCGGTATTTCCATAGTCAGCATGCAACAGCCCGCCATTTCCGGGTCCATGCAAGTTTGGTTCTATAGTATCAGTTACACCTTTGCCGAAGAAGCCTCCTTTGAACAAACGCTGACCGAGATGCAACAAGCCATCCGGAGTACCATCGAGAACCCGCAATGGGAACAATATGTGGCTCAGCTGGCCCGGCAAAGGCAGATGAAAAACGAACAAAGGGCCCGGTTAGCAGCCCAACAACATCAAAACCGCATGAATGCGCGCTGGGCCGCCTTCAATGCCCACCAGGAAAAAATGCAAGGCATCTGGGCTGCCCAGGACGCGAACCACGCCTCCTTTATGAACCGGAACTTCGGAGCCGGGAGCGATACAGGCCAACGACAATTCGTGAACATGATCCACGAGGAGGAGACGGTCTACAACCCCCAGACCGGCCAAAACTACCAGGTAAACGCCGGGTCCACGGAGTACTGGATGGACAGCGAAGGCAATTACATCCGAAACGACGACCTGTTCTACACCCCCAACGGAGATATCAACCTCAACAACCGGGAATGGGTCCGGGTTAAGCGAGCCTTTTGATGGCCTTATTCCCAAAAGAAGCAATCCGACTATAAACAAACCAAACGAGAAGCAATGAGATCCTTCTATACATTTTTAATCCTGGCCCTGTTGGTATTCGCAATGGCACCGGGATGCAGTAAGAGTGACGATATTACGGATATGGTTGACGACGTCTCTCAGACCGACGACGACGACGGAAACGCAACCGACGATGATCCGGGAGGAGACTCCGAATTAACCTTTGAGTCCGTCGAACTCCAGGTTGAGATGCCTGCCGGGTCGGACCTGGACCTGGGCACCACTACGCTGAACGTGCTTTTTGAAACTTTTGATGTCAGTTCCGGGGGTCAGGCAACGGCATCCCTCGTAAAAGACAACAGGAGTTTTGCTTATCTCACCGACGCCAATGGCGATATTGTCCTGATGGGATTTGTGAGTCGCGACTACCCCAGGCTGGACGCCGAGGCTACCCTGGAATTTGCCATGTACTATGCGCTGGGAACCGTTTTCCAGTTGCCGGAAATCCGCGAAAAATATTTTGGAGAATTCCGGGGTCTGCCGGAAACCGCTGAGCTGGTGGCGGCACTCGAGGCGGAAATAGCGGCGGATCCAACATTCGTACAATCCGGGCAATTCCCCGTATGGGCCACTGAAAAGGCCCGGGATTTGGTAGGCAACAAAGAGGTCATCGATGTCACCAATGCGATCCTGTTGGAAGATACAAAAATCAAAAGCGGTGTGGCCATCACCTCCGACGAGACGAATATTTTTGCAGTAAACGTCCTGAATTTCAAAAGGCGCAGGGCCCGGGCTTATTTCTACAAGTACGCCAGGCGGATGTCCGGGGAATCGGAATTTGAGGAAATCTACAACCCCCGCGGTATCCCGGATGCCGACCGGCCCGCCGAGAAGGACATCTTTATTTCACCCACCACCGGGGTCACCTCCGCCCAGGGCAACCTGATTGAATTGGCTCGCGGGAACGGCGCTACCCTTGGTTTCACAAAGAATGGCCCCGTTAATCTGCCCTTGACAGGCCAGGAAGAGGCTGCCAAATACCGGGTACGGGTGGTAGGCCCTGGGAAACGGGATCACAATCTTACGGATGAGGAACGCAGCGAAGTTATCAAACTCAACCTGGAAACCTTATTGTTGGATGCGGTGATCCCGATTATTTCAAATGGAGTAAGTGCTGCGGATGCAATCGATAACGATAATGCAATAACGACCCTGCAGGAAAGCGCCAACCTGATCCTGTCGAGCTCCCCGGCTGCATACAATGCGCTTGAAAGCGGGGATCTCAAAACGGCAGCTATTGAATTCCTGTGGGCGGCTTTAGAAAATGGAGCAGGCTCCGAACTCTTCTGGAAGGGAATCATTGGCCTGTTCCAAAAGGCAGGTGTAACCAACTTAACAGCAAGTCGTTTTGAAAAGGTGATCGGGAAGCTTTCCGGCCCGCTGGCCATCGCCAACGCCATTATCACCTCATCGGATATTGCCCGCGTAGTTTACGACATGCAGACGTCGCAAAAACTTGAATTTTTCGACTTTACCGTCTCCAAAGGCACCGTGCGCATCAACCCGAGGTACAAAGGAATCCTCAAAGGCAAGAAAGTCGGCCTGAAGGCCGATCTTCTGGACGATGAAGAAATTACCCCCGGGGAATACACCTTTAACTGGTCTACCGAGGGGTTGTACGGGGATTTCGAAACGGCCTCCACCACCGAAGAAATCACCTATCAAAGTGATGGAAATATCGAATCCCTGCCCGCCGATGCCAAAGAAATCATCCGTGTGGAGGTTTTCAGGGAGGGGGTCGCAGTGGGCAAGGATTCGGCGACCATCAACATCAGCGATAAGGAGTTTGTAATCCGGCCCAACGGAATCACCGTCGAAGGTGATGACAAACTGTCCATGGGTCTCTACGACCTGGATGGCCAGGCGATGAGCCGCACGGACTTTGGCCTGACCTACAAGGTCCATTGGGAAATCGGCGGCGAATTCGGGAAACTCAACGGCCACACCAATACGCTCACCCTGGAGGACGGGAATGGATTTACAGTGGAATACCACTGTTTTGATAAGGAATCCGAGGAGGGTGTTGAAAATGTGACCGCCACCATATACTATGCCTCGGAAATCGATGAGAACGGGACGCTTTCGGAATATGAGCTCTATGACGAAATCGAGGCAACCATCAATATCCAAAACAAAGAGGATATCCTGAGGTATTACGTGCCCATAGATGTGGGCAGCCACCGGGATCAGTCAGGTATTTTCCACAACGCCCAGGTTTGGAGCAAATTTGCCTGGCATACAAATAATGCCACAGCGGATATCCCCGAAGGCTACGAGGTGGAAAAGTATTCCATGCATATCATGGAGCGGATCCCGGATGTGATTCCTTCCTGTTCCCGGACCAGCGACACCTGGTTCCCCGAAGAGGTGGGCGAAGGCATGGAGTTGGAATTAAGATGCCCGGTCTCGGCCATTTCCGGCCCAAACAGCGGGAATGTGTCTGCCTGGTTGAGTTCGACGCTTGCGCGTTACGCAACGGCCAAAGGCTTTGCACAGGTGACGGTTTACCTAAAACCAAAAAATTGATACCTGGTCGATAGAAAGCAGGCGTAATCGTTAAAAAATGTAAATTCCCCTATACTTTCTGCAAGTATGGGGGAATCATTAAAAACCATAGCGGCTTTCAAAGCAAACGAGGAGGCAGTTCTCCAAAAAGTCTATGTTGAGATGTATCCCAGGGTCCGAACGTATGTTTTAAAGAATAGCGGCAGTGAGCAACAGGCCAAAGACGTATTTCAGGAAGCCTTTATAACCTGCTGGAAGCACGTCAGGGAGGAGCGGTTTGTCAAAGGCAACCTGCAGGGGTACCTCTATTCCATCGCACGCAACAAATGGATCGACTACCTGCGCTCTCCGGCATTTAAAAGAGCTTCGTCCAATTCACTCTCCCACCTTCAAGTTGTGGGAGAGGAAGAATCAGACCCGGAGGCTGCCCAGGACCTGGCAGATAAGCGTCTGGCCGTGCAAACCGCCATGACCCAGCTGGGGGAGAATTGCCGCAGGCTGCTCCGGCTGTTTTATTTTGAAAAAAAGTCCATGGAGCAGATTGCGGAGGCTATGGGGATCGCAGCCAATTCGGCTCGGAATCAGAAGTACCGATGTATGGAAAAGCTGCGAGCTATCAGCTACCAAATCAACAATAATGAGTAAACCGGAATCCATACCGCAAGAACGACTGGAGGTTTTCGAAAGGTACCTTTTCCAGCGCATGCAACCGGACGAACGCCAGGAATTCGAAGCAAAACTCGCCGGGGAAACCGAGTGGGCCCGGCAATTTGCCGAATTTCGCGAGTACGCGGAACTCGTGGAGGAACTCAACCTTCGGGAAGCTCTGGAGTCCTATCACGGGCAAGTCGGTTCCCGGGGAGGCACGCCCCCGGCCCGCACGTGGCGACGAAAGGCTTATATGATTGCGGCCAGCCTGGCAGTCTTCCTGTCTGTGGGTGCATGGTTGCTCACCAGGCAATCTCCGAATGAAAAATTATTCCGCGAACATTTTGTTCCGGACCCGGGCCTGCCGACGGTCATGGGCCATGCAGGCGAATATGATTTTTATGAGGCTATGGTGGACTATAAGCGCGGGAATTACCGGGAGGCAATCGGGAAATGGGAGCCGCTTTACAAAGCGAGGCCGGAAAATGACACGCTGAATTATTTTCTGGGGGCCGCAGAGCTGGCCCGTGAGAACCCCCGCGAATCCCTTGCGTATTTCCAGGTCGCGATTCAATCGGAAAACTCGTATTTCAGGGACGATGCGTACTTCTACCTCGGAATGGCACACTTAAAATTGGGCAACCTGCCGCAGGCGAAACAGTACCTGTCAAAATCCTCCAACCCCCGGGCGAACGATTTGCTTCGGGAACTGAATGACTAAGACATGAGGCGCCGGGTTACGTACATCCTTTTTATTTTTTCAATCATCTGCGGGCCTCGAATATGCGCCCAGTCAGGTACAGCGCTGCCCAGAGGGAGGGAGTATATCGACAGCCTCATTTCCAGGGGGGAAAACCAACAGGCCCGGGAAGAAATCCGGCAACAGACCAGCTATTATTTCCGGGAAGCATTGTTCGACAGTTTGCCAGCCTACCTGCCCCTGGTAGGCAGCCGGATCCTGGCCGGCAACGACTGGGAGCTGGCAGTTAAAAATGCGGAGCAATTCATTGCCCGTATCAGGGATGCGGGAGACACCGTAGCCCTGAAAAACGCCTACCTTGAACTCGCCAACCTGTACGATGACAAAGGCGACCCGAAAACCGCCTATGAAAAGGCCCTGTTGGCGCTGGAGCTGGCCGGCGCCATTGAGGATCCGGTGAAAGCCGACCTGGAAGGCGTTCACTACACCCTGGGAACGAAGGCGTACAACATGGGCGACATCGCCCTGTCCAAAAAGCATCAGTTGCGAAACCTCGCCTTACGGGAAAAAAGCGGGGACCAGGACCATGAAATGTACTATTTTACGTATAACACCATGGGCCGGCTCATGTGGTTCTCGGGCCAGCCGGATAGTGCCATGTACTATTTCCGGGCGGCAAAGGCTTCGGTCAGGAAGCTGGATTCCACCCCCTGGAACCAACTGTTCCGCCCCGCCCTGCTCAATGGAAACATCGCCATCCTGTTACAGGCCCAGGGGGAGGTGGAGCAGGCCATCGAAACCACGCAGGAAGCCATTTTGTGGCTCCGTCAATTCGCAAAGGAATCTACCAACGAAGGCCAAAAACTCGACGCGCTAAAGCAAAAACTTATTTCCTTCGACAACCTGGGCGCTTATTACAACAGCATCGGCGAATACGCGCGGGCCGAAAAACTAATCGCCCATTCCTTTGCCGAAAAGAAGAAAAATTACGCCCCGGACGACATCAACCTGGCTATCTCCCTCATGCTCCTGGGCCAGGCGCAGATGGGCACGCGCAAACTCGAGGAGGCCCGCCAGAATTTTACCCGCGCTATTGAACGCCTCAAAAACACCTCCCGTCCGAATACCTACTACCTGGCTTTTGCTCAAACGAGTTTGGGAAGCACCCTGGAAGCATTGGGTGAAACGGATCAGGCCGCGGCATTCTACCAGAAAGGAGAAGCCTCCTTCCGGGCAGCCATGAAAGGGGATTACACCAAGGACTTTCTGGACGAATTGGCCGATATGGCCCTGTTTTATTCCCGGAATGAACAGCCGGAAAAAGCCAAGAAGCTCGGGAATGAGGTTTATGATTTTGTCTCGACGGGAGCTTTTGAGGGAAGCCTGCAGCATTACGCCATGCTGCTCGCCCGGGCGGAGGTGTATTTTAATCTTGGGGACTATCGCCAGGCACTTCGAATGGCGGCGGACGGTCTTAAATTTTCGCATGAATTCCAGGGGAGCGAGGCGAAAAAGGATTCGATCCGCATTTTTTTCCTCCGACCCAAGAACCTGTTGCTCTGGGCCAAAAGCCGGTATCAGCTCGAACCGGAGAAAAGCGAAATATTTCTCGACAACTTGCGAGACAGCCTGGATAAGGCTATCGGCGTACTTCGGCAGCGCAAGAGTATTCTGAAGTCCTATGAAGACCTCTCTTTGCTGATGGAGGAAAACCGGGATATTTTTTCGTTCAAATCCCAACTCGAAAACGAACTTTACCAGCTTACCCGGAATCGCAAATACCTCGCTCAACTCCTTTCGACCATCGAATCTGCGGTTTATTCGCGGATTCGCACGCGCCTGAATATGAAAGCGATTTCCTTTACCGGGCTTCCTCCGGAAATACAGGCGCGGGAAAAATCCCTGCGGAAATCCATGGCAAATTCCCTGGACCATCTCGGGACAGAGGGCCCCGCCACCTTTATTGCCCGCAACCGGGAATGGGAAGCTTTCCAGGATTCTCTGGCTGCGCTGTACCCGGAGTACTACGAGATGCGCTATGGGTCCCTGGAAGAGCGAATTCCGGAACCGAGCCAGATGATCCCCCCGGAAACATCGGTATTACGCTACTTCTATATCGAAAAAGACCTGTATGCCTACCTGAGCGATGGGCGGGAGGAGCGGTTGATTTCCTTAGACGGTAAGGATCTTCTGGACAAGATTAACAGGCTTACGAATCTCCGGGAAGAACCCGAGGTGTATTTCGGCTTGCTCGCGGACCTGTACGGGCAGCTCTGGAGGCCCCTGGAAGCCTTTATAAATACACGGCGCATCGTCATTATCCCGGACCGAGAATTGTATAACCTGAGTTTTGAACTGCTCACGGGCGACCCAATCAGCGGATATAGCGACCTGAAAACCAAGAGCCTGATGGCCCGGCATACCATATCGTACAATTACAGCTTCATGCTCCTGGATCCGCTCAGGAAAACCCTGGAATTTCAGGGTGATTTTATAGCCTTCGCCCCGGAATTCGATACCTCCATGAAAAAGCAGTATGTAATGGCCCTGAAGGATTCCCTGGAGAAGGACCAGGCCTACCTTTCCCTGTTGCCACAGCCTTTCAGCTCAGATTTGGTCCGCAAGCTCGGGCGAAGATTCCGGGGGAATACATTTCTCAATACCGAAGCATCCAAGCAGTTGTTTACCGGAAATGCCGCCGAGCACAAGATTATCCATGTCGGCACCCATGCGGAGAGCAATAATGTAAGCCCGGAATTGTCCCGTCTCGTATTTGCCAAAAATGTGCGGGATTCCGGGAACCTGAACGACAACTACCTCTACACCTATGAAATCTACAACCAAAACCTGAATGCCAACCTGGCTGTGCTGACGGCCTGTGAGACCGGAAAGCCGGGTTACCAGCCGGGAGAGGGGATGATCTCCCTTGCCCATGCGTTCAATTATGCGGGCAGTGAAAGCATCCTGACGAGCCTCTGGCAGGTTGACGAGCAATCCAGCACACAGATTCTCACGTATTTCTATGAATTCCTGGAGGCAGGTAAGGCGAAGGACGAGGCCCTTCGGCTGGCCAAGATGGCCTACCTGGAAAATGCCGAAGGCCGCATGCGACACCCCCAGTACTGGGCAGGGCTTATCCTGATGGGCGATACCGAACCGATTCCTTTGACTGCAGACTCGGGTTGGCAGAGTTGGCTGATAGGGTTGCTGGTGGCGGCTGCCGTGTTATTCACTTATTATACCCTCAGACGAAAAACCCCCGAATCCCGCTAGGATCCGGAGGTTTTATCGGGAAGGATTTAGGCTACCCCCTCGGGACCGGAACATCCGGGTTATTGTCATCCGGGTCCTCATGAGCCGGGAAGCCATCACCGTCGTTGTCTACAAACCCCCCATCCCGGCCGACAAACATTTGGAAGTTGATCGGAAAGAAGGTGTTCATCACCTGGGATTCGTATTCCGCCGAGGGCGCGGAGGTAACCGAAATGGCTGAAAATGTCCCCCCGGCCAGGAATGTCGATCGCACCCAAACCTGGGCAGTGATTCCATTGAACCGGAGCAGACGTGCGGTAAACTGGGAAGGTATGCCCTCAAAAACATTGCTGGCAGAGGTGGTACACACCACTTCCGGGGTCCCGTTGAATCCGTAAAAATTAAACAAGGCGTTAATTTCATTGGCGATAATCGCCGTGGCCGAAACCTGACCGGGAGCCTGGGTGTTGGGAATATAACGGAAGACCACAGCATTGTCGTTGCGTATGACATTGACACCCAGTGTGGCGGTTTGCGGCTCGGTAATCTCGAATGCCGTAAAGCCCTGGGGAATGACAAAACCCAGCAAGGGCATCTGGCTGTGTACAAATTGTTGGCCGGGGTTCGCAATAAGGGGTACCTCGGTCAATGGGGCCGGAATGGAATGTGCAAAATCCCAGTAAATGGCGGAGGGTCCGTTGACGTTTGCACAAATCTGCGAATTGGCACCCTGGACAATCGCAGTTCCGGCATCGTCCTTGCTGCATCCAAAAACGAGCAGGGTCAGGAGAAGGGAAAAAATCTTAAAGTGTTTCATGGTGGTTGCTTTATCAATACATCGAATTCCCGGCCATATGTCATCATAAAAATATTTGTGATGACATTTTCATCCCCTTTCGATATCCCATTAGAACCACCAATCCCTATGTCCAATGAAAAATCAGCTCATCCCTACCCTGGCTCGGCTCCTGGCCTGTTTAATCCTGTTAATCGGTCTCTCGTGCAGTAAAGACAGTGCAGGCCCGGACCCCGACCAAACGCCGGACCCCATTGAAAACCCCAACACGGATTCCGACCCCGATCCGGATCCGGACCCGGACCCGGACCCGCAATCCCAAACCGACCTTCCCGATGTAGATGCCTCGGTGCGCTCCTTTCTGGAAACCTACGATGTGCCCGGTGCTGCCCTGGCTGTTAGCGTCGATGAGCGCCTGGTCTATACCAAGGGATACGGGCTTGCCGATGTAGCCACTCAGACACCTGTCCGGGCGGATGATGTTTTTCGAATCGCGAGCATCTCAAAAGTATTTACGGCTGCTGCTGTCTGGAAGCTCATCGATGCAGGCACCCTCCATCCCGAAGACAAAGTATTCGGCTCCCAGGGAATCCTGGGTGAGGATTTCGGGACCGCCCAATTGACGGCCGACGAGCTCGACATAACCATCGACCACCTGTTGACGCATGAACTGGGGGGGTGGGGCGTTTCTTCAGGAGGCGACCCCATCGACTATCAACCCGAATTGGGGAACAGTCAGTTTATAGAATACCTGCTCAATAACTGGGACCTCAGCCATGCCCCCGGAGAGGCGTTCAGTTACAGCAATACGGGGTACTGGCTTTTGGCGCGGATCATTGAAGTGGCCAGTGGCCAGTCCTATGAGGCGTATCTGGAAAACCTGCTCTCCCCTATCGGGATAACTTCATTTAAAACCACCACTTTTCGGGAATCCGACCGGGAACCCAACGAGGTGGAATACTATGGCACGGCCGCCGATGCTCCCTATATCTATTCCATCGCCTCCCGCAGGGACGGGGATGGAGGCGTTGTTATCAGCGCGCCGGACCTTTTGCGCTTTCTTTGTGCAATTGACGGAATGAACATCCGCCCGGATATTCTGAGCGCCACTGCCCGGCAACAAATGATCCGGCCCTCCTCCCTCCAATCGAATATTACCCGGGGACTGGCCTTTTGGGAGCAGCAGGATTTGTATTATTTCACCGGGAGCCTGCCCGGCAACCGCAGTTGGTTTATGATCGGGAACAACGGGGTCAGCGCAACCATCCTGTTGAACTACCGCCGATCCGACCTGCCGGCTTTCGATGCAGACCTTCAGAACCTGTTGCTCAATCTGGTAAAGGATGGCTCCATCGACTGGCAAACAGGCCTGGATCAGTTTTAACGGCAGGCGGAGATACCCGGTGCTCCTGATCCACGGGGATGACGACCGGAATGTACCCTTTAGCGAAACCGTCCGGAAGGCCGGGCGGCTTCGTAAGAATAATGGGGGTCCGGTTTCAAAGGCAAAAAGGGCTCCGGTTTAAAACCTCCGACAATATCCCGGCCTGTGAAGCGTTCTAATATTCCGCAATTACCTAATTGTCAATATTATGAAATACGCAAATACATTCCTTGCCGGGTTCTTTATCCTGTTGTGCACCTCAGGGGCAATCGCCCAGGGCCTCTACCACAAGGGTACCCTGCACCTTAAAAAAGGCAAGGAGAAGGAAGTATATATAGAAATTGACTTCGGCTTCCCCCAACGATTCCAGCAGGGGATCACCTACGTGGAGCCCAAGGACTGGGCCAAATACCAAAAAACTGGCAAGCTCAAGGGAAAGATGAAGCAGAAGATGGAGCCCAAGCATTTTGAAAGTTTCTCCCTGGAAGACGGGCGGGTATTTGAAACCATCTGGTATACGGACCTCACCGGACGGGCCATTAAGATGATCCCCAAACGGATGACCCTGGAGCGGATTGCCGATGGGCCGATTAAGATGTACAAGCTCTACAGCCGGACCACCGGGAAAATCAACCACGAACTGGCGGACTATGTGATGGGCAACCGGGATGAACTCATCCATTACATCCAGAACAATTTTCAGCTGCTGATCCACAAACACACCAAGCACCCGAAAAACGTCCAGCAGATCAACCTGCTCAACTATATCGGCGACAATGCCCGCGTCAAGGAAAACTACGACAGCAACCACTACGGCCTGCGCAACCAGTTCTCGGCGGAACACAAAATGGGCATCTACGTAGGTAAGGAATACGAGGCGGCCTTCCTGCGCCTGGTCGAAGATTATAACCGGGATACCGGGGCTGCGAGATAGGCATGCATCCGGATTCGTAGATTTTCCCGGCAATTATTCCCCGGCTATGATGTGGGGATTGCCGGAATACCAGGGCAATTTCTTAAATTTCAATAGGAAATAATCCGGTCACTTAATCCAGCGTCTTGGCCTGTTGCCCGTACCATAAGAAATTGTCCATTCCCGCCCTGCTGGTATTTGCAGGGGTATTTTCCCTCCTCAACCCGTGGAATGGCCGCGCCCAGGACAAGAGCGATTTGGATTCCCTGTTCCAGGTCATCTCCCCTACCCGGAACGATACGCTGAATGCGGAGACTTTTATCAGCATCGGCAACGTCTATTTCTACGATTTTGACTACCCGAAGGCCTTTCTGTATTACTCCCGGGCAGATTCGGTGTGCCGACAAAACGAGGCGCTCAGGGTATCCGAACCGCGCGGCCAGGCATTGAACTACATGGGTTATTCGGTTCGTTTAACCCATGACTACGAAAAAGCCGTTCAATATTACCGCCAGGCACTGGAAGTATTTCAGCAAATCGGCAATGAGCTCGGCATCAACGAGGTCCATATCGGGCTGTCCCAGGCCTACACTTCGTCCAAACAATTCGACAAAGCCCTGCCGTTGCTAAATGAAGCGATTGCCTACCACGAGCAAAACAATCTGACACATAAGAATTCCTATTCGTACGCCATTATCTGCAGGGGCTATCTGCTGCTGCAAATGAAGCGCTTTGGGGAAGCCGAAACGGATTACAAAAAATACTACGACCTGGCGTTCTCCGGGGAAAATAAACGCCTCCAACTCTGGGCTATCAGCTATATGGCATACTTCTATTACGAAACCGGCAATTTCGAGGAAGCGTACAGGTACTATGACCAAACGATTAAAATGGCAGAGGCCCAAGGCGATTATCAGACGATCAGCACGGCCTACGACAACCTGATTGAGATGTACAAACGCACTGGGAACCTGGATTCGCTGGTTCGCACTTATGAGCGCTATATCGAAGTACGCAACGTCCGGGACAGCATCGATAAAAACAAAGAAATCTACGCGCTGGAGACGGAATTCCAAACGGAGAAAAAAGAACAGGAAATCGCCCTGCTCACGGCCCGGAACCAACTTTCCGAACAACGGAGGAAAAGTCAGAATTATTATTATGCCGGGGCGCTGGCACTGCTGCTCCTGGGTTCGGGAACCTTATTTTTACTTTACAGGAACAGGTTGCGCACTGCCCGGAAAATCCGGGAACTGGACGCCATGAAGTCCCGGTTTTTCGCCAATATCTCCCATGAATTCCGCACGCCGCTCACGCTGATCAAGAGCCCGGTAAGGCAGCTCTCCCGCGACCTCGCCAAAGAAGAAAACAGAAAACAACTGCAGCTTATAGACCAAAACGCGGACCGGATGTTGGAACTGGTGGACCAACTGATGGAATTGTCGCGACTCGAAGAAGGCAGCTTGCGGATCTTGTTGAAAAAAGAAGCGATTTCCTCCTTGTTGCACACCCTTACCGAGCCGTTTAAAATGAAGGCAGAAAACGAAGGGGTGCCCTTTGAAACCCATTTCGATGTACCCGGTGAACCGGTTTACCTGGACCGGGATATCCTGACCAAAATTGTGGTCAACCTGCTATCGAATGCCTTTAAATACCGGGATGCGGGTACACCGGTGACTTTCAGGGCCCATGCCGGTCTGTCGGGGCCGCTGCAACTGGAAATAACCAATTTTAACAAGCAGCTCAACCAGCAGGATATCCGAAACCTGTTTGAACGCTTCTACCGAAAAGACCATCACCTGCCGGGTCACGGTATCGGGCTGGCACTGGTCAGGGACCTGGTGGACCTCTATGAAGGCCAGCTCCAGGCCCGGCTGGAAAATGAAAAAGTGCTATTTACGGTGGGCATCCCCCTGGGCAGGGACCTTAAAAATGCCCTGGTTGTGGATGAAAAGCCTTCGGGACGGGAATACCCCGTAACGGACCTCCCGGACACAGGCGAACAGGAATCGCCTGTTCTGCTGATAGCCGATGACAACGCGGATATCCGGGCGATTGTAGGAAGTATTTTCCAGGATGATTTCCGAATCCTGGAGGCCCGGGACGGCCGGGAGGCATTTGACCTTGCCCGGCAGGAAATACCCGATATGGTGATTACCGACGTGATGATGCCGAAGATGGATGGTTTTGAATTGGTGGAAGCGTTGCGAAACGATGAGCTTACCTCCCTGATCCCCGTTTTGATTCTCACGGCGCGCTCATCGGACGAAGACCATTTGGCTGCACTGGAACACGCAGCCAATGCCTACCTGACCAAGCCTTTCAACCACGAGATATTGCAGTCCAAGATTGGCCAGTTGCTGGAGGAACGCCGGAAATGGCGGGAACGCTACAGTCGGGAATTGGTGCTCAAGCCAATGGAAATTTCCCTGAGTTCGGCCGACGAAAAGTTTCTGGCGCGTTTGGAGGAGGTTCTTGCCGACGAATTGGCAAACACGGGGTTCTCCGCCGAGTCATTTGCCGGGAAAATGAACCTGAGCCGGATGCAATTGCACCGCAAACTCAAATCCCTCCTGGGGGTTTCTGCAACCGAATTTATCCGGAATGAACGGCTGAAAGCCGCCGCGGAAATCCTGAGCAAATCGGGGCACTCCGTCTCGGAGGTTGCGTACTCCGTAGGGTTTAACGACGTCGGTTATTTTTCCAAAAGCTTCAAGAACCTCTTCGGGGTTCCGCCTTCCGAGTACCGGGGGGCCAACTGACCTCCCCCCCACCGGAACAATCGTTGAAACGCCCCGTCCCCAGGGACCTGGCGGCGCGTGTTACATTTCGCCCTAAGGCTGTTACATACCTCCCCGGCCTTCTCACCCGCATCGGGTAATTTCATCCTTGAAAGTAGACTACCAATGCCCGAACCCAAGCACTATAAGGGACTCCTCCCCCCAGTCCCCGATGGCAAAATTTACCTGAATATCGTGCACATGAAAAAGGGGCATTACGAGTTGAATATTGTCAACCAGGAGAAACTGGTTCAAAAAACGCATTTCAGCAAAGAGTAAACCACAAGTGTCATGAAAAATTGGATAATGATTCGCATGCTGGCCGGGATTTTCTTCCTGGGGGCCATCGGTCACGGAAACGCCCAATTCCTCAAAAAGCTGGGGAAAAAAGCGGAAGAGGCCGCGGCCCGGGGAGTGGAACAAACTGTTGAGCGCAAGGTCCAGCAAAAGGCCGAGGATAAAACAGACCAGGCCATCGACGCGATTTTTGGCGTACCCAGCAAGGTTAAACAGAAATCCGATCCGGAACCTGAGGAAACAATAGTCCTTGAGGGCACCTGGTATTACGAGTCCCTCGAAGGCCTCCCGGGGTACGAAACCCTGAACGAGTGCAATCGAAAATCCAACATCACCTATTCGGGCACTACCTATCACACGCAATTCTACGACGAGGAGTGCAACCTGCTGACAGATAGCGGAGGGACCTACGAATTAGAGGGGACTACCATGACCGTGGTGGGCGAGACCCGAGACGAAGTGAGCCGGACAAAGGTTACCAGTACACAAACCATCCTGGAATACTCTTCGGAGAAACTGGTGATCCGCGACGCGATGAGCGGGGCAGTTGTTACCCTGAAAAAAGGAAACTAAAAAATATAAGATGGAGACACCTTGGATATACCGGATGCGAATATTTCTGCTGATCAGCCCGTGCCTCATGTTTTTTGTAGCCTGTGGCGAATCCGGGAAGAAGGAAGGCCCTGCAGGTGCAGACAGCACCCCTTCTGCTGCCGCACCGTCCGGGGATATTTCCCTGGAGCAAAAAGCGGATTACACGGATTTATATGCTGCCCAGGGCACCTGCAAGCTCACCAGCGCACAACTCGCCGAAGCCCTGGGGGTCGAAGCCGGGCGCGCAGAGGAAAAAAGCAATTACAATGGGTTGTGCGCCTATTCCGCCATGCACGACGACGGCCTGACCGTCCGGTACCAGATAGGCAATGAAATGTGGCCGCAGGACATTGTAAGGGACAACATCCGTTCGGCGATGGAGGATGAGCTGTACGATATCCGGGTCAGTGAAACCGGCGACACCTATATTTCCAGGCATCCTGCCCAGGGATTCTTACTCCTGCTGAACCCCAATTACGGGAATCCCGTAAAGATCAGCTACAATTACCTCAACCCCGACGGCCCCAGGCCGACGGAGGCACAAAAGGAGGCAATCCGGCAGAACACCTATAAAATTGCGAATTACCTGATCGCCCACTACCAAAAATAACCGTCTATGAAATGGACCAACGCCGCATGGCTTCTCCTCTTCCTGCTGTTACCCGTCATCCGGGCACACGCCCAGCCGTTTACCCTGAACGACCGGATCCGGCCCGTTGAACTCGCCCTGCAGGACGATACCCGACAGGGTCGCAAAAACGCCAAATTCCTGGCTACCCTGAGCAGCGTCGACTCGACCCGCTATTACTATATCAAGGGCCACGACATGTTCCGCTTTGTGGACATCCTGGTGAAAGGTTTCGGAAATACTGCCCCCCTTGAGGCTTCCCTGGTATACGATAACTGGAAGGACGTCATCGAGAAACAGTCCTCAGCCAGCGCTGAAGACGGCATCCTGCATTTTAAGGTCCGGGCCTACGGCGATATCGGGCTGAAGATCGATTCCCCTTCGGGCGAAACCATCAACTTCACCATTATGGCCAGTGCCAGTGCGCCCCAAAAAACCTACCTGGGCAACCCGTTTGTCAAAATCGCCGATTCGGACGGGGTTGTGGCCGCGGCCGAGATATCCGAGTCCGGGGCGGATAGCAGTTCCGGAGGAAATACTTTTCTCTATATCGCCCTGGGGGTGGCCTTGCTGGTAATCGGCTTACTGGCCGGTAAACTCATGGGGAAGAAATCCGCTGCGGTGATTGTCCTGCTAATCTCCTTCTCCTTCCAGGCCGCCGGTCAGGGAACTGCCACCCCCGGGTTTTTCTATAAAGACCGCTATTACAATGGGGAGGATCTGGACAACGGCAAATTTGAAGAGGAGCTGGAGAAAGAAATGGGCGACGGTTACGATCCTTCGGATGATCTCGATGACCTGAATGACAAATTAAAGAGCATTCGGGAATTCCTGGATAACGCAGTAAACCTCTATAACAGTTATACTGGACTGGGAAGTTGCATCAATTCCACACCCATCCCCGGCGAACCGCGCATCCCTTCTTTCTGCGATGTGCCCTTTAACGACGACGGCTTCGATGACGAAAACAGCTGCGCCGGTTGTTTTCTGGAAGCCCGCCAAAGCTTTAACGAGGTGAGGTACCTCTTTGAGCAGTTGGCCACGATCTATAAATGCACAAAAGACTTTTCCAATGCGGCACTCTCTTTCGGGGATAATGCCTCGGGGATACACGCCGTTTCAGGCATGGCCTGGCAAACACAGCGCCGGAATATTGAGAAGTCGATTGCCGAACTCGAAACCGCCTACGACAGAAAGTATGCGGAATTGTTAAACAGCCTGTCCCGGTCCATGCTGGAACTCAGCGAATGCGAAGCCCGATACGGGGTGGAGGACTGGTTTGACCGCTTTGGGTATATGTACTTTGAATTCATCAAAGACAAATACCGGCGAAAAGACTGAGCATGAAATTGAACACCTTTAAATTTTGCATGATCTCCTTTGTATGCTGCGCGACCTTCAGCTGTAAATCGACATCAAGTGTACATCTCCCTTCGGCTGCTGAAACCAGCATTCTGGGATCCTGGGAGGGTTGTGATGGAAGGGTGATAACATTTCGCAGGGGGCCGGGCGGCGAAATTTTGGGTCGCTATTCGGAACTCGGTGGGCTGGAAAGGTATCGCTTTACACAGGACGAAGTGGGCTACCGAATACGGGAAAAAACCCCGGGAACCTATGAGGGAAAGGTTAAATGGCAAAACACACAGGGAAGTGAAACCTGGAAAACCGTAGCAATAACCATCCAGAATAACGAATACTCCGACAATAGCTCGGACCCGTGTAGTAACTACATGACGCGAATCCATTAATTAAATCATTACAATATGAAACCCTTCAAAATTATCTGCCTGTTAATATGCTGTTTCGGCCCGCTGGCCGCTTCGGCGCAATTTGCTCCGGTTAAAAACAAAAAAACCGCCAATATTTCGACCCGGATCGACCTGAAAGGAAAAACGCTGGCCGTCCCCAAACGGATATCCATCCGGGAATTCGACCGGTTGCGGCCCGCCCAGATTGCCCAGCTCCCCGCCGCGTCGGCAGATCGGGAAGCCTTGCTCCGGCTCAAGTTCAACGATTCCTGGGAAATTGGGCCCCGCCGCCTTCGCGACAAGGATATGCAGGTGGTGGAATATTTCGGGACCTACGAGCAGAACGCCCGGTATATCAGCATCTACCCTGAAAATAAATACTACCCCCGCCTGAATAACGGGGCACCCGGTTTTATGCCGGAAATGCGGTACCTGGTTATCCGGTTCAATCCGGAAATGGGCAAACGATACCGGGCAACCATCAAACTAAAACCCGGACAATACCGAAACAAGAAAGTGATGACCAACGTTACCGGGTCCCACAACGATGTCTGGATGATCAACTACCAGTTCAATGAGATCCTTTTTGATTTTATTGCAGCCAGCAGGGAAATCAAAATCAGCCCGATAATCGCCGGAACAGAGAGCTATTATGTAAAATATGAGCCCCTGGAGATTGAACAGATAAAGATTGACAGGATAGCCGAATAGCAGACATCCCCAGGAATCACAAACATGCCGGAAAAAATCCTTAATGCGTTGCTCATGGGCGCCATTGCCCTGTGCCTGTCCTGTAAAGAGGACAAAAATCCCTCCATGGACCGGTTGGGTGGCCCAACAGACGCGTCTGAATCAGCGACCCCGGGATCGGAGCGGGGACGGAATACTGCGGCCACGAAGACACCCGAAGGGTTACTTAATGACCTCCAGTCCCTGCTCGGTAAACAGGCCTCCGACACCAGCGGCCGCACCGGGGCCGACAGAAATCCGGAAAGTGTAGAAAACAACCCCTTTGAGGGGTCGTTTATAGAGGAAAACCTAACCGGGTTCTCATTTTTTGCAACATTGAAAAACAACGAGTTGTATAACAAGCTCGGGGTTGCCAGCCCGGAGAAGGCGAAAGAATTGCTGGCAGATCATTACGGCATCCGCCCGGAGGAAGTAGCCCTGCTGGCCTCCATTGAGGCAAAACCAGACTTCCTGAACGAAAGGCAGGCACGGCAATTCATGGACCCTGCAAATGGCACCGCCTACCCCGGCACCCGCCCGGACACGCTCTCGGAAAACTTAAAAGAAATCCTGAAAAAGCGGCATTCCGGGCTACAGCTCAAAGCTGAGCAATTTTTTCGCGGTGCCCGACAGGCCAGGGAAGCGTTTTACGAACGCAACCCCGGATGGCACCACAACGATTCAACCCTGGGCATGACCTACAGGGATTCACGCAATACCTTCATCTACCTGCCCCTGGGGTGTCGCTCCTTTGCGGATGAAGTTGTTTCCTACGACCCGGGGGAGGAAGGTTTGTACCCGGAGGGCGCGCTCGGGGAACCCGATACCCGGCAATCCAACTTTGTGAAACCGAGGCCCACCATCTGCAATATCGGAGTCCTGGGTTCCCTGACCGTCCAGTTTCTGGATAATGCCCTTACAGACGTCAATGGCCCCGACCTCTACATCTTTGAAACCGGGAAGATAGAACCGACAAAATTAGCCCTGTCCAAAGACGGGGTCAACTGGACGGAAATTGGAAAAATTGAAGGAGGGACCGCCATGGTGGACATCGCGCCTTACGTCCGGGCAGGCGAAACCTTTACCTATGTCCGGCTCACCGACCTGAATACCTGGAGTATGGTGCCGGGTGCCGATGTGGACGCCATAGCCGCTATCGGGGGAGCCGTACGGCTCCAATTAGACAGTTCCGTCCTTTTTGAATTTGGCCGGCACGAATTGAAACCGGAGGCAGCATCCACCCTGGCTGCCATTATCCCCAGGATCGAGGAACTGGGAGGGGGGACCCTCATCATTGAAGGCCATACGGACAATGTAGGCAATGGCCCCTCAAATCGCGTCCTCTCTGAAAGACGGGCAGAAAGCGTTAGGAAGCATCTGGTATCCCACCTGGGTGGTCTTTCGAAAAATTTTGAGTGGAAAAGCTACGGACATGGCGACAGCCAACCCGTAGCCCCGAACGACACGGATGAGAACCGACAGAAAAACCGCCGTGTAGAAATCCTTGTACTCCCCCACTGAATTGCCAAAGGGATCCCTGCAGAAATCAGCAATCCCGAATACAATGCGAAGCCTAATTTGCTAAACTTACCTGCGATTCATAGATCTTAATTTTGTCAACCAATCGCCTTCATGATGAAAGAGCCGGAACTGATGATCGAGATTGAAGTGGAAGCGCACCTCTCGGAATAAGCCAATTTGTATCTTGCGGGCAGTTAGACGTTAATAAATTCCGCACCGCAATGAAATCTGCACGGCCGCAAGTCCTTGGCCCGATCTTGTTTTTCCTGTTAATGGGGTACCCGCTTTGCGCCCAGATTGAGCAGGACAAATTCCTGCACTACGGAGCCGGCGTAGCCTCCGGGGCAGCCGGCGCCTTTATCGCACACGAAATCTCCGGCGGCAACCGCTGGTGGACGCTTACCGGGGCCGTCGGGGGCAGCCTCATCGCCGGGATGGCCAAAGAGGCCATCGACAAAAACCGGTACGGGGTATGGGACAACGGCGATCTGGCCGCAACCGTCGCCGGGGGCGTTACAGTCGGGGTGGTCATCGAGTTGTTCCGCGGGAAGAACCGACGCGGCAGGCCCAGTGCCTCCCGGGGCATCCAAATTATCGCCGGCAGGTAATTCTACTCCTCCGCTATCTGGACGGCCAGGCCGTTCACGTCGAAATATTCGGAAACCTGGGAAATCTTCCCCGAATCGTTCAAGGTGATCAGGCTGAAAAATTTGACCCCGATATCCTTCCCGGTTTCTGTATGGGTAGCGTGCCAGGTACCGTAGACGCGAATCACATCCGGAACATCGCTCGCTGTGGATGCGGGGAATACCGAGCCCGACCAGAAGGCCCCCACTGTGGAGTCCGGCATGACGATCCCCCCATGCCATTGGATGTTGTCAAAGTTCTCGTGGTATCCCCGGATGCCCGCCAGGAATTCCGCCTTCCCCACCCATTGACCGCCGTTGTAGGCGGGCGGGCTGTACTGGAGCGTGTCTGCCAGCAGCGCGTCTATGCCCTCCAGGTTTTCGGCGGCATGGGCGGCAAATAGATTTTCGATGATGCCCACCTGTTTCTGGAAGGCCTCGTAATCCGGTTTGGCTTCCGCCGTTTCCGCCATTTCAGGTTCCGCTTGCTGCCCGCACGCTGCAAGGACAATGACTGCCAGAAGCGACAGCATCCATTTAATTGCTTTCATAATTAATCGGTTTTAATTGGTTCTCTATCTTCTTAAGATACAAAAACTTAGGGCGCGAATGCTTTTTATTTTCCAACGTATCTTCAAGGGAATTTTGGAATCATCGGTCCCGGGATCGGCCGGGCAATTGCAGGGGGTCGATTCGGGTTCCTCTTACAAACCGGCTACGCCTGTACAAAGCGGAAAGAACAACTACACCCGCGTTGGGCTGCGGCCTACAACAGCCCAAGAACCAAGCCGACCCCCCCTGTCCCCCCGAATGGGATGGAAGCCCTTCCCGCATGTAGTTACTGCTTCAGTTTTCGCATACAGACCACAGGGAGGCCGGGCTTCACAACATTCTTTTGAATGGCATCCGGGATCTTGCTAGATTTCATAAAATCGCTGTATGGTTGAACGGGTGCGTACCGGATGGATTACCCTTGCCTTCCTGCTGGTGGGATGCTTCGCTTATGCCCAACAGACTGGCGATTTCCGTTCTGTGGGGACCGGCACCTGGACAAACCCGCTGGTGTGGGAAACATACAACGGAACTTCCTGGGTAGCGGCCACCACCTATCCGGGGGCCACGGCCGGCACCAACAATGTCTATATCCAGGGTGGCAATACCATCAGCCTGAACACCAGTGTCCCGAATACCATCAACGCCTTGTTCGTTGGGGATGGCTTGGGCGCAACAGACACTTTCGCAGTCAATGGCAATGCCGTTTTACCGACGCCTCTGATCGATATCCTGTCTGGCGGTTTCGCCGTATGGACAAGCAATGTTACCCTCTACCTGCCGGCAGGGGCTGCCTTCAGGGTTTCAGGGGGTGTCCTGGACGACGGGAAACCCTGCAGCGCCGCCAAGCGCCTGGTGATTGGCACGAGGATGTATTCTACCTGCAACGGGGGCGCCGGAGCGGATTACAGTTTCGAAGAACTTAACGACCAGGGAGGGTCCCTGGCCGTTGCGCCATCGGCAGATAGCCCGATCTGTGAGGGGGAGGCCCTGAATCTGTATGCCAACCCTTCCGGTGCTGGCTCTGTCGGCGCCACGTTTAGCTGGTTTGGGACAGGGCCATTGGGCTACATATATAGCGGGACGGATGAAAACCCGGTTATCACCGGATTGGGGGCCGGCACGTATACTTATACGGTTACCATTCGGGATGCCTCCGGGTATACATTCAGCGAATCCGTGGAAGCGGTAGTGAACCCAGGTGCTGAAATCGACTCCCAACCTGTCAGTCAAACCGCTTTTGTCGGGGGGGCTGCCGGGTTTATGGTAAGCGCTACCGGCGCAGCCTCATATCAATGGCAGGAAAGCACCGACAACGGGATTACTTTTACCGACCTCAATAACGGACCCGGGGTAATTGGCGCCCAGTCTGCCAACCTAAACCTTTCTTCCTTGACCCTGGCGCAGTCCGGGCGATTGTACCGTGCCGTCATTTCTCCGTTCAATCCGTCATGTTCCCAGGTCCAAACCCAGGAAGCCCGTCTCACGGTCCAGGTACCCCAGGCAATAACCAACCGCCGGATTACCTACCGGGTAATCCAGTGATTATCCGGGGAACTCAACCGGCCAACCGGATCCCGGCAGCGGTCAACACCCGGTAGATGAACTGGATTTCACGCTCATCCACCTCCCCGTCCGAATTAGCCGCTTCATTGAGCAGGCGCGCCAGAAGTTGTTTCTGTTCATCCGGCATGGCACGAAGTACCGCCAGGGCCTCGGCTGGCTCTGAATTCCGAGCCTCCAGGACCAGGTCGGGATCGATATCCAGCGTATCGGACAGGCGGTTCATAAAATCGATTTCGCCGTCTTTGATCTCCTCATCCATCTGGATGACTTCGTCAATGGTCTTGAGGACGGCCAGTTTTTCCATTAAGTTAAAGGGCATTCCGAGGATTTTACCTGCAGCTAATTGCAATTTTTGCCGCTGCTGATTTGCAGGGGAAAAGATAGGAAGATATTTCCTTGGCGCCTACGCCCCGCCTGCCGCATCACCAAATAATTCCGGAATTTGACTGCCAGACGGCACAGGGGATGTATTTTTAGGGTACTATGGAAGAAAATCTCAACGTACTGGGTACAAAACTCATCCCCTGCAGCCGGGACCCGCTTACCGGCTTTTACCGGGATGGGAATTGCAGGACGGGGCCTGGCGATACGGGTACCCACGTGGTATGTGCTATAATGACGAAAGAATTTCTGCAGTTTACGCGTTCCCGGGGAAACGACCTGAGCACGCCGATGCCCTATTTTAATTTTCCGGGGCTGCGGCCCGGGGATAGCTGGTGCCTGTGCGCCTCCCGCTGGAAGGAGGCCTACGGGGAAGGGAATGCACCCCCGGTCATCCTGGAAGCAACCCACCGGAAAGCCCTGGAAATCCTGGAGTTTGAATGGTTGCTGGAACACAAGCACACTCCGGAAGATGCCCTCGGAAAGGATTGACTGTCAGCTGGTTTCAATCTCCTGGAGGATGCCCTGAATCAGTTCGAGTTCGGCATCGGTGATCCGGCCGTCTGCCCCTGCAGCCTCGCGCAGCAGCACCGACAGGGCGTGCTTTTTGTTTTCGGACATGAGTTTTAGAACGGCCATGGCCTGGGCGGCCTCAACTTTACGGGCCTTTCGGATCAATTCCATTTTAAACCCGAGTACCTGGGCGAGATGCGCAATAAAAGAGGCTTCCTCCTCATATACGAGTTTATCCGCCAGGATTACTTCATCCAGGGCCTTGATGACGGCCAGTTGTTCGACAAGGTTGTATTTCACACGAATCCGATTAGTTAAATTGATGCCTTCTTGTGTTAAGGCCTCCCCGAACCGGGCAGGTTCAGGATTTGGATTTTACCCCGGGCCCTGTCTTGGATTTCACCCCAGGGCCGGTTTTGGATTTTACCCCGGGCCCTGTCTTGGATTTCACCCCAGGGCCGGTTTTGGACTTTACCCCGGGCC